>Ga0180219_1000247_pt1 | contig 52557 bp, 46 predicted proteins | sample eDN3rd30CBELigMG_FD_151338 | JGI IMG/M metagenome (GOLD analysis project Ga0180219, IMG submission 151338) | Enriched Miracle-Growth compost microbial communities from Emeryville, California, USA - eDNA 3rd pass 30_C BE-Lig MG (version 2)... ... | reverse complement strand
CTCCTGCAGAAGCGCGCCGATCCGGCTGCGAAGCTCGTTGAGGTTCGCCTCGTTCAGGCGCAGGCCGAGCCAGTTGGTCTCGACTCTCTCGGGGTCGACGCCGACCATCTGCTGGCGCATCGTCTCGAGCAGCACGATGCTGAGGTTCGGCGGCGACGGCGCACGCCACGACAGCCCGGTCGCCCGGTACGGCACTTCACGGGCTCCGCGCGCGCCCGCACGCTCGGCATCGGGGGCGAGCAGCCCGGTGTCGACGAGCGTGCGCACGTGGTGAAGCATCGTCCCAGGATTGACGTCGAGCAGCTCGGCGAGCTCCTTGTTGGTGCGGCTGTCGAACGCGCACAGCCGGAGCACGCGCAGCCGCAGCGGAGAGCTGAGCGCACGTGCGAGCGCGATGGCCTGGGCCTCGGACCCGACCTCGCCGTGAGCGGACGCATCGGCGGTCATGACGGCATCCTAGCCGTTGATTGACTTTTCCAAATCGCTGACCGACACTGATTGGCATGTCCCAATCAGAGCACGCCGATGCCGCCACCGACGCCACCACGGCCGAGACCGCCCCGCATCGCTCCCTGTGGCACGACCGCAACTTCCTCACGATGTGGGGCGGTCAGGCCCTCAGTCAGTTCGGGTCGCAGATCACCGAGCTCGCGCTCCCCGTGCTCGCCGTCGTCATCCTGCAGGCGACCGAGGCCCAGGTCGGCTACCTCAATGCCGCCATGATGGCCGCGTTCCTCGTGGTCGGCCTGCCTGCCGGCGCCTGGATCGACCGGATGCGAAAGCGCCACGTCATGATCTGGGCGGATGCCGCCCGGGCCCTCGCCCTGGCCGCCGTGCCCGTGCTGTACCTCACCGGCATCCTCGAGATGTGGCACCTGTACGCCGTCGCGCTCGTCGTCGGCATCGCGACCGTGTTCTTCGACGTCTCGTACCAGAGCATCGTCCCGTCGCTCGTGCCGCCGACCCACATCGCCGAAGCCAACGGCAAGCTCGAGTCGACGCAGCAGCTCGCCGGGCTCACAGGGCCCGCGATCGCCGGCGGCCTCGTCGCGCTCATCACGGCACCGATCGCCGTCCTCGCCACCGTCGGCACATACCTCACCTCGATGCTCGCTCTGCTGCGCACCCGTGACAACGAGCAGCCCCGGCACGACGACGACCGTGCTCCGCTCCACCGCGAAGTCGGCGAGGGACTGTCGTGGGTGTTCGGCAACACCTACCTGCGCCGGATCGTCGCGACCACCGCGATCTCGAACCTCTTCAGCACATTCATGTTCACGCTCACGCCGATCTTCTACCTGCGGATCATCGGCTTCACGCCCGAGCTCATGGGCCTGCTGTTCTCGATCGGCGCGGTCGGCGGCTTCCTCGGCGCCGTCGCCACTCCCCGCATCGTCGCCCGCTTCGGCGAAGCGCGCGCCATCCCGCTCGCGGCGATCCTGTTCAGCGTCATCGATCTGCTGTTCCCGCTCGCTTCGCTGCTCCCCGCACCCGCCGCCTTCGCCTTCCTCGCCGTGCAGGGCTTCTTCATGAGCTTCGCGATCCTCGTCTACAACATCACGCAGGTCACGTTCCGCCAGCGCATCACCCCGCCGCGGCTCCTCGGTCGCATGAACGCGTCGATCCGCTTCTGCGTGTGGGGCGTCATGCCGCTTTCGGCCCTCGCGGCCGGATGGGTCGGCACGTGGCTGGGGACCGTCCCGGCCCTGTGGATCGGCGCGGCCGGCGCGCTGGTGTCGGCGCTTCCCGTCGCGATCGGCCCGTTCTGGCGCGTGCGCGACCTCCCCGCGGCCACGGCCGCGGCGGCGGCCACGGCGGCGACCGCGGCGACCGACGACCTCCAGAGCCCATCCGATCCGCTCGAGCGCTGACCGTCGCCCGCAGGACGCGGCGGGAGAGACCGACTGAACGGTCACAACTCCGGAGATATCGGCGACGGCCGAGTCACCGTCCGCGGAATCACGCGGACCTGACCCGGCCGTCCTGCCGTCTCTCCGGAGTTCTGAACACGCAGGACGCGGCGGGAGAGACCGGCCGTACGGTCACAACTCCGGAGATATCGGCGACGGCCGAGTCACCGTCCGCGGAATCACGCGGACCTGACCCGGCCGTCCTGCCGTCTCTCCGGAGTTCTGAACACGCGGACGAGGCGGGCGCCGGTCACTCGTCGAGGAGTTCGGCCTCGATCACATCGTCGTCGCCGGCCGCGGCCGGCGTGTCGGCAGGACCTCCGCTCGTGAGCACGAGCGCGGAGCCGTCGGCCGCGACGTCGACCCGGACGACATCGCCGTCGTGCACACCGCCCGACAGGAGCGCCATCGCGAGGCGGTCCTGCACCTCCGACTGGATGAGCCGCCGCAGCGGACGCGCGCCGAAGATCGGGTCGTACCCGCGCTCGGCGAGCCACGCGCGCGCGTCGGGAGTGACGGCGAGCGTCAGGCGCCGCTCCTTGAGGCGGCGCTGCAGCGCGTCGACCGACAGCTCGACGATCTGCGCGAGGTCGTCTTCGCTGAGCGCCTGGAACATCACGATGTCGTCGAGACGGTTGAGGAACTCGGGGCGGAACGCCTGCCGCACGAGCGCCATCACCTGCTCGCGCCGCTCCTCGTTCGACAGCGTCGGGTCGATGAGGATCGGCGAGCCGAGGTTGCTCGTGAGGATGAGGATCGTGTTCGTGAAGTCGACCGTGCGGCCCTGGCCGTCGGTGAGCCGGCCGTCGTCGAGCACCTGCAGGAGGACGTCGAACACCTCCGGGTGGGCCTTCTCGACCTCGTCGAGAAGCACGACGGAGTACGGCCGACGGCGCACCGCCTCCGTGAGCTGACCGCCCTGCTCGTAGCCGATGTACCCCGGAGGGGCTCCGACGAGACGGGCGACGGAGTGCTTCTCGCCGTACTCGCTCATGTCGATGCGGACCATCGCGTGCTCGTCGTCGAAGAGGAAGTCAGCGAGCGCCTTGGCCAGCTCGGTCTTTCCGACGCCGGTGGGTCCGAGGAACAGGAACGATCCGGTCGGACGGTTCGGGTCGCTGATGCCGGCGCGCGAGCGGCGCACGGCATCCGCCACGGCCTTCACGGCCTCCTTCTGCCCGATGAGCCGCTTGCCGAGCTCGGCCTCGAGGTGCACGAGCTTCTCGCTCTCGCCCTGGAGGAGGCGACCCACGGGGATGCCGGTCCAGGCGGCGATGACGGCGGCGATGTCCTCGTCGGTCACCTGCTCGTTGACCATGCGCTCCTCGGTGGGGTTCGCTTCGGCGCGCTCGGCCTCGGCGACCTCCTGCTCGAGCCGCTTGATGGTCTCGTACTCGAGCTGCGAGGCGCGCGCGTAGTCGGCTTCGCGCAGGGCGCGGTCGCGGTCGGTGTAGGCCTGGTCGAGCTGCTTCTTGAGTTCGCCGACGCGTGTGAGTCCGGCGCGCTCGCGCTCCCAGCGGGCCTCGAGCACGCGGAGCTCGGCCTCGGCTTCGTCCATCTGCTCGCGGAGCTTGGCGAGACGCTCCTTCGACGCGTCGTCCTTCTCCTTCTTGAGCGCCAGCTCTTCGAGGCGCATGCGGTCGACGGTGCGGCGCAGCTGGTCGATCTCGACGGGGCTCGAGTCGATCTCCATCTTGAGACGGCTCATGGCCTCGTCGATGAGGTCGATCGCCTTGTCGGGCAGCTGCCGCGACGGGATGTACCGGTTCGAGAGGGCGGCGGCGGCCACGAGCGCGCCGTCGCTGATCGTCACCCCGTGGTGGGCCTCGTAGCGACCCTTGAGTCCGCGGAGGATCGCGATGGTGTCCTCCACGCTGGGCTCCCCGACGTACACCTGCTGGAAGCGGCGCTCGAGGGCGGCATCCTTCTCGATGAACTCGCGGTACTCGTCGAGCGTGGTCGCGCCGATGAGGCGCAGCTCGCCGCGTGCGAGCATCGGCTTGAGCATGTTGGATGCCGCGACCGAGCCCTCGCCGCCGCCCGCGCCCATGAGCACGTGCAGCTCGTCGATGAAGGTGATGATGCGGCCGTCGGACTCGGTGATCTCCTTGAGGACGCTCTTGAGACGCTCCTCGAACTGGCCGCGGTACATGGCGCCGGCCACGAGGGCGGAGATGTCGAGGGCGACGAGCTCCTTGTCCTTGAGCGATTCGGCGACGTCGCCCGCGACGATCCGCTGGGCGAGCCCCTCGACGACGGCCGTCTTGCCGACGCCGGGCTCGCCGATGAGCACGGGGTTGTTCTTCGTGCGGCGGGTGAGCACCTGGCTGACACGGCGGATCTCGCTGTCGCGCCCGATCACCGGGTCGAGCTTGCCGTTCCGCGCGCGGTCGGTGAGGTTGATCCCGAACTGCTCGAGAGCGCTCTGCTGCTCCTCCTGCCCGGGTGTAGGTTGTGCGTTCATTGGTCTCCTGAAGCCTTGTCTTCACCGTGACTCACGAAACTTGAGTCGTTGTGACTCAAGTTTACCAGCGTCAGGGGCAGGGGGCAATACGGCAAACGGCACCAGGGCGCGCACGGACCCGGCGGACGCCGCGCGAGTCAGGATGCCAGGGCGGGCTCGCGCTGTGCGGCGGCGTCGTCGCGCTCCACCGGGGTCTCAGGGACGGCGCAGCAGAAGCGGGCACGGTACGCGGTCGGGGTCGTGCCGAGCGCACGCGAGAAGTTCTGCCGCAGGACCGCAGCCGAGCCGAAGCCGCACTCGTACGCGATGGCATCCAGCCCCAGGTCGGTCTGCTCGAGCAGGCGCTGCGCATGAAGGATGCGCTGACGCCCCAGCCAGGCGGCGGGGGTGGTGCCGAAGTCCGCCTTGAAGCGACGCGCGAAGGTGCGCGGCGACATGTGCGCCCGCGCGGCGAGCTGGTCGACCGTGAGGTCGAGCCGGAGGTTCTGCAGCATCCAGTCGGTCACCGGCGCGAGCGACAGCGACGAGGTCACCGGCAGCGGCTTGTCGATGAACTGCGCCTGCCCGCCGTCACGCTGCGGCGGCACGACCATGCGCCGCGCGATGCGGTTGGCGGTCTCGGCGCCCAGCTCGAGCCGCAGCAGGTGCAGGCACGCGTCGATTCCGGCGGCCGTGCCGGCGCTCGTGATGATGCGGCCGTCCTGCACGTAGAGCACGTTGGGGTCGACGTCGATGTCGGGATACATCGCCTTCATCGTGTCTGCGTACTTCCAGTGCGTCGTCGCACGACGGCCGGACAGCACGCCGGCCGCGGCGGCGACGAACGAGCCGCTGCAGACCGTCAGCAGCCAGGCTTCGCGCGCGACGGCCCGGCGGACGACCGCCAGCGCGCGCTCGTCGACGTCGCCCCACGATCCGCGAGCGATCGGGGTCACGACCACGAGGTCGGCCTCGTCGGCGAAGGCCAGGTCGTTCTCGACGTTGATCGAGAACCCGAGGCTGCTGCGGATCGCGCCCGGCTCGGGCGTCACGATCCGGAAGTCGAAGTTCGGGATGCCGTCGTCGGAGCGGTCCAGGCCGAACGCCTCGCACGCGAGGCCGAACTCGAACGGGGCGAAGCCGGGGAGGACGAGACAGGCGACGGTCTTCATGGCAGGAATCCTACTACCCGTAGCAGTCCTGCCACTAGTGGCACTTTCTGCACGCGCGTAGCGTTTCTGCCATGTTCATCACGATCATCGTTGCGGTCATCGCCACGGTCGGCATCGTCGGAACGCTCCGCGCTCTCACGATCGACGGCTACCGGGCGACGCCGACCGATCCGTCACGGCTGCCCTGACCCCAGGCCAGCCCCGCACGCGCGCCGCCACGCGGTGTCGCGTTCCACCCGACGTGGACATCTCAGACGCACCGAAAGCGCCGGTTCCTGCCGAGACCGCCACCTATGGCGAGGCAGCAGCCGGCGCTTTCGGCACTTCGCGGCGGTCTCGGCATCCGCTGGCGCGCGTCAGGCTCGGGCGAGGCGAGCGACAGTGTCGAGAAGGATGCCGGCGGAGCGCTCCCACGAGAAGCGGGTGATGTGCGCGCGGCCGGCGGCGACGGTGCGCGCGTACTCGCCCGGGTCATCGAGCGACCGGACGGCGGCGGCGAAGGAGGCGGCATCGGTGCCGGGCGCGTACTTCGCGCCGTCGCCGGCGACCTCGCGGAAGATCGGCATGTCGGTGACGACGGCGGGCACGCCCATAGCGAGCGCCTCCGCGAGCGGCAGTCCGTAGCCCTCATCGAGGCTCGCGGTCACGAGCACGGCACGGTCGGCGAGCAGCGTCGCGTATTCGGCATCCGTCACGCCCCCGTGGAACACGACATCGGCGCCTGCGGGCACGAGCGCCTCCAGCTCCGCGCGACGGGCGGGTGAGATGCGCGACAGCAGGTGCAGCGTGCGCCCGGGCAGGTCGGCCATCGCACGCACGAGCGTCTCGACGTTCTTGTAGGGCATGAACGAGCCCATGTAGACGAGGTTCTGTGCACCCGGCACGACCCCGGCCCCCTCGGGGAGCAGCGACTCGAGCTGCTGCGGCGCGTTGGGGATGACGACGACGGGGCGCTTGGTGAGCTTCACGGCCGCGAACTGCTGCGCGCTCGTCTCGCTCACGGTCGCGACGACGTCGGCGGCGTTGAGCGTCATGCGCTGCGGCGCGTACGACAGGTGGAACAGGCGCCAGCCGACCCGCACGTACCACGGCAGGTCCTTCGGCGGGGTGCGGTGACGGTAGTAGATGGTGTCGTGCAGCGTCAGGATCTGCCGGTAGCGGCGGCCCATCGTCCCGATCGTCTGCATGGGCGAGAACACGACGTCGGGCCGGTGACGATTCAGCTCGCGTGCGCGGAGCGGCTCGCTCACGGCGGTCGGCGGACCGATGATCAGCGTCTCAGCGCCCTCCGGCAGGAACGCCCGCTGCCGCTCGTCGAAGATCAGGAACGTCACCTCGACGCCACGCGCGGGCGCCGCGGCTGCCACGGCGGCGGCGAGCTCGGCGGAGTACCGGCTGATTCCGTCGTGGAAGTCGGTTCGGATGTACCGGGCGTCGAAGTAGAGGCGGGTCATGCTGCCGTCAGAGCGGTTCGCCGCGATACAGCTTCTCGAAGGTGTCGAGCGTCTTCTGGATGTCGTGGATGTCGACGCCGTCGAGCGAGGCCTGCTGCATCCGCAGGTACTCCTCGGGCGACGCCGTGAGCACGCGCTTCAGCTTGTCGGCGAGGTCATCGACGTCGCCCGGCTCGAACAGGTAGCCGTTCTCGCCGTCGTGCACGAGGTGAGGCAGGGCGACGGCGTTCGCGCCCACGACGGGGAGCCCGGATGCCATGGCCTCCATCGTCGCGATGGACTGCAGCTCCGCGATCGACGCGATCGCGAAGACGTCGGCCTTCGTGTAGGCGGCGCGCAGCTCCTCCTCCGACACGCGACCGTGGAACACGACGCGGTCGGCGATGCCGAGGCGCTGCGCCGTGAGCTCGAGGTTGCGGCGCTGGTCGCCGCCGCCGACGATGTCGAACGTGATGTCGGGGATCTCGGGCACGAGGCGTGCGACCGCCTCGAGAGTGACCCCTACGTGCTTCTCGGTCGTGAGGCGTCCGACGAACAGCACGCGATGATGCTTCCGCGGCGTGAGGTCGGGCGTGTAGTTGGCCTTGTCGATGCCGCAGCTGATGGGGATGACGCCGGAGATGTCGATCGTCTTCTCGAGGAACTCGGCGGCGCGACGCGTGGGCGTCGTGACCGCGCGCGACATCTCGAAGGTGCGCTTGGCGTCGTCCCACGCGAGCTTGATGACGAGCTGGTCGAGCTTGGGCGGCAGCGTCGTGAAGTCGATGATGTTCTCGGCCATCACGTGGTTGGTCGCGATGACGGGGATGCCGCGCTGGCGGGCGATGCGCGTCATGCCGCGGCCGATGACGATGTGCGACTGGCTGTGCACGACGTCGGGCTTGACCTGGTCGAGCACGCGGCGGGCGTAGTGCTTGCTCATCCACGGCAGCACGAAGCGCAGCCAGTCGTGCGGATACCACCGCCAGCCGGGCAGGCGGTGGACGGTGAGCTCCTGGCCTTCGATGACCTCGGTGAAGACACCGTGCTGCGAGTGGGTGACGCTGGGGGTGACGACGTGCACCTCGTGTCCGCGCGCGGCCATGCCGGCGGAGAGTCGCTCGGCGAAGCGGGCGGCGCCGTTGACGTCGGGCGCGAAGGTGTCGGCGGCGACGACGATCGTCAGCGGACTGCGGTCTCGGAGCGGATCGTCGTCGGGCGTCTCGGATTCGGTCACGGGATGCGGGGCCAATCTGTGCGGCGGCGGGCGCGGTCGCGCGAACGCCGCCCCGAGTCTACCCGAGCGGGCCCGGCGCCCCCGAGGAGACTCACGGAAAGCCCCCAGGGCGGACGGCGGTGACCGCCCGCTCCCGACGACCTACGCTGGACGGGTGGTGAAGATCTCTGCCGACGCTGACCGCGCCCACTGGGTTCCCGTGACGGGGTCTTTCGGCTTCGGCGGCCGCCGTGCCCGAAAGAAGGCGATCCGGATGCTGCTGACGCAGGCGAACGCATCGCTCGGCGCGACGGGACGTCCGGGCAGCGCGCTCGCCGCGTGGGCCATGAGTCAGGCCGCGCCGCTGCTGATGCGCAAGGCCGACGGCCGCGCCCTCGTGTGGGTGTGGAAGGACGACCCCGAGCTGCTGGTCGTGCTCGCGCAGGTGCAGCAGGTGACGCCCCAGCTGCGTGCCGCGAGGGCGATGATGCCGATCGAGTACGACGACACGGAGTCGTTCCGCGGGACCTATCTGGGCGTCGGCGAGAAGCTCGCGATGCCGCTGCCGCCGACCCGTCCCGACGGCGCGAGCGCCCCGCCGTTCGCGACGTACACGTGGGACACCGGCACCCACTTCGTGACTGTGACGGCGGTGTGCTCCGACCGTGAGCGCTTCGGCACGGTGCTCGGGGCGGTCGACGACCTCGCCCGCTCCGTGCGCCTCATCGAGGATGTCACGGTGCAGGGCTCGTCGCCGACCCTCCGCCTCGACCCCAGCTGACGGGGTCGAGGGCGACGCCCACCGGCCGGGAGCGTCAGACCGAGACGTCGCCGACGAGGTTGACCTTGATGCCGATGCGGTCGAGCATCGCGGCCTTCGCGAGGAGCGCCTTGTCGGCGGTCTCGGCGTCGGGCGCGTAGACCATCTGCGCGTGGTTCGCCTTGTGGCGGGCCATGAACTGGTCGCGCGTGACGCCGTGCAGCACGACGTGGGCGATGGGCCACTCGGGGTTGGTCGCGTTCTTCCGGCGCCAGGTCTCCTCGTCGGGCAGCTCGATGACCGTCGCGCGGAAGACGTCGGCCTGCAGGATGCCGTCGGCGATGAACACACGCGACAGCACCACCTCGCCGGGCCTGCTGACGCCGTTGATCGTCGAGCCGCCGGCGGGGAAGAACACGTGTCCCTGACGCCAGCCTTCCGCCTTGTCCCAGCCGCCGAGGTGCGAGGCGGGCACGGAGCCGGAGATCTCGTAGACCCACACGAAGTCGTCGCCGTACTGCTCGCCCCAGCGGACGTCGTGGAGGGTGTTGTCGGGCACGAGGCCCATTGCGCGCCACACGCGGTCGGTGATGAGCGCGTCGACGGCGACGCCTTCGTCGGCTTCGTTGAAGTGCGGGAACGCGCGCCCGGCGAACAGCTCGCGCTGGCCGTCGCGCGAGCGCACGGGCGGACGCTCGGTCGAGTTGAGGATGCCCTCGGCGAGGTCGGAGGCGGGCACGAGGTCCTTGAGTCCCTGCTGGTACTGGATGCCGACGGCGTCGAGTCCGAAGTCGTCGGCGATCCGGAGGGCGGCGATGTACATCTTGAGCTGCCACTGCACCTGGTCACGCGTGAGCTCGGTGGTCGGATCATCGCCGTAGCGGAACGTCATGCCGCGCTCGATGAGCCAGTCGTAGGCGGCGTCTGCCTCGGCATCCGTCACCTCGAGCATCTCGGCATAGAGCGCGGACTGCGACAGCCGCTCCTTGTAGATGCCGGTCCGGTTGAGCAGCTCGTCGTCGAAGATCGCGTTGTACATGCCCATGCAGCCCTCGTCGAAGACGCCGATGATCGCCTTCTCGGTGAGCAGCTGGTCGCCCAGGGCACGGCCGAGCTCGACCTCGGGCGCGTCGGGCAGCTCGGGCAGCGGCCGCACGTGCGACGTGTCGTGCGTGATGCGACCGGTCTCGGTCCACTCCTGGAGGCCCGCGCGGAACCAGTCGTCGGTGAAGTCGACCGACCAGATCGTCGAGTAGTCCTTGCCCATCTTCGTCAGGCCCGCGTTGAGGCCGAGGAGGCCGACCAGGCCCGGCCAGTCGCCGGCGAAGTTCGCGACCGTGAGGATCGGACCCTGATGAGTGCGCAGGCCGCCGAGCACGTGGTGCGAGTACTGCCACACGGCCTCCGCGACGATGAGGGGCGCGTCGACGGGGATGCCCTTGAACACCTCGAGACCCATGCGCTGGCTCGAGATGAAGCCGTGGCCGGTGTCGGGGTCGACGTCGTGGGCGCGGACCACCTTCCAGCCGAGGTCGCTCAGCACCCGGGTGACGCCGGCCTCCAGCTCGACCTGGGTCGGCCACCCGGCGACGTTGGCCGATTCGCGCAGGTCGCCCGACGCGATCAGGTACGCCGTCTGGGGAGCGACCTCCGGTCGCTCGATCGGGGTGGGGAGGGTGTACGTCATGGTGTCTCCTGTGGGATGGGGTCAGGGCGGAGGGCCGGGCTCGACTGGCCTGCGGCGAGAGGTTCGGACAGCGGCAGGGCACGGCCGCGGAGGACGATCTGGTCGGCGTCGAGGATGCCGCCGTCGATGTGCAGCGTGAGCTCGTCGCCGTGCACCTCGGCACGGCCCCATGCCCGGTCGGTCGTGAAGAGGAAGGCGCCGTCGTCGATCGGGTCGAACGACAGCGTGCGGGCCGGGGCGTCCCACTGGGCGCCGGATGCCGCGAGCAGCAGCCCCCACGACGCCAGCGACCGCGCATAGTGGTTGCCGCACTCGATCTCGTTCCACGGGCTGCGGGCCGTGCCGTCGTACCGCGACCGGAGGGTGCGTTCGATGAGGAGCGCCTCGTCGGCCAGCCCCGCATAGAGCAGCGTGGTCGCCACCTGGTGCTCGACGCCGGTCCACACCTCGTCGGAGTAGACGAACGGGATGGCGGGCCGGCCGCCGCGCGGCCATGAAGCGAGGAGGAGCCCGCCTTCGTCACCGAGCGCGTAGACGCGCTGCGTGCTCTCGTGCCCGGCGAGGTCGGCGCGGTGATTGTGCGTGACGATCGCCCGCAGGGCGGAGCGCACGCGCTCTGGGTCGACGATGTCGCCGAGGCCGTTGAGGCGGGCGTGGAACTGCCCGAGCAGCTGGTCGGACAGCACGCCCTCGCCGTACTGGTAGCGGTGGGCGTCGACGTCGTCGATCACTTGGCGGTAGTGCTCGCCGTTCCACAGCACGGCATCCATCGCCTCGGCCGCGCGGTCGGCGCGGGCGCTCCAGTCGCCGGCGCGCTCGCCGTCGCCGAGGTGCGCCGCCATGCGGGCGCCGGCGCGCAGGGCGGCGATGAACATGCCGTTCGCGAGCGGCTCCGTGCCGTGGAACTCGATGTCGTAGGTGTTGTGCAGCTCGCCGCTGAGCAGACCCGGCGTCTCGCCGCGGTCCCACTCGCGGATCGCGTGCTCGAGCGTTCGCACGGCCGCGGGCCACAGCTCACGCAGGAAGTCGTCGCCTCCCGAGAACCGCCACTCGCGGTGCAGGCGGATGAAAGTTCCCAGCTGACCGTCGACCGCGGGTCCCATGAACCACGAGGGCCCGCCGAACACTCGGTTGGACCGGAACTTCTGAGCGCCGGTCTCATCGGTCTCCAGCAGGAACTCCACCCGGCGGGCGCTGCGCTCGAGCGACGGGAACAGCCACGCCACGGTCTGCGCATACGACCAGACGTGGGTGCATGTGCCCTCGCACGAGCCGCCGTGGTCGAACGAGCCCTCCCATGCGGCGAACACCGGCCCCTCGCCCAGTTCGGGATTCGGCGTCTCGACCACGAAGCACGTCGTGGAGCGCACGGCCGCGATGTTGGCGCCCACGGCGTCGGCGATCACGGGATCGAGCGAGCCGCCGTAGAGCGCCTCGACGAACGCGTCGGTCGCCGACTCGAGCGCCGGAAGCTCACGGTGAACGTGCGACGCCGCGGCCCACGCATCGGGCCACAGGGTCGCATAGCGGTTCTTGACGACCTCGTCGGCGTGCGGGTCGCCGAACACGATGTGCCCGCGCCACGCCCGTCGCCGGTTGGGGAAGCTCCACGCCAGCACGAACTCGAAGTCGCGGCTCTCACCGGGAGCGAGCTCGTGCACGATGCCGAGCGACCCGGTGCGCAGGCGCGGGAGCCTCTCGAACAGCTCCTCCTCGCCCATGGGGGCGGCGGCCGCGCCGCCTGCGGGGTCGGAGTCGGCGAAGAGGCCGTGCGGACGGTCTTCGAGGGTGAGGCGCGGCTCTGGCTCGAGCAGGCCGTCGTCGCTGAAGTCGCTCCAGAACAGGCGGGGTCCGTCGGGCCAGAACCCCGTCACCCACTGCGGCTTCGCCGTGGTCGACGGATCGGTCGTCGTGAGGCTCATCGTGCCGTAGCCGAAGTCGTCTTCGGGCAGGCGGATGCCGAAGTCCAGCCCGCGCACGCCCGCACCGGCCGCGTCTGTCTCTTCGCGCCAGCGCACGGTCTGCTGCGCGCGCATGCCGAACGGCCCGTCGCCGCGGCCGGCGGTGTGGCTGAGCGAGCCCGCGACGGTGACGGTGACGGGCACGGATGCCGGGTTGGTCACGCGGTAGCGCAGGACGGCGGCGGGGATGCCGGAGGCGTCGGCGTCAAGCGGGACGAGCGGCGTGAAGGCGTGCAGCGACACCGTCACGGGGAGCACGTCGTCGTCGAAGTCGATGTCGACCACGGGGTATTCGCCGTGCATCGTGGCGCCGGCGAGACGCGGGAGGCCGGCGAGCCGGTCGAAGCCGTAGCCGGCATCCCAGTCGTGCCGGCCGGTGTGCCGCGCTTCGAGCACGCGCGTCACGCGAGCTCCGCCCTCAGGCGCGGCGTGGATGGCAAAGAAGGAGTACGGGTTGAGGCGGCCCTTGTCGGGCAGGTTCTCCAGCTCCCAGTCGCGCAGCTCGCCGCGCGCGCCCAGTGACACGTTGCCGGTGCCGATCCCTCCCAGCGGGAAGGCGGCGCGCTCGGCGGTGTGCGGGATGCCGCGGGCCCGGCGGGTCATGCGCCGCTCTCCGTCTTCGCCGTCTCCGCCTGTCGGGCGGCGAGCGCGTGGGCGACGTCGACCGTGCCCTCGTACAGGCGCACGTACAGGTCGAACAGCTCGTCGTAGGCGGCGGTCGCCTCTGGTCTCGGCTCGATCGTCGTGGTCACGGGGTTCCAGTCCTCGATTCGCGGCGGGGCGTCGCTCGTCGCGGTGGCGGCGAGGAAGGCGGCGCCGTAGCTCGCGCCGATCGTGGTCTGCGGCACCTGCTGCGTGAGGCCCGTGGCGTCCGACACGATCTGCAGCCACAGCGAGCCTTGCGTGCCGCCGCCCACTGCCACGATGCGGCGGATGTCGGCGCCTGCGGTGCGCATCGTCTCGACGTTGTGCCGCACGCCGAGGGCGGTCGCCTCCAGGGCGGCCCGGTAGAGGTCGCCGCGGCTGTGACGGAGAGTGAGGCCTGCGATGACGCCGCGCGCGTCGGGGTCGAGGATCGGGGTGCGTTCGCCCGCGAAGTAGGGAAGCGCGAGGAGGCCGCGCGCGCCGACTCCGGATGCGGCTGCCTCGGCGAGCAGGGTGGGGTAGTCGGCGGCGGTGAGGTCTTTCAGCCAGGCGGTGAGCGCGCCGGAGGTCGCGAGCCCGCCCGCGAGGTTGCGCGTGCCTCCGAAGGCTCCGACGGTCGTCCACATCGAGGGCGTGCGGAGAGTCTGCTCTCCCGTCGCGATCAGGAACATCGTCGTGCCGTACATGAGCATGAGGTCGCCCGGCTCATGAGCGCCGACGCTCACGGCTTCGGTCCACGCGTCGATCGTCCCGGTGACGACGGGAGTGCCCGCGGGGATGCCAGTGGCCTCGGCCGCCGCAGAAGTCACGACGCCCGCGACCTCGTCGGCCCAGTGCAGCTCGGGCGCCTCGAGGCCGGGGGCGTATCGCGCCCACCACTGCTCGTGCCACCGCCCGGCCTCGATGTCGTAGAGCGGGGTCGTCTGGCTCGCTGACTGGTGGTCGAGCACGTACGCCCCGGTGAGCCGACGCGCGAGCCACGACGCCGGCATGAACAGCCGGCGTGCCCGCGCGTACGCGTCGGGCTCCTCGTCGGCGACCCACGCGATCTTGGGTCCGGCTGCCTGTGACGACAGCATCGACCCGCCCACGCGCACGATCTCGTCGACGCCGAGCTCGTCGTTCATGCGGTCGATCTGGCGGCGGGCGCGCGTGTCGACGCCATACAGGATCGCGGGGCGCACGGGCCGGTCGCCGGCATCGGCGAGCAGGACGCACGGGCCCATGCCGCTCACGCCGACTCCCGTCACCTGGATGTCGTCGCGCCCGTCGAGCAGCTCGTGCGCGATGGCGACGAACTCCTGCCACCAGACGTCGCCGTCCATCTCGACCCACCCTGCGTGCGGCCGTGCGACGTCGTGCGCCCGGGTCGCGGATGCGACGAGGGCTCCGTCGACTGACACCAGCACGCCCTTGGTGCTGGAGGTGCCGACGTCGACGCCGAGCGTGCAGGCCTGGGTCACGGCATCCTCCTTGATCCGTCGTGTCGTCACGCTCTCGGCGGGCCTCGTGGCCATCGCCGAGTGCCGCCACTCTATGCGAAATCGATTTCATGTTCAACCGTGCGAAATCGGTCTCGTCGTGAAACCGGACGGAGGAGCCTCAGGCGCCGTTCAGAGCGCGGGCGGGCTGCACCTCGTTGCGCAGCACGACCGTGCGGGCGGGCTGGTCGTCGCCCGCGATGCGCTCGAGGAGCATCCTCGCGGCGGTCACGCCCATGTGCCGAGCCGGGAGCCGCACCACCGTCACCGCCGTCGGCGACAGCGTCGTGAACGGCAGCGAGCCGACGACGGCGACGCCGATCTTGGGGGGCGTGAGCCCGTGTTCGGTGAGCACCTGGATCGCGCCGACGCCCAGCAGGTTGTTGCCCGCGACGATCGCGTCGGGCGGCTCGGGGAGGGTGAGCAGCTCCTCCATCACCTCGCGGCCCCCGTCGACCCGGAAGCTCGAATAGCGCAGCAGCTCGTCGGGATCGGCGTCGGGGAAGTTGCGGGCGATCACGGCGCGCCAGCCCTGCGCGCGCTCGTAGGCCGTCTCGATCTCCTGGGGGCCGGTGATGCATGCGATCCGGCGGTAGCCGGCCTGCACGAGATTCTCGGTCGCGGCCTGGCCTGCCGGGCGGTTGGCCATGACCACGCCGTCGATGTCGTAGCCGGTGCCGCGGTCGACCGCGACGACAGGACGACCCGCCGCCAGCAGCTCGTCGAGGTTGGTGTGGTCGCTCGCCGCCGCGAGGATGACGCCCGCCATGTGCTCCGAGATCGCGATCTGAAGGTAGGTCGCCTCCTTCTCGATCTGCGAGTCGGTGTTGCACAGCACGACGGAGTAGCCGGCCTTCTGCGCGACGTCCTCGACGCCGCGGGCGAGCTCGGTGAAGTACGGGTTCTCGATGTCGGGGATGACGAGGGCGATGACCTCGGACTCCTGCTTGCGCAGCGTCCGCGCGGTGCGGTTGGGCGTGAACTTGAGCTGGCGCGCAGCCTCACGCACGGCCTGGGCCTTCTCCTCCGAGACACCCACACCGTTGAACACCCGGGACACGGTCGCCGGAGACACTCCGGCGAGACGCGCGACCTCGTAGATCGTGGCCATCCCACCCATCCGAACTGCGCCGGCACGCATTGACATCGCCGGTGAGGCAACAATACAGTGTTGAAATCGATTCCACCGGATCGCCTGAAATCATGACCGACGCCGCTCGACTTCACGACCGGCGCCACGTCGATCATGCCGCAGGCGAGCACCCGTCCGCACCGCCGCGGACGACGCCATCAGGATCCCGCGCGACAAGGACGTAGCACTGCCATGACCCTCTCCCCGAACTCCGACCTCTCCTCGCTCGCGACGCTTCGCAGCGTGCAGACCCGATCCATCTCGCCGGAGAACTTCGACGGCTCCGTCGGAGGCGGCGCCCGCGCGACCGAGGGCACCGGCGCCTCGTGCGCACGCGACCTCGGGCCGGGCTGGAAGATCTCACCCAGCGTCGACATCAAGGCCGGCGAGACGTTCGAGCTCGCGAACATCGCCGGGGCGGGCAAGATCACCCACATCTGGATCACGACCCACACCGACAACTGGCGCACGCTCCTGCTGCGCGCCTACTGGGACGGCGCCGACCAGCCCGCGGTCGAAGTGCCCTACGGCGACTTCTTCTGCAACGGCTGGGGCGTCTTCGCCCAGGTGAACTCGCAGGCGATCGCCGCCAACCCGCACGGCGGCTTCAACTCCTACTGGCCGATGCCGTTCCGAGACGGGGCCCGCCTGACGCTCGAGAACACCTCGGTCGTCGATGTGCGGGTGTACTACCAGATCACCTACGAGATCGGCGGCGACCACTCGAACGACGGCTACTTCCACGCACAGTGGCGTCGCTCGAACCCGCTCGAGGAGCTCGTGCCCCACACGATCCTCGAAGGCATCGAGGGCCGCGGGCAGTACGTCGGGACCTACATCGCCTGGGGCGTCAACTCCAACGGCTGGTGGGGCGAAGGCGAGATCAAGTTCTACATGGACGACGACACCGACTACCCGACGATCGCCGGCACCGGCACGGAGGACTACTTCGGCGGCGCCTGGAACTTCGACATCCCGGGGAAGGGATACACCGAGTTCTCGACGCCCTACCTCGGGATGCCGCAGGTCATCCGACCCGACGGGCTCTACGTGTCGCAGCAGCGATTCGGCATGTACCGCTGGCACCTGCTCGACCCCATCCACTTCTCGACCGGGCTGCCGAAGGTCGACATCCAGGCGCTCGGCTGGCGCAGCGGGTGGCGCTACCTGCCGCTGCGCGACGACATCGCCTCGACCGCCATGTTCTACCTCGACCGTCCGACCGCGCGACGCCCCAAGACGCCCACGGCCGACGACATGGAGGTGCACCTAGGAACCGCCCCGGTTCCCGACCTCGGCTCCACTCCCCCGCGCGCCCCGCGCGACTGATCGCACGCGACAGGCCGAGCGAGCGGAGCCAGCGCACATGACCCGCACGACCACCGCGGCACGTCCGCGCACGCGCATCGCGGCCGTGTGCGCCGCGGCATCCGCCGCGCTCCTCACGGCGTGCTCGCCCGCCGGCCCGTCGCCCGACCTGCCCGATCCGCTGCCGGGCGCCTCGCTGCAGGCGGGCCTGGCCGACACCGTCACCGCGATCGGCGTCTCCGACGGCGATCTGTGGCCCAGCTGCTGGTCGGACGACGACGCGCTCTATGCCGCCAACGGCGACGGCTCCGGGTTCGGCGACACGTTCCACGACATCGCCGTCAACCGCATCACCGGCTCGCCGACCGACGAGAACGGGCTCGAGGGCGAGTTCCTCGCGGGTGGCGACGACGTCGGCCAGGTGTGGTCGGGCGAGGGGTTCACCCGCAAGCCGACCGGGATGCTGTGTGTCGACGGCACCCTCTATCTCGCCGTGCAGGACCTGCGCTCCGACTTCAACGAGGCGCCCGCCGCGACGATCGCCCGCAGCGACGACCACGGTGCGACCTGGGCGTGGGACCGCACAGCGCCGATGTTCTCCGACCACGTCTTCACGACGATCTGGTTCGCCGACTACGGGCAAGACGCCGCCGGCGCGCCCGACCCCGCCTACGCCTACGCCTACGGCCTGGACGGAAACTGGCGGGACTCGTTCGACGACTCCGTACCCGACCCCACGGAGCTGTTCCTCGCCCGCGTGCCCGTGGCATCCGTGCAGGACGCCACGACGTGGGAGTTGTACGCGGGCCGACCCGGCGACGCCGAGCCGACCTGGACGACCGACATCACGCAGAAGGCCCCCGTGCTCGTCGACGAGCGGCTCCAGCATCCGTCCGACGGCACCGGCGCCGGCGCGACGGGCCAGACGGTCGGCGCGCACGACCTCACCGTCATCTCGCAGGGCGGCGTGACCCATCTGCCGGAGCTCGGACGCTATGTCTACACGTCGTGGACCGAGCTGACCTTCGAGTTCTACGAGTCGCCGACGCCCTGGGGGCCCTGGACGCTGTTCCTCTCGGAGGACTTCGGCCCCTACCCGTGGACCGACGAGCGCTACGGCGGTTACGCCACGACGATTCCCTCCAAGTACGTCTCCGACGACAACCGCACCGCGTGGGTGCAGTCCAATATCTGCCCGTGCGCCCCCGCGGGCACCTCGTCGTACTGGTTCGGGCTGCGCGAGCTCACGCTGCATCCGGTCGGCGACTGACCACCCGGCCGACTCAGAGGCCGGCGAAACGGAGCGCGTCGGGCTACTTCATGCCGGCGAGGCGGACGCCGTTCACGATGTACCGCTGGAAGATGAGCACCAGGAGGATCGTCGGCAGGGCGGCGAGCGCCGACCCCGCCATCAGCAGGCCCCACTCGTTGCCGCGGTCGGAGCGGAAGTTCGCCAGATACTGCATGATCTGCTGCAGCTGCGGGTCCTGGATGGTCAGGATCGGCCAGACGTACGCGTTCCAGAACGCGAGGAACGATCCGACGCCGACGACCACGAACGGGCCCTGCGACTGCGGCAGGAAGATCGTCCAGAAGATCTTCCAGCGGCTCGCGCCGTCGATGAGCGCCGCCTCTTCGATCGCTACCGGCGTGTTCAGGTAGAACTGCCGGATGAAGAACATCTGGGCGGCCGACGCGGCGCCCGGGATGATGAGCACGGCGAGGGTGTTCAGCATCCCCAGGTTCGACACGACGACGAACGACGTCAGAAGGATCGCCATGCCGGGCACGAACATCGGCGTGATGCAGTAGGCCCACCACAGGCTCTTGCCGCGGAAGTCGAGGCGTGCGAACGCGTAGGCGGCGAACGAGTTGACCGTCAGGCTCAGCGCCGTGAAGAGGACCGCGCCGATGAAGGTGATGATCATCGCCTGCATGAAGGCGGCGTCGCCGAGGATCTGGATGTAGTTCTCCCAGATCCACACGTCGGGGAAGAACTGGAAAGGCGTGCGCAGCACCTCGTTCTTGCCCTTGAAGCCCGCGATGATCATCCAGGCGAGGGGAAGCATCGTGCTGACCACGATGAGGGTGGCGAGCACCCACTTGGCGATGCGGCGGCCGAGCGGCTCTCTCATGTCGGTGTTCCCTGGTTCTCAGCCGTCGATGGCTTTGTCGGAGTTGATGAGCTTGAAGATGAGCACGCTGACGGTGCCCAGAACGAAAAAGAGGATGAGCGCCGCCGTCAGCGAGAAGCTGGTGGCATACGGCGTCGGGTCTTTGAACGTGTTGAAGATGAACAGGTTCGGCGTCATCGTCGCGTTCGTGGGACCGCCGCCGGTCATGATGAGCGGCAGCTCGAACTGCTGCAGCGCGCCGATCGTGGCGGTCACGAGCAGGTACAGCAGCACGTTCTTCATGAGGGGGATCGTGATGTAGAAGGTGCGCTGGAAGTAGTTCGCGCCCTCGAGCTGGGCGGCCTCGTAGTAGCTCTCCGGGATGTCGTACATGCCGGCGAGCATGATGAGCGTCGTGATGCCGAAAGCGAGCCAGATGCCCGGCACCGAGATGGCGGGAAGAGCCAGGTCGGGGTTCGACAGGAACGCATACGGCCCCAGGCCCACGAAGCTGAGCAGCCAGTTCACGATGCCGCCGTCGGAGCGGTACATGAACACGAAGATGATGGATGCCACGACCGCCGACACCACGGTCGGGATGTAGACCGTGGTCTTCAGGAGCCCCGCGAGCTTGATGCCCACCGTGCGGATGAAGCTCGCGATGAGGAACGCGATCACGAGCATGATCGGCACGACATAGATCGCGTACTGGGCGCCGATCCAGATCGCGTGCCAGAACTTCGGATCTTCGAGCACGTAGCGGTAGAACTGCAGGCCGACGAACTCGGGATCGGTGTAGAAGCTGATCTCGAACGTCGACAGGTAGAAGGAGTACACGAGCGGCCAGAAGACGAAGATGCCGAGCAGGATCACCATCGGCGCGATCATGAGATACGCCGTGCGGTTGTCCATCAGGTGCCTGGCGACCTTCACCTTCTCGCGGCGTCGGCGGCCCTTGCGTTCGGGCTCGCCGGAGTCCAGGACGATCCGCTGCGTCGCGCCGTGCGTCGTCAGCTGCGGCGACATGGTCATTGGTCCACTCCTTCGTGTGGCCGGCGGCGATGCCGGCTCGCGTGGTGACGGCGCCCGGGCCGACGATCGACCCGGGCGCCGTTCGCGTCAGTTGCCGGGGGCGGTGCCGGCCAGCTTCTGCTTCTCGATGACACCGGCGATCGCGTCCTGCGCCTCCTTCAGGGACGCGTCGATGTCACCGCCGCGCATCGACTTCTCGATGGCCGTCGCGAACGCGAGACTCACATCCCACGGGTAGGCCGGTTCGCCCTTGGCGTGCGCGACGATCTGCTCGGAGATGATCTTCATGTACGGGTTCGACGAGGCCTCTTCGTCAGCGGCGAGCGCTTCGTCGACGCTCGCACGGGCAGCGTACTTCGAGAAGCCGCTCGCGGCGAAGAACTCGACCATGCGCTGCGGGTCGTCGGCGACCAGGTAGTCGACGAACTCGGCGGCGCCCTCGGCGACCTTCGACTTCGAGTCGATCGTCAGCGTCCAGCCGCCGAGCGTGGCGGTGGGGCGTGTCGGGTCGCCGTCGTACGACGGGAACGGCGCGACCGCGAAGTTCTCATTGACGTTCTTCCAGTCGGGGTTGCCGGCCAGCTGACCGAGCGCCCACGAGCCACAGGCGCTCATCGCGACCGAGCCCTCGCCGAAGAACGAGCAGTCGGCGTAGCCGTAGGTCGCCTCCTGCGGCATGAGCTTCTCGGTGTAAAGCGTCTGGTAGAACTCCGCGAGCTCCTTGTAGGCGGGGTCGGTGGCGCTCGCCTCTGACCAGTCGCCGCGCAGCGGGAGGTCGCCGGCGACGTTGTACTGCAGGCCCCACGACGACCAGCCCAGGTCGGGCGCGGTCTGGGCGATGTTCATGCCCTTGACCTTGCCGCTCGTGAGCTTGCGCGCGTCTTCGATGAGCTCGTCCCACGAGGTGGGCGGCGCGTCGATGCCCGCCTTCTCGAACAGGTCGGTGCGGTAGAAGAGGACGGTCGAGGGCTCGACCAGGAGCGGGTAGCCGTAGACGCCGCCGTCGACGGTGACGAACTCCTTGACGTTGGGCTTGATGTCGTCGAAGTCCTCGGCATCCATCAGCTGCGTCAGGTCGGCCAGCTGTCCGTTGGCCTGCATCGGCTTGACGTTGCCGTAGTTGGTGGTCTTGACGTCGGGCGCCTTGCCTGCCGCCTGCGCAGCCTTCAGCTTCTGGTCCCATGTGTCGGCCGGCACCACGACGTACTCGACCTCGACCTGGTCCTGCGACTTGTTGAACGCTTCCACGTTCTTCTTGAACCAGGCCTGCTGGTAGTCCTCGAACTTCTGCTGCCAGAAGATCACCTTCTGCTTGCCGTCGGCCGTCGTCGGCGCGGTGCCGCTCGAGCATCCGGCGAGCAGCGCGCTCGCGGTCGCGACGGCGACGGCGGTGAGCGCCAGCCTGCTGTTTCTCTTGTGCATTCGTCCCTCCTCAGGAACCTCGGCTCATCGGCGAGCCGGTGCTATGGAGCGGCTGGATGGGCCGCGGGTGTGCCTCGGGATCACGATCCTCGGGCCGTTCCCGGATCGCCCTCGATCCCCACACTTGGGAAGGTTACGCGAAATCGATTTCAGATGCAATGGACGCTCAGAATCGGAAGGTCTCGGTTCGGCAACGCGCTCGCCTACTCGACTCGGTCGAGGTCGACCGAGAACCAGAACACGTTGTACGGGCCCCACAGCGACATCGTGAAGTACAGCGTGCGACCGTCCTCGGAGGTGTACCGCGGATTCAGGTATGGCGAGTAGAGACCCCAGTAGTCCGTCGACGACACCATCTCGATCGGGTCGGCCCACGGACCCCACGGCGTGAGCCCCTCACGGATGTAGGCATTGCCGGCATCCGAGTACGTCATGACCCAGCGCTCGAGATAGTCGGACCACATGACTGACAGCTCGCCCACCGTCGGACCGAGGATGAGCTCGGCGTCGGAGACCGCATCGCTCCAGATCGGCGAGCCGTCCTGATCCGCGCCGGCGTAGTAGGAGTACGCCTCGAGCCTTTCGACCGAGTCGACATCGGCAGGCACCCGCATGAGCGCCACTCCGCCGAGCCTGCCGGCCGGGATGCCCCAGAAGTAGACGTGCTCTCTTCCGCCGTCGCTCACGTGCGCCGCCGCCACCTGAATGAAGTTCGAGTCCCCCTCCCAGCGCGGGCCGTCGACCGGCTGCCACGTCTCTCCCCCGTCGTCAGAGCGCGCCAGCGCGGCGAAGTTCGCCTCCCACACACCCGGCTCACCCCAGTGGCTGACCGACATGTAATGGATATACAGCGTCTCTCCGACAGCGAATCCGTACGTGGGGATTTTGGTGACCTCGCCCCTGCCGTTGTTCGCGTCGTGCTCGCCCTCGATCATCGCCGCCGCCCAGCCGACGTCGTCGACGGGCGCCCACCCATCGAACGTGATGCCGTCCGACGGATCGTCGTCGGTCGTGTAGGCGGCGACGTTCGAGCGCCAGATGCCGCCCTGTCCGCCGGTCGACTCGGGGTCGCGCTCGCCGAACGTGTCACCGAAGAAGAAGTACGTGCGATCGCCGACGTTGACCATCGAGCCGAGATCGGTGCCGGCGACTGCGACCGACTCTGTGTCGTTCATCGCGTCCGGCCCCGTGAGCTGCGCGATCTCGGTCAGGCCGCTCACGCCCGCGAGCACGAACGGCTTGCCGGCCGCAGCCTCGGCCGACGGCGCACCCCCGCCGGCGCATCCGCCGAGCGCGGTCGTCATCGCCACCACCGCGATCGCGAACGCGGCGCGCAGCCCTCGCCGACGCGCTCTTCCATCGGTTGCCGCATCTTTCATCGCGCTCTTCCCATCGTCGTTGATGCCTGGCATATTTGAAATCGATTCCAGCAAAATTCGGCGCGCGACACAAGCGATTTCCGGTCGGCCGGTCCATTCCGCGGGCCACGGCAGGCCACGCGGGCGGACGCGCCCCGCATGACACGCGCCCGGCCTGCCGATCCCCGACCGTGAAACGTGAGGAGCATCTCGTGTCCACCATCGACGCCCCGTCCGCGCCCGTCCCGCCGGTCACCGAGGGCCGGTGGCTGCGCCCCGCCGCCGATGCCGTCGCGGAGCCACGATGGGGCCATGCCGACGGCATCCACATCGGGCTACACCCCCTGCCGGGTCCGCGCGGGCTGCTGCGCATCTACACGCCCTACCTCGACCACCCCCGCGAACGGCTCGTGAACTTCATCGCGGTCGAGCCGGTCCCGTCGGGGACGGACGTCCGCGGGTTCTCGGAGCTGGAGCCGAGCACGCTCGATCCCGGGGCGAACGGCAAGAGATTCTGGTCAGCCGATTCGCTCGACGCAGCCGCAGCCGTTGGGGAGGCGCTCTCCCCCGCGCGCGGAGTCGTCGACGAGGTCGACGGCATCGAGCGCCTCACGGTGTGGATCGGCGTCGAGCGCTTCGAGAACGGAGCGCACGTCGCCGTCCGGGTGCGCTTCCGCGCCGACCGGCCGCACGAGGTGGAGGTCGCCGGATTCACGCACGACGACTCCGTGCCGCTCCGACACCTCGTCCTCACCGCGACGATGGGCAACTGGGCGCGCCTGCGCCACCTGCACCTGTCCGACCGCGTCGTACACCCGCGCGACCTGTGGCCCGGGTTCGACCGCACCGACTTCACCGAGCACGGCCGCTTCCCGCTGTCGGAGCTGCGCCGCGACGGCGACGCCGCGATCGTGACGGCAGTCGGCGACGAAGACGACCCGGTCGCGGTGGCCTACTCCGACGACACCAACCCGCACTGGCACTTCGAAGGCCGCCGGGCGGTGCAGGGCTGGCGCGTCGACGACCCGCATCCCGACCTCGAGGTGCGCGTCAACGGGCGCTGGGCGTACTGGGCGAGCGTGTCACCCATCCCCGGCGGCGTCGCCTACGAGAACTTCGAGATCGTCGAGCCGTTCCGCCAGGGCGCCGCGTTCCGCTTCTCGGTCGAGCCGCTCGACTGATCTCCGCACTGACGTCGAGCCCGGCGGTCAGTCCCTGCCGTCGTCGGCGACGCGGGTCTCGGGCGGACGCCAGACAACCACCTCGGTCGCGCGGCGCACGCGCGTGCCGTGGCGCAGCGTCACGACCGAGCCGGTCGCGCCGGCCGCGAAGATGCGCGCGCCACGGCGCTGATCGATCTCGTCGCGCAGACGCTGCTCGAGGTCGCTCACCTGGCGACGCAGCGAGCGCACCTGGTTCTCGAGCTCGATGATGCGCGAGATGGCGGGAAGGCTGATGCCCTCGGCCGACAGGGCGGCAACCTCACGCAGCTGCTTCACGTGGTGGAGCGAGTATCGGCGCGATCCGCCCTGCGTGCGGCCGGGGACCACGAGCCCGAGACGGTCGTACTGACGAAGCGTCTGCGGGTGCATGCCCGACAGCTCGGCTGCGACGGCGATCGTGAAGATCGGCGTCTCCTCGTCGACTTCGTCAGCCATCACTCACTCCCGGGCCTTGCGCATCAGCTCAGCGCGCGGGTTCTCCTTCGGCTCCAGTTCGTGGAACCGCTCGAGCGCTTCGCGCGCACGGTCGTCGAGGTGCGACGGCACCACGACCTGGACTTCGGCGAGCAGGTCGCCGGTGCCCTTCGAGGATGCCACTCCGCGGCCCTTCACGCGAAGGACCCGCCCCGAAGGGGTGCCGGGCGCGACCCGCAGCTTGACGGGGTCGCCCCCGAGCGTCGGAACCTCGATCGTCGCGCCGAGCGCCGCCTCGGTGAAGGTGACCGGCACCGTGACCCGCAGGTTCAGGCCGTCGCGGGTGAACACGGGATGCGGTCTCACTTTCACGGTCACGACGATGTCGCCGGGCTCGCCGCCGTCGGGCGACGGGCGGCCGCGGCCGCGCAGTCGGATCTTCTGCCCGTCGGCGACGCCCGCGGGGATCTTCACCTTGAACGGCTTGCCGTCTTCGCCCTGAAGCGAGATGGTCTCGCCCTTGACCGCCGTCTGGAAGTCGAGGGTCGTGCGCGCCGTGACGTCGGCGCCGCGCTGCGGACCGCCGAAGCCGCGGAAGCCGCCGCTCGACTGCCCGAAGCGGCCGGAGCCGAACCGACCTCCCTGCTCGCCGAACATCGCGAACAGGTCGTCGAAGTCGGGGGCCGGCCCGCGGCTGAAGCGGCTGAAGACGTCTTCGAAGCCGCCGCCCGCGCCGGGCGCCTGGAAGCGGGCGCCCGTGCCCATCGCTCGGATCTGGTCGTACTCGGCCCGCTGCTCCTTGTCGGAGAGCACCGAGTAGGCCTCGCTGATCTCCTTGAACTTGGCCTCAGCCTGCGGGTCGCCCTGCGTCGAATCGGGGTGGTACGTGCGAGCCAGCTTGCGGTACGCCTTCTTCAGCTCGGCATCCGTGACGTCTTTCGAGACGCCCAGGACCTTGTAGAAGTCCTTCTCGAACCAGTCCTGACTGGCCATATCCCTCCCCTCTTCTCACTCTGCGGGCACGGCGACCACGACCTTCGCGGGGCGAAGCTCGCTGGCGCCCAGCCGGTAGCCGACCTCGACGACCTCGAGGATCGTCGGCACCTCCGTGCCGGGAGTCGGCGCCTGGAAGATCGCCTCGTGATGCTGCGGGTCGAACGGCTCGCCGGCCTCGCCATAGCGCTCGACGCCGAGACGGGCCACGACACCGCGCAGCTTCTCGGCGATCACGGCGAGCGGAGATCCCTCTTCGAGGTCGCCGTGCTTCTCGGCACGATCGAGGTCGTCGAGCACCGGCAGCAGCCCCTTGGCGACCGAGCCCTTGGCGCGCTCGATCTCGATCTCGCGCTGCTCCTCTGTGCGACGGCGGTAATTCGCGTACTCGGCCTGCAGACGCTTCAGATCGAGCAGCAGATCGTGCTCCTCGTCGGAGGCCTCCGCCACGGCGGCCTCGTCGGTCTGCACGGCGCCGAGGATGTCATCGACCGTCAGCTCGTCAGCATCCGCCTCGGAACGCTGGTCATCGTCGTTCGTCTCGTCGCCCGAGCCGGCATTCTGGTCCTCCTGCGGGTCGGGGTCGGAGACCTGAGCCTCCGACCCCTCCTCGCGGAAGACTTCGTCGCCGTCGTCGGGCTGTTCGAAGTCCTTGTTCGCCATGCTTACTTGCTCTCGTCCTCGTCGTCCACGACCTCGGCGTCCACGACGTCCTCATCAGAGGATGCCGCACCGGCGGCGTCGCCGTCAGCCGGGGCGCCGGCGTCGGCCGGCTGCTCTGCCTGCGCGGAGGCGTAGATCGCCTCGCCGAGCTTGGTCTGCGACGCGTTCAGCTTGTCGAACGCATCCTTGACCGCGTCGTCGTTGTCACCGGCGAGTGCCGACTTGAGCGCGTCGACGTCGGCCTGGACCGACGACTTGACGTCCTCGGGCAGCTTGTCCTCGTTGTCCTTGATGAGCTTCTCGATCGAGTACGACAGGGTCTCGGCCTGGTTGCGCAGCTCGGCGGCCTCGCGGCGCTTCTTGTCCTCGGCCGCGTGCTCCTCGGCCTCGCGCACCATGCGCTCGATGTCGTCCTTGGGCAGCGACGAGCCGCCGGTGATCGTCATCGACTGCTCCTTGCCGGTGCCCTTGTCCTTCGCCGACACGTGGACGATGCCGTTCGCGTCGATGTCGAACGTGACCTCGATCTGCGGGATGCCGCGGGGAGCCGGAGCGATGCCGGTCAGCTCGAACGTGCCGAGCGGCTTGTTGTCGCGCGTGAACTCGCGCTCGCCCTGGAACACCTGGATCGCGACCGACGGCTGGTTGTCGTCGGCGGTCGTGAAGGTCTCGCTGCGCTTGGTCGGGATGGCCGTGTTGCGCTCGATGAGCTTCGTCATGATGCCGCCCTTGGTCTCGATGCCGAGGCTCAGCGGGGTGACGTCGATGAGGAGGACGTCCTTCCGCTCGCCCTTCAGCACGCCGGCCTGCAGGGCGGCGCCGACGGCGACGACCTCATCGGGGTTGACGCCCTTGTTGGGCTCCTTGCCCGTCTCGCGCTTGACGAGCTCACTGACGGCGGGCATGCGGGTCGAGCCGCCGACGAGAACGACGTGGTCGATGTCCGACACCTTGATGCCGGCCTCGCGGATGACGTCTTCGAACGGCTTCTTGGTGCGGTCGAGGAGGTCCTTGGTGAGGTCCTCGAACTTCGCACGCGTGACCGTCTCCGACAGCGACACGGGGCCCGAGTCGGTCAGCGACAGGTAGGGCAGGTTGATGGAGGTGCTCGTCGAGCTCGACAGCTCCTTCTTGGCCTGCTCCGCGGCCTCCTTCAGACGCTGGAGGGCGATCTTGTCGTTCGAGACGTCGACGCCCGTCGTGTCCTTGAACTGCTTGAGGAGGTAGTCGACGAGGCGCTGGTCCCAGTCGTCGCCGCCGAGGCGGTTGTCACCGGCGGTCGCGCGGACCTGGATGGTCGAGAAGTCGTCGTCCTTGCCCACTTCGAGCAGCGAGACGTCGAACGTGCCGCCACCGAGGTCGAACACGAGGATGAGCTCGTCTTCCTTGCCCTTGTCGAGGCCGTACGCGAGGGCCGCGGCGGTGGGCTCGTTGATGATGCGGAGCACGTTGAGGCCCGCGATCTCACCGGCCTCCTTGGTGGCCTGGCGCTCGGCGTCGTTGAAGTAGGCGGGGACGGTGATGACGGCATCCGTCACGGTGTCGCCCAGGTACTGCTCGGCATCGCGCTTCAGCTTCTGGAGGATGCGCGCCGAGATCTCCTGCGGCGTGTAGTTCTTGCCGTCGATCGACTGCGTCTTCCAGTCGGTGCCCATGTGGCGCTTGACCGACGTGATGGTGCGGTCGACGTTGGTGACGGCCTGGCGCTTGGCGGTCTCGCCGACCAGCACCTCGCCGTCCTTCGTGAACGCGACGACCGACGGGGTCGTGCGGAAGCCCTCGGCGTTGGCGATGACCTTCGGCTCGCCGCCCTCGAGGACGGCGACGACGGAGTTCGTCGTACCGAGGTCGATACCCACTGCACGTGACATGTGTTTCTCCTTTGGGTGGAACGGACCCGCCGTGCGGATCGGAGTGAAGTCTTTCGGACGTTGAGTCGCTCGGACTCAAGTTCATCTGTCATTCACGATAAACCCCGAGTCGCGACGTGTCAAATGAACTTGATATGACTCCTATCAACTTTTCAGGATGGCGGCGAGGGTGCGGCCTGGCGACAATGGGCCCGCCGCGGCGTTCACAACTCCGGAGATCTTCAGCCCGGGGAGTGCGACACGCCGCTCCTCCGCCGCCCCGCCGCCCTATCTCCGGAGTTGTGAACGATGCGGGCGGGCGACCGATCCCCGTTCGCGCACGCGGCAGCGCCCCGCCTCCCGTTCGGGTCGCGGGGCGCTGCCGTCAGCGGCGCGGGCGTCGTGTCGGTCAGCCCTTGACGCCGGTCGACGCGATGCCCTGCACGAACACACGCTGGGTCAGGAAGAAGATGATGAGCGTCGGCAGCGAGGCCACGAGCGTTCCGGCCAGCACGACGTTCCGGAAGTCGAAGCTCATCGTGTAGGCCATGAGGCGGTTCACCGTCAGCACGACGGGGTAGAGCTCCTCCGACTTCAGCAGCGTGACCGGCCACAGGAAGTTGTTCCAGACATACACGAACATGAAGACGCCGAGGGTCACCAGGGCGGGCTTGATGAGCGGCACGACGAACTGGAGCACGATGCGCACTTCACCGGCGCCGTCCACGCGAGCCGCCTCGATGAGTTCGTCGGGCACGCCCATGATGAACTGCCGCATCAGGAAGATGCCGAACGCGTTGGCCAGCCACGGCAGCATGACGCCGAGGTGGCTGTCGCCCAGCCCCATGGCGCTCACCAGCGAGTAGAGCGGCACAAGGGTGACGATCGGCGGGAGGAACATCGTCGCGATGATGGTCCAGAAGAGCGCGTCACGGCCCCGGAAGTGGTGCTTGGCGAACACATAGCCGGCGAAGACGCTCGTGATGAGCACGGACAGCGTCGAGACGCCCGCGATGAAGAAGCTGTTGAACAGGGACTGCGCGAACGGCACCTCGGTGAGGGCCGTCGTCATCTGGCCGGTGGTGGGCTCCTGCGGGAACCAGGTCGGCGGGATCTGCGAGAACTCCTGCGGCGTCTTGAAAGATGAGATCACGAGCCAGTACAGCGGGAAGAGCGGCACGATCGCGACGCCCACGAGGACGATGTACAGGATCACGCGCTGAGCGCGGTCGCGCACCGCGGGACGACGACGGCGCGGCACATCGGACGCAGCGACGGGCGCGGGGGCTGAGACGGCGGTCGTGGTCACTTCTTCCTCCGGATGATCATGACGATCGCGCCGACGAGCACCACGATCATGAGCAGCGACACGGAGAGTGCCGCGGCATCCCCCGCCTTGCCGTACTCGAAGGCGGATCGCTGGATCTCGTACGACAGCACGTTGGTCGAGTTGGCGGGGCCGCCTCGCGTGAGCAGGAAGATCGGGTCGAACACCTGGATGCTGTTCACGATCGTCATCAGCACGACGAACAGCAGCGTGGGCTTGAGCAGCGGAACGGTCACTGACCAGGTCTGGCGGATGATGCCGGCGCCGTCGAGCTTGGCGGCCTCGTAGAGCTCCTCGGGGATCTGAGTCAGACCGGCCGTGATGAGGATGACGTAGTAGCCGAGCATCTGCCACACGTTGAAGATGACGACCGACAGCAGTGCGATGCGCGGATCGCTCAGCCATCCCGGCGGCGTCACGCCGACGGCGGTGAAGACGGCCGAGAAGGGTCCGTAGCCGGGAGCGTAGAGGTTCCCCCACACGATGACGACGGCGATCGTGGGGATGACGTAAGTCGCGAAGAGGATGACGCGGACCACGCCCGCGCCCTTGAGCTTCGGGAAGTAGAGGAGCATCGCCACCAGGCCTGCGAGGGGCACGGTGAGCACCACCGAGAGCACGACGTACGCGATCGTGTTCCAGATCGCCTGCACGCGCGTGGGGTTGGCGAGGAGGGCCTCGTAGTTGCGCGTCCCCACGAACTCCCAGTCGCCCAGCGGGCGGAAGACCGACCAGTCCGTGAAGCTGATCCAGATCGTGATCAGGAGCGGGATGATCGTGAAGGCCCCGATCACCAGGATCGTGGGACTCAGGAACAGCCCCGACCAGAAGTGCTCCACCCGCGTGCTGCGGGCGAGCTTCCTCCGGACGGGAGCGGGGGGTGCGGCTACTGCCATGAGGGATCCTCGGGTCGGAGTGAAGGGGATCAGAGGGAGGGGTGCGCCATCGCGACGGCGCACCCCTCCATGCTGATGTCGGTTACCGGGCGGCGTCGAGCGCGGCGTTCACCGCGGCGTCCGCAGCGGCCATGGCCGCCGCAGCGTCCTTCTGCCCGTTGAGCAGAGCCTCGAGCTCGGTCTGCAGCGCGGTCGTCGCCTCGGCGATGCCGTTCACCGTCGGGAACGGGGTGGCCGTGGCCTGCGCGTCGACGTACGCCTTCAGGAACGGGGTGTCGAGCGTCGCAGCGTGCGCCTCGAGGTCGTTCGAGCTGCTCGGCAGGATCCCCATGCCCATCAGGATGTCGCCCATCGCCGATGAGCCGGCCTCACCCGAGTCGGAGCCGTTGAGGAACTCGAGGAACTCCCACGCCGCCTCCTGCTCCGCCTCGGCGGCCTTGCTGCTGACGACGGTCGCCCACGTGTAGGAGACCGAGGAGGAGACGTCGCCCGAGGGCCCGACCGGGATGGGCGCGCTGGCGACGTCGGCGAAGCCGTCGCCCATCGCCGACTCGAGGGTCGACTTCCACCAGTTGGCCATGACGAGCATGCCGGTGTGGCCCTGCGAGAAGGCGTCGAGGTAGGGGCCGGTGGTGTTGGCGTCCGCCGTCGACAGGGTGACGTCGGTCAGACCCGACGCGGCGAGCTCCTGGTAGAGCTCAGCGACCTCGAGGGCCTCCGGCGAGGTCAGGGCGGACGCGGTGCCGTCCTCGTTGAGGAAGGAGCCGCCGTTGGAGGCGAGGAACGACAGGAAGGGGTGCACGACGCCGTTGCCCCAGGCGGTGATGAAGCCGATGGGGTTCTGGACGCCCGCCGCCTTGAGCGCCTCGCCGGCGGCGACCATCTCGTCCCAGTTCGTCGGAGCGGCGGCGACGCCTGCGTCGGCGAACAGCGCCGTGTTGTAGTTGGTCTGGTAGAGCGCGACCTCGTTCGGGATGCCGTAGACGGCGCCGTCGAACGAAGCCGCCTCCGCGAAGCCGGCCGCGTAGTCGGCGGTGACAGCCGAGGCGACGGCGTCGGGCGCCGGTGCGATGATGCCGTCGGTCGCCAGCTGCGGAAGCCAGGCCGTGTAGATGTTGGTGATCGTCGGACCGTTCGGGCCCGTGCCCTGCGTCGCCAGCGTCGAGAGGAGCTGGTCGAACGGCACGGACTGGATCTCGACGGTGACGCCTTCGTTCTTCGCCGAGAAGGCCTCTGCCGCGTCTTCGAGCTGCGAGGCCTGGTCCGGACCCCAGTGGGTCAGGTAGGTGATGGTGACGCCGTCGCCCTTGTCCGCGCCGTTGTCATCGCTGGATGCGGAGGAGCATCCGGCGAGCGCAACGGCGGAGACGGCGATGCCGACGGCCGCGATGCGGATCCTGCTGTTCATGTCGTTGCCGACCTTTCTCTGGTGTCGCTGGTTCGGGTGGGTGGTGGAACGCTCAGGGGCCCGCGAGCTTGAATTTCTCGGTGCCCGCGGAACGGAGGGCGACGGCGCGCTGGGCGCCGGCGAGGCATCCCTTCACCTGCATGAGCGCGCTGTAGTAGTCGATGAAGCGGAAGCCGTAGGTCTCGCCGCGCGCGAAGGCGTGCTCGCTGATTCCCTCGAGCCAGCGCTCGAAGGCCTCGTCGGGGATCTCGACGTACGTGTCGGCCTCGAAGCCGTCCATGTCCTCCCAGTTCTCCGCGTGGAGGATGGTCGGCACGGTGTGGCGGGGGAGCTCTGACTCCTCGCGCGGGATGGACGCGAGGAACACGGCCCGCAGCGCGGCCTGGGCGGCGCGCTCGTGGTCGCGGTGCATCGACGAGGTCCAGTGAGTGATGACGACGTCGGGCTTTGCTTCGCGGATGATCGTCTGGATCTGCTCCGCGACCTCCTCGTCGTCCGGGAGGAATCCGTCCGAGTAGTCGAGGATGTGCAGCTCGGCGCCGATCGTCTTGGCGAAGTGCTCCGCCTCGCGCACCTTCTGCGGGCGGTACTCGCTGGGCGTCAGCTTCGGGTGGCCGCGCTCGCCGTAGGTGCAGTCGATGATGATCGCGCGTCCGCCTTCGAGTGCCACCTTGGCCAGCACGGGGCCGGCCATCAGCTCTGCGTCGCCGATGTGTCCGCCGATGGCGATGACCGTCTTGCTCATCTCAGTCTCCGTTTCAGAGGTTCGCAGCGAGGATGTGGAACGAGCGGGTCGCGGCGAAGCCGGTCCGTTCGTACAGCGCGGATGCCACCGAGCCCTCGTCTGCCCAGAGGAACCATGCCGAGTGGGCGCCGAGCGCGGTCATGTTCTCCATCGTGAGGTGGAGGATGACTTTGCCGAGGCCCGTGCCGCGGCTGCTCGGCAGCACGCCGAACGGACCGAAGCGCTCGATGACCTGCTCGTAGGTGCCGTGCTGGGCCCAGCCGATCATCTCGCCCTCAGGGTTCTTCGCGATGATGATGCGCTCGAGCGGGAGGTGGCCCGCGGAGACGCCCTCGCGGATCGCGCGCGCCCAGTCGGAGTTGAACTCGCCGCCGGCGAGCTTGATGAGCGCGACCAGGTCGTCGGACTCCGGGTGGCCGAGGTACCAGCCCTGCGCACGAAGCTCCTCGATGCGGGTGCGGACCTCCTCGGGCATCCGGTAGCCGATGAGCGTGCGGTCCATGGCGCTGGGGTGCTCGATCGTCTCGAAGCCGAGCGAGGACATCAGGGCGAAGGCCTCGGGGTAGCGGTCGGCGTCGAGACCGGGCAGGACGTAGTTCGGCGTGTAGGCCGAGAAGACGACCTTCGAGCGGCCCTGGCCACGCAGCCAGTCCATGGCGGCCGTGAGCAGGCGGCGCCCGAGGCCCTTGCCGCGGGCGGATGGCACGACGAAGAAGAACGGGATCCAGCCGGTGTCGGGCTCGAGGTCGTCGCCGTCGTGCGCGACGCGGCGACGCACGGCGTACGAGGCCCCGACGATGTCGCCGTCGAGGTCGGCGATGAACAGCCCCTCGTCGTCGAAGTTGCGGTCGAGCAGCACGAGATCGCGCAGACGCGTGGGCGTCATGGCGTCCTGCGGCGCCGCCTCCGTCCATGCCGCCGCGAGCGCGCGAAGATCACCGCTGCGGAAGCGCCGGAGCGTCACCTCTCCTGACATCACCTGGAAGTCCTCTCTGACGTGTTTCGTCCTGAAGGTATCCCAGTATGACAAGAATATTCAAGTATGGCGACGTTGGCGGAGATGATTTACATAGTCGTAATCACGAGCGGTCGGACGAGCCATCGGCGGTCGCGGCCCGCGTGACCCGCAGGGCCGTGAGCGTCTCGGTGTACTGCCGCTGCGCGACGGCCGTGAAGAGGCAGTCGACGACGGCGAGCTGAGCGATGCGGCTCACCATCGCACCCGCCCGGAACGCGGTCTCGCGGGCCTGGGTCGTCAGTACGACGTCGACCTCGCGCCCCAGCCTCGAGTCTCGCACGCTGGTGAGTCCGATGGTCGCGGCGCCCGCCTCGCGGGCGATCTCGACGAAGCGGTTCGTCTCCACTGTCTCACCCCGATGCGAGAAGGCGATCGCGACCGTTCCCTCCACGGGAAGCGCGGCGCACGCCCGCGCCTCGTGCGGATCGTTCAGCACGAAGGCCGGGTTCGCGATCCGCAGGAGCTTGTGCCCGAGATCCGTCGCGATGAACTGGCTCGCGCCGACGCCGTAGAGCAGGATGCGCCTCGCGCCGTCGATGAGCGAGGCCGCCGCGTCGAGCGCCGCGAGATCGAGGCTCGTGAGCGTCTCGTCGATGGCGAGCATCTCGCGCGACCGGATCTTCCCGACGATGTCCTCGAGGGAGTCCTCGTCGGTGATGTCGGAGCCGAAGCTCATGCCGTCGCCATACTGGGCGCTCTCCTTGCCGAGCTCAGACGCCAGGGCCATGCGCAGCTGCGCATACCCGTTGAAGCCGATGGCGCGGCAGAACCGCACGACGGAGGCCACCGACGTCTGGCAGAGGTCGGCGAGCTCGTTGATCGTGGAGTCGACGACGGTCGCGGGCCGTGCGCGGATGAAGTTCGCGACCCGCGCGAGCGACGGCGACAGGGTCTCCGCCGCGCTGTCGATCGTCGATTGAATGCTCATCGCACCTCCAGGGTCAGTATTGCGCCGCGCTCCGGCGTGCGCGAATGGAAAGAGATTACGCTGAAGTGCGACAAGGTGTAGAGTTCTTACACTCATCCGCCTACGACACTCATCCGCCCACGATCTGCTCGAAGGATGCCATGACACCCTCGGTTCTGGTCGCCGACATCGGCAAGTCGACGACGCGTGTCGCCGTCTGCCGTGACGGCGTCGTAGGCCCTGTCGCGTCCGGCCCGGGCATCGCGGGGCTCGCCGCCTCGCGCGGCGTCGCCGACGCGATCGAGCGGATCCAGACCGTCACCGAACTCCTCGAAGACGCTGCATCGGATGCCGCAGCCATCGGCGTCGCGGGGGCGCTCAGCGCACCCGACGCCGCCCAGGCCCTCGCCGACCGCATCGCGGAGCTGCGACGCGCGACGGCATGCGTGACGTCCGACGTCGTCACGGCGCACCTCGGCGCGCTCGACGGCGGCCCTGGCACGATCCTGGTCGCCGGCACCGGCGCCGTGGCGTTCGGCGTCTTCCCCGACGGCTCCACCCGGCTCGCGGACGGACGCGGGCCCGAGCTCGGCGACCACGGCAGCGGCTACTGGATCGGACGCGAGGGCATGCGGGCGGCTCTGCGTGCGGGCGACCGCGGGGTCTCCACCGCCCTCGCCGCACACTGGTCGACGCTGACAGACAGCGCCGACTCCGTCTCCTGGCTCGCCTCACAGCAGCAGCCGGTCGCCGCCGTCGCGCGCTTCGCACCCTTCGTGCTCGACGCCGCGGACGACGGCGACGCCGTCGCCGTCGACATCGTCGAGCGGGCCGTCGACGCCCTCACCACCACCGCGCGCGCCGCGTCAGACGCCGGCTCGGCGGTCGCCCTCCTCGGCGGCCTCTCCGGGCACGACGGATTCCGGCGACGCCTGACCGCCGCACTGCTCGCCGCGAACCTGCGCCCGCAGGCAGCCGCGGCCTCCGCCATGTCCGGCGCCGCGACGGCGGCGCTGCGCACCGACCTCCCCCACGAAAGGCTCATCCATCGTGCAGGCTGACTCCGCGCGACTGCGCGACATCATCGTCGAACTCGACACGCTGACGACCGAGTCGATCATCTCGGATCGCGAAGACCTCGATGCGCTCCCCACGCGCGATCTCGTGGCCGCGATGAACGCCGATGACCGGCGCGTGCCGCAGGCGATCGCCGAGAGCCTCGACGACATCGCCAAGGCCGTCGACGCCATCGTGGAGCGGATGCGCCGCGGCGGCCGCCTGATCTACGTCGGCGCGGGAACAGCCGGCCGCATCGGCATCCTCGACGCAAGCGAGTGCCCGCCCACCTTCGGCACACCGCCCGAGCTCGTGGTCGGACTCATCGCCGGGGGCCCCACCGCGATCCACACCGCGGTGGAAGGCGCCGAGGACGACCCCAAGGGCGCAGCCGACGACTTCGAGCGTCTCGGAGTAGGCGCCGACGACGTGGTCGTCGGCATCTCGGCCTCCGGTCGCACGCTCTACGTGTGCGGGGCGCTTGAGATGGCTCACGCCCGCGGCGCCCTCACGATCGCCCTCGCCGCCAACGCGAACTCCGCCATCGGACGCATCGCCGACATCGCGATCGAGACGGTCGTCGGACCGGAGTTCATCTCCGGCTCGACGCGCCTGAAGTCAGGCACCGCCCAGAAGCTCGTCGTCAACATGCTCTCGACGCTCACGATGATCAAGCTCGGCAAGACCTACCGCGGCGTCATGGTCGACCTGCAGGCCACCAACGACAAGCTGCGCGCGCGGTCGATCCGCACCGTCGCGCTGGTCGCGGACTGCGACTACGCCAAGGCCGAGGCCGCACTCGACGCCGTCGGCGGAAGCGTCAAGCGTGCCATCCTCACCGTGATGACAGGCATCGACCCCGCGCGCACCACGACCTCCCTCGAGGAGGCTGGCGGCCTGCTGCGGGTCGCCATCGAGAAGAACACGCCCGCTGTCGCCGGCGACCGCTGACGTCGGCGTCCGACTCGGAGGGAATGCTGCCGTGAAGCGAGCGGACACCACCGCGCCCACCGCGTTCCTCGCGGCCCTCGACGGAGGAGCGGCGGTCTCGACACGACTGATCGACCGCGTCGCCGCCGCATCCGATGCGTCCCACTACCTGCTGACCCCGCACGCCGTCGCGACCCCCTCCGACGTGCACGAGGTCGCGGCGGTCCTGCGCGCCGCACACGCGGCGGCGACGCCCGTGACCTTCCGGTCCGGCGGCACGAGCCTGTCGGGACAGGCGAGCAGCGACAGCGTGCTCGTCGACACGCGCAGCCGCTTCCGCCGGATCGACGTGCTCGACGGCGGCGCCCGCGTGCGCGTCCAGCCGGGCGCGACGGTGCGTCAGGTCAACGCGCGCCTTCAGCGCCACGGCTTCCGGCTGGGCCCAGACCCCGCGAGCGAGGCCGCGTGCACCATCGGCGGGGTGGTGGCGAACAACTCCAGCGGCATGGCCTGCGGCACCACCGAGAACACCTACCGGACGCTCGAGTCCATGGTCTTCGCACTGGCGTCGGGCACCGTCGTCGACACCGCCGCACCCGGAGCCGACGCACACCTGCGTCAAGCCGAGCCCAAGCTGTACGACGGCCTCGAGCGCCTCATCCGCCGCGTGCGGTCGAACCCCGAATCCGTGCGCATCATCGAGCGCCAGTTCTCGATGAAGAACACGATGGGCTACGGCATCAACGCCCTCCTCGACTTCGACTCACCCGTCGAAGCGCTCGCCCACCTGATCATCGGCAGCGAAGGCACGCTCGCCTTCGTCGCGGAAGCGACGTTCCGCACCGTGCCCACCAAAGCATGGACGACCACAGGCCTCGCACTGTTCCGCACGATCGACGACGCGACGCAGGCCCTCCCGCAGCTCGTCGAGACGGGTGCGGCGACCCTCGAGCTCATGGATGCCGCCAGCATCCGCGTCGGCCAGTCGCTCCCCGGTGCGCCCGCCGAGATCCTCGGCTTCGACGTGACGAACGAGTCCGCGCTGCTGATCGAATACCACGCCGACCACGCCGACGAACTCGAGACGCTCGCGGCGCGCGGCATGGGCGTGCTCGCCGAACAGCCGCTGCGCGCGGCCGCCGCGCTCTCGCCCGACCCCGCGGCCCGCGCGACCGCCTGGAAGCTCCGCAAAGGCCTCTACGCCTCGATCGCGGGGGCGCGACCCGCCGGCACCACCGCGCTGCTGGAGGACATCGTCGTGCCCGTGCCCTCGCTCGCGCGCACCTGCGCGCAGCTGCAGGGGCTCTTCGAGCGCTACGGCTACCGCGACAGCGTGATCTTCGGCCACGCCAAGGACGGCAACATCCACTTCATGCTGACCGACCGGTTCGAGACAAACGACGCGCTCGGGCGCCTCAGCGGCTTCACCGAGGACATGGTGGACGTCGTCCTCAGCGCCGGCGGCAACCTCAAGGCCGAGCACGGCACCGGTCGAGCGATGGCACCCTACGTGCGCCGCCAGTACGGCGACGAGCTTTACGACGTGATGCGCGAGATCAAGCGCCTGTGCGATCCGCACGGCATCCTGAACCCGGGCGTCGTCATCGACGACGACCCCGGCGCGCACCTGCGAAACATCAAGCCGACCGTGCCGATCGAGCAGGAAGCCGACCGCTGCGTCGAGTGCGGCTACTGCGAACCCGTCTGCCCCTCCAAGGACCTGACGCTCACGCCGCGCCAGCGCATCGTCACGCGCCGCGCGATCGCGCGCGCCGAGGCCGCCGGCGACACCGCCACCGTCGCCGAGCTCGAACGCGACTACACCTATGACGGCGTGCAGACCTGCGCCGTCGACGGCATGTGCGGCACCGTCTGCCCCGTGCAGATCGACACCGGACAGCTGGTCAAGCGACTGCGGCGCGAGGCGGCCGCGCCGATCCCCGCAGCGGGCTGGAAGGCGGCGGCGCAGGCGTGGGGTCCGGTCACGCGCGCCGGCGCCACCGCTCTGACCGTCGCCTCTGCCGCCCCAGGCGGGCTCGTGCGCGGAGTCACCCGCGCGGCCCGTGCTGTCCTCGGCGACGACACGGTTCCCGAGTACGACCCCGCGCTCCCCCGCGGCGGTGTGAACCGACGCAGCCTCACCGGCACGCTCGGCTCGGGCGACGAGCCGCCCGTGGGGGTCTTCCTCCCCGCGTGCGTCAACAGCATGTTCGGTCCCGAAGGCGACGGCGTCGGCGCGACGAAGGCATTCACACTGCTGCTCGAGCGGGCCGGCGTGCGTGTCATCGTGCCGACCGGCATCGAGTCGATGTGCTGCAGCACACCCTGGACGTCTAAGGGCTTCGCCGGCGGCCGCGACGTCATGAGCGCGCGCGTCGTCGCCGCCGTTCGCGAGGCCACAGGCGACGGATCGCTCCCCGTGATCAGCGACGCCGCCAGCTGCACCGAGGGCTTCCACAAGATGTTCGCCGACGCCGGATTCGACGGCCCCGTCGAGGACTCCGTCGCCTTCGTCGAACGCGTCGTCCTCCCGCGCCTCGGCAGCATCGATCCGGTCGTCGGGTCGCTCGTGCTGCACCCCACCTGCTCGACGACGCACCTGGGACTCGACCCCGCGATGAAGGCGGTGGCCTCGGCCGTCGCCGACGTCGTCACCGTCCCGGACGCCTGGGGGTGCTGCGGCTTCGCCGGCGACCGCGGCATGCTGCATCCCGAGCTCACCGCCTCGGCGACGGCGGCCGAGGCGGCGGAGGTGAGCGCACTCGGCGAGCGCGGACTCGCCGACGCGCACGCCTCGTGCAACCGGACGTGTGAGATCGGCATGACCCGCGCCACCGGGCAGAGTTACGTGCACATCCTCGAGCTGCTGGAGCGCGCGACCCGCTGAGCCTCGACCCGGGCGTGCCGCGGCTCGGGGTGGCCGCAGCTCCGGGTGGCCGCAGCTCGGGGTGGCCGCTGGGCCGAGCAGTCGGCGCCTGTGCCGTTGCGCGTTCGGTCTGGGCGCCCCCGCGACGCGTTCACAACTCCGGAGATTCCGTCCTGCGCCGTGCGACACGCCGAACTCGCGCCCCCACCCCGTCGGAATCGCCGGAGTTACGAACACGCGACCCGCCGGCCACGACGCGCCGAGCCGCCGAGCCGTGAGCCCGGTGGACTCGGCGCCGAGCGGGCGCCGTCGCACCGTCGGGCCGTTCGCCGACCGCCTGGTTGTCGTCGAGGCGCGTTCACAACTCCGGAGATTCCGTCGCGCGCCGTGCGACTCGCCGGGGCGCGCCCCGCGCGCCAGCGGAATCGCCGGAGTTGTGAACAGCGTCCGCAGGCGATGATGCTGGGCGAGGCCCTGGGGCGGGCCAAGATGGTCCGCATGCCCCTTCCCTTGGAGTTCACGCGCCTCGTCGGCGAGCGCATCACCCTCGAACCGCTGCGGGACGACGACTTCGACGACTTGTACGCCATGCAGTCGGATCCCGAGGTGTGCCGCTACCTCCTCTACGAGCCGCGGACGCGCGAGCAGGTGGCCGACGCGCTGAAGCGGGATGCCGCGCGCACACGCCTCGCGGAGGTCGACGACCACCTGCAGCCCGCCATCCGAGCGGAAGACGGCCGGTTCCTCGGCACCATGTACCTCGTCCTGAAGAGCATCGACGACCTCACCGCCGAGATCGGGTGGACCCTCCTCCCCTCATCACAAGGCAAGGGCTATGCCACCGAGGCGGCCACTGTGCTGCTCGACTTCTGCTTCGACGAGCTCGGCCTCCACCGCGTCTTCGCCGAGCTCGATCCGCGGAACACGGCTTCCGTCGCTCTCTGCGAACGACTCGGCATGCGGCACGAAGGGCATTTCGTCGAGGACATGTTCCTGAAGGGCGAATGGGCGGACACCGGCCGCTACGCGATCCTCGACCGCGAGTGGCTCGCACGTAGAGACGCCTCGCGCCGATAGCCTGACGTCGTCCCGCATCGTCGCGAGATTCCGCAGCCCCACCCGAGGAGCCCCCCATGTCCGACGTGGAACCGAACCCGAACCCGGCCACGCCGAAACCCCCGATCCCGAGCGACACCCGCGCCCTGGGCGCAATCGGTGGAGTGTTTCAGGACGTCGCGCCGGAGCGCGACATCCCCCGTACGCAGGTGCGGTCGTGGGCGATGTGGGACTGGGCGATGCAGCCGTTCAACACGGTCATCCTCACGTTCGTCTGGATCGCGCTGTATCTGACTTCGCGGCAGTTCCTCGACCCGGCGGTGCGCGAGTCGGGGATGCTCGCCGACGGCGGCTACATGAACTGCAACGACTCTCGGTACATCGAGACGGCGTATTGCCACGGACTGACAGATCTGTCGGAGTGGTGGGGCTGGGCGAACTTCGCGGCCGGCATCCTGATCCTGCTGCTCGCCCCTGTGCTAGGTCAGCAGGCGGACGCCCGAGGCAGCAAGAAGAAGTGGGTGCTGGGCGCGACCGTCGGCATCGCGCTGGTGCAGTTCTCCCTGTTCTTCGTCGAGGCCGACCCGAAGTTCTTCTGGTTCGGCGCTTTCGCCGTCGCGGTGGGAGCGGTGGTCGCCGAGATCGGCAACGTCAGCTATTACGCCATGCTCTCCGAGGTGTCGACGCCGAAGACGGTCGGGCGCGTCTCGGGGCTCGGCTGGGGCCTTGGATACATCGGCGGAGTGGTCGCGCTGATCGTGTGCATTCCCGTGCTCTTCGGGCTCGGTCAGGACAACCCGCTGGCCTACAAGATCGTCGCCGTCATCTGCGCGGTGTGGACGCTGCTCTTCTCGATCCCACTGTTCCGCAACGTGCCGGAATCGCCGGCGTACGGCGGCCCGGAGAAGGTCGGCGTCTTCGGCGCCTACGTCGTGCTCGCGAAGAATCTGCGCAAGCTCTTCCGGAGCAACCGGCAGACGTTCTGGTTCCTGGCGGCGGCCGCCGTCTACCGTGACGGTCTCGCCGGGGTCTTCGCGTTCGGGGCGGTGCTGGCCGCCCAGGGGTTCGGATTCTCGTTCCTCGAGGTGATCGTGTTCGGCCTGGCTGCCAACCTCGTGGCGGGCTTGTCGACGATCGCCGCCGGACGTCTGGACGATGCGATCGGCGCCCGCAATCTCATCGTCATCGCGCTGACGGGGCTCGTGGCCATGGCGTTCATCGTGTTCGCGCTGAAAGACCTCGGCACGATCGTCTTCTGGATCTGCGGCCTGCTGCTGTGCGCCTTCGTCGGGCCGGCGCAGGCGGCGAGCCGCAGCATGCTCACGCGACTGACCCCGCCGAGCATGCAGGGCGAGATCTTCGGCCTGTACGCGACGACCGGCCGTGTGGCGTCTTTCCTTTCGCCGCTGGCGTGGTCGCTGTCTCTCGCGTGGTTCGGTGGCATCGTCTACGGCGTGCTCGGCATCGGCGTCGTGCTGCTGATCGGCCTCGTCATGCTGCTGTTCGTGCGTCTGCCGAAGCACGAGCGAAAGGCGTAGGCGGAGTCGGTCAGGCGTCGGGCCAGGCGGCGGCGAGCTTCGTCAGCAACCGGGCGAGCTCGGTGCGCTCCTCGTCGGTGAAGTCGGCGAGGGCTCGCTGCAGGCGTTCACGCCGTTCCCCGCGGAAGCCTCGCGCCACACGGGCCCCCTCCTCTGTCAGGGCGATGCGGGTGCGGCGGGCGTCGTCGGGGTCGGCCTCGCGGCGCACGAGGCCCATCGCCACCGCCTGCTGGATGAGACGCGAGGCACGGGGCTGATCGACGCCGATCGCCTCGCCGACCTCGCTGACCGACAGCGGGTGGGATGCCGCGGCGAGCGCCTCGAGCATCCGCAGCCGGGCGGGGCCGCCACCGAAGCGGGCGTGCGGTCCGGGCGCGAAGCCGGGACCGAACGGTCCGTGGGCGAACGGCCCGTGCCCGAACGGGCCGGGACCGCCGAACCGACCGCGCCCGTGGGGACGGTCGCCGTGGCCGGGGTGCTCGTGGTCATGCTCGTGCTCGTGGCCGCCGTGCTCGGCGTCACCTGCGGCCCACGGCGGCGCGCCGCGGCTGGCCCCTCCGGGGCCGAACGGGGTGCGCCCCCGGAGCTGGGCCAGCGCGGTGGCGATGGCGTCGAGGTCGGGGGTGTCGGTCACCATTCCAAGATACATGCCTCTTGACATGCACCTCATTTACATGTCACACTGCATATGCATGCACTGATACATATATCCCTCGCGATCCAGACGGGATCGCTTCGAAAGGACTCCCACACATGAACACCACATCTCACGAGAGCCGCCCGCTGGGCTACTGGCTCCGCGCCGCCGACCACCTGATCTCCCGCCAGTTCGCGACCGCCCTCGAGGGTGAGAGCGTGTCCCGCCGGGAGTGGATGCTGCTCAACGTCATCGACGGCAGCGTCGATGCGCCGGACCTCGCCGATCGCCTGCAGCGCGGGGGCAAGCGCCTCCGTCGCCTTGAAGACCGCGGCTGGATCACAAAGACCGACGAGGGCTGGACTCTCACCGACGAAGGGCGCACCGCCAAGGCCCGACTCGCCGAGATCGTCGATGGCATCCGCGCGCGAGTGGCCGACGCCGTCTCCCCCGACGACTACCGCACCACCATCGCATCGCTCGAGGCCATCGCCCGCGAACTCGGCTGGGACGAGAGCATACGGATGCCGTTCGGCCCGGGCCGCCGGTTCACGCGCCGCGGGTTCGGCCCGCGATTCGGTCGGCGCCACGGCTTCGGTCCTGATCTCGTGCCGCCCTTCGCCCCCGGCTTCCACGCAGAGGATGGCGACGAAGGTCACGGCCCGCACGGCCACGAGCATCACGACCACGGCCACCACAGCCACGGGCATCACGGCCACGGCCGCAGCCACGGCCACGGCCGCGGCCATGGCTGCCATCACGAGCACGCGTTCGAGCGCGGGTTCGAGGCAGGTTTCACCCGCGGGCGCGAGAGCACCCGTGACGACGCCCCGACGGCGGCCGCTCCGGCCGGCAGCGCCGAGGCGACGGCCGACAGCGAGAGCTGACAAGCCGTCCGCACCGATGGCATCCCACGGCCGGCGCCGCCCGGCATCCGTGAACGAAGACGGCCGCCCCCAGCTCGGGAGCGGCCGTCTTGTCGTGTGCGAGCGTCAGGCGCCGCGCGCGCCGGCGTCGGACGCGCCGACGTCGGTGCGGTGGAAGTTCTGGAACGACCGGGAGGCGGTCGGTCCGCGCTGCCCCTGGTAACGGTTGCCGTAGGGGCCTGAGCCATAAGGAGACTCGGTGGCCGACGACAGGCGGAAGAAGCAGAGCTGACCGATCTTCATCCCGGGCCACAGCTTGATCGGCAGGGTCGCGACGTTCGACAGCTCGAGAGTCACGTGCCCCGAGAAGCCGGGGTCGATGAAGCCGGCGGTCGAGTGGGTGAGGAGTCCGAGGCGGCCGAGCGACGACTTGCCCTCGAGGCGAGCGGCGACGTCGTCGGGGAGCGTCACGAGCTCGTAGGTGGAGCCGAGCACGAACTCCCCGGGATGGAGGATGAACGGCTCGTCGGGCGCGACCTCGATGAGGTGCGTGAGGTCGGGCTGGTCTTCGGCCGGGTCGATGAACGGGTACTTGTGGTTGTCGAACAGTCGGAAGTAGCGGTCGAGGCGCACGTCGACGCTCGACGGCTGGACCATCGCCGGGTCCCACGGGTCGAGCCCGACCCGTCCGTTGTCGATCTCCAGGCGGATGTCACGATCACTCAGCAGCACGGCACCAGCGTAGTGGCCGCGTGTGCGCCCCGTCGGCTGCAGTCAGCGTCCGCCGGGAGCGTGGTCGAAGATGAGGCTCGTGTTGGTCGCGGCGACCTCGGGCCGCAGGCTCAGCGTGTCGGAGACCAGTTCGCGCAGCGCCGCGGCATCCGTCACGGCGACGTGGAGCAGGAAGTCGCGATCGCCCGCGACGAAGTACACGTGGCGGGTCGCGGGCAGCTGCTCGAGGTAGGACTGGAAGCGGCGCAGGTCGCCGCGCGCGTGCGCGTGCAGGCGGATGGAGATGAGCGCTTCGAGCTTCAGGCCGAGGGCCGCGCGGTCGACCTCGGCGTGAAAGCCCGTGATGATGCCGGATGCCAGGAGTGCGCGCACGCGCTTGTGACAGGTCGACTCGGCGATGCCGACCTCTTGCGCGAGCCGGCTGTAGGAGATGCGGGCGTCGCGTTCGAGGTGCACGAGGATCGCGCGATCGGTCGCGTCGAGCCGCGGCTCGTCCGCCGCGAAGGATTCCGCATCCGCCATGCCGCAAAGCCCCTCTGTCGTGACGACTTTCCTCGATCTTGTCGCATGTGGGTGCGGAATCCGCACTGTCGGCGGATGCTGGACGTGATTTCTTCCATACTTCAGGTGTTCCCGACGGCGGTGGATGGAGGTCTCGGTGCGTGCGATCGTGATCGGTGCGGGCATGGTGGGGCTCGCGACGGCGTGGCATCTGCAGCGGCACGGCGTCGAGGTGACGGTCGTCGACCGCACGGGGGTCGCCGCCGGGTCGTCGTGGGGCAATGCGGGGTGGCTCGCGCCGGGCAAGACGATTCCGCTCGCCGATCCGAGCCTGTGGACGTACGGGCCGAAGGCGCTTCTCGACCCGGATGCCGCTCTGCACGTGCCGTTCCGCGTCGACGCGGGGCTGTGGTCGTTCCTCGCCCGCTTCGCGGCCCATGGCACGCACCGCGCCTGGGATCGCACGATGGCCGCGCTCACGCCGATCGACAGGATCGCGCTGGAGAGCTTCGACGAGCTCACCGACGGCGGTGTCGACTCGTGGACCCGCGAGGGTCCGTTCATCATCGGCTTCGCCGCGGAGGAGCACAGTCGCGGCTTCCTTCGCGAGCTGGAGGGTGTGATCCGGCACGGTCAGGACCTGCAGTACGAGCGCCTCGAGCACCCGCGTGAGCTCGCGCCGCAGCTGTCGGATGCCGTGACCGTCGCGTACCGGCTCGACGGGCAGCGGTTCTTCGAGCCCGGCCCGTTCGTGCAGGCGCTGGCCGACGCGGTCGTCGCACGGGGCGGGACGATCCGCACGGGCGCGGCCGTCACCGCCGTCACCTCCGACGGAACCCCGCGCGTCACCCTCGACACGGGCGAAGAACTGACAGCGGATGCCGTCGTCATCGCGACAGGGGCGTGGATGCCGCACCTCGCGCGCCCGCTCGGGGTGAAGGTGCGCGTGCAGGCGGGACGCGGCTACTCGTTCACCGTCGAGACCGAGGAGCCCGCGCAGCACCCCGTGTATCTGCCGTTCCAGCGGATCGCGTGCACCCCCTATCAGGGACGGTTCCGCATTGCGGGGACCATGGAGTTCCGCCGGCCCGACGAGCCGCTGCAGCCGCGCCGCATCCAGGCGATCATCAACCAAGCCCGCACCCTGCTGACCGGCGTCGACCTCGACCACCGTCAGGACGAGTGGGTGGGCTCCCGACCCGTCACTCCCGACGGCCTTCCCCTCGTCGGCGAGACACGCGCGCCCGGCGTGTACGTCGCGGGCGGCCACGGCATGTGGGGTGTCGTCCTCGGGCCCGCAACCGGCAAGCTGCTCGCCGACCGCATCGTCACGGGCCGCACCGACCCGGTCATCGCGCCCTTCGACCCGCTCCGCTGACCTGCCGGCCAAGACGTCGGATGCCGGTGCGCCCTGGACTCCACCCTCGCCCCGCTTGATATGCTGACCGGGCGCACACGCGCACGGGGCTGTAGTTCAATGGCAGAACTTCTGCTTCCCAAGCAGACAGCGCGGGTTCGATTCCCGTCAGCCCCTCCGCTGTCACGTCTCAACCTAGGTTGGACTTTCTCAAGGTAGTTCGGACTTGTCGATTCGACATCTAGTCCAGACTTTCCACGGATAGTCCGGACTGATAATTCCGCGGTAGCCGGACGCCCAGCACGCGAGTAGTCCGCTTTTCTTGCCCCAACGCCAGCGCGGGTGACACCGCCCGCACCCGCATTGTCAGCTACGGCGAGCCGTGTCCTGCAGCAGTCCCCACTCGGCCGCGGCGTGGTACCGGGCTAGATGATCGGCTTCGATTCGGAGACGGCGCGCTGAGGGCACCCGAGGAACGCTTCGCAGCCCCTGGCTGCATCCGCGGCGGTCTGCGCGGCGGCACGCGTAGCGAACGAGAGAGCGGCAGCGACCGCCGGAAGCGCCTGCCGACGCAGGCCCGCGCGCCACAGGACGGGCGCGTCCGGCTGTAGCCAGTCAACCTGGGCTGCCTCAGCCTGAACGCGCGCGGCGAAGCCCGTGACCGCCGCTTTGAAGACGCTGCGATCGCGATCAACCGAGGGCCAGAGGAGCCACAGCACGAAAGGATGAAGCGGCCCCGGCGCGGGGCCCTCGACGGAAGCGCCAGTGAGTCCCGACAGAAAGTTGCGCTCGTCGACGATCAACCGATCAGCTATCTCGGAGCCGAAGCCCGCCGACGCCGTCTCAGCATCCTCGAACCAGAGTTCGACGATGCCGTCGACATCGAGGATGCGCGCCTCGTCGTCGGGCTCGAACCACTCGATGTGGTTCTGCCGGTAGGCGATGACTCCGGGCAGATCCCGGGCGATCTCGGCATGCGTCGTCGACCAGTGCGCGCTGAACTGCCCGGGTGTCACGTCTGCCCGACGGGTCAGGTAGGTGATCCGCTTGACCATCACGCATTCGCCTCGAGCGATGGCCCGGCCGGTGCGTGAAGTGGCACCTCGATCCGCTCGCCGGCGATGAACCAATCGGCGGACGAGAGAAAGTCCTCCTCGTGCGCGAAGAGGTCACGCGCTTCCGGGGTGTCGAACGCGCGGGCCACATCCGCGACGGAGTCGAACTCCAGCTCGGCCATCCCGTCGAACGGCCACGTCTTGCGATGCTCGATCGCGGGGGTCTGCCGGTAGCCGCGGATGCCGGGCAGGCGCCGCACATACGCGGGGTGATCCTTGAGCCAGTGGCGGAGGAACTCCTCGCGCGACATCTCCGGCAACCGCCGGATGGCGACGATGACAGTGACCATCAGACGGGAGTCACCGCCTGCCGGCGCTGCACGGGCACGGCGGCGCGCTTCTTGTAGAGGCGCAGGCGCCCGGTGAGCTCATCGCGCAGGCAGTCGGTGGCGACGACCGCTTCGACCGCGTTGGCATCGGCGATCTTGAAGACGTCGATGCCCTCCGCGTACTCGGCCTGCTTCTCAGCCACGAAAGCGGCGCGCTCCTGCGGATCCTTGATCGCGTGGATCTGGTTGTAGTAGACCCCGTTCACCGCGGCGTCCGGACCCATGAGGGCGGGGCGGGCTGTCGGCAGCGCGATGATCGCGTCAGGGTGCATCGGCGCGCCCGACATGGCGAGATATCCCCCGCCGTACGCCTTGCGCACGAGCACGGTGATGCGCGGGACGCGGCACTCCGACACGGCGAAGATCATCTTGGCTCCGTGGCGGATGATGCCCTGGCGCTCCACCGCGGATCCGATCATGTAGCCGGCGATGTCGACGAGGAAGACGATCGGGATGTTGTAGGCGTTGCAGATCCAGATGAACCGGGCGGCCTTGTCGGAGGAGTCAGGGAAGATCGTTCCGCCCATGTGCTTGGGCTGATTGGCGACGAGCCCGACGGGCTGACCGTTGATGCGCGCGAAGCCGGTGAGCATCTCCGGGGCGAACAGCTCCTTGTACGGGAACCACGAGCCCTCGTCGACGAGGGACTCGATGAACTCCTCCATGTCGAAGACCTCCGCTTCACGCAGCGGGACGATCTCGCTGAGCTTGCGGCCCTCGCGCGGCTCGGCAGCGGGGGCGATCGGAGCAGGCGTCTCCCAGTTGGCGGGGAGAAAGCTCAGCCACACGCGGATCGCGTCGAGTGCCTCCTGGTCGTCCTCGACCAGCACATCGCCGAGCCCCGAGACCGTGCAGTGCATCTCCGCGCCACCCATCTCCTCCAGCGTCACCTTCTCGCCCGTGACCATCTCGGCAAGACGCGGCGAGCCGAGGTGAGCGGATCGTCTGCCGCTGCGGGAACATCGGCTGTCTCGAAGCCGTCGCCGGCGCACCGGCGATCGCCGCCGCGCTCATGGCAGAGGGGCTTGAACTGGCGGGCACCCCGGAGCTGCTTGCCGCCGTCCGCTCCGCCGACCTGAGAGCGATGCGCGCAATCCGTGACGCGGGACGAAACATCGGTCAGGTGCTCAACATGTGCGTGAGCATCATCAATCCCTCGCTGATCGTCATCGGCGGCTCGCTCGCCGAGTCGGCGGAGCTGCTGATCGCCGGCATGCGCGAGGTCGTGTACTCGCGGTCGATGCCGCTCGCCACGCAGCATCTCACGATCGCTCCGGCGAAGGTCGGTCCCGAAGCGGGCGTGATCGGCGCGGGGATGCTCGCCATCGAGCATGTCCTGTCGCCCGCCGCGCTCGACTCGCAGGCGGGCGCGCCTGAGAACTCGCTGCCGAGCCCGACGGCAGCAGTGCCGAACTGACTCGCCGCGCGGCGTCACGCAGCTGCTCTGACCGTCACTCCGGGTCGGCGAGGATACGGGCGAGGCGGCGGCGAGCGCGGCGGTACGGCTCGGGGTCGATGACGAAGTCGCCGTCGATCTCTTCGAGTTCGCGGATGCCTTCGTCCCCGACCGAGATCGACATCGCGACGATGAGCCGGGCTTCGGTGTCGAGGTCACCGGGGAGGCGGACGAGCTCGGGGTGCGTCTTCAGCCATGCGCGGATGACGTCGACGAGGCGCTCGCGGCTGACGTGACTCGACCACGACACGGCCGTGGTGGTGCCGGGCTCCCGCGCGAAGAGAGCGAGACGGCGGCGGGTGACCTCGTCGTTGTCCTGCCCGCGCACCGACTCGGTCACGATGAGCGACGCGGCGACCACGAGGTCGTGGCCGTGCTCGCGCAGCAGGTGCTCGGTCAGGGCCGGGTCGTACTCGAGCGGGGGGCCGAAGATGGCCTGCTCCAGCGACGGGAAGTAGTTGAAGAACGTGCTGCGCGAGACCTCAGCCGCCGCGCAGACCTGCTCCACGGTGACTGAGCCGATGCCGTTCTCGTAGGCGAGGTCGACGGCGGCCTTCTCCATCCGCCGCGGCTGAGCCGCACTTTGCGCTCCCGAAGACCTTCGCTCACGACGCTCCCTGTCCGCGTATCCGCCTTCACGATACGCGACAGGGGGCGGGGACCCTTGGGCCACCCGCCCCCTGTCGTCGACATCGGCTACGCCCGGCGTGCGGCGGCCCGCCGGCGACGGGATGCGGCGAGGAGCGCAGCGCCGCCGAGGATGAGCAGGAGCGCCGCCGCCCACAGCCCGCCGAGCTCGCCGCCGGTGTCCGCCAGCGCGTCACGGTCACCGCCCGCGAGGTCGCCGCGACGTCGATCGTGCCGAAGGCGCGGACGCTCGACGGCGCCTGCGTGATCGTCGTGGTCGTCGCCGCTCGGGCCACGGTGAACGACTCGGCTGCGCTGGCCGAGGGCAGCACATCGGTGGTGCCGGGGTCGGAGTCCTGCACGCCGTCGAAGCGCGCGACGACCTCGTGCGGCCCGACGTGCGGCACGTGCGTCACCGGAGCGACGGTCGTGAAGACACCGCCGCCCGCATCGGCGAGCGTTCCGGTGCCGACGGCGACGCGGTCTACCTCGACCGTGACCGTCTCGCCACTTACGTCGATGCCGCCGTCGACTTCGACGGACACCCCTGCCGACAGCATGTCACCGAAACTCGCCGGCGCCGTTCCGATGCGACCGTGGTCGTCGACTCCACCTCTGGGACCGGGCGGGGGCGGCACGGGGTCGTAGACGGTGACCGTCATCGTCGCACCCCGCCGCCGGAGCCGGCCGAGTAGCTCAAGAACTTGCGCCCGGCGCCTCCCGGGACGTAGGTGAAGCCGCTCCCGGTGTCGCTGCTGCCGGAGTAGCCGAGAGTCGGGCCCGTGCCATCCAGCGCACGATGCCATCGGCACCGCTAGGCTCGGCCGTGACGAAGGAGTCCGAATGCCCGTTGCCACCCCCGATCTTCACGGGTCGCGGGAGGCATGGGCACGCGCCGGAGAGGTGACCCGATGATCGGCGCGATCGCAGACGACTTCACCGGCGCGACGGACGTCGCGGTGGCGTTCCGGAGGTCGGGCCTGCGGGTGGCCATCGTGTTCGGCGATCAGAGGGACGTCGCGCTTCCCGAAAGCGACGTCGTGGTCGTCGCGCTGAAGTCACGCACCGTCGATCCGAGCGAGGCGGTGCGCCAGTCGCTGGAAGCCGCCGCCTGGCTGGAGGCGCGGGGGGCGAGCCAGTTCTATTTCAAGTACTGCTCCACCTTCGATTCGCGGGCGGAGGGCAACATCGGCCCCGTCAGCGATGCCCTGATGGACGCGCTCGGCGCCACCCGAGCGGTGTTCGCTCCCAGCTCGCCCGAGCATCTGCGCACTCAGTACATGGGTCACCTGTTCGTCGATCGACAGCTGCTGTCGGACTCTCCGATGCGACACCACCCGCTCACGCCCATGACGAACTCGTTCATTCCCGACGTGCTGGCGGCGCAGACCACGCGCTCTGTGGGGCTCATGGACCACCGGACCGTCCGAAGAGGCAGCACCGAGATCGCGGCCGAGCTGTCGAGCCTGCAAGACGGTGGGCACCCTTACGTCGTCGTCGACGCCGTGACCGATGACGATCTCGCCGAGATCGGCCGAGCCGTCGCCTCCGACCGGCTCGTGACCGGCGCGGCGGGGCTCGCGGGCGGTCTCGGCGCGGCGATCGCCCGTCGCATCGGGCGGGCCGAACAGGCGCCCGGCGAGGGTGACCCCGTCGGTGCGGTGACGGCGGCGGCCCTCGCGGGAAGCTGCTCCGCCCGCACCCTCGAGCAGGTCGCCCGGATGAGCGCGACACATCCTTCCCTGCGCCTCGACGCGGTTCAGACGCCCGACCCGGAGCGGCTGTCCGCCGGCGCGCTCCGCTGGTACGACGCGCAGTCGCCGGGCGGCGCGCCCCTGATCTATTCGTCGCTTCCTCCCGAGGAGCTTCGTCGCACACAGGAGATCCTCGGCTCCGAGCGCGCCTCGTCGATCCTCGAGACGGCCATGGGCCTGATCGCCCGCGGGCTCGTGGAACGCGGTGTGCGCCGCCTCGTCGTGGCCGGCGGCGAGACCTCCGGCGCGGTCGTCACCGCTCTCGGCATCCGTGGCGGGGTCATCGGCGACGAAGCGGCGCCGGGCGTGCCCTGGATCTACACGACCGACAGCCGCTCGCTGGCGCTGCTGCTCAAGTCTGGGAACTTCGGCGACCCCGAACTGCTCACCACGGCTGTGGAAGGAAGACGACATGGATGAAGCGCAGGCCCGCCGGCAGATCATCGACGCGGCTCGCTCGATCTTCACTCGATCCCTCACGCACGGCAGCACCGGCAACATCAGCGTGCGCGTCGACGACCGGATCATCGTCACGCCGACAGGGAGCAGCCTGGGAACGGTGACTGCCGACGACCTGTCCGTCATCAGCCTCGACGGCGCGCATCTGACCGGCGCGAAGCCCTCGAAAGAAGCCTTCCTGCACGCGGCGATGCTTCGCGCGCGCCCCACAGCCGCCGCCGTCATCCACACCCACTCCACGTACTCCGCCGCCGTGTCGTGCCTCGCCGACGTCGACCCGGAGAACGTCCTCCCGCCGCTCACGGCGTACTTCGCGATGCGCATCGGGCGCCTGCCTCTGCTGCCCTACCACGCCCCCGGAGACGACTCGCTGGGCCCCCTCGCGGAGCGCGCCGCACGCGACAGCGCCGCCCTGCTGCTGAGCAACCATGGCCCGATCGTCGCGAACGCCACAGTGGCAGGAGCGCTCGATGCGCTCGAGGAGCTCGAGGAGACCGCCAGGCTCCATCTGATGCTGCAGGGGATGCGCGTTCGACCCCTTACGCCGGAACAGGTCAGCGCGCTCCGACCCCGCTGATTCGGCCGCCACGGCGACACGCGGAATCGGCGCGTCGCCCTGCAGAGGTGGATCGCTCACCGACAGACACCGATCCTGCGCGGGCCATGACCGCGCGTAGGCTCGGCACATGGCGAGCATCCTGTACATCGGCGGGACCGGGACGATCAGCACGGCGTGCGTGCGGAGGTCGGTCGAGCGCGG
>Ga0180219_1000245_pt1 | contig 53166 bp, 51 predicted proteins | sample eDN3rd30CBELigMG_FD_151338 | JGI IMG/M metagenome (GOLD analysis project Ga0180219, IMG submission 151338) | Enriched Miracle-Growth compost microbial communities from Emeryville, California, USA - eDNA 3rd pass 30_C BE-Lig MG (version 2)... ... | reverse complement strand
TGGCTGGATTTTCCCACCGTCCAGGAAATCGCGGAGATGTCGCAGGCCATACGCAACAGCGAAATCTACTGGACCAGGGACGCCATTATTCCCGCCACGGTGGCGGTCGTGCCCATTCTCAGGAAAGCGGGCGATCCGCTTTGCTCCATTGTCGCCATTTTGCCCAGGGGCCGTTCCGGAGACAGCCAGAAGGCGCGGATAGCCGAGCAATTGCAGGCCGCGCGCGATCTCCTGCAGAAGGAGATCGGTTTCGACATTGCAGACGATGAACTCGCATCGCCGGCCGCCCAGCGCAGGGTCCGCGAGCTGCAAGGCCGGCTGGAAGGCTTGGCGCAGGTGCGGCAGGAAAGCGGGAAGCCATAGCATGGTTCGCCCGTCCGAATCTCCTGGCCTGGAAAATCAGGATAGGCTCATCCTGACGCTCTGGAACGCGGCGGGCAAGACCATGCAGCACGGCATGTCGTGCCGGTGCTGCGGCGGCGGCATGTTTTCCATGAGCCCCAAGGTCCTTGAAGCGGACATGCTGGATTACCTGGCCGACAAATACCAGGGCGAAGGCGTCTCAGCCCTGCACGATGCGGTCAGCCGGCGCATCGCCGACCCCGGCGACGAGGGGCTGATCGCCTGGCTGCGCGCCCTCGGCGCCTCGGACGCTTTGCCGGCGCCGTTGCTGGACCGGCTTAAGGCGGACATCATCGATCTTCTGCAAAACATGCAGGCCGCCCCGGGATTCTAAGGTCTGCCATCGTGGCGCCTGCCCGGCCCTTGTTGACAGGGTAGGGCCGTGCGTGAGGATTTATGGCACACTGCGGCTATTAGCAGACGCTCAATAATTACATGCAGACAAACTCACCCGAACCGCAGCCGCTCGAAGCCCAGCCATCGTCTTCTTCGCACGATTCTTCTCTCCGTAAGCCCTCGGCGACATCGAAGCTGATGCTGATGTTCGCGATTGTGTTCGTGGGCATGAATCTGCGGCCGGCGCTGATCAGCGTGGGCCCGTTGATCGATTCGCTGCGCGAAAGCCTGGGCTTGTCCGCGTTGGCCCTGGGAACCTTGCTGACCCTGCCCATCCTGTGCTTTGGCGCTTTTGCGCCTTTGGCTCCCAGTCTGCTGCGCTTTCAATCGGCCGAGCGCCTGTTGCTGGTGAACTTGCTGGTGCTGGTTGCGGGCATCGGCCTGCGCAGCACCCTGGGCGTGTTCGGGCTGTTTGCCGGAACGTTGGTGGTGGGTTTCAGCATAAGCGTCGTCATGGTGCTGCTGCCCAGCATCATCAAGCAGCATTTCCCGCAGCAGGCGGGAATGATGATGGGCGTCTACACCACGGCCCTGGCGCTGGGCGCGGCCATCGCCGCCGGCGTGACGGTGCCGCTGGAGCAGATTCCCGGCAGCGACTGGCGCTGGGCGCTGGCGTTCTGGCTGATTCCGGCCACCGCCGCCATCGTGGTCTGGTGGCCGCAAGCGGGTTCGGGCGAGCATCCGCGAGGCCGCGTCCGCGCTGCGGCGCCCAAGCTGCGCCGCAGCTGGCTGGCCTGGCAGGTTACCTTGTTCATGGGGGCGCAGGGCGCCATTGCCTATTGCATATTCGGCTGGCTGCCGCTGATTCTCATCGATCGCGGGCTCACTCCGGTAAAGGCCGGCTTCGTCCTGGCGTCGCTGATGACGGTGCAGCTTTCCACGTCGCTGGCTGGCCCCTGGCTGGCGACCCGGGGGCGCGACCAGCGCCTCGCCACGCTGGCGATGATGGTGCTCGTCCTGGTTGGCCTGATGGGCATGCTGTACGGGAGTATTTCGGCCGTGTATGTGTGGTCGACCGTTTTCGGCCTGGGGTTCGGCGGCATGTTCAGCATTGCGATGGCGCTGCTGGTATTGCGTTCGCCCAACCCGCAGATAGCGGCTTCGTTATCCGGAATGGCGCAAGGCGTGGGCTACACGCTGGCCGCCATGGCGCCGCTGGCCGTCGGTTTCCTGCACGACCATACGGGCAACTGGAACGCCGTGGCTGTGTTTTTCTGCCTGCTGATCGGCGGCGCCATCTGGTCGGGGCTGCTGGCCAGCCGCGCCATGCACATCGAAACGGAATAGGCTTTCCCGCACCTGTTCGGTCAGTCTCGAGGCATGGATCGGCTGCGAGCGCTTAGTTGGGAACCGGCGTGCTGAATCGCACCCCCAGCCGTACCTTGGCGCCGGGCAGCGCCGCCTTGAGCGCGCGCAGGCCTTCGACGGCCTGGCCAAACTCGGCATACCGCAAGACGGTGATGCCGGTCGGTTCGTAATGCTGCACCGACGCCGGCTGAGGCGTCAACTGCTGCAGCTTGGCCTGGACGCTGCTCTCCGACGCCTGTGAAATCGTGACTTCGTTGCGGCTGCTGCCCACGACGCCCTGGGCGTTGACCAGCAAGGTTTCCTGCTGGCCGGACTGCTGCGAGGGAATGACCCTGACCTTGGTGCCGCCGATGTCGTACACCTGCAGATCGCCCAATTGCGCGATCTGCGCCTCGGACAGCTTTTGTCCCGGGGTCAGTGCGAACGCGGCATGGCTGGCCAGCGCCAGCGAAACGCCAAGAAGACCGAGAACATGTCGAAAGCTTTTTGTCATGGAGTGATCCTGGAAAAACGATGGCACGGTCTATTGTGCAATGATTCGCGCTTCGGTAAGCAGCTTGAAGTCGATGGGCCCGCCGCTGCCGTCCGTGGAAGGGCATTCGGTAGATAGACGGGTACGAACCTGATTATCGATGATTTCGACCACTTCGATCTGCGTGTCCGGATTGGCGGCTATGGCGAACAGCTCCCAGTCGCCCTGGGCCTGCTCGCCGTAGAACGCGAAACTTCCCAGCGTGTAGGCATTGAAGCTGTCGATCCCGTTGGCCTTGAAGTGGTCGTTGGGCAGCTTCAGCAAGGAAACCGTGCCCGAGGGCGATTTTGCGGCAATGCCCAGCGAGCCCAGGCAGACATCTTCGCCCGACAGCCGAACCTGCAATTGATCCACGATTTGCGTACCCGCCTTGAACGTGCCCAGGGACGTGACGCGCTGGTAGGGGAATGCCCCTATGCGGATGTTGGCGCCGGCGTATTCCGAGGTTTCCGTGCCAGACAATGGATCCAGTTGCCAATAAGCCACTTCGCTGAAATCGGGAATCTGGACATCCTTGGCCCGGCTCAGACTGGGGTTGTTCTTGTATTGCCGCGCCAGTTCCACGGCTTTTTCGGTGTCCGGCACGCCAAAGCCGTACCAGTTCGAGTACTCGTATCCGGCGGCGTTCTTCTGCCAGCCCAGGTCCATTGGGAATGCCACGGCGCCATCGTGGATGTCGGCGGCGCTTCCCATTTGGCCGGTGGGCTGGTTGGTGGCCAGGTCTTCCAGAGAGCCATAGGGCTTGTCGCCTTTTCTGGGAATGTGGTGGAGATAGTCGGCGTCCACCTTGCGCGACGATATCCGTAGAATATCGCGCACGTCCCGCCAGGTCAGCGCGGGATTGGCGTCGAGCATCAGCGCGACCACGCCGGCAATGGTAGGGGTGGCCGCCGATGTGCCATTCATGTAGGTGTAGTCGCAATCGGGGTTGTCGGGCCGGCCGTTGCGCACGGTTTGCCCGCGCAGGAAGGGCGTTTCCGCGCCCGTGTAGCTGAACCCGTAGATGCAGCCGCGCAGGTCCGTGCTGAAGATGGTCGGGCCATCGCCGTTCTGGCTGCCTTCGCCGTAGTTGCCCGCGCCGCCGTATTCCCCGCCCAGTCCGGTCACCCAGACCACGGAGCCCGCGCTGCTGTAGCTGCTTGCCGATCCCTTGGCATTCAGCGCGGCGACGGTGATGACGTTGGACTCCAGCACCGAGACGTCGTTGGCTGGGTTGGTGCAGTCGAAATAGGCGGCCGTTCTTCCGCACAGGCCGGGGTTGAAGGAATTGCCGGCCGCCTTGACGAAGATGGCGCCCTTGCCGTTGCGCAGGTTCTTGATGCCCCGGAGCGCGGTCGTGGTGTCGTTGTCGATGTCGGATTCGTAGGGTGTTGCGACGGTGTCTCCGCCGAAGGAGGCATTGAAGACGTCCGCCTTGCCGGACCACGGCGCCCCGCCATAGGCGGCGAACACCTGGCTTTGGCCGCTAAGGTAGTTCGCGCCGCCTATCGTGGCCCGCGGGGCAATGCCCATGACCCCCTTGCCGTTCTGGGCCGCGGCGATGATGCCGGCGACGACCGTGCCGTGGGCCGGGCTGTTGGCGTTCAGGTCCGGATAGGGGTCGTCCTGCTGCGTCACGAAATTCCAGGACATGCTGTAGTCGGCATTGGGCGCGAGGTCTTCATTGTGCAGATCGGTTCCGGTGTCCAGCACCAGGACATTGACTCCCTGGCCCTTGATGCCCATCCGGTGCACCGGTTCTACGTTCAGATCCAGGCCGCCGCCGAAAACATCGGGAAAGTCCTTGAAGTAGCTGGCCGCATAGTTCAGCGCCCACTGGAAGGTATACAGCGGTTCGGTGTCCCCGGTCTGGCAGGCATAGGGGCCTGTTTCCGCGCAGGCCAGGTCGGCCTGCCCGCCGCCGGATCCGCTGTTGCACGCGGCCAGGACCGAAGCGATCAGGGGCAACAGGCAAAAACGCAGTTTTTTATGTTCATGGGTCGTCGGGGGCTGATAGGTCGTTCCATGGCAGGCGCTTTCATGGAAGGTCTGGTTGCATGGGATTCCGGCTAAGGGCTTCCGGCGCTTATTTCTGCAGGGAATTATACGGGAAACAATTTAAATCAATAAGAAATAAATAGAATTATTAATGATGTAAGGGAGCCGTGGACGTCGGGCTCGCGATAGCGCCGCGTTTCTGCCCGGTGAGTCTGGCGGGGAACCAGCCATAGAGGGTGGGGGGAGATCACGCTCAAAGAGGTTGAATTCTGGTTACGGCCCAGAGTCGACCAGTTTGCCTTCAACGCCCGAGGGGGGGATTTTGGGGGAGGCGGCCGACGCGGTCTTGGCCAGAGCAATATCGCTTTCACGCACCTGCTGGCGAAAACGCCCGGCCGAATAATGATAGAACGGCTGCGGTGAAAACAGCCTCGAGACGAGCGAAGCGCACAGCGAAGCGATCAGCAGCCACACGAGCATTGGCTGGCTGCCAGTCATTTCCATGACGATGACGCTGGCTGTCAGTGGGGATTGGGTGGCAGCGGCAAGGAATGACGCCATGCACAGCAGCACCAGTACACGTTGATCGGCCAGCGCGCCCGTCCAGCGGTACAGTTCAACGCCAAAGCCGGCTCCTGCGGTCAGCGCCGGGGTGAATATCCCGCCTGGAATGCCCGCCCAGTAGGAGACCACGGTTGCCAGTAGCTTTGCCGGGCCGAAGCTGGGCGATTCCAGCGAGTGCCCGGCCATCGCGGAAGACGCCACCTCGTAGCCGGTGCCGAAAACCGTATAGTGGGTCAGCAACCCCAGCGCCGCCAGAATCAGGCCCATGAAAAATGCCAAATGAAGGGGGCGCCGGCATAGCCAGTCGCGCCAGCGCGCGGGTGCGAATGCGGCGGCGCCCTTGCTGAGCAGCCAGGAAAATATTCCGCCGCCAATGCCGCAAACCAATCCGCACAGCAAGACCCAGCCCGCCATATTGTGCTCTAGCGCATGCCCTGTGAACGTGCCGAAATATGGGTTGTTCCCGGCAAACACTACCACGATAAAACCGGCGGCCAGTACACCCAGCAGCACTAGGCGCTGCCAACGAAGCGCGGTGCCCCGGCCCAGTTCTTCTATGGCGAACACTACGCCGGCAAGCGGCGCGTTGAAGGCTGCCGCCAAGCCGCCAGCCGCGCCTGTGGCGATCAGCTCGTTCGTCTGGACACCTGTCAACGGCACGCCCATTTTTTTGCACAACCGGCCCCACGCCAGCATCAGTGCCGCACCGACCTGAACCGATGGCCCTTCGCGCCCGATGGACGCGCCCAGTACCAACCCCAGGAATGTCAGGGGTACCTTCCACATCGATTCGTACAGGGTAACCAGTTTGAGCCGTCCCGAGCTGGCTGGCAATGACAAGGAGGCGATGACTTGCGGAATGCCGCTGCCTGCCGCGTTGGGCGCAAAGCGCAGGGTGGCCCAGCGCAGGCAGACCATTCCCAGCGGCAATGCGATCCAGATGGCCCAAGGCACCCGGGCTATCCATGTCGCGTTCCAATGTAGCGCCAGATCGACCATGCGGGCAAAACCCAGCGACATGAACGAAACCATCGCCGCGCCAGCCAGCAGCAGGCTGAATTGAAGCGTTCTGTGCGACATGCGATGCAACTGCCGAGCCTTGCGCCGCGAGCCATGATGGAGCATCGTCCAGATTCGGCGCAAGATTCTTGGCCAATGACTCATTTGCAATTCCTGTTGTTGGAAGTTGGTTATTTTATCCTTTGTTAAAGCAGTTCCTTGCCTGCTCCTTCCGGGAAAGTCTATGTGGCATGCGTATTATGCCGTCCATGCGTCTTGGCTTGCCACAAGTCTATGGAATAAGCAGCTGGTGTCCTGGTTGGCTTTGGTCGTGTAGCTGGGTTCGAGTTCATTCCCTGCTGTACACTTTTCGCTTCGCCTTTCCGGAACAAATACCGCCGCCATGCTGCTTACCCTTTTGAACATTGTTCTGCCCGTCGTCGCCATGGCGGGCATCGGGTTCCTGTTTGGCCGCCGGCAGGGCTACGAGCCCGACATGAGCTTCGTGAACCATGCCAATGTCATGGTGTTCTGCCCGGCGCTGGTGCTGTCGGTCATGATCGAGTATCCGGTCGACTTGCTCCAGAGCTGGCCGCTGGCCGTGGCGGGTGTGCTGATCATCGTGGTTCCGGGCCTGCTGCTGGGCTTGCTCAGCCCGTTTTGCAAGATGCCGCGCGCGGCCTTGACGGTGCCCGGCATGTTCCGCAATACCGGCAACGTGGGCATTCCCCTCATGATGCTGGCCTACGGCAAAAGCCAGCTGGGCGCCATCATCGTGCTGTTCGTTCTGTCGAACGTGCTACAGTTTTCGCTGGGGCTGTTCCTGCTGTCGCGCCGCAGCAGCCGCTGGCTGTGGCTGCGCAACCCCAATGTATGGGCCGCCGTGCTGGGCCTGCTGCTTGCGCCGTACCGGGACCATCTGCCGCCGTTCGTGCGTACCACGGCTGATCTGGCGGGGCAGATCGCCATTCCCCTCATGCTGTTCAGCCTGGGCGTGCGCATGTCGCGCGACCGCATCTCCGGGGTGTGGCCGGCCCTGCGCATCAATGTGCTGTATTTGCTGGCCGCCGCCGTGACCTTGCCCCTGGTCTTGTGGCTGCTGCCGCTCACACCCGAGTGGTCGCGCCTAGTCGTGCTGTCGGCCATGCTGCCGCCGGCGGTGCTCAATTATTTATTGTGCGAACAATACAACGTGGAGCCCAGAACCGTCGCCAATGTCGTGCTGCTGGGGAACCTGCTTTCGGTGCTGACAATACCGCTGGTGGTGTGGGCGACACTGGCATGGATCTAGGAGCGCGGGCTGCGGGAACGGTCGCGGTCGGCTTTTCGCTTCGAGCGTTTCTGCCGTTCTTGCTCCCGAGCGCTGCTATCATCTGGAATTCGCTTTCAAGGTAAATATATGTCTTCGTCGCGGCAGACCTCGCCTTGGTGGGACGTGCTCATCACGTCGATCGGCCCGGTGCTGTGGGGCACGACGTATATCGTCACCACCGAAATCCTGCCTCCCGGGCGCCCGTTCACCGCCGCGGTGCTGCGCATCGTGCCCGCCGGCCTCATCCTTATTCTGTACACCCGCCTGTTTCCGCCGCGCAAGGAATGGGGCCGCATGCTGATCCTTGCCGCCCTGAACCTGGGTTTTTTCCAGGCCATGCTGTTCGTGGCGGCGTACCGCCTTCCGGGCGGCCTGGCTTCGGTGGTGGGGGCGATCCAGCCTTTGCTGATCATGGGCATCGTGTGGGCGGCCGACCGCATACAGCCGGCCCGGCTGGCGCTTTGGGCGGCCATAATGGGGGTGGTGGGCATGGGTGCGCTGCTGCTGTCGCCCGGCTCGGTATGGGATCCCGTCGGCGTGGCCGCCGCGGCGGCGGGCGCGTTGAGCATGTCCTTCGGCACTTACCTGACGCGCCGCTGGAGCACCAGCCTGCCCATGCTCGCCTTTACCGGGTGGCAGTTGTTCATCGCCGGCCTCATGATCGCGCCCTTCGCCCTGCTGTTCGATCCGCCGCTGCGGTCGGTGACGCTGCTCCAGGCCTCGGGCTATGCCTATCTTTCGCTGGGCGGAGCCTTGCTGGCCTATTTCCTGTGGTTCCGGGGTGTAGCCCGCCTGTCGCCGGTGGCGGTTTCGTCGTTGAACCTGATCAGCCCCGTGACGGCGGTGGTGCTGGGCTGGGCGCTGCTTGGCCAAAGCATCAAGGGGATGTCCATGGTTGGACTGGTGGCGGTGCTGGCGAGCATTCTGCTAGTGCAATGGGCCAGCAGCCGGCGCATGCCCTGAGTCAACCTTTATAGCGAACGCCGTTCATTTTGGAGTTGCCGCATAAGCTGCGGTCAATGCGGTGCGGTTGGCTCTGCGTATCACCTTGTCCGCGGTGGGCGCTGTCCAAAGTCAATTGGACTAGCATCGTGGCGGATACTGCTTACCGGTTGGGCCATGCGTCGATCGTTAGGATGTCTCGCGAGTGATGCAGGACGCGGGCGATGATAATGTCGGTGCCTTGCAAGAAGTAAAACGCGATGTAGGGTGTGGAAGTGGGCCAACTGCGCAAGCCCGCCGCCAGTTCGTCTCGTGCCCTTCCCATTCGAGGATGTTCCAGTAGTGAGCGAGTATCTGCTTCGATCCTGTCGAGCAGCCGGTCGGCGGCGTCGAGGCTGTCTTCGGCCACGTATAGCCAGGCCTCCAGTAAATCGTTGTTTGCGCTGGCGGTACGTTGAATCCGATAGCTGCTCATTTGGCGGTATTGCGTGCAGCCAACGCTTCACGGCCTTGCCGTTTGATGCTCTCCATGTCGAGATCGCCAACCCGACCTGTTTCGATATCAGACAGGCCTTGGGCTATATCGGCCTTGAGCTTTGAGAAGCTCGACTCGCGCGTTGCTTGATAAGCCTCAAAGAGACGCAACGCTTCACGGATTACCTCGCTGGCTGAGCCGTACATGCCGGAGGCGACATGTTCCCTGACGCGATTTTCCATCTCTGTGGGCAACGATACGTTTAATGACATGCGGCGCTCCAATGACAAAAAATAGCATAGATTGTCATTGTAATACCTCCCGGCAGCTGGTGCGTATCGGCATTCGTAATCCCCATTAGGCTCGTAAGCAAGAAGCCAGCACTCCGATGCCATCGCGGTTATGTGACTACGCTGTGATGCAGCAAGGGCTCTTGAAACAAAACAATTGTTTGATGCGAATGTAATTTCGTGTAATGTATAAATAGGAACCATTCCTATTTATATTATTAGAATCAACCTTGGATGCAGATATACATGCTTGTCTCCAGGTTGAGGCATATCGATATCGGGACAAATAACATGCATGCTTCCCCCCGCTTCGGACATAACCGAGGCGCAAAGCGCTTTTCCGCCCGCCCCAGCACGCTTGCCGTGGCCCTTCACGCGGCGTGCGTTTGCATGGCGTGGCCATTGGCAAGCGCCCATGCGCAGACTACACAGTCCTCGGGCGAGGTGACCACCATGCCCGCCGTGACCGTTCACGGCATAGCGGAATCCCCGGCGCAAACGCCTTATGCGGGAGGGCAAGTCACCCAGGGCGGTGGTTTGGGCATGTTGGGTGCTTCCGATTTCATGGATACCCCGTTCAACCTGAACAGCTACACTTCGCAACTGATCGAGGACAAGCAGGCGCGCACCCTGGCGGATCTGGTGTCCGTCGACCCCTCCGTGCGCATGGGCAGCGGGCGCACCAACATCAACGAAGACTTCACCATCCGAGGCTTGAGCTTCAGCAGCCAGGATGTCGCGTTCAACGGTCTGTACGGCGTGCTGCCTTACTACCGCGTCCCGATGGAAATCGCCGAAAGCGTGGAAATCCTGAAGGGCCCTTCGGCCTTGTTCAACGGCATGGCCCCGGGCGGCAATGTGGCGGGAGCCATCAATATCGTGCCCAAGCGCGCCACCGATACGCCGATAGCGCGCGTGACCGCCAGCTATTGGTCCGACTCGCAATTCGGCACGCACGTCGATCTGGGGCGCCGCTTCGGCGACAGCGGCCAGTTCGGCATCCGCTTCAATGGGGCCTATCGCAACGGCAACACGACGATCGACGACCAGAAAGACAAGGAAGGGCTGTTTTCCGTCGCGCTGGATTATCGCGGCGAGCGCACCCGGGCTTCGCTGGACGTCATGCATGTGTCGCAGCGAATCGACAACGAAGTGCGCCAATTTCAAATATCTCCCACGCTTGCCAGCCTGCCCGGCGCGCCGTCCGACACCAGCCTGAACTATCCGGGCTATGGCCGTGTCATCATGGACGACACGTCGGTCGTGGGGCGCATCGAGCACGACATCACCGACAAGATCACCGTGCATGCCGCTCTGGGCAATCGCAGGCACAAAATGGATGCGGTTGCCGGCAATGCAACCTTGACGGGCATGAATGGCGACTACACTTCGACCCCGGCCTGGCAGATATTCAAGCCCGAAACCACCAGCTTTGAAACCGGCCTGACCGCAAAGTTTGCAACCGGCGCGGTCAAGCACAAGGTCTCTGCCAGCTATTCGCGCATGACCACCGATACCGACATCGGCTTTGTTTTTCCCTGGGGCTATGCCTCCATTCCCAACAATCTGTACAACCCTGTCGCGCCGCCCAGCGACTACCATAATGTGGATGGCATAGCGAATCCTACGGGCAGATACACCTCCGCAACGCTGACCAGCTATGCCCTGGCCGACACGCTGTCCTTCATGGAAGACCGTGTGCAACTGACCCTGGGTGCGCGCCATCAGTCGGTCAAACAGCAGAACTACGTCTACTTTCCCACGCCTACGAATGCGCCGGATGGTCCTGGGTATGAAGAATCCGCCATTACGCCGGTTGTGGGCGTGGTCGTGAAACCCCTCGACAACCTGTCGCTTTACGCCAACTACATCGAAGGCCTGTCCCAAGGCGCGTCGGCTACGCCTCCGTCGGTGACGACGGCGGCTTCGCTGCCGCCGATGAAAACCAAACAGTTTGAAGTCGGCGCCAAATACGACTGGGGCAACTTTGCCACCACGGTAAGCCTGTACCAGATCAAGCGGCCCAGCGCCACGGTATTCAATAATTCGCTTGCTGAAAACGGCATGCAGGTGAACCGCGGCCTGGAAATCAACGCTTTCGGCGAAGTGGCGAAAGACGTGCGGGTGCTGGGCGGCGTAACATTCATGCGCGGCAAGCTCGACGAAATGGCGGGCGGCGTCAACGAAGGCAATGACGCCGTGGGCGTGCCGCATGTGCAGGCTTCGCTGGGCGTGGATTGGGACAATGTGCTGACCCCCGGCTTCGGCTTGAATGCGCGGATGGTCTATACGGGTTCACAATACGCTGACCAGGGCAACAAGTACAAGCTGCCTTCGGTCACCACCTTCGATGCCGGCGCGCGCTATAAAACCAAGGTGGCAGGCAAAGACCTCACACTACGCCTGAATGTCGAAAACCTGTTCGACAAGGCCTACTGGGCGACGTCGAGTTCCGCAAACAACGTGTCCGACGGCTACCTGTACCTTGGTTCAGGCCGCATCGTCATGCTGTCGGCGACGATAGGTTTCTAAGAAAATGCACCTTCGCACCTGGGTATTCATCCACAAGTGGACCAGCCTGGTCTGCACCATCTTCCTGTTGATGCTTTGCCTGACAGGACTGCCGCTGGTCTTCCACGAAGAAATCGAGCAGCTTTCCGGCGTGGTCGAGGCGCCGCCCATGCCCGAAGGCACGGCCAATGTCAGTCTGGACAAGATCGTTCAAAGCGCATTGGCGGCGCAGCCCAACAAGGTGGTGCGCTACATGTTCTGGGACGAGGAAGAACACCCGAACATCACGATCGTTTCCATGGCCAGCAAGGTCGATGCCCCGCCGGACGAGTTCTGGACGGTGGCCATCGATTCACGCACCGCGAAGGTGCTGGACCAGCCCAACGACCAGGGTTTCATGGCGGTCATGCTTCAGTTGCACAAAGACATGTACGCTGGATTGCCCGGGCAGCTGTTTCTTGGCCTCATGGGCCTGCTGCTGGTGATTGCCGTCATCTCGGGCGTAGTGGTCTACAAGCCATTCATGCGCAAGCAGGATTTCGGCACGGTACGCAAGCAGAAGGGGCGCGGCGTCAAATGGCTGGACATGCATAACCTGCTGGGCATCGTCACGGTGGTGTGGCTGACGGTCGTGGGAGCAACGGGCATTATCAACACCCTGGACCCCATTGTGCTGGCTGTCTGGCAGGGCGACCAACTGGCCGATATGGTCAAGCCCTATAAGAATGCGCCGCCAATGAAAGACAACGGCTCGGTGCAAGCCGCGTACATTACGGCGGAAAAAACCGCGCCCGACATGGGCGTGCGCCTGATCGCTTTCCCGGGCACGGCATTTGCCGATCCGCATCACTATACGGCCTTCATGAAAGGCAACACACCGCTGACGGCCCGCTTGCTGCGCCCGGTACTGGTGGACGCACAAACCGGCGCATTGACCGACACCCGGGAAATGCCCTGGTATGTGAAGGCGCTGTTCGTGTCGCAGCCGCTGCATTTTGGCGATTATGGCGGCTTGCCGCTGAAAATCGTCTGGGCGCTGCTCGACATCCTCACCATCATTATCCTGGGCAGCGGCCTGTACCTGTGGGCCAAGAAATACTTGCGCCATCGCGAAGCGCAGGGAATCCTGGCCGATGCCGAGGCTGAAGAAGCTCAACGAGCAGGAGTACTACAGCAATGAAAGTCTGGTTCTGGCCCATTGTGATCGGCTTGCTGAGCGCCGTTGGATTGCTGTCCGGCCTTCTGTACGATGGCCTGGGCGATGCGGTCTCGTGGCTGGCGCTTCTGGTTCCCGTGGTGCTTGCCGTGTGGTACGGCTGGGTGCGCAACCATGCTGCGGACGACAGCCGAGCTTGAGGCGCAGGCGGGCGCAAAGCCCGCGGCCATCGACCTGAAGGTCATCGATCATCTGGATGCCCATGCGCGCCGCTGGCTGCGTGCATCGCCCCTGGCATTCGCCGGTTTCAGCGATGCGCAGTGCATCGATGCGACCATCGCCGGCGGCGATCCGGGTTTCGCCTTGGCGCTGGACGAAAAACAGCTCCGATTGCCGCTCGCCGCGCTGGACGACCCCGAGCAGGCGCGGCAGGGGCGTGGCGTGGGGCTGCTGTTCCTCATTCCGGGCATGGGCGAGACCCTGCGTGTAAACGGCAGGGTGGCGAGCGCGGAGGGTGACGCCATTGTCGTCACCGTGCAGGAGTGCTATTTGCATTGCGCCAAGGCTTTGCTGCGTTCCGACTTCTGGCAGCCCGCGCCGCAGCCTACCGGCGGCGTTGCCGATTTTCTGCAATCCAGCCGTTTCATGGCCCTGGCCACCGCCGATGCCCAACTGAATACCGACCTTAGCCCCAAGGGAGACCCGGCCGGCCTGCTGGCTCAGCCTTTCGAAGGCGGCATTCGCTTCGCCGATCGTCCCGGAAACCGCCGCACGGATAGCTTCCGCAATATCCTGGCGCGGCCCCAAGCGTCGGCATTGTTCATTGTGCCCGGATGCACCCAGGTAGCCTGCACGCAGGGCGAGGCCGGCATCAGCGCCGATCCGCAATCGCGGCAGTCTTTCATCGTGCGCGATAAAACCCCCAAGCTCGTGGGCAGCATTGCGTCGCCATTCATCGCGCTGCGCGAAAGCGCCGCCTTGGCACGCGCCAACCCTTGGGCCGGGCACGCGCCTCCCGCCGACATCGACCCCGCGGCCATCTTCGCCGCACACGTAAGACTGCACAAGGCCGGCGGCCTGGGCGCAATCGTCGCCAAAGGACTGGTCGCCGTCCCCGGCCTGATGCGCAAAAGCCTGGAGTCCGACTACAAGCGGAATCTTTACTGACAGGCCGCGCTCAAGGCATATTACGGGTGCGAATTGCCTTGCTGGATGTTCAGCTTCGAGACCAGGTGCGTTAGTTCAAGCGTGGCGGAATCAGAATTGCTTACCAATTGGCTGACCAGCTTGCGCAGTTGGGTGGAGTCGCGCGCGTTGAGCTTGTCGAACAGTATGTCGTTGATGGTTTGCTGGGTCTCGGTAAGCCCCTCCAGGAGCGTAAGGCCTGCCGTAGTTATGCTGAGCACCATCTTGCGCCGATCGAGGATATGCCTGCTTTTTTTGATCAGGCCGCGCTTTTGCAGCTTGCCTGTCTCGACGGTGACGAATGATCCGCTGAAATGCAGATGGTCGGCCAGTTGATTGACAGTGACCTCGTCTTCGGATGAGAGTTGTTTGATCGACATCAGTATCGAATACTGTATGCCGGTAAGGCCGATGATTGCCCCGAAACCGTCGCGGATTGCCAGCAAGCGCGCCGAAAAATACAGCAGCTTGTTGATGAGCAGGCGGAACTCGGCGTCTGACCCGTCGACTAGAAATGACGGTTGCGTGATTGTCAATGAGCGATTTGAGTTCATGGACGCCATTGGGCAATACCTTCGTGAAAAAGCCGATTGTACATCGCGTACGCCTTCTCAGCGCCTGTTTCTGCGGTTTTTGATCCAGCAATGTCGTGGCATTCTAGTTGTTTTCCCTAGGAAAATGGTATTGCAAAAAGCAATTTGATACTGTTTAATAGCTTTCAAACACAGCTAATATTACAAGATTGTTTGTGCGAATATTTGCTAAATACAAACGACTGGATGCTTTGATTCACGTTTACCGCTGGCGAGTAACAACTCGTCAATTCACATGAAAGTAGGCTGAGGAGAGACTATGATGAAGATGACTTGGGTCACCGCTGCGGCGGTTGCGCTGGGTGCCGCAATGGCACCGCTTCACGCGCAAGAAAAACCGGCTTCGGTCGGTGTGGGTGTTTTTACATTTACTTCGGGGCCTGCGGCGGCCTATGGCATGCCAGGCAAGAAGGCCGCTGATTTGATGATCGACCAAATCAACAAAGCCGGTGGCATTGCCGGCGTGCCCATCAAGGCTACCGTCGTTGACGAAGGCCAGGGCACTGAAGGCGTTATAGCTGAATACCGCCGGCTGGCTTCCAACCCCGAAAACCAGGTAATGATCGCCGCACTTTCAAGCTCCAACTGCCTGGCTTTGAAGCCGGCGGTCGAGCAATTGAAGGTTCCCACCATTGCCTGGAACTGCGATGCGCACCAACTGCTGGCAGACGGAAAAAGCAATTATTACTTCCGCCCCAACGGCAATACCGTGACTGAGTTCGCGGCTTACGCTCTGTATTTGTTGCAGAAGAATCCCAGTGTAAAGCGCGTCGCCATGCTGAACCCGGACTATGCCATGGGGCATGACGCGGCCAATATTTTCTCGGCCACGCTGAAGGCAATCAGGCCCGATATCGAAATCGTGGCCAATCTTTTTCCCAAGCTCGGAACCGCCAATTTTCAAACCGAGGTTTCCCGTTTGTTGGCCGCTCAGCCCGACGTGGTGTTTTCGGCGCTTTGGGGGGCGGACCTCTCCAACTTTGTAAGGCAGGCGTCGCCTCGTGGCTTGTTCTCCAAGAGCCAGGTCATTTTGGCTCTGGGTGAAACCGTTCTTCAGCAAAATACCTTGCCTCAAGGCGTCATCGTTGGTGTGCTGGGTGACGGCTGGTGGATGTCTCCCGATGCGCAGGCCAAGCCCGAAACCAAGAGTTTCGTAGAGGAATACAAGCAGCGCTTCGGCGAATACCCAGTGTTTCCATCCATGAAAATGGCCAATGCCGTCATCTACATGAAGGACGCCTATGCAAAAGCCATGGCTGCGAACGGCGGGAAATGGCCTTCTCGCGACGAGTTGGCGAAAGCCATGTCCAGCGGCTCCTTCGACACGCTGACCGGTACCAGCACCATCCGCAAGGACAACGAAGGCATGGTCGATCAGGTTATCGGCACCACGGTCAAGTCGCCCGACTACGCCTTCCCGGTAATCGGCGACATGGTTCGCTACGACGGCAAGGTGCTGACCCCGCCCCAGGGCGAAGATCCAATGGCGTGGGTGAAGTCCATCAGCGCCGATCTTCTGAAATCCCTGCCCAAGCCGGGTAGCTACAAGTAATGACTTCGGCGGCCGAGAGCGAACCGATCGCTCTCGGCCATATCACGTGACGGAACCGCTTATGCTTGGCTTGATAATTCCTTTGCTCGTCGACAGTTTGACGAGCGCGGCGCTTATTTTTTTCGTGGCAGTCGGCTTGACGCTTGTGTTCAGCGTGCTGCGCGTACTTAATGTGGCGCATGGCAGCTTCTATTCCATTGGCGCCTATGTGGCTGCTTCCTTGTGCTTATGGGTTATCTCGGCGGGGCTTTCTCCCTGGCTTACCTTTGTCGCCCTCCTGGCAAGCGCCGTCATCCTGGCCGCTCTGTTGGGGCCCTTGGTGCAGTCCACGCTGATACAGTGGACGCTTGGCAAGTCCGAGGCAGTGCAGATTCTGGCAACGTTCGGCCTGTTTCTTATCCTTGAGGATCTGCAGCGCATCGTGTTCGGCGTAAGCTCCATTGCCGAAGACACACCCATGACATTGCTGGGCGTTACGTCTATCGGCAGCGTTACCTATCTGAACTATCAAATTCTCCTGATCGTCGCGGCCATCGTCGTCGTGTTCGGTCTGCGCATGATGCTGGTGAAGACCCGCATCGGGAAACTGCTGTCGGCGGTGGTATTCGACCGGGAAATGGCGCTAAGCGTCGGCATAAACACCAAGCGCCTGTTCACGTTTGCCTTTACGCTGGGCGTGTTTCTGGCGGCGCTGGGCGGGGCGTTGGCGGTACCGACATCGGGAGCGGCGCCGGGCCTTGGGGCGGAAACAATAGTTCTGGCCTTTGCGGTGGCGGCTATCGGGGGCCTGGGTCAGATTGAAGGCGCGGCGCTTGCCGCCGTGATTGTCGGGCTGGCTCGTGTCGTCGCCATCTATTTCGCGCCTCAACTCGAAGCGGTCGCGCCTTACATCGTCATGTTGGTCGTACTGTTGATTCGCCCGTATGGTTTGTTTGGCAACGATCAGGCGCGGAGGATTTAAGCATCATGCGTCCAATTATCTCTGTTTTATCCGCCCTGGTGCTGGTCGTGCTGGCGGTTGTGCCTTTCGCTGCTCCCTGGTTGCAGTTTGTCCTGACCCTGGCCATGGCCAACGGGATGGTCGCGTTGGGTGTCGCCATTTTGCTGCGAGCCGGGCTGATCTCCATTGGGCACGCCATGTTTTTTGCAATAGGCGCTTATTGCATTGCCTTCCTATCGCGCCTGGGGATCAATGAATTTCTTGTATTGCTTGTCCTGGGAACAATGGGTTCGGCCATCGCGGGGCTGATCGTCGGCGCCTTTGTGGTGCGCTACAGGGCGATTTTCTTTGCCATGCTCAATCTTGCCATTTCGATGGTGGTGTATTCCTTGATCGCCAAGATGTATAGCGTGACGGGCGGCACCGACGGCATGGCGCTCTCAACTCCCACGTTCCTTTGGATACCTCTGGAGAAGCCGGGGTTCGATCACGTGCTGTATTACTTTTCGGTGGCGCTGATGATAGTCATGGGCTATCTGGTGCATCGCTACTGGAAGAGCCCCCTCGGCTATGCGCTTTCCGCCATTGAGGGCAACGAACTGCGGCTTGAGTATTTAGGGGTGTCGGCGCGCTCGGTGTTGTTGGCTGCTTACGTGGTTTCAGCGGCGCTGTCCGGTTGCGGGGGTGTTATCGCGGGTAGCGCCATCGGCCATGTTCTTCCGGATTTCGGCTATTGGGTTACCTCCGCGCAATTTGTGCTGATCGCCGTTCTAGGAGGTATTGGAGGGGCGGCGGGGCCTTTCATCGGCTCGTTCTTTCTTGAGCTGCTGCATTCGGCATCGGTCAATCTTACCGATGCCTGGAACCTGATCACCGGGGTGGCGCTGATCGTCGTTATTGTTTTCCTGCCCAGCGGCCTGTATGGCCTGATCCGTAAACGTCGTCGGAGCGCATCATGAGCCATCCCTTACTAGAAGCCAAGGATCTGCGTATTGCATTTTATGGGGTAACGGCCGTCGATGGCATCACCTTCCAGATCAACGAGGGGGAATTCGTTGCCATTATCGGGCCGAACGGATCCGGCAAGACGACTTTCCTTAACCTTTGCAGCGGCTATCTCAAGCCTGACTCCGGCGAGGTCTGCCTGGACGGTACTTCGATTACGGCAATGGCTCCACGTTCCATTGCCCATCGGGGAATCGCCCGGGCGTTTCAGATCCCCCAGCTTTTTCTCGATCAAACCGTGCTGGACAATCTGCTGATCGCCATGGCGGCCAAACAAGGAATCTGGTCGTGGTTCGAAAACCTCGGCGCCGGCCGCCGGCGCGAAGAAGCCATGGATCTGCTGGCATTGGTCGGGTTGCAGGATCAGGCAGGGCAGTTTGCCGACGCATTGCCCGAGGGCAAGCGCAAACTGCTCGACATTGTTTTGGCACTTGCGCTGAAGCCCCGGCTGATCCTGCTGGACGAGCCTACCAGCGGTGTAAGTTCGATTGAACGCTTCGCCCTGATGGAAACGCTGATGAGGGCGTTGCGACAGGCCAAGGTTACCGCGTTGTTTGTGGAACATGACATGGAGGTCGTGCAGCGTTATTCCGACCGCGTGGCTGTATGGGATGCCGGGCGCGTGCTGGTTCAAGGGCCGCCCTCGGAGGTGTTCAACAATGCCGAGGTACTGCATAAGGTGGTGGGAGTATGACCATGCTGAATATTGAAAACATCCATGTCGCCATCAACGGCATTCCCATTTTGCGTGGCGTGTCCTTCAAGCTGGAGGCCGGTAAAACCACGACCCTGATCGGTCGTAATGGCGCCGGCAAGACGACCACCTTGCGTGCCTTGATGGGTTTGCTGCCCATGCAGTCCGGCTCGGTGACGTTAAAAGGCGAAAACATAGGCATCACGCCCGCTTACAAGCGGGCGCATCAGGGTATTGGCTACGCGCCGGAAGACCGCCGCCTGGTGCCCGAGTTTACGGTCGAAGACAATATTCTTCTGCCGTCCCTGGCGTTGGGTCTGTCGGGCGATGAGAGCGCCAGCAGGCTGGAAGAAATCTATGAGCTGATGCCTTCGCTGGCTGTAATGCGCAAACGTCCGGGTGGCGGGGTGTCAGGCGGACAAGGCAAGATGGTTGCGCTAGGGCGGGCGCTTATGATCGCGCGTTATGCTTTGGTGCTCGACGAGCCGTTTCAAGGCCTGGCCCCGGCCTTGGCGCTCGAGTATGCCCGCACGCTTGGCAAGGTGCGAAACAAACGGCCCGACCTTGCCCTGCTTGTTACCGAGTCTTCGCCCGATCTGCTGGGTGAAATCGCCGATTACACATTGCAGATAGAGCGCGGGGAAATCCAATAGAGGTACCGCTGCCTGGCTGAGGGGTTGGCTGGCGGCCCGTTTCTCTGAATTACTAGGGATAATCCCAATAATATACCTAAATAAAATAGCTAATAAACTTAGCTTTTAATGTAAAATTAAACAAACGGATGATTTTTGCCTTCCCGGCTTGAGCGGTTCGGCGAATTAGCCAAACAACACTAGGCACGTAAATCGTGCAGCAAATTTCTGGAGTATTTGAAATGTTGAAAACCGGTTCCGAACATCTGGAGTCTTTGCGCGACGGACGTGTCATCTACGTCGGAAACGAGCGTGTTACCGACGTTACCACCCATCCCGCCTTCCGTAACGGCGCGCAGTCCATTGCCAATATCTACGATCTGAAGCGCGCACCCGAGAATCGCGACTCCATGACCTTCGAAGAAGATGGAGAGCGCTACAGCGGCTACTTTCTGCGTGCGCGCAGCAAGGCCGACCTTGAGTTCCGCTATGGCGTCCATCGCGCCATTGCCGATAGTACCTACGGCATGTTTGGCCGCTCTCCCGACCACGTATCCAGCTTTGTTACGGGTATGAGCCTCAAGCCCGAGGTATTCGGCAAGTTCGCCGATAACCTCATGGCCTACTACGACCATCTGCGCAAGACGGACAGCTACGCGGTCTATGCCGTGGTGCCACCCGCCTCGGCCCGCACGCCCGAGTTCTATCAGGAAAACAAGCTGCCCATGCCCTCGCTGCGCGTGGTGCGCGAAGACGACGACGGCATCGTGATTTCCGGCATCAAGATGCTGGCCACGGGCGCCGCCTACGCCAACGAAATCTGGATCGGCAACCTCATCCCCCTTGCCCCCGATCAGGCCGACCAGGCCATTACCTGCGCTGTGCCGTGCAATGCGCCCGGCGTGGAGCTGTGGTCGCGCAAGCCCATGGGCCGCGACACGCTGTGCGATTTCGAAAGCCCGCTTGCCCACCGTTTCGACGAATCCGACGCCATGCTGTTTTGCAACGAGGTCAAGGTGCCCTGGGAAAAAGTGTTCGTTCACAACGACCCCGTGCTGGCGCGCAAGATCTATGTGGACACCGCCGGCCACACCTATGGCAACCATCAGTCCAACGTGCGCTACCTGGCCAAGATGCAGCTTGTCGTGGGCATGGCCAGCAAGATCACCAAGGCATCGGGTGCCGACAAGATTCCCGCCGTGCGCGAAACCCTGGGCAAGCTGGCCGCCTGGGAGGGCGTGCTGCAAGGCATCATACTGGGGCAGATCCAGGGCGCCGAAGAATGGCCCGCCGATGGCTACTACTGCTTCAACCGCCGCCTGGTGTATGCCGCGCTTAACTGGTGCACCGAGAACTACTCGAAAATCATCGACGAGCTGCGCGAGCTGTGCGGCGGCAGCGTGTTCCAGATGCCGGCGGACGTATCGGTCATGGCCGATCCCAAGCTGCGCGATACCTTCGAGCGTTATTGGGCCACCCCTCAACTGCCGGCCGTCGATCGCATGAAGCTGTACAAGCTGGCCTGGGATCTGACTGGTTCCGAGTTTGCCGGGCGCCATCAGCAGTACGAGAAGTTCTACGCGGGCGCCTCGTTCGTGGTGCGCAACTACAACTTCATGCATGCCGACTGGAATGCCTTCGAGGGCGTGGCCGACCACCTGCTGTCAAGCTACGATGTGCCGGCGGCAAGTCTCAAAGAAGGCGTCGTTGCCTGACGCCTTCGCCCTTATTCAGGAGCAGCCATCATGAGTCAAGCATCCAACCCGTTTCCGACCGTGGCTCGAGACGATTTCCGTTCGGCGCTGGGGCTGTTCCCCACCGGGGTGGCGGTGGTGACCGCCGAAGGCGCCAACCAAGAAGGCCGGGTCGGCATGACGATCACCTCATTCAACTCGGTTTCCCTGGATCCGCCCCTGGTGCTGTTCTCGATAGGCAAAAACGCCCTGAGTCTGAAGACCTTGTGCGGCGCTTCGATGTACAGCATCAATGTCCTGGGTGAAGAGCACCAGCATATTTCCAACCGTTTCGCTGCGGCCAAGGCCGACAAATGGTCGGGCACCGAGATCGTCCATCACGACGGCCTGCCGTTTACCCTGGCCAAGGCCATCGTTTCATTCCAGTGCGTTCCGTATGCGACGCACGACGGGGGCGATCATCTGATCTTTGTCGGAAGGGTGCTGCGTATTCATTATCCGCAGGGCGAAGCGCCCGCCCCACTGGTGTTCTTTCGCGGCAACTACGCATCGTTGCGATGCGAACAAAGCGCTGCGGCCCGCTAATCATTCAAAAACAAGGAGTATGCAATGGCAGTAACCAAGCTACATCATGAGTTCCATAAAATCGACCTTGACAAGGGCGACTGGAAATTGCCCGAGGGGTACGCACCCGATTCGGGGGCGCTGGAACTTATTATTTCGGGTTCTTTGGACACCGAAAACAAAAAGGGCAGCCGTACCCGCATCATGCGCTTTCCTCCCGGCCTGGCCACGCATGAAAAAATCGTGCACGACTACTGGGAAGAAGTGTTCATGTTTGAAGGCGACATGACCGTGGGGGCCGATGAAAACGGCGAAGGCGGCGAGTCGTTCGAAGGCTATACCTACGCGGTGCGTCCGCCCGGGGCGTATCACGGCCCCTTCCGCTCGGTCAACGGCTGCTATATGGTCGAAATCCACTATTACGATCCAGCTTGAGCCCTTATCAGCCATGACGAACCCACTTTATTTTTCCTGCGAATCCGTGCAGGCGGACGGCACGGTGGCCACACGCTTGCTGGCCGTGCCGCCCAGCAAGTTCATCATCGCCGGCTGGACGGGCCGCGACACGGCGGCCATCGAGCATCACATCCAGGAGCTCGAAGCCCTGGGTGTGCCGCGCCCGTCGGCGGTGCCTTTGTATTACCACGCGGGCCGCGGCCTGCTGGTTCAGGCCGACTCGGTCGAAGTGGTGGGGGCCGATAGTTCCGGCGAGGCCGAGCCCGCTTTGTTCTTTGCCGAAGGCGAATGGTGGCTTACCGTCGGTTCCGACCACACCGACCGCACGGTTGAAAGCTATTCGGTCGCGGTATCCAAGCAGATGTGCCCCAAGCCCCTGGCCACCTCGGCCTGGCGCTGGCGCGATGTGGCAGGGCGGCAGGACGACATTCAGCTTGCATCCAGAATCCTGGAAGACGGTCGGTGGGTGGATTATCAGCAGGGCACGCTGGCATCGATCCGCCCGCTCGAATCCCTGCGCGACGGCTGTTTCGGTCAATCGACCGAGCCGGGCAGTTTCATGTTCTGCGGCACGCTGGGGGCCATTCCAAACGCGGCGGGCAAGGCGATTCGGCCCGCGTCGTCCATGGAAATCTCGCTGCGCGACCCCGCCAGAGGCCGCGCCATCGTTCATCGCTACACGGTAAAGGCCTGGCCTGTCATCGCTTAGGGTTAATTCATGAACTCAACCATCTTCGAATTGCGCGCGAGTATTGCGCGGGGCGATACCACGCATGAAGCCGTGGTCAGCCAGGCTCTGGACCAGGCAGCCTCGCCATTGGCGCAGCACGTGTTTACCCGGCAGTACGCGCATGCGGCGCTGGCGGCGGCGCGGCACGCCGATGACGCTTTGGCGGCGGGGGTGGCCTTGCCGCCGCTGGCCGGCTTGCCGGTGTCGGTCAAGGATCTCTTCGATGTCGCCGGCGAGCCGACCCTGGCGGGCAGCGTAGTGTGCAAGAACGACGCGGCTCCCCCGATCGATGCCGAGGCTGTGTCCCGGTTGCGCAGGCAGGGCGCGGCCATTGTCGGCAAGACCAATATGACCGAATTCGCGTTTTCGGGGGTGGGCATCAACCCCCATTACGGAACGCCCCGCAACCCGGCCGACCCGCAGCTAGCGCGTATTCCCGGTGGTTCTTCTTCCGGTGCCGCGGTATCGGTGGCCCTGGGGCTGGCGGTGGCCGGGCTGGGGTCGGACACGGGCGGTTCGATTCGGATACCGGCGGCCTTGTGCGGCCTGGTCGGGTTCAAGAACACGCAATCTCGCGTGCCGGGCGCAGGCAGCTTCGAGCTGGCGCGCACGTTAGATACCGTGTGCGCCATGACCCGCAGTGTGGAAGACTGCCTGACGGTCGATGCGGCGTTGTCCGGCGCGCCGCTGGGTGTGCGGCCGCGCTCGCTCAAGGGCATGCGGCTGGCCGTTCCCGAAACGCTTATGTTCGACGACATCGAGCCGGCCGTTGCCCGCGCCTTCGACAATACGCTGCAGCGGCTGTCCTCCGCTGGCGCCTTGATTGAACGAATTCCCTTCAAAGAGCTGGCCGAGATCAAGCATTTGAATGCGCCGGGCGGTTTTTCCGCCGTCGAGGCCTATTCCGTGCATCGCGAACGCCTGGCCCGCCATCGCGATGCCTTCGACCAGCGGGTGGCCCAGCGCATCGAGGGCGGTTCGGTGGCCAGCGCCGCCGACTACATCCACATGCTGGATGCCCGCCGGGACTGGATAGCCCGCACTCGAACCATTCTGGCCCCGTACGACGCGCTGGCGTGCCCGACCGTGCCCATCGTTGCGCCCGAGATCGAACCCCTGGTTTCCAGCGACGAGGCCTTCTTCAGGGTCAATGGCCTGTTGCTGCGCAATACTTTCGCCATCAATTTCATGGATGGGTGCTCGTTCAGCCTGCCGTGCCACGACGCCGGCGAACTGCCGGTGGGTTTGATGCTGTCCGCCTCGGGCGGCGACGACAGCCGCCTGGCCTCGGTGGCCCTGGCGGTCGAGGCCGCGCTGCGTCGTATTTAGGCTGCAGATTCAGTTCTGGTGCGTATTAAGCGTAACTACTTATTGCGCCAGCCCCTTGCCCGAGAGAAAATTCGCGCTCTTGCGTTGTTTGCAGAACATTAAAAATATTCGGGTTTACCAACAACTCATAGGGGGTCTCTCTCATGCAACGTCGTTCCTTCCTAAAGAAGGCCGCCTTTGGCGTGGCCGCAGGTGGCACTACTCTCGCCGCCCCCGTGTTTGCCCAGAATGCGCCAGCGCTCCAGTGGCGCCTGGCTTCCAGTTTCCCGCGCAGTGCGGATGCGATTTATTCCGGCGGCGAAAACGTCGCGAAGTTCGTCTCCGAAGCCACGGGCGGAAAATTCCAGATCCGTGCCTTTCCGGGGGGCGAAATCCTGCCGGCGTTGGGCGTGCTCGATGGCGTGCAAAATGGCACCGTCGAATGCGGGCACACCGCATCCTACTACTATTACGGCAAGGATCCCGCGCTGTGCTTTGACAGCGCCGTGCCGTTCGGGATGAATACGCGTCAGATGAACGCCTGGGTGCTTCACGGCGGTGGGCTGAAGGTTCTACGCGACATGTACGCGAAGTTCAATATCATCAATTTCCCGTGCGGTTACACGGGCACCCAGATGGGCGGCTGGTTCCGCAAGGAGATCAAAACAGTCGACGACCTGAAAGGCTTGAAGTTTCGCGCCTCCGCTTTCGCTGGCGCCGTGCTGATGAAGCTGGGCGTTGTGCCGCAGCAGATTGCGGGTGGCGACATCTACCCATCCCTGGAAAAAGGCACGATCGACGCCGCTGAATGGATCGGCCCCTACGACGATGAAAAGATGGGCTTTCATCGGGTGGCTCCGTATTACTACTTCCCGGGTTGGTGGGAAGGCACGCTGCAGGTGTCCCTGTACGTAAACAAGGATAAATACGAAGCCCTGCCGAAACACTACCAGGCCGTGTTGGATCAGGCATCTGCCCTGGCGACTAACACCATGATCGCCACCTACGATGCGGAAAACCCTAATGCCTTGAAGCGCTTGATCGGCGAAGGTGCCAAGCTGCGCGCCTTCCCGAAGCCCGTCATGGACGCTTGTTACAAGGCGGCCCAGGCTACCTACGCCGAACTCTCGGCCAAGGATCCCAACTTCAAGAAGATCCACGACGCTTACATGGCCTTCCGCGACCATGAGATTCCTTGGTTCCGGGTTGCCGAAGGCAGCTTCGACCAGTATCTGGCAACCGTTGCGAAATAAGCATGTGCGCGTTTTGTGCCGGCTGCCTGCCACCGGCCCGTATTGTCGTTTCCTAGCATCAGCCCCCGCTTGCGGGGGCTGATGCGTGTCTGGGGTTCTCTCCTTTTTGATTGACTTTTACCATGAATGCACTCCTAGCCCTGTCACGGGCGATTGATGTGATCAATCGCCGCGTGGGCCAGGCTGTGACCTGGTTGATTCTGCTTGCCGTGCTCGTTAGCGCCATCAACGCGACGGTTCGTAAGGTATTCAATGTCAGTTCCAATGCCTGGCTCGAATTGCAATGGTATCTGTTTGGCGGCGTCTTTCTGCTGGCTGCCGGCTATACCCTGTTGAAGAACGAGCACGTTCGCGTCGATGTGTTGGCGTCCCGCTTCTCTCGTCGGACGCAGCTCCTGATCGAGATCTTAGGGGTGCTTTTCTTCCTGCTGCCCATGGCCATCCTGATCATGTGGCTGTCCTGGCCTTTCTTCATGGATTCCTTCGTGAATCTGGAGCAGTCTTCCAATGCTGGCGGCCTGGTTCGCTGGCCGGCCAAGATTCTGTTGCCCATAGGGTTCGCATTACTGGTGGCGGCGGGCCTGTCGCATTTGATAAAGTGCATCGGCTGCCTGGCCGGACGGTGCCCGGATCCCCGGGATACACACTCCGGGAAATCGGCTGAAGAAGCACTGGCTGATGAGATCGCCCAGGATGCCGGGCGGCGCGAGGCTGCCTCGCACGAGGAGCGCTGACCATGGAAGCTTTCTTGCTTGCCTATATGGCGCCGGTCATGTTCGGTATGTTGGTCATTTTGCTGTTGCTAGGGTTTCCTGTTGCTTTTTCGCTGGCGGCCAATGGCATACTGTTCGGCCTGATCGGCATCGATCTGGGGTTGCTGTCGCCGTCCTTGTTCCAGGCCTTGCCGCAGCGAGTGTTCGGGGTCATGTCCAATGAATCCCTGCTGGCTGTGCCGTTCTTCACCTTTATGGGGTTGATCCTGGAGCGTTCCGGTATGGCCGAAGACCTGCTGGAAACGGTCGGGCAGTTGTTCGGCCCGCTGCGTGGCGGTCTGGCGATTGCTGTGGTTCTGGTAGGGGCCATGCTGGCCGCGACGACTGGTGTGGTGTCAGCCTCGGTCATTTCCATGGGCCTGATCTCGCTGCCCATCATGTTGCGCTACGGCTATGACCGCCGGCTTGCGACCGGCGTGATCGCCGCATCGGGCACCTTGTCGCAGATCATTCCGCCGTCGCTCGTGCTGATCGTGCTGGCTGACCAGTTGGGACGTTCTATCGGCGATATGTACAAGGGTGCATTCCTGCCGGGCTTCGCCCTGACGGGGTTGTACGTACTGTATGTGGTGGTAATGGCCTTGTTTCGCCCCAAGGCGGCGCCCGCCATCCCGCCGGACGCCCGCACGTTCATTGAGCCCAATGGTGGGCACGGGGTGGTGTCCTTGCTGGTGCTGATGGCCCTATCAGTTGCGGTTTCGGTCGGCGGGGTGAAACTGCTGCTGAACGGGCAGGCCCACGTGGACGAACTGATCGTCACCAGCATTCTGCTATGGGGGGCTGCGGCCTTCGTCATGGCTGCGCTGAACAAGATCCTGCGCCTGGGGCTGCTGTCGAAGATCGCCGAACGTGTCACCTTCGTCATGATTCCGCCGCTGGCGCTGATCTTTCTGGTGTTGGGCACGATCTTCATCGGCGTGGCCACGCCTACCGAAGGCGGCGCAATGGGGGCTGTCGGTGCCTTGATCATGGCGATCATCAAGCGTCGCTTGAACCTGAAGCTGCTGCGCCAGGCCATGGATACCACTACAACCCTGACTTGCTTCGTGGTGTTCATCCTGATCGGCTCGTCGGTGTTCAGTCTGACCTTTCGCGGCGTCAATGGCGATCTGTGGGTGGAACATCTGCTGACCGGCCTGCCGGGTGGCCAGATGGGCTTTCTGATTGTCGTCAGCCTGTTGACGTTTGGTTTGGCCTTTTTCCTGGACTTCTTCGAACTGGCCTTCATCATCGTGCCGCTGATCGGCCCCGTGGCTGACAAGATGGGCATCGACTTGATCTGGCTGGGTGTGCTGCTGGCCGTCAATATGCAGACGTCCTTCATGCATCCACCATTTGGCTTTGCACTGTTTTATCTCAGATCTGTGGCACCCAAGAGCGACTACAAAGATAAGGTAACCGGCAAATTAATCGCCAAGGTCACGACGGGTCAGATCTACTGGGGCTCGTTGCCATTCATCGTTATCCAGATCGTCATGGTGGTAGCTGTATTGATGTTCCCGCGCATAGTTACGCATTACAAGGCAGATCGTCCCCAGATCAATATTGATGAAATCAAAATAGATCCCGGGAATTTTGGTGGCTATGGTGGTGCGGGATATGGGGTTTATGACGACGGCAAGACGGGTTCGGGCAATACTTCTTCCGGCGCCGCACCGTCGGCTCCGTCCGACCAGGACTACAACAACATGTTCAAATAACACAGCGGCAGGAATTGCCTTTCAATGGCGTGCCGGACAGCTTCCGGTGCCTTGGTTTGCAGGAACAGACGGCACCGCTCCAGGCCCTCCGATGCGCCTTCGGTGATGATTGCTTGTCCCATAGATGCAACCATTGAGCCCGCAGAGCTTAGGCGTCAATGACTAGAGCACGTCTTGGTTTGTACTCCATTTGGGCGTACAATTATTACTCTATTCCGAGAGGCTTGCCATGTCCAACATAGTAGAAGCAAAAGGTGATCGACTTCAGGTGCGCCTGAACGCTGAGGCCAAGACCGTGCTTCAACGCGCGGCGAACTACAGTCATAAGACGGTGAGTCAGTTCGTGCTGACGACGGCTTTGGCCGAAGCCGAAAAGGTCATTCGCGAGAACGAGGCCGTAGCGCTGTCGGCGGCGGACTGGAAGGTATTTTACGACGCTTTGAACAATCCTCCCGCGCCGAATGCCGCGTTGCGGAAGGCGTTTGCCAAGTATCAGAAGTCGGCTGAATGACAGCCATGCCATCACCATGGCAGGCCTTGGCGTTTGATAGCAAGGTACATGATCGCACTGCTTTCTCCTGTGGCGCTGCTGAACTTGACCGCTATCTGCGAGAGCATGCTTCGCAGGACATCAAACGGGATGTTGCTCGTGTCTTTGTGGCTGTGCGGCCAGAAACCACGGCGATTTGTGGTTATTACAGTCTGAGCGCGACGAGCTTTCAGCGTGATGAGCTGCCTGCGGATCAGGCTAGGAAGCTGCCGCGCTATCCCGTTCCGGCTGTCTTGCTTGGCCGCTTGGCTGTCGATCGTGATGTTCAAAGATCGGGCTTGGGCGAGTTCCTGCTGATGGATGCGATGTACCGCACGTTGCTTGCGACACAAGTGATGGCAGTACACGCTATGGTCGTGGATGCGAAAGACGCTGCTGCCGCCAAGTTCTATCGCAAATACGGGTTTATTGATTTTCCGAACAATACCCGGCGGTTGTTCCTGCCGATGGCGACGATACGGCAGTTGCAGGAGCCTTGAGTCTATCAGTCGAGCGCTGGCTTCTCGTCTCGATGTGGCGCCATTCAAGGGTAGCCGGGTGCTCAAAGGCAGCGAACTATCGTTTCCCGCCGAACAGCATCTTTAGCAAGTCCCAGATACTGACCGTGGTGCGCGAGTAAACCCGGTTGTAGGCCGCTCGTTTGGGGTTGGTTAGCCAGCCCCAGCCTCGAGGAGCCTTCAGGCCTAGGTTGTGGCGGATGAACCGTTTCGGAGAGGTTCGAGCAGAAATCATCCGCTTGAGTGAAGGTTTGCGCAGGCCAAATTTCATGGTCGTCATCTCCTGATGTCCGGGTTGCTTTGGTCGTTCCTATTGCGCGGCGAACTCTGTAAAAAAATCGCTATCTACTTCGTAGGTGGTCACTGGTCTCAAACCCAGTTCCAGGTTCTCCAGCATGTCGATCAGCTTCTCGCTGTCTACCAGCTCTATGGGTGGGGCGCCATCACGGCTGGCTTCCCGGCGGGCTTCGGCGGTGAAGGTGCCGGTGGTGATGATGATGCCCTTGTCAGCACGGCCAGACATGGCGCCCCGAAAGTCTCGTACGATGGATGGCGTGACAGAGTTGGCGTAGCGCTTGCACTGAAAAAGTACTTTGAAGGACACCAGCGGGTTGACCTGCAAGATGCCGTGGCCGTCGATGCCACCGTCGTTGCTTTGGCCGGTGACCTCGACGTGGATGAACCCGGCTTCGCGCAGCAGGCGCTGTGACAGGCGCTCGAACCCTGCTGGGGGCAGATTGCGCATGATATCCAGGACGGCCGCCCGGTAATCGCCGGTCGGTGTTTCGGCCTCTTCGACAGTTTGATCTTCCATCAGGATTGCATTGGCCGCTTTTGCGCGTCGTTGCTCCTGGAAGATTGACACCCAGTGGCGGAAGATGCTGTGCGCCTGTTCGTAGGTCAGTGCGGTGGTGCGTCCGCGTTCGGTCAGGCTCCAGACTCCCCGTCTGGATGAACCCAGCAGGCCTTCCTTGGTCAGGTAGAACCGAGCCCAAGCAACTTGGTTTTTGAAGCGGGGTTGGCCGGATGATGTCAGCTCGTTCTGGATGTCGTCGGATACGTGCTGGTCGGCTGCAATCTGTTCGACTACCTCATCGGGCGATCCAGACCCACCGAGTTTGCGCAGGGCATCCAGTAGCGGCCCAAACCAATTGACGAACTGAGCGCCATCATTGTGATCTCCCATGCCTCGATCCCTGTTCTGTTCCTGGATCGGGGTATCGTATCACCGGCGTTGCGATCGGCCAATGTTGGGAGCTGTTTCCAGCAGCATGAATTGCCTTCCAACGGCCTGACCAGCTCGTCTGGCGGCTTCGGGTGCCTTGGTTTGTAGAAACAGACGGCATCGCTCCAAGCCTTCCGATGCGCCTTCGGTGACGATTATTTGTGGCACTCGGGCCCCGTCTTTTCCTCATCGGTGTCCCAGGTGTTCAGCCAAGTGCGAACTGCCTGACCTGCAGGCGCGAGATCGTTACGAGTGCCATAGCTGGACCGTGCGGCAAAGCGGCTTTGACCCCGCTCGTGCGCAGAGTGCTCCCGCAGAGTCGGTGACGGGTGGCTAGGCACGCGATGAGGCGTTACTGTAACGTTTCACCATCATGAAATCTCTGTGGCTCCGTCGTCTGCAATCCCGACTTCATGTCGTGGCCAGTCTGTATGGCGGTTTCACATTGCCGACTATGCCGAAGGCACGTTTTCGCCGGCCCGGCGCGCCCCTGACGCGCATGCCGCAGGCCAGGCTGCATTCACGTAACTTGCGAAGTTTCCTGGAAACCGCGTTTAAATAGAAATCCGTTCGACCCGCTTGGATATTTCCTGGGCGCTTTCCTTGACCAGGCCGGCCAGTCTTTTGTTGGCCATTCTGGATGGATTATTGCCATCGACAATCAGCACCAGGCTGCCGATGATTTCCTGGTTCTCGCCTAGAACGGGGGCGGCAATGCCGGTTACGCCTTCGTCGAGCTGGTTCTCTGAAATGTAATAACCATCGATCCGTATGTCTCGCAACTGCTTTGAAAAGGCGCGCCAGTCGGCGCCAATGGCCAGGGCGTCGGTGGCGAGGGTCGTGTCGGCCAGGGCGGTTTCGTATAGGCGCTTGAGTTTTCTGCGATTCATGTAGGCCAGCACGATGTGCGCCTGCGCGCCCCGAAATAAGGGCATGCGCATGCCTTTGGTGTAGGTAATTTGAATGGGATTCCGGCCCGTGACATGCAAGACATTGACCAGAGTGTCGTCGTAGACATTGCACAAAAGGACGTTGCAGCCGGTGAATTCGGCCAAGCCGTCCATCAGCTCGCGACCCGCCTTCAGGACGGGATCGTACGACTGGATCAGGTACTCCAACTCGATAATCTTGGGCCCCAGGCGATAGCGGCCCGACGCCCTGGAAAGCAGGCCCGCCTCGGTCAGGTCGCTGGCGTAGCGATAGGCGGAGGCAACGCTGATGTCGAGCAGTTCGGCAAGCTCTTCGATGGAAACGAAAGCCTTATGTTCGCTGAACGAGTTCAGGATGGCAATGACGCGGCTGATGACGGAAGGGGCTTTAGCCATGGGGAAATTGCCCCTTTATAGGGGCTTGGAAAGAGCCATTTTGAAAAAGCGATCTTATCAACATGCATTTATATTGACATAAAAATATTAAAAATATAGAATTTATTCGTATTATTCAATAAATTTGTAGTAATTAAATTTGCCCCGACTTTGTCTGTGATTGATTGGCGAGCCGGATCAGAAGGATTGCGGCATGGATCTGATTGTTCGGGCGCGCGTGCCGGCCCAGTTTACTGCAGCCATCCCGGTTTTCTGTCGCGCGTGCATGGAAACGGCGGTGCGGCATTAAAGACATAACCAACTAAGGTGAGTTAAGTGGGAAATTTTAAAATCCAGCAATTGCATCATTTTGCCTATCGCTGCCGCGATGCCGAGGAAACCCGGCACTTCTACGAAGACCTTCTGGGTTTGCCGCTGGTGCATGTGATCCAGGCCGACCATGTGCCCAGCACGGGCGAGTACTGCCCATATGTCCATATTTTCTTCGAGATGGCCGACGGCTCCTGCCTGGCATTCTTTGATCTGGGCGATGGGCAACAGGCGCTGCCGTCGCCGAATACGCCGGCCTGGGTCAACCATATCGCCGTTCAGGTGGCATCGGTCGAAGAGCTGGAGAACGCTTCCAGGCGTTTGGCCGAGGCGGGGTACGACGTACTGGGAGTCACCGACCACAAGTTCGTGAAGTCCATTTATATGTTTGATCCGAACGGCCTGCGGTTGGAGCTGACTACGCCGACAGGGCCGCGAAAATATCTGGACGATGCGCGAGCCCAAGCGCATCGCCTGTGCAGTGAATGGACTGAACGAAAAAAGCGGTTGGGCCAGCAAGAGGCTTGACGCACACCTAAGCGCCGCTGATGCGCATCGACCTATGTAACCACGATGAAGGTTAACGAAGTGACAGAAATCAACAAGACACACGACCCGCAGTTGCGAAGCTGGGTACCGTCCGCGAATACGCCGGAGCACGATTTTCCGATCCAGAATCTGCCGATCGGCATCTTTTCCCTGAACGGCGGCGCCGCCCGCGCCGGCATTGCCATTGGGGATGAAATACTGGACCTTGCCGCCTGTGTCGAGCAGGGCCTGTTCAGTGGCATGGCCCTGACGGCGGCGCGGGCTGCCGGCCAGCCGACGCTCAATGCCTTCATGGCGCAAGGCAAGGGCGCCAGCGCAGCGCTAAGGCAGGCTGCGTCCGATCTTCTTGGCACCCACCGCGCCGACGACATGAAGGCGCTGAACGCGCAGCGCCCGATTCTGGTATCGGCCAGCCAGGCACAGATGCATCTGCCCTGCTACACGCGCAACTACACCGACTTCCTGACGTCGGCCTATCACACTGAGCGGCATGGTCGCCTGAAAGGGCTCGACGTGCCGCTGCCGCCGGCGTTCAAGTCCTTGCCCGTGGCCTACCATGGCCGCGCATCGTCCATTTGCGTCAGCGGCACGTCCGTGCGCCGGCCATGGGGCCAGTGGCGCGATTCGGATGGCCGGGTCCGCTTCGGCCCGACCGAGGCGCTGGATTTCGAATTGGAAATGGCGGCCATCGTCGGCCAGGGCAATGAGCTGGGTCGGCCCATCAAGCTGGATGAGGCGCGCAATCATATTTTTGGCTATTGCCTGTTGAATGACTGGTCGGCCAAAAGCATACAGTGGTGGGAGCAAGTACTTGGCCCCTTCCTGGGCAAAAGCTTTGGCACACTGGTGTCGCCGTGGGTGGTGATGGAGGAAGCGTTGATTCCCTTCCGCTGCCAGGGGCCTGCCAGGGGTCGGGACGACCCCGAGGCCCTGGACCATTTGTCGTCGCCTGCGAACGACCGGGCAGGCGGGCTACGCGTCTTCCTGCAGGCTTCCTTGTTGACCGCGCAAATGCGTGCCCAACAGCTTGGCGCGGAGCGGATAGCCGCCACGCGCCTGAGCCATCTTTACTGGTCATTTCCACAAATGCTGACGCACCATGCCAGCAACGGCTGCAATCTGGAAACCGGCGACTTGATGGGTAGCGGCACGATCTCTGGTCCTGATGACGAAAGCATGGCGTGCCTTACCGAAAAGACGTCGGCAGGCAAGAATGCCTTGCTGTTGTCCAACGGCGAGCAGCGCCGTTGGCTGGAGGACGACGACGAAGTCATTCTTACCGCCAAAGCGCAATGCGACGGCTATGTGTCGATCGGTTTCGGCGAGTGCCGGGGTCGTATCGAAGGCGCGCTGCCCGCATGAGAGCGCTGTCATGGCCCGCTGTGGTTGGGAGTTTGAGTACAAAGGGCGGCGTAAGCCCTTCATAACTCAGAGGCAGGCCTGATCCATTGATTAATCCGATCGTTCGATATGGAATTTGAGTTTCACTAATACCTGATCTTCCGATGTAATACTGCCTTGGCTCAAACCAGCATTAGAACGTGTGCACGGTGCGGGCTTCAGGGCTAGAGCGATAGGCGTGGGGAATATGCACGCAACAATCGTATGATCATTGCCAAATGGAGACAAAATGAACTATAGAGCTTGGTTTGCTGCGGCTGCGGCAAGTTTTTTTTTGACGACCAGCGCCGCATGGGCTGCTGAAACAGTCAAAGTGGGCGTGATTGCACCCTTCTCGGGGCCGCTTTCCGGCGCGTGGGGCATACCTTTCAAACAAGGCATTGACACTTACGTTGCTCAGCACGGCGTGACACTGGAAGACGGGACGTCGATCGAGTTCATTTATCGCGATTTGCCAGTCGTGGATCCGCAAAAGGCACGTGCGCTGGCTCAGGAACTTATTGTCCGCGATAAGGTGCAGTATCTAGCTGGCTTCGTCTCGACGCCCAACGCGTTGGCGGCTGCCGGCATCGTCGAAGAAGCCAAGATTCCGACCGTAATCCTGAATGCGGCAGGGCCGAGCATTTTGCAGAAATCGCAGTATTTGGTGCGGACTTCCAATACGTTGCCGCAGATCACGGAGCCGGTGGCCGAGTACATGGCTGCCAATAATCTCAAACGGATTGTGCTGGCGGTAGCGGATTACAGCCCTGGCATAGATGCGGAGAATGCCTTCAAGAAAGCTTTTGGAAGCCGGGGTGAAATTCTTGAATCGATCCGTATGCCATTGTCCACGACGGATTTTGGGCCGTTCATGCAGAGGATTCGTCTGCATAAGCCTGATGCTTTCTTCGTGTTTCTACCCGCAGGGCCTGCAACCTTCAGTTTCGTGAAGTCCTATAACGAGAATGGCCTGAAAAAGGAAGGCATTCGATTCTTCGGCCTGTCAGAAACGCAGGAGTCTGATCTTCAGCAATTGGGTGATGACGCTATCGGGCTGGAAACCAGCTATATCTATTCGGCTGCGCACGAGTCTGAAACAAATGCAAAGTTTTTGGCGGCCTTCAAGCAAAAGTATCCCGAAGGGGTTGTAAACCCTGCAACGGTAATGGCATATGACGGTGTCCATGTCTTGCGAAAGATGATGGAAGCAACCAAGGGCAAGCGGGATCCCGAGGCGGCCATGGCAGCGGTGCGGGGTTTTGCCTGGGAAAGTCCGCGTGGTCCGGTGAAAATCGACAACGAAACGCGTGAGCTGGTAGAGAATGTTTACATCCGCCAGGTACAGAAGGACGACAAGGGTGTCCTCTATAACAAAGAGGTGCATGTTTATCCGATGCGCGCGAAGTAATCAGTCTTATTGCTGATTAAAGAATCGAGCTTGCCTGTGCAGAGGGCTATCTCACAGGCAAGTTTTTTGCTGTGTATTTAGATCGAGACTATAGGAATGATAGTAATCGGTAGTATCTTGGTTGATACGCTTTCGTATGGGATGGTGCTGTTCATTATCTCTATTGGTCTATCGATCACGTTGGGCCTGATGAGAGTGGTCAATCTGGCGCATTGCGGGTTCGCGATGGCGGGAGGCTATTTTGCATCCTATGCGATTGAGTCCATGGGCGTTCCATATGGTTTGGCCGTGCTGCTGGCGGTCATTGGCGTTGTCGTGCTTTCCATGCCGATCGAACGTCTTTTGTTCAGGCCCTTGTATGGCAAAAGCGATTACTTGCTCCAGGTGCTGGTTACTATTGGTATTGCTTTCTGCGTGATAGGTCTGACCAATTATTTCTTCGGCCCGACCTTAAAAAAAATCCCTTTACCTCCCATGCTCAGCGGGCCGGTCGATATTGGTTTTCGGTTCATTCCCGCCCATCGCATATTTGTCGTGCTGTCGGGGTTGCTCATTTTTGCCGGGCTGTGGTTCTTGATTGAGAAAACCAGGTTTGGCGTGATGCTTCGCGCCGCTGTCGACAACGCAAGCATCGCTGCTTCGCTTGGTATCAAGACACAGCGCCTTTACACAATGACCTTCGTCATTTCGGTCGCGCTGGGCGCTTTTGGCGGGGTGGTGGGTGCAGAATTGCTGCCAATAGAGCCGCACTACGCCTTGCGCTATATGGTGGTGATTCTGGTCGTGGTCTGCATTGGCGGGGCAGGCTCCATCGGAGGCGCTTTGGCGGCGTCGCTGTTGCTCGGTTTTGTGGATACGGCAAGCAAGTATCTGTTTGCAGGCTACGCCGAGATTTGCCTTTATGTGTCGGTCATTGCCATCGTGATGTTGTTCCCGGGTGGCTTGCTGGGACGCAAGATACATCTCCCCACCAGCACCTCGGCGGCAAGTATAGACCCTCCCAGAAGACGCATTGCATTTGTCAGCAGCTTGGGTATTGGTATTGCAGGACTTTGCGCTTATTTCATCTGGCCGGAATACAGCGGCTATTTTTCACGTGTCGTTTCGCTTGCGCTATTGGTGATTTCACTTGACTTGATCGTGGGTTATTGCGGCATCGCTACGTTGGGCCAAGCGGCGCTCTATGGTATTGGTGCGTATGCGACAGGCATCGTTGCGCTGGAAGTGGGCCATGCTGATCCTTTGTTTCTCCTTGGCGTGGGTCTTGTTGCGGGCGGTATCGCAGGCTTGATTTCAGGTCTGATCATTGTGCGGGCGACCGGCCTGGCTCAACTGATTCTGACTGTAGCGATTGTGCAATTGACATTGGCCGTTGCAAACAAGTTGACGTGGCTCACGGGCGGCAGTGATGGCTTGGCAGAGATAGTGCCCGGAAAGCTGTTTGGCGTATTTGCGTTTGATTTTGCCGGGGAGCTTGGCTATTTGCTGGGGCTGGCCGTCTTGGTTATTGTGCTTTTGGTGATCACCGTCATCGTGAACTCGCCTTTCGGCTTGCTGTGCCGAGGCATCAAGGGCGACCCGGTGCGTGTGGCCGCCTTGGGCGGAAATGTCAACAGGACATTGACCAAGATGTTTGTCATATCGGGCATGGTGGCCGGGATTGGTGGTTCACTGGCGGCGATTACGAGCAGCGTGGTCGGTCTGGATAGCCTGAGCTTCGAACGGTCTGCAGACGCTTTCATTATGCTGATCCTGGGCGGCTCAGGGACGATCTTCGGTGCTGTGGCTGGCGTTATCAGCTATCTCGTGGCAGAGCATTTGATTGCAGCGGCCAGCCCCTTTCATTGGCTCATTGCCATCGGGGCAATTCTGGTGGCGGTCATGTATTTCCTCCCAACCGGCCTGCAGGGGCTTTCAAGCGAATTGAAGCGCCGCTGGTTCAGGTCGTCGACGGCATCTATCAGGAGCGTGAAGTAATGCCACTCCTTAGCGTTCAATCCCTTGAAAAATCGTTTGGTGGCATTCGCGTCAGCAATAATATATCGCTTGACATCCCTGTGGGGGGGCGAGTGGCATTGATAGGACCAAATGGCGCAGGCAAGACCACCTTTGTCAACCTGGTGTGCGGCTTCATCAAGCCGGATTCAGGGAGGGTTTTGTTTGATGGCAAGGACGTCACATCGCTTAACAATGCGCAACGTATTCGTCGCGGGCTGGTTCGGTCTTTTCAGATCAGCCGCTTGTTTCATGACCTTTCCTTTCGCGACCACATCCGGCTTGCTTTGCTGCAACGTGACGGATGTTCGGGGCGGATGTTTTCCCGGATAGACAGTTCTGCCGTGCGGGAGGAGGAAGCCACGGCCATCCTGGAGAAACTGAACCTCGCCCACCTTGGCGATCAGAAGGTTCGGGGGGCGGCGTATGGGCAGCACCGGTTGCTTGAAATCGCCATTGCGGTGGCGATGAAGTCCAAGGTGCTGTTGCTTGATGAGCCGGCAGCCGGGGTTTCGCGCAGCGAGTTGCCGCAGATCCTGAATGCTATCGAGAGTTTGCCGAAGGAGATGGGCATCCTGATGATAGAGCATGATCTCGACTTTGCTTTCAGGTTTGCATCGGAGGTCGTTGTGCTCGCCTCCGGAGCCATTATTTTTCACGGATCGCCGGAGCATGTCGTACAGAACGCGGAAGTACGGCATGCTTATCTGGGCAGTTACAAGGCGAAGCCCTTGGGAGGGAAGGCATGAATCCAGCTCTTGAAGTTACCGGATTAAGTGCTGGTTATGATGTGGTTCAGGTGATCGACAATCTGTCAGTCACGATCCCGGTAGGGGCTCGTGTAGGGCTGCTTGGACGTAACGGAATGGGGAAAACCACCTTCCTGGCGACGCTGATGGGCCTGACCAAGCTCATGGGCGGCACGATCAAGATGGCAGGGAGCGATATCAGCAAGAAATCAATCACCGAGCGTGCCGGACTGGGCTTGGGGTATGTATCGCAAACCCGGGATATTTTTGCTTCGTTGACGGTTGAGGAAAACCTGCTGACCGGCTTGAAAGGACGACCGCTGTCGGCCCTTGAAGAGGCCTATCAAATGTTTCCGCGCCTGGCTGAGCGCAAGAAGAATCTTGGAACACAGCTGTCTGGCGGAGAACAGCAAATGCTGACCATGGCGCGCACGTTACTGGGGCAGCCATCGGTTTTGCTGCTCGACGAACCTCTGGAGGGGCTGGCGCCCGTCATTTGTGACGAGCTCATGGATTCTTTGCAGTCGTTGAAGAGCAGAAGCGTCATTACGATTATTCTGGTGGAGCAGCAGATTGATAGAACATTCGATTTCGCTGACCATATCATCGTGATAGAGCATGGACGAATGGTGTGGTCCGGTGAAACGGGCGCGTTGCGCGAGAATCCCGCCATCATTGAGCGTTACCTGGGCGTCGGAGTTTGCTGAGCCGGGCCTTGTGGCCATCTCGCTAAAGGCTTAAGGCAATCTATGCTGGTGCAGGCGGTCAATGACCAACTGAGTAAAAAGCTCCAGATTGTCATTGGTTTCCTTGCCCATTTTCACAATGCGGCAAAAATCGAAGCGCACTGGGGATTGAAAACGTGCAATGCCGACCGCGTATCTCTGGCATACGGCCATAGCAAATGAAGGTATGACCGTGATGCCAAACCCCTTTTCAGCGAGCGCAACCGCTGTTTCCAAGTGATTTACCGCCATGAAAGGCTTGACCTGGATATTATGTTTCTTTAGAGCAGCCTGCAGCAAATTTTGTATAGGCATGGTGCCCGACGTAAGGATCAGGGGATGCTCTTCGAGAACACTCCATTTGACCAGAGGGTCGATGCTGTATTCCTGCGTGGAGTGGACCAGGACAAGTGTTGAAGGGGAGATGGATAGCTGGTCAATGCCGGAGGTCTTTTGGAAAAAGGCGCCGAAAGCGGCATCAATGCCGCCGGTCTCTACCAGCTTCAGCAGACGATGTGGCGCTTCGTCAACGATGTCGATACCTACATGGGGATGGTTTGCCTTGAAAGTCTCCAGTATGCTAGGGACGGCGTGTATGGCCAGAGTAGGAGTGAAGCCCAGACGAAGCTCCGACGCCCGATGACGGTTGGTTTCCCTAAGCTGTACAACCGAATCTTCCAATTCCCGTACGACTCTCATGGCTGTTTGCTGGAACTGACGCCCGGACTCAGTGAGTGCTACATGGCGTGTTGTGCGTTCGAACAGGTTGCAATCAAGTTGGTTTTCCAGTTCCCTGATGGCCGAGCTGAGGGCCGCTTGACTCATATGGAGCTTTTGAGCTGTTTTGGTGAAGTTGCTTATTTCAGCAACGCCCAGAAAAGCCTTTAATTGTCTGAAATGAAGATTCATCGCATTGGGGGCAATGGTATTGTTGCTGTTGGAGTTGAGGGCTCCCATTTTATCATTTGTGTAGTCGCGAGCGATCGGCGAAGCACTCGCGCCGCGCCGCGCAACACATGGATCTTGAACGTGCCGCTCAGGGCTCGGCGCCTATTGACTGGCTTCAGTAGCGGGCCGACAGCGCAGTGCCAACGAGGTGGCTGGCAAAAATACTGGCGCTTTTTGCCGGCATCGCCGGAGCGTGGGTCAGATACTGCTTGCATGCACGAAGTGTGACCAGGCTATTGGCATCAAGTTTGACCAGCCATCGCGTTACAGTGAGCTCTACCTCGTGCGGGGCCGCAACATGGCTTATGAGCCCGAGATGCAAGGCGTCGGTTGCGGTAATTTCTTCGCGTGTATAAACCAGCATAGACAGTGTCTTGAGCGGGACGCGGTCGTATAAGGCAGCCATCACCAAGGCAGGCGGCAGGTCGCGATCCAGTTCGGGGACACAAAAACGCGCCTGGTCGTGAGCCAGTGTGATATCACAGACGGCGGCCAGGGCTGTGCCGACCCCAAACGCCCGTCCCTGAACGACCGCAATCGTGGGGACCGGGGCAAACTTGATGGCATCGTAGAGCGCAAGGGCGGGTTCTGCCACCAGATGCCGGAGTTTCTCTGCCGATTGTGCTGCGCTTCCTTTGGCAGGCGTAGGCGATTTTCGCCCTGCACAAAAGTCTTCCCCATTGGCTCGGAAACAAATGGACTTTACGTTGTCATCCAGAGTGTGTATTGCCTGGATGATGGCCGACGACATGTCGGTGTCGATCAAATTGCCCGTCGCTGGATTGTTCAGTGTGATCGTCAGGACGCCATTGCGTTGTTCGACCAGTACTTTGGGGTTGATTTGGGATTCTGTAGAGGGTGCAGTCATGGCGGGTATTCTTTCAGCTAGGGTTGACGCGCGCAGGGCGTTGATGGATGACTTCCCATATGGAAAGCGGCGTGGCGGGCATGGGCAGCTCTTCGTCGGTGTATTGCCTCAGGGCGTCAGACAGCGCATTGAACGTGCATGCCGTGGCGGGCGTAATGCCGCTTTCTCCACCGCCCTTGACACCCAGCGGATTGCCGTGCGTAGGATCATTGGTCAGTTCCACGCGCAAAGGCGGCATCAGGTGAGCACGCGGCATACCGTAGTCCATATAGGAGCCGGACAAGACCTGCCCGCTGCGACGGTCAACCGCATAACCTTCGGTGAGCGCCTGGCCCAGCCCCTGGGCAAGACCCCCGTGGACCTGGCCTTCGACAATAAGCGGGTTGATTGCCGTGCCGACGTCGTCGACAGCGGTATAGTGCACAATTTCCACGGCGCCTGTCGAGGGGTCGATTTCTACCTCACAAACAGCAGCTCCTGTCGGGTAGGCCGGTATGCGGCCATTGAACTCGGCTTCAGCGTATAGTTCGCGCACTTCGGGCTGGCCCGGCATACCTTTGCGCTGAACGTAACGGGCTAGTTGGGCAAGGCTGATACGCCGCTTCCACAGCCCCCACCAGACACGCGCCGTGAACTCATCGCCCTGGCGCTGCAATTGCGTGGGCTTGACACCCAGCTTGTGGGCTGCGGCTTCACGCGCCTTGTCGAGAAGCGCCTTGCTCGCATCAACGAGCAATTTTCCGCCAAGCCGCATGGAGCGGTCTGAATGCGTGCCGCCGCCAAGCTTGACGAACGCAGTGTCTCCTGTGCGCAGCCGAATGGACTCGAAGGGCACACCAAGATGATCAGCGACGACCTGGGCGAATGTGGTTTCGTGGCCCTGGCCAGTGGACTGGGTGCCTGAGACGATATCAGTGGTGCCGTCCGGCAGCACCCTCAGCTCTATCCGTTCACGGGGAGCGCCAACGGGCGATTCAATATAGTTGGACAGCCCGATGCCTCTCAGTTTGCCCCGAAGACTGGCTTCGTGTCGCCTGGATTCGAAGTTTGCCCAGTCAGCCAACGTGGCTGCGCGTTCCATATTGGCCAGAAAATCCCCGCTGTCGTAAGGCAGTCCCATAGGACTGATGCGCGGGAGCGTTTCGCGCCGGATCAGATTGATGCGCCGGATATCCAGCCTGTCCAGGTCCAGCTCCGAGGCGGCTATGTCCAGCAAACGTTCGATGGCGTGCATGCTTTCCGGCCGGCCGGCGCCTCGATAGGGACCTGTCGGTACGGTGTTGGTCATTACGCCAGTGACATGGATGGCAGCGACCGGTATGTCGTAGACGCTGCTTGCCACGCGCATGCCGTTTGCCATTGGCACGTAGGAAACAGTATGGGCGCCGACGTTGCCAATCAATTCGTTGTCCATGGCCAGGATACGGCCGTCGGCATCGAACGCCATGGCTGTGCGGAAAGTCATGCCCCGGCCTTGATAGTCACTGACGAAGGCTTCGCTGCGTTCAGCTGTCCATTTCACAGGCCTGTTCAGCCGGCGCGCCGCCCACAATACGCAAACGGGCTCCATGTTGAGCGACGAGCGTGGGCCGAAGCCCCCGCCGACATCGGGGCTGATGACACGTATTTTTGCTAGTGGCACCTTGAACGCCCCTGCAAGCCCGATCTGCTGGCGCACCACGCCCTGGCTGCCGGAGGTCAGTACATAGACACCTTCGGCAGGATCGTATTCGCCGATAGCCGACCGTGGCTCCATCTGAGCATTGACGATGCGGCTGTTCCTGAATTCGCGACGCAGCACGAGCGCGGCATTGGCGAATGCAGCCCGGGCTGCTTGGCGATCGCCAATCTGCGTGCTGAAACAGCGGTTTTCAGGCAGGTCATCATAAAGCTGGGCCGCGCCGGGGGCCAGGGCATCATCAGCGTCGATAACGGCGGGAAGCACCTCGTAGTCGACGGCAATGGCTTCGACGGCGTCTTTGGCCTGATTGGGGGTTTCTGCCACCACCATGGCAAGCACTTCCCCGACATGCCTTACCTTGTCCACACTCAAAGGCAACTGCGCCCTGTTGTAGATGGCGCCGGTTTCGGACGTGAGGAACGCCTTTTCTTTGGAATTTACTGCCGCAGCCGGGTTGGGGACATGATCTATGCCCTGGAATCCGTCGGCCAGGTAATCGGCGCCAGTTAAGACAGCCACTACGCCGGGCAGGGCCAGGGCTGCGGAAGTGTCAATGCTGACAATGCGCGCGTGGGCATGAGGAGAGCGCAAAAAGGCGGCCCACGCCTGGCCTGGTTTGTTGATGTCGTCAGTGTAGGAGCCTTTGCCAACTACCAATCGGCGGTCTTCATTGCGTGGCTGTGCTTTGCCTATCCAGCTCATGGTGTTGTCTCCGTATCTGGTTTGGCGCTCACGGGCAGGCCCAATTCCGTAGCCGCCTGTTTCACAGCCCGGACGATATTGATATAGCCGGTGCAGCGGCAGATATTGCCTTCGAGTGCGTTGCAGATCGTGTCATCGTCAATGGGTTGTCCAGAGCGTAGCAGGCCATTGGCGGCCATGATCATGCCAGGTGTGCAGAAGCCGCATTGCAATCCGTGGCACTGAATGAAGGCTTTCTGCAATGGGTGCATGTCCTGGCCTTTCGAAAGGCCTTCAATGGTGACGATTTCTCCTCCGCTGGCCTGGGCCGCAAGGATAGTGCATGATTTCACGGCCACACCATCTAGCTGGACGGTGCACGCACCGCATTGGGAGGTGTCGCATCCCACATGGGTGCCGGTCAGATGTAACTCACGCCGCAATAGTTCCACCAGCAGGGTGCGGTCATCCACACGGCGCCGCACCGGGGAACCATTGACATTTAGTTCCACATTGGCTTGCTCGCCCTCTCCACTGTTTCCTGGGAGGCCGCCGGACACCATGGCCGAGCCGCCCTCCCCAGGCGCGGCATCAGGGCTGCCCTGGGTCAGGACCGAGCTGAAAGTTGAAAAGAAGCGATCGATCATTTTGGCGGCGACAGAACGCACCAGCCGAGAGCCTATCTGCGCCAGTTTGCCGCCTACGATGGCCTCGGCTGCGTAGTTCAGCGCCGTGTCGGGCCCCTCGTTTTCCAGTGTGACGACGGCAGACATTTCACCAAAGCCAGCCACCCCGCCTTCGCCACGGCCGATCAAGCGATAGCCCTTGAGCGGCTGGCTATCCTCTACGGACAATGTCCCCTTGAACCGGGCTTTGACAGGCCCCACGGATGCACGTACAACCACCCGCCACTCATTGGCGTTGGTGGCGGTGAACGATTCACAGCCTTCTATACATTGCTGAAGTATGGCCGGATTATTGAGGGCCGCCCATACGGTTTCGCGGCTGGCGCGAATCAGCTGCCTCCCCTTGAATTCCATAATTAGTCTGCCTGTGGTTTGAGGGCGAACATGGCGGACAACGCCCGCTGGGCCAGCACGCTGGTCAGGTGCGCGCGGTAAGCCCCAGTCGCGGTAAGGTCTTCATTAAGCTTGTCCGGGTCCAGCATCGTGTCCGCCAACAAGTTGTTGCTGTGCGCTCCAAGCTGGCTCGTTGCCAGTTTCTGCTCGGCTTCCGTCCAGCGAAAGGCGAAGGGCCCCGCGCCGGTAACTGCCACCCGGACGTCATCGCCGAAGTCAGCGATGAATACGCCGACCACCGCGTAGCCGGAGGCGGCGTGCCGGTGTTTCATGTACGCCGCGCGGGCAGGAACGGAGAACTCGAGCGCAACAATGATTTCTGCCGGCTCAAGCGCGGTTTCAAACATACCGAGGAAAAATGCATCGCCAGAAATGCGACGCCGGTTGGTAACGACGGTTGCCTTGAGCGCCATGATCGCAGAAGGGTAGTCGGCCGCAGGGTCGCTGTTGGCAATGGAACCCCCTATGGTTCCCCGATTTCTGACTTGCTGGTCACCAATGAGGCCGGCCAGATCGGAGAGCGCGGGGAGGAAATGCTGCACTATGTCTGACTGTGCTACGTCAGCATGGCGCGTGGCGGCGCCAATACGCAGGATACCCTTTTGGTGGGCAATACCCTGAAGCTCAGGCAGGCGGCTTAGGTCCACAAGGTGAGTGGGGGCGCCAAGCCGCTGTTTGAGCGTGGGGATCAGCGTCATGCCTCCGGACAGCGCCCGGGCTTCGGAAAATCTTGAAAGATAATCCACCGCTTCTTGCACGCTGGACGGTCTGATATAGGAGAATGGATACATCGCTTCAGCTCACTGACAAAGCCAGGCTTCGGCTCTGGCCGCAACAAAGACGGGCAGCTCTTGCATCGGGTAGTGCCCCGTCTGAGCTATCACTTCAATTTCAGCGTGCGGATAATGCTTCTGCCAGGTGTTTTGCGCTTGCAAGGCGTTGATGCCCGGATCAAACTCACCCACCAGCACCTTTACCGGCGTATTCAGCGCGGCGACCTGATTGGCAAACCCTTGTGCCGCCCACTCATTGAGGTAGGCCTGCATGGCCGCCGGGTCGTTTTGCTGGGAGTCAACCGCCATCTTGTGGGTCCATGCGCGCGGCAGCCGCTGGCCGGTAGATACATCGAAAATCTTTTGACGAATGGCAATATCGTTGACCGCCGATTCAAAAAAAGCGAGGCGTGCAGCATCCATGTTCGACCCCGCTGCGGACACAGGGGCGATCCCGAGCATGCTCTGAACTCTGTCCGGCACGCGCAAGGCGACACGCTGCATGGCCATGCCGCCCATAGAGTGCCCAATGATCGAAAACTTCTGCCAGCCAAGCATGTCGGCAAGCGCAATCACGTCGGAGGCTGCCTCTTCGAACTGGTATGCGCCACTTTGGGATCGGCGTGAACCATAACCACGGTACTCGAACACAGCAAATTCGAACGTTTCATGGGCCATGGCTGCCAGCATGGCCTGCCAATGCCTGGACAGGCCCAGCCAGCCGTTCATGATGATGACTTTTCTGGGGCCGTGCCCCTGAGTTGAAAGATTGGACTTGTCCGTCATAGTGTCAAGGTTTCCGCGTTGTATTCGAACAGCCACTCATAACGCTGTTTGACTCGCTCTTCGTTCCATTCGTGATCGACATAAGCGGTGGCGCCTTCAGCGTGAGCCAGCTGCGGATTGTGGAATCGGGTAGCGTTTTCGTTGGCGCCCTGAACAATCTTCGTGGTGCGTTCGATGCGGGCATTTTCATAGGCGGCCGTAGCCTTTGCCACGTCGCCATGGCTCTCTTTCAGTGCGCGTGCAAGGAGATAACCGTCCTCCAGGGCCATGACGGCGCCTTGTGCCAGGAATGGCAAAGTAGGGTGGCAGGCATCGCCCAACAGTGTAACCTGTCCTTTGGTCCACGCGGCCATCGGGTCTCGTATCATGAGCGCCCATTTATAGGGAATCTCCACCGCGCGGATGAGGTGATGCACGTCTTCGTGCCAGCCTGCAAAGTCGCTCTGGAAGTCTTGCCGGGTCCCTTGTTGCGACCACGACTCTATCCCCCAGTCCTGCGTTCTTTCCACGGCAGCCACCAGATTGATCAGTTTGCCGCCGCGCATGGGGTAATGAATTACATGCTTGCCCGACCCCACCCAGTTATAGGCGTAAGGTTGGCGCAAGTGGGCGGGCAGGTTTTCCGCATCGATGATGCCGCGCCAGGCCACGATGCCTGAAAAACGGGGCTTGTCGTCTCCAAACAGGCAGCGGCGAACCTGGGAATGGACACCATCCGCGCCAATGACGAAATCAGCAGTGGCAACCTCTTGACCAGAGGAAAACACCCGGACCAGACCGTCCTCCTGGCGAAGGTCGTCGACGCGAATGCCCAGGCGAATGGCGTTCGGCTGCAAGGCGCGAACCGCATTGACGAGGGTCTGGTGCAGATCGCTACGGTGCATGGTGAGGTACGGAAAGCCATAGCGCTGCCTGGAGAGCGCACCCAAGTCGAATAGTTTCCATTCTTGCCCCGTCGACCACAATCTGATGCGCTTGCCCGCCGATTCGGATGCGTGAGCGAGTATGTCGTCCTGGAGCCCAAGCGCCGCCAGTACCCGGACGCCATTGGGGCTGATCTGTATACCTGCGCCTATCTCGCCAAGCTTGCCGGCCTGCTCCAGAATTTCAACTTCGAAGCCCTGCCGAAGCAGCGAAAGACCGGCTGTAAGACCACCGATCCCGGCGCCGATAATGCTTATTCTCATGCTTGTCCCTTTTCTGAATGTCCCGAGGTTTCCGGGAACCGCTGTCGGCGAAACTGTAGAATGGGGGTCGGCAAAAGTAAAACTCGATTATTCGATGATGCGATCGAATAAAGGAATGGATGCCGGTGGCGCATGACGGCCGGAGACGTGTCTCGTTGTCGCTGCTGTTTTCGGTCCATTCTTGTGCCGCTGCGAGCTCACGCGCAAGAGGGTATTCGCCCGAAGGCCTCTTTTATCCGGTTTATATATCATGCGATAGAAAAATTGAGCTTCACTGATCGGGAGTCTTCCGCTGTAATCTCGGTCAGGCTCCGCTTTCAAAGCGCGGCAATTGGATTGCGCTGTGTTGAAAGTGGGCGAAGCCGCGCGTTGGTGCGCATTCGTCAGCCGTATGATGACTATGACAGGAGAAAGATATGGGCCGGATGGACGGTAAAGTCGCGATCGTGACAGGTGCGGCAGTGGGAATAGGTGCGTATTACGCGCGTGCATTGGCTGCGGAAGGGGCCAGTGTCATGTTGGCGGATCTCGTGGACCCTTCTCCTGTCGTCAAGCAAATAAAGGCCCAAGGCGGAGAGGCCATTTCCTGCATTGCCGACGTATCGAAATGGGACGCCATTGAAAGCATGGTGGCGCAGACCGTAGAGGCATTCGGGCAACTGGACGTCATGGTATCGAACGCCGGTATCTACAGCGCCTTGAAGCGCGCCAGCATTCTGGAACTTGATGAGGCCGACTGGGACAGGGTCATGGCAGTGAACGCGCGCGGTGTGTTCTTTTGCGCCAAAGCGGCAGTCGCGGAAATGAAGAAACGGGGCTCGGGGAAGATCATCAATATCTCTTCGACGACCGTAGCAACGGGCGTGCCGATGTTGACGCATTATGTGGCGTCCAAAGGCGCTGTCGAAGCCTTCACCCGTTGTCTGGCGCGTGAACTGGCCGGGACGGGCATTAATGTCAATGCGATTGCGCCGGGCCTGACGATGAGCGAGAACGTCGAGGCGAACCGAAGCGTGCTGGCGGAAACGATTGTGATGCAACATAAACTGCGTTGTGTGCAGCGCGACCAGTTGCCCCAGGACCTTATCGGCGCATTGCTGTTCCTTGCTTCCAGTGAAAGCGACTTCTTGTCAGGCCAGACCATCACTGTGGATGGCGGCATTGTGATGCATTGAGCCACTTGGCTTCGGGCCTGGCTCTCAGGAAAATGGAAATGACTGAAAACTATACAAATCTGGCTTTGTTCATTGATGGAAAGTGGCTGGGCCCGGAGGGCCGATCGACCGCCGAGGTCATCAACCCCGCCACGGAAAAAACCCTTGCGCTGCTGCCACTGGCAAGCCGTGTCGATCTTGACAATGCGCTGCAGGCTGCGCAAAGGGGCTTTGCTGTCTGGTCTGCGACATCAGCTCATGAGCGTGCTGTGATTATTCGCAAAGCGGCACAGCTCATGCGTGAAAGAGTGGAACATATGGCGCAACTCATGACCCTGGAGGAAGGCAAGACTCTTGGCGAATCCAGGCGTGAGATTCTTGGTTCGGCAGATATCCTGGACTGGTATGCGGAAGAAGGCCGGCGTATTTACGGTCGTTCCATTCCTGGCAGAACACGTGGTACCCGGCAACTTGTGGTGCGTGAGCCTATCGGCCCGGTTGCCGCATTTACGCCCTGGAACTTCCCGGTTCTGACTCCAGTTCGCAAGATAGGCGGGGCGCTGGCTTCGGGGTGTTCGTGCATTCTGAAGGCCGCAGAAGAAACGCCTGCCTGCGCGCTTGAAATTGCTCGCTGTCTTGCAGATGCAGGCTTGCCTGATGGCGTCCTGAATCTTGTATTCGGCGTGCCTTCGGAGATTTCCGAGTGTCTCATCCAATCGCCGATCATCAAAAAGGTCTCGTTCACGGGGTCAACCCAGGTCGGGCGCCTGATCGGAAAGCTGGCCGCAGAAGGGCCGAAGCCGACATCAATGGAGCTGGGCGGGCATGCTCCGGTAATTGTGTTCGATGACGCAAATGTGAAGGAAGTAATCGCAGCCTCCATGCGGAAATTTGGCAATGCAGGCCAGTCCTGCATTTCTCCGACACGCTTTTACATTCATGCCGCTTTGTATGACGACTTTGTGGACGGCATGGCCAAAATGGTGAACGGCATCAAGATAGGCCCAGGACTGGACCCCGAAAGTCGCATGGGACCATTGGCCAATGAGCGCCGAATTGCCATGATGGAGGAACTGATCTCCGATGCGAAGGCTAAAGGGGCTCGGGTAGCCGCAGGAGGGAAGAGAGGACCTTCGCCCGGTTTCTATTGGGAGCCAACGGTACTTGCAGATGTACCGCTGCATGCACGCATCATGAATGAAGAGCCATTCGGGCCCGTAATGGTGGTCAACAGCTTTACCACCCATGACGAGGTCATCACGGAGGCGAACCGTTTGCCGGTAGGGCTGGCCGCCTATGCGTTTACAGCAAACGCTGCCACCGCCATCGAGCTCGGCGAGCGGCTCGAGTCAGGCATGGTAGGGATCAACACCTACAATATTTCGACGGAAGACACGCCGTTTGGCGGGGTGAAGCACTCGGGATGGGGATCGGAAGGCGGTAGCGAGGCCCTGGACTCTTATCTGACGACCAAATTTATTATTCAATCGTAAGGAGCTCCGGGCAGGCCATGCGTCAGGCCGCCGGCCCGACGGTTTCTTCAGCGACTAGCGTGCTAACAAGTCATCGCATCGACATTCACTATCCCCGTCTCTCGTGCCCAGGTGAGGAATAGACGAACTGTTTTTACACTGGTGCAGCACGCCAGCAACTGGCCGAGCAGTTCCTTGCGTGGCGAGCGCAGGCCGTCGAAGGGGTTCCGAGCTTCTTCCAGGCTTTGTCGGGTTCCGGCGTCGTACAGCATTTCCAGTACGGCGCGTTCAGCGACCGCTACACAGAGATCATCCGGCAGGTCGGGCGGGGTTGAAAGCCCCGTACCGCGCCGAGCGAATCTTGCAATGGGTCTTATCCTATGTAATACTAAGTGTTATATAAGCTTTGCTGAGACAGCTATATGAGGGTGTTCAAGAATGCCTGGTTTGAGCGCTTTGCCCGAAAACAGGGCATCGCTGACAAGGCGCTCTTGGAAGCTATTGCCCGCGCAAAGCGAGCTCTAATCGACGCCGATCTCGGCGGCGGCGTCATCAAGCAGCGCGTGGCACGCCCCGGCCAAGGTAAATCCGGCGGTTTTCGTACCATTATTCTGTACCGCACGGCAGAGCGCGCCTTCTTCGTATATGGGTTCTCTAAGAACGATCGTGACAATATTGACGATGACGAGGAAGTTGTGTTCAAGAAAGCGGCCGGGTATGTGCTGCGACTTTCAGACACTCATCTGGCTGAGCTGATCGAACAGAAGCAATTTACGGAGGTACACGATCATGACGAAGAAATATCGGAATGAAGCCTACGCATCCATCCACGAAACGATGGAGGCGCTGCACGAAGTCGGCGCCATCGACAAGCAGACTATGCGCGAGTTCGACGAAACCTGCCTGACGCCGGCGCTGCCCATGGCGCCTGAAAGTATCCGCGCCCTGCGCGAACGTGAACACTTATCGCAGCCCGTTTTTGCCCTTTACCTCAACGTCAGCAAGAATTTGGTCTCTGATTGGGAGCGAGGTGTCAAGAAACCGGGCGGCCCTGCTTTACGCTTGTTGACCGTGGTAGAAAAGCACGGTATCCAAGCCATCGCCTAGGCCGTGATGGGCATTGTTGGAGGGAAGATGAGCAGTAAATACTTATATGGAAAACGGAAGTTTCTGCTGCCAGTCATAAATGAGGTTGTAAGCCCACGTTTTAGTGATCTATCGTATTTCTCCCGGTTGGAGAATGGGCGGATACGTGACGATGAGGCCTACAGAGTATTTGAGCTTGATCGATCTGACTTCGTGATAACGATAAATGGTCATCAACTCAACCCGGCTTCATTGACACGAAACCCGACGATGTCCTTACCCCCTTTATCGAAACGGCTTTAAAGCTATAGATGGCAGAAAGGTGCCGTTTCAGATGGCAGACGAATCGATGCACCTAACAATTCAAGTCTCATCGGACATGGGCCTTAAAGAACGCACTGCTCGCGGCGAACCAGTCGTTCTTTCGCGTTACTGATGTGTGGAAAGTCATCTGGAAACGCCTGATTAAAAAGGCAACAGATCCCAGATCGGGCCGTGGCGCTATCAGGCAATCCATGACTATCTAGCTCCGTCCGTACACAAGCGGCTACGGTCGGAAAAACCCCCAGCCCATGCTTTTTTCGCTTGCCGGCGGCGTCCACATACACGAACAGCCAGTTCTTCGCACCGTCGGGCCGCACCCGCAAATGGAGGCATTGTCCGTCGCCCAGCAAATATTCTTTCTGCCCGGCCTTGGCGGTTTCACATTGCCGAGTTGTTAATTTCAAAATGTTCCCCTGGAGTGATTAGACATAGGAAACATCATGGGGGAACATCCAGGGGAACAGCAAGCGTGCGCCTAGTAGCGACCAAGTGCGACTGGTTGCGACGTGCTTTTGGGGCTAATGTACTGATTTTTTGGGGGAATTTTGCCAAAAAGGCGAGATGTGCTGTTAAGCATAAACCTGCCGGAAATTAAAGCATAAAGCTGCCGCTAGTTCTCCTGCCTACTGGGGCGCGCAAATTCCGCGTGCTTTGTGAATAAAGCATATCTTTGCCGATAGTCCGCTTTTAAACAATAAGCCTGCCAATCGTTCAGTAAAAAACTGCCCTAAATTACAGGGAGTTTTTGGCGCGCGCTACTTGAGGGGCTCTGTTGAAGAGGAAAGGTTTGGAATTTCGCCCGGTGAGAGTACAGCGAGGTCTGTTCGACGGCGGTCGTCGGTTTGGCTAGCATGACAGTATGCTGGCTCACGAATGGCTCTTGCGCGGCTCTAACGCCGGTCTGGCCATTTTTCGTTGTCGCCAAGTGGTCGACTTGGCTAACGCGCGCAACATCCTGGAGGGTGGAGAGAGCTATTTTCCCTACTTCTCCCCCAACAATATGGCAGACTCCAATGATGGGCTTGTGATTCGCCAGATGGCACTGCTGGCGGCAATGGAGGAAATGAGCATTCGGGCTGCCGCCAACCCAAAGCGAGCAAACCCATTGAAGACAATTGTTGAAGGGAAAAACACAGTCATTCTGATTGCTGACGCCCGGGCATGGCTCGAAAGCAAAGGACTTTACCCACTGGAAATAGTCCAGTTTTGCCCCGGCCTTGAGTAAGCGTACGCCCAGTACCGTCTTGTGCTACAGCTGAATTTCCATCAGGCGCCGATTGACGTCGTGCAGATCGAAGGCTGTTGGGTCGAATGGACCGCCACACCACTGCATCATATCCACATGCTCGGGGTGTGAGGGGTCGGCCATGACCTGAAGGAAGTCTTCGTAGCCAGGTATGCCGCCCACATCTTCTGGCGGGCAAGCGTTAGCGCCATCCAAACACCAAGGCGAATCCAGAGGTCCTTCGAATTGGGTCCGCTCTAGCAGCGTGACCCGATGCCACCAGGCATCACCGTAGTCGTAGAGATAGTCGAAGGTGGGCGCACCACCCAACGCTTTTTCCAGACGAACCCGTTGCTCATTTTTAAGATCGTGCGCGGGGTAATCGGGGTCGGGCTCACCGTAGTGCATGTCGTTGATGATGAACTCATGCAAATGCCCACCTTGCCACCCCATGGCCCAGAGCAAGGTCACGTGCAGTTTACGCAAGGTAATGTTGGCTGGCACCAGAATCGTTCGGTAGATCAGCGGAGCGCTGTCACGCAGCTCAATACGTAAGACTAGAGCTTCACCGCCTAAGACCGTGGGCTTGGGAGAGGTTACGCGGCGCGAACCAGAGCGGCGCAGTGTGGGTTTAGATTCCATGGCAACAATTCGTCAATTCGGTTCACGGGATGCTCGGCAATACGGGCCAGCACCTCACGCAAGTAAGCCATGGGTTCAATACCGTTCAGTGCCGCGCTACCGAGCAGGCTGTAAATGGACGCAGCACTGTGGCCGCCGGCATCGGATCCGGCAAATAAGTAATTCTTACGCCCCAGGGCAACCACACGCAGCGCACGTTCAGCTGCATTATTATCGATTTCAATACGCCCGTCCTTCACATAGCGCGTCAAGGCGACCCAGCGCGTGAGCGCATAGCGGATGGCCCCGGCGAGTTCGGACTTGCGTGAGACGGATCGTAAGGTGTCATGCAGCCAATCGTGCAGTGCCTCCAGGCGGGGGCCAGCCCGTGCCTGGCGTGCTTGGCGTCGCACCTCGGGCCACTCACCACGCACTTGCGTTTCGATCGCATACAGTTCCGCAATGCGTCCGATGGCTTGCAAGGCCTCGGGGCTGCTTTGTTGGTCGGCAATATCGTAGAACTTGCGGCGCACATGGGCCCAGCAAGCGGCTTCTTTAACTCGACCACTGTCGTACAAGGCGTTGAACCCGGCATAGCCGTCGGCCTGAACAATGCCCTGGAA
>Ga0180219_1000243_pt1 | contig 53251 bp, 46 predicted proteins | sample eDN3rd30CBELigMG_FD_151338 | JGI IMG/M metagenome (GOLD analysis project Ga0180219, IMG submission 151338) | Enriched Miracle-Growth compost microbial communities from Emeryville, California, USA - eDNA 3rd pass 30_C BE-Lig MG (version 2)... ... | reverse complement strand
TGGTCTGCCCCCTGAAAAGTGATCCTTCATGAAGTATGGCTTATGAGCCTCAGAAGGACATTGAAATGGCAGCGAAAAGACACAAGGCAGAAGAGATAGTCACGAAGCTCCGTCAGGTTGACGTGTTGAATGCACAGGGAAAATCGATGGCGGAAGCGATCCGTTCGATAGGCGTGACGGAAGTTACATATTACCGTTGGCGCTCTGAATATGGGGGCCTGAAGGGCGACCAGGTGAAGCGGCTGAAGGAACTGGAGGCGGAGAACGCCCGGCTCCGGCGTGCGGTTTCCGATCTCACCCTGGACAAGATGATCCTTGCCGAGGCCGCCAAGGGAAACTTCTAAGCCCCGCCCGTCGCCGTGCTTGTGTGGATCATGTCATCGAAGAATTGGGCGTGTCCGAACGTCGGGCATGCCGGGTTCTTGGTCAGCATCGTTCCACACAGCGCAAGATCGCCAAGACACCGGATGACGAAGCGGCGTTGACCGCCGACATCACGGCGCTCGCTCTCCAGTATGGCCGATACGGCTATCGCCGCATCACTGCGATGCTGCACCAGGCTGGCTGGATTGTGAACGTCAAGCGGGTCGAGCGTATCTGGCGGCGGGAGGGGCTGAAAGTGCCGCACAAGCAACCGAAGCGCGGTCGGCTGTGGTTGAACGACAGTTCGTGCATCCGGCTTCGACCGGAATATCCCAACCATGTCTGGTCCTACGACTTCGTCGAGGATCGCACGCACAACGGTAGGAAAATCCGCATGCTCAACGTGATCGACGAGTTCACGCGAGAATGTATCGCCATCAGGGTCGAGAGAAAGCTGAAGGCCGTCGATGTCATCGACGTGCTTTCTGACCTCTTCATCTTAAGGGGCATCCCGACGCACATTCGTTCCGACAACGGCCCGGAGTTCATCGCCAAAGCACTCCGGGAGTGGATCGCAGCAGTCGGTGCCAAAACCGCCTACATCATGCCGGGAAGCCCATGGGAAAACGGCTATTGCGAGAGCTTCAACTCGAAGCTCCGTGACGAACTGCTCAACGGCGAAATCTTCTACACGCTCAAGGAGGCGAAGATCATCATCGAAAACTGGAGACAGCACTACAACAAAGTGCGGCCCCACTCGTCGTTGGGTTACAAGCCACCGGCACCCGAAGCAGCCGCCTGGCCTCCACAAAATGGGCCAGCGTCCACCCCGGCGGTGGCCAGCAGGCCGAGCATGCACTAACATTCCAAACGGATCACCCTGTGGGGGCAGGCCAAGGAGCGGACCCCGAGATGAAGAGCCGCATACGTGCGGTGCTTTCACGGTTTATGCGCGCATCCTGCGACAAGCGCACATAGAACGTCGGAACCCCCATCAACACGGTTGTTTTGGGTAGGCGAGCGACGATTTGGTCCGGGTCGAATTTTGGCAACAGAAACATTGATGCGCCTGAGATCAAGGTTACATTGCTTGCGACAAACAGGCCGTGCGTATGAAAAATCGGCAACGCGTGGATGAGCCGGTCTGCCGAGGTAAAGTGCCAGCTATCGCGCAGCGTCAATGCGTTGGAAAGCAGATTGCCATGACTGAGCATCGCGCCCTTTGAGCGTCCAGTCGTGCCTGACGTGTAAAGAATGGCGGCAAGATCGTCCGGTCCGCGATCGACATCGTTAAATTGTGGCTCGGCATCTTCTGCGCGGTCCATCAAAGAGCCGCCGCCCGTTTCGTCCAGCGTTTCAAGAACTGCGCCGCAGGCGCGGACCGTTTCGGCAAGCTTTTCCGCATTCTGCGGTGAGACGACCACAACGGATGGCTTGGCGTCGTTAAAAAAGTAATCAAGTTCGGCGACCGTATAGCCCGTGTTTAGCGGCAGATAGACAGCGCCACATCGCAAGCAGGCCAGATAAAGCATTAAGGCTTCGGCACTTTTTTCAACCTGAACGGCGATACGGTCGCCGGGTTCAACGCCGCACTCAACCAGCACATTGGCAAGACGTGCGGATAGCGCCAGCATATCCTCATATGTCCAGATCTTTCCCGCTTGTGTTTCTATGAAGGTCGCGTCGGTGGTGGAAATTGCGCTGCGAATGGCATCAAACAGGTGATTAGGCATATGTTGTTCCCGGGGAATTTTTGGATGCTTTTAGAGGAGGCTGTACCGATGGTGATTTGTGGATGTTCGCAGAGGTGCCGACCTCTCCTCTTTCGGCATGAGCTTCGTAATTGCGCTCGATGTAATCAAGCTTTTAAAGATAATTGACCATCAATCCATGGGATTCTGGCATAGTTTTGGCGGAAACATCTCCATATAATTGAGGCGCTCCAGGCGGGCGCCATTGCCAAGGTGGAAGCGGGCGACCGGGTCGATAAGCCGTCCGTTAGCCGTGCGTGCGGGCAGCAAATAATACACGGCCGCGCGCAAAAACAGCGGTCGGATTTCTGCTAAGCGGTAGTCAACGGCTGACCGCGGCCTTGCTGGCGGCTGCTCCTGCGTGAGATCTATCGGCGCGCGGACAGTTTCTGTCACTCGCGCGCTTCCCAGTTAGCCGAATTGTTCAATGTTGCGCGCCGTAATGGCGCGCCGTTAATCTTCGACCCACCGGCGTTCGGATGCCGCAAGATGGGCATGCATGGCGGCTTGCGCTGCAAACGGGTCTTTTGCCCTGAGGGCAGTCAAAATCGCGCGATGTTCTTCAACCGCCAGCCGCCAGGTATTCGGCGTCTCCGTATGCCTTTGCATGCGTTCGGAGATTGGGCTGTGTCTCTCATCGAAGAGCTTGATCACCAGATTGGTCAGAACGCTGTTTCCCACTGCCGATGCAAGGCTGATGTGAAACCTTCGATCATGTTCCAAAGGCTTTCGATTGATATCGATATCCCGCAACATCGCTTCAAGGATATTCTCCAGTTCTGACAATGCCGGCTCGCTGATGCGTGCCGCACATTGCGCGATCAAGCCACATTCTATCAAAACGCGCGCCTGCATCAATTCAGCGGGGCTTTCACCCAATGATTGTTCATTCAGTTCCGATCCGGTGGGGTTCAGGACATAGATACCTGATCCTGATCGAATATCGATGACCCCCTCGATTTCGAGCGCAATAAGCGCTTCGCGAAGCGACGGGCGTGAGATTCCCAATTGCTGCGCAAGTTCCCGTTCAGCCGGTAACCTCGACCCAGCCGTCAGTGAACCGGCGTCGATAAGCGCGCGGATTTGGTCGGCGATCTGTTGATAGACACGTCTCGTTTCAAGCATGCGGTAAGACCAAATTTGTTGTGAACGGATTGCTTCACCACTATTTTCCTTATTTTAGCGCTATTCTCAAGAAATTTCGATAAAGTGGCTTGACCAGATTTCTCTTTTCCCCCTATCAAATGACAACTTTTTCAGAGCACCAGGAGGAGGAGCGCGATGAGAGGTCATTCTGCAAAGAAGCCATCTGAAACGGCTCGCGTGCTGCTCACGCTCGAAGATGTGTCGAAAGAATTTCCAGGCGTAAAGGCTCTTTCGGGCGTTAGCTTCGATCTGCGCGCCGGAGAGGTTCACGCTGTCTGCGGAGAAAATGGCGCTGGCAAATCGACGCTGATGAAAATCATCAGCGGCGTATACCAACCAAATTCAGGTTCGATCACCTATAAGGGATCGCCGGTTCAGTTCGCTTCGACGCTGGAGTCGGAAGCAGCTGGCATCGCTATCATCCATCAGGAACTCAACCTCGTGCCGCATTTGAGCGTTGCGGAGAATATCTATCTCGCACGTGAACCCCGGCGAGGCTTTCTGGTTGATCGAAAGAAGTTGATCGCAGATGCCAAGCGCTGTCTGGATCGGCTTGGGGTTAATATTGATCCGAACGTGCAGGTGCGGACGCTATCGGTTGCCCAGTGTCAGATGGTCGAAATCGCGAAAGCGCTTTCGCTCGACGCGAACGTGCTGATTATGGATGAGCCCACCTCGTCTTTGACCGAACAGGAAGCACAGCTTCTCTTCAAGGTAATCCGTGACCTGAAAAGCCAGGGCACCGGCATTATCTATATCTCTCACCGGCTGGATGAGATGCAGGAGATCGTTGATCGCGTTACAGTTTTGCGCGATGGGCGATATGTTTCAACGGACGATTTTGCCGACCTCACCGTCGACGAAATCGTTGCGCGCATGGTTGGGCGCTCGCTGGAGGACAAGTTTCCGGAGCCGACCCGTCAGCCTGCTGATGAAGTCATATTCTCCGTAAAAGGCCTCACAAGACGCGATGTTTTTGAGGATATCAGCTTTGATATTCGTCGTGGCGAGATTCTCGGCTTTGCAGGGTTGATGGGTGCGGGGCGAACCGAAGTGGCGCGCGCAATTTTCGGCGCCGATCCGCTTGATGCGGGCACGATCATGCTCGACGGCAGTGAATTGAAAATCACAGATCCACGCAGTGGTATCGATGCCGGCATCGCTTACCTGTCTGAAGATCGCAAAGCTCAAGGTTTGGCCATCGCGATGCCTGTCGATGCCAATCTGGTCATGGCACGCATGCAGGCGGTTAGTAACAGTCTCGGTGTCATCGACCGCAAGCAAGAGCGGGATGCGAGCCAGCATTACGTCGATCTCCTGAGCATCAAGACTCCGAGCCTCCATCAGCCGGTTCGTCTTTTGTCGGGTGGCAATCAGCAGAAAATCATCATCGGCAAATGGCTGTTTCGTGAGCCGCGAGTCATGTTTTTCGACGAGCCGACACGTGGCATCGACGTTGGAGCGAAATTTGCGATCTATCAGATCATGGATGAGCTTGCGGCGCGCGGTATCGCTGTCGTTTTGATAAGTTCCGAATTGCCGGAAGTGCTTGGGATGTCTGATCGCATCGCTGTCTTCCATGGCGGGCGTATCGCTGCGACTCTCAAAACACGCGACACCAATCAGGAAGAGATCATGCATTACGCGTCCGGCAGTGGTCGACGCGGCGAATAAGGATAATCAGCATGACGGAAGTAACCAACGGTAAACCGGTAGAGCAGGGCCAAGTTTCGGCAGATAAGGGACGACGCCTTAGCGAGCGGCAGAAGGATATCATCCAGAAATTTGCAGCACTTGGCAGTCTTGTCGTGCTTGCTGCAATCTTCTCCGCGACGAGCAGCGCCTTTTTCTCCGTCGGCAATGGCATGACAATTGCGCTTCAGGTCACGTCGATTGCTTTGCTCGGTATTGGTGCGACCTATGTGATCATTACGGGTGGTATCGATCTTTCCGTTGGCTCGGTGCTCGCGCTCGCTGGCGTTGTGGCTGCACTTGCCGTCAAGGAACTGCAGCTTCCCATCTGGATTTCGATGCTGCTCGGCATTTTGACCGGGTCGCTTTGCGGCCTGATCAATGGTCTCGCTGTCACCAAGTTGCGGCTGCCTCCCTTTATTGCCACTCTTGGCATGATGTTGATTGCCCGTGGTGTTGCCTTGCAGATCACAGGCGCCCGCGCCGTGTCGGGACTGGGAGAAAGCTTCGGTGTTCTGGGTAACGGTTCGCTGTTTCGGATGGAGTCGATCGATGAACAGGGGTTTCCGGTCGTCACTTTTCCGGGTATCCCGTATCCCGTTGTCCTGATGATTGTGATTGCCATCATCGCCGCGTTTGTTCTCAATCGCACCGTCTTTGGCCGTCATATCTATGCCATTGGGTCCAATGCCGTTGCAGCGCGTCTGTCGGGCGTCAACGTCTCCCGGATCACGATCTACACCTACCTGATTTCCGGCACGCTGGCTGGGCTGACCGGTTGTGTGTTGATGTCGAGACTTGTCACCGCGCAGCCGAATGAAGGCGTCATGTACGAACTTGACGCCATCGCCAGCGCAGTCATTGGCGGCACATCATTGATTGGCGGGGTCGGTACGATCTCCGGAACCTTCATCGGCGCATTCGTCATCGGCATTTTGCGTAACGGTTTGAACATGAATGGCGTCTCAGCCTTCACGCAGCAGATCATCATCGGCCTTGTTATTCTGGTCACCGTCTGGATCGACCAATTGCGCAATCGTCGCTGAAGAGGAGGACGGGAAGGATAGGGCCTTCCCCCGTTTCGAACTCCGGTCGGGTTCGGTTAGTTGGAGGAAAACATGGGTAAATTTAAAACTGCGCTTCTCGCTTCGGTCATGGTCTTCGGCGGTTTGTCCACTGCTTCAGCCGGTGAAATTGCGGTTATCGTCAAAACGGTCAATTCGACCTTCTGGCAGAACGTTCAGAAGGGCGCCGATGCCGCCATTGCCGAGGCAAAGGGCGAGCACACAATGACGTTCCAGGGACCTGCATCGGAATCCGCTATTGCTGATCAGGTCAACATGGTCGAAAATGCCGTCAACCGCAAAGTCGACGCCATTCTCCTTGCACCGTCTGATCCCGATGCGCTCGTACCAGCCGTGAAGAAGGCTTGGGAAGCGCGTATCCCGGTTGTCATCATCGACAGCCAGCTCGCCAGCGGTGCCGAGAAATACTATCAGTCCTTCTTGGCGACGGATAATAAGAAGGCTGGCGAACTCGCCGCGAAGGCTCTGATCGATAAGGTCGGAACGACGGGCAAGATCGCCGTCATGTCCTATGTTGCTGGCGCCGGATCGGAAATCGGTCGTGTGGGCGGCTTTACCGACTACATTAAGGCTAACTCGAAGCTGGAAATCGTCGGCCCATACTATTCGCAGTCGCAGATGGCTACCGCGCTTAACCAGACGACCGATGTTCTTGCTGCCAACAGTGACCTGAAGGGTATTTTTGGCGCAAACGAGCCGACCGCAATCGGCATGGGCCGGGCGATCAAGCAGGCCGGCAAGGCGGGCAAGGTTACTGCAATCGGTTTCGACGGAAATCAGGATTTGCAGGAATTCGTCAAGGACGGCACGCTGGCTGCAACCGTTGTCCAGGGCTCCTACCAGATGGGCGATATCGGCGTTGCAACGCTGCTGAAGCTGCTCAACAAGGAAAAGGTCGAAAAGACGATCGATACTGGCGTCGTTGTTGTCACAAAGGACAATGTCGACAAGCCGGAAGCGAAGAACGTTCTTTACTAAGTCAAAGCCGGCGCGCGGAGCATATCCGCGCGCTCTTTTTCGGTCAGATTGGGGAATTCAGCACATCATGAAGGTTTCAGACAGACGCAAATTGCGCAATCGTGACGTCTCGTTCACGCTTATGGGTCTTGGCTGCGCCCAGATGGGCAATCTCTATCGGGTGACGAGTTATCAGGAATCTCTGAGTGCTTTCGATGCAGCTTGGAATGCTGGTATCCGTTATTTCGATACGGCGCCTTTTTATGGCTATACGCGTTCAGAGCGCCGCCTTGGCACGATGGTGACGGAGCACAAGCGCGACGAGTATGTGCTTAGCACCAAGGTTGGGCGCATCATGGTGCCGGATGAGACGGTCGGGCCGGAAGAAGACGCTTACGTCGAGCCGCTGCCTTTCCGACCGAATTATGATTACAGCTACGATGCAATCATGCGTTCCTTCGAAGCAAGCCGCCAGCGCATTGGCGTGTTCGCTCCTGACGTGCTGTATATTCACGATATTGGACGCGCCACCCACGGCGATCGTCATCAGCACTATTGGGACCAGCTGACCAAGGGCGGCGGGTTCAAGGCGCTTGGAGAACTGCGTTCTGCGGGCTTGGTAAAGGCCGTTGGTCTGGGCGTCAACGAATGGCAGGTCGTTTCCGACACGATGCAGGAATTCGACATCGACGTTTCGATGCTTGCTGGCCGCTACACCTTGCTGGAGCAGGACAGCCTTGCACTTCTCGACCGTTGCCACCGCGACGGCGTTGGTATCGTCGTGGCCGGTGCTTTCAATTCCGGCCTTCTGGCGGGCAATCGGAAGTTCAACTATGCCGAGGCGCCGACCGATCTTCTGGCGCGTGTCGATGCAATCCAGGCGGCATGCGAATCCGAGGGCGTTACCATGCAAGCCGCGGCGTTAGCCTTCCCGACACTGCATCCAGCTGTGGTCACGGTCGTTTCGGGCGCCCGCAATGGAGAGCAGATGAAGGCAAATGTCGATTGGTTCGAGCAGGAAATTCCGGCCACCTTCTGGGCTCGCCTGAAGGACAAAGGCGTCATTTCCGCCGACGCACCGATCGGTAGCAACTAAGCAGGTCAGTAACTGATGCGCTCTGGTCGTTTTCATATCAGAGCGCACAGGGTGGGCTCGAAAATTTGTCATCTGGCTAGTTTTTGATCAGGCTCGCTTTGCCTGAATGAGACCCTAAGCGTTTTGTGGCGCTTGAGCGAATTACGTGTGGGGCTGCGATTGCGCTCAAATTTTGCTTAGCCGCGCCCCATACTAGTATTATATACTCCAAACGATAATTCCCAAAAAAGTGGCATAAAAACTGCTTGTGTAAGGTATCGCTCTATGGGATGCCTCGCATGTTTTATTCGATCTTGATGCCAGCCTTGCTCAGTATGTCAGTTGGTTTTAGCTGGAGTACATTTACTTCGTTCTTTTCGTCACGCAGTAACGATGAAAATAGCGAACTGACATTGATTATGACGGCAAGCCCCGTTTGCATCACCGCAATGGCGCTTTCTGTCTCTGACTTTGGATTGCTTTGGAGCAGTGCCATTGTAACTATAGGGTGGATGGTTTCATCATCGATGAAACGTCTCTTCCGCCCCATGTTGATGCTCACGTTGTCAGCTTTTGCTTTAGTGGCTTATGTTCGTTTTGGTAGACCCATCGCCATCTGACACGAGATATACGACGCGGCAGTTTGGGGGCCACGATCCCTGCTGGGACCTATCCTCAACCTGAATGCGCATCGCTTCGCGCCGCCCAAATTGCAGTATTTCCGGCGCAATGCCTTTATCAAAAAAAACCACATCGGCGGTTTGCAATCCGCGTATTGCTTTCAGCGTCATTAGTTCCGGATCTATCGGGTTGACGGAAAAGACCTTTACGTCGCCCGCATCCAAGACCAGTTCTGAAGCAGTTGTCAGCAGTTCGACTTCTGTCTGGGCGGTGTGCTTTTCCGAAAAAGCTTTCTCCACGAAGATTTCCCAGAAGCGCCTGCGCGCCGCTGCCGTTGGTAAAAGTGATCCGATGCGGCTGCGGATTGTCTGCGCCAGTTCAGCCCAGTTTTGGAGTGAAGCTGGCAAAAGCACTTCAATTTTACTCCGGATCGTCTGCGCCAGAACAGGAGCTGCGCCATCCGTCGAAATGGCAACGATCACCGGCGACCGGTTGACGATGGAACCGAACTGGAACTGGCAATATCCTGGCTTGTCGATGACATTCACTGGAACGCCCATCGCTCCGCAGGCCGTATAAAATCGATCTGCTTCATAGCTATCATTACAGTCGGCGACAGCCATAGCAGCACCCTGCAAATCACTTTGCCGCCATGAACGGCCAATCAGCGATATGCGCGCTCCGATGTGAGCCGCTGGACGGCTGGCGAGTGCGCACATCATCTCATCAGGTTCCCTGGTAAAGACTTTGACATGCGCGCCACAGGCGGCCAGCAGTTCTGCCTTCCAGGCGGCTGCATCCGAACCACCCGAAACAACACAAAGCTTGCCTTCAAGTGCCCAGAAGACCGGAAGCTTTGCCAATGCTTCGATACGAGCTGGTGTTTCATTCAGCGGCGGTTGCGAGACACCCATCGATGATACCCCTGATTTCTGCGCGGCAGGAGCCGCAATTGGTTCCGGCATTGAGTTCCTTACCGATAGCTTCAACACTGTGGCAGCCGGAACGGATGGCAGCGGCGATCTGGTTGACGCCGACACCGAAGCAAGAGCAAACCGTGGCACCGGGATCCGGCTTGTCCACACCGGGGCGACCAGCAACGATAGCAAAGCGTTTGCGCAGATCGTCATGGGTGACTGTCAGTTGCTGGATGGCCCAATAGCGCGCGACAGCAACCGGTTGTGGCGCGATAAACAAAGCTGCGAGCAATCGGGAACCCGCAAAGAATGCGAGCCTTGTTTCGCCGGTCGCGGTGTCGGTATAGCCGATCGGATGAATATCTTCGGGGATGGCGAAGTGTACGTAACACCATTCCACCCAATCTCCGATCTCGGTAAGTGGCGCCAGTTCCAGCCGCCAGCCGCCGTCTGCGCGAGCCAGCGACCAGTAATCGCAGTCGATAGCGAAAGGCTTTGCGAGCGAAACGGCAAAGCCGTAGCAGGTCGCCGAAAACGGTCTTACAGTGACGGCCACATTCTTGGAGGCGGGCTGGCCTGAAACCGGATCGACCAATGGCGCGACGACCGCATCAATACGGGCGCGGGCGGAAAACTGGTCGTTCCAATGCATTGGGACAAAGACATTGCCGCGCGCCTGCCGCTCCGTTGCAAGTGCACGCACGATGGCTTTCCCGTGCGAGCTTTCGATTTCCACCAAGCTGGCGTTCTCGATGCCAAGCTCTATCGCATCGCGTGGATGAAGTTCGGCAAAAGGCTCGGCGATATGGGATGATAGCCGCGCGCTTTTGCCGGTTCGCGTCATCGTATGCCACTGATCGCGGATGCGACCCGTATTGAGTGTGAACGGAAAGGCGCTGCTTGTGCGAATTGTCTCCGGCACAGTGGTGGCGATGAAGCGCGCGCGCCGGTCCGGGTGGAAATAACCACCCTTCGCAAAAAAGCGAGATGCAGGCTCTGCGCTGTCGGATGCCTTCGGCCATTGAAAGGGCGTCATGGCATCGTAAGCGGCGAGGCCGATCTCTTCAAATGCGCCGATATCGAAATCGCGGCAGCCGTCGTTTTCAAAAGCGGACAGCGCCGCGTGCTCGGCGAAGATGGCCGCCGACCCGCTATAATTGAACGGAGCGGCATGGTTCATACGGCGCGCGACCTCAGCCAGTTGCCACCAGTCCGCCCGTGCTTCGCCCGGAGCGGTCAGAAATGCTCGCTGCCGGGAGATGCGGCGCTCGGAATTGGTAACGGTGCCGTCCTTCTCGCCCCAGCCGAGCGAGGGAAGCAGTACATGCGCATGACGCGTCGTATCGGTGTCCTGCATAATGTCTGAAACGACAACGAAGGGACAGGCGGCTATGGCTGCCTCGACCGCATCAGCGTCCGGCATGGACACAACCGGATTGGTGGCCATGACCCACAACGCCTTGATGCGCCCATCCGCCACCGCGCGGAACATGTCGACGGCTTTCAGACCCGGTTTGGTTGCGATGGTGGGCGAGGACCAGAAACGCTGGACGCGATCGCGGTCGTCGGCATTCTCGATAGCCATATGCGCGGCAAGCATATTGGCTAGACCGCCCACTTCCCTGCCACCCATGGCGTTTGGCTGGCCGGTCAATGAGAAAGGTCCCATTCCGGGGCGCCCGATCCGGCCCGTCGCCAGATGGCAATTGATGATGGCGTTGACCTTGTCGGTTCCAGATGACGACTGGTTAACACCCTGACTGTAGCAGGTTACGGTCTTGTCGGTGGTTTCGAACAGCCGGAAGAATTCATTGAATTCTGCCGACGAGAGCCCGGTGCGTTCGGTCAGCGTTTCGTGGTCCAGTGCGGTAGCCGTTTCCACAGCGACCGCAAAGCCGGATGTATATGCATCGACATAGCCCATGTTGAGCGCGGGGCTTTTCACGAGATGCGCGAGCAGCCCCATGAACAGGGCGACATCGCCATCGGGACGGATCGCCAGATGCAGATTGGCAATATCGCAGGTCATCGTCCGGCGCGGATCGATGACGACGACTTTCATCTGTGGGCGCGCCGCTTTCGCTGCGGCAAGCCGCTGGTAAATGACGGGATGGCACCAGGCGAGATTGGAGCCGGTCAGGACCACCAGATCCGCCAGTTCGATATCCTCATAGGTGCCGGGCACGGTATCGGACCCGAAGGCGCGACGATGCCCCGCCACGGATGAAGACATGCAAAGCCGCGAGTTGGTGTCGATATTCGCCGAGCCGATGAAGCCCTTCATCAGCTTGTTCGCGACGTAATAGTCTTCGGTCAGAAGTTGGCCTGAAACATAAAAGGCCACGGAATCCGGCCCATGTTCGGCGATTGCTTCCGAAAATTTTTGGGCGACGAGATCGAGCGCCTGATCCCAGTCCGCACGTTGCCCGTCAATCTCAGGAAAAAGCAGACGCCCATCAAGGTCGATCGTTTCCGCCAGAGCGGAACCTTTCGAACACAACCGCCCGAAATTGGCCGGGTGATCCGGGTCGCCGCGAACTGAAACGGAGCCGACTTCATCGACCCTGGCGATGACGCCGCAACCGACGCCGCAATAAGGGCAGGTGGTCTTTGTTTCAGTGGTCGTTGCCATGATCGTCGCCTTACCGGGCTGCATATCGAGCCCGCACAATTGGAGCGCGCTTTACCAGCTGTTGTAGGAAAGGAATTTGCCGCTCATGCGGATTTCAATGCGCTCGCCCTTCGGGTTGGGCACCTTGTCCACGCTCATCTCGAAATCGATAGCGCTCATGATGCCGTTGCCGCTCTTTTCCTGAATGAGTTCCTTCAGCGTTGGACCGTAGACCCCAACGATCTCGTAAAGCCGATAGATGCAGGGATCGGTCGGAACCGCGCGGTCCCATTCCTTGGTAGGATATTCCGCCAAAACCACGGCGGCCTCCTGCGGCAGGCCAAGATTGACCACCAGCTTTTCCGCCTTGTCGCGCGGCAGCGCGTTCATGCCAAGACAGGCCGAAGTGACAAACACCTCGCTCATGCCGATGTCGTCGGCAATCGATGCCCATGTCAGACCGGCCAGCCGTTTCTTTTCATAGATCATGTCGGTCACATCGCTTTTGCTAAGCATGTCGTCTCCTCTTATGTTCGATAGTCAGCGCCGGTTTGTTCAGAAACCAAGCGCGAGATAAATGGTGTTGCCTTCCTGCTTGACGGGGAACGTCTGCGTCGCACCTTCATCCGCGCCTTCAGCCTTGCCGGTCGCCAGATTGATGACCCAGTTATGCAGCGGGCAGGTCACACAACCGTCATGGACAATGCCCTGACTGAGCGGCCCGTTCTTGTGCGGGCAACGATCTTCAATGGCGAACAGACGGTCGTCGAACGTGCGAAAGACGGCAATCGTCGTCGGTCCGTTTTTCACGCAACGCGATCCTTGACGGGGAATGTCGTCCAGCGTGCCGATGGCAATCCAGTTTCTGATTATCTCGTTCATTCCGCAGCCTCCGCATTCAAAACAGCAATGGGTTTGAATTCGTGTTTGTCCTTGCCGGAAACACGTTCGGACCACGGATCGACCTGTGCGAACTTCTGCGAAAAGACGAAGCGGTCATAATAGGTCTGGCGCTTGTCAGTATCCTCCATGATCTGGCGGCGGATTTCATCGAGACCGATGCGCTTGGCCCATTTATAGATGCGCTCCAGATAACGGGCCTGCTCGCGATACATCTGCGTCAGCGCCACGATATGCTCCAGAGCTTCGTCTTCCGTCTTTACCAGCCCCAGAACCTCCGTGCCCTTGATGTCGAGACCGGCTGCTCCGGCGAAGTGAATCTCGAAACCGGAATCCACGCAAATAACGCCGATATCCTTGCAGGTCGCTTCCGCGCAGTTGCGCGGACAACCGGAAACAGCCAATTTCAGCTTGGCGGGGGTCCACGAACCCCACATGAATTTCTCGATGCGGATACCAAGACCGGTGGAATCCTGTGTGCCAAACCGGCACCAGTCAGAGCCAACACAGGTTTTCACCGTGCGCAACCCCTTGGCGTAGGCCTGACCGGAGATGAAACCCGCCTTGCCGAGATCAGACCACACCGCTGGCAATTGTTCCTTTTCAATCCCCAGCAAGTCGATGCGCTGGCCGCCCGTGACCTTGACCATTGGAATGGCGAACTTGTCCACCACATCGGCAATGGCACGCAGTTCGCTGGAATTTGTCACGCCGCCCCACATGCGAGGAACAACGGAATAGGTGCCGTTCTTCTGGATATTGGCGTGGACGCGCTCATTGATGAAACGCGACTGGTAGTCGTCGGCATATTCGTCCGGCCAGTCGCAGACGAGGTAATAATTGAGCGCCGGGCGGCATTTGGCGCAGCCGCAGGATGTCTTCCATTCCAGTTCCTGCAGGACGGCGGGAATGGTCTTCAGCTTCTTGGCCTTGATGAGCCTGCGCACATCGTCATGCCCAAGATCAGTGCAGCCACACATGGGCTGCACGGCCCTGGGATTGTAGCTGTCCCCGAGCGTCAACGCCATGAGCTGCTCGACCAGTCCCGTGCATGAGCCGCAGGACGCGGACGCCTTGGTATGCGCCCGCACGTCGTCGAGCGAGGTCAGGTCTTTGCCGGTTATCGTCGAGACAATTTTACTCTTGCAAACGCCGTTGCAGCCGCAGATTTCCGCATCATCCGGCAAGGCTGCAACGGCCGCCATAGGGTCCAGGGGGGTCCCTCCCTGATAGGCCTGACCAAAGATCAGCGTATCGCGCATCGCCGAAATATCGGTCGCCTTTTTCTTCAGATCATTGAACCAGGCGCCATCCCCCGTTTCGCCATAGAGAACCGTACCGATGATCCGGTTTTCCTTGATCACAAGCCGCTTGTAGATACCCGCTGTTGCATCGCGCAGCACGATCTCCTCCCGGTCCGCGCCATCCGCAAAATCGCCGAGCGAGAACAGATCAATACCCGTCACCTTGAGTTTGGTCGGCGTGTCGGAATGGGTGAAGGCTGGCGTAGTGTCGCCTGCCAGATGCGAAGCCGCCACACGTGCCATTTCGTAAAGCGGGGCGACCAGCCCATAGACCATGCCGCCCACTTCCGCGCATTCCCCGAGCGCCAGAATATTGGCATCCGACGTTCGCATGCCCGCATCGACGACAATGCCGCGATTGACCTCCAGTCCGGCCTCTCGGGCGAGCCCGACATTGGGGCGGATGCCGACGGCCATCACGACCAGCGTGGCCGGTATGGTGGTTCCATCATCCAGCTCAACGCCTTCGACCTTGCCGCTACCGACAATGGCTTTCGTGTTCGCCTTGCAGATAACCTTGATGCCGCGCTCCTCGACCGCCCGTTGCAGCAGATAGCCTGCGGCGGGATCGAGTTGGCGTTCCATCAATGTTGGCATGACATGCAGCACCGTCACGTCCATGCCGCGCTGAGCCAGACCTGCCGCCGCTTCCAGCCCGAGCAGGCCGCCGCCGATGACGATGGCCTTCTCGCGCGATTGTGCGGCAATCAGCATCGCATCGACGTCATCCAGATCGCGGTAGCTGATGACACCGGGCAGGTCCTTGCCCGGAACCGGAATGATGAACGGAACCGAGCCAGTGGCAATGACCAGCTTGTCATAGCTTTCCGTAACACCATGATCCGATATCACAGTTTTGGCATCGCGGTCGATGGAGACGACCTTGTGGCCCTTATAGAGCGTGATGCCGTGCTTGATGTACCAGCCATCGCCATGGATGACGATTTGTTCATAGGTCTTCTCGCCGGAGAGAACCGGCGACAGCATGATGCGGTCGTAATTGACGCGCGGCTCGGCGTTGAAAATAGTGACTTCATACTGGCCCGGCGCGTGCTCAAACAAATGTTCCAGCATGCGGCCGGGCGCCATTCCGTTGCCGATGATAACGAGTTTCTGTCTGGTTTGGTCGGGCATTGAATTTACTCCGCAGCTTCCACGAAGCGGTGACGCTCGTAAAGGAACTTCAGAACAGCCTCGCGGCATTTCAGATAGGTGCGGTCGGAGGCCAGCTCGATGCGGTTGCGCGGGCGGGGGATGGCGACATCCAGAACCTCGCCAATTTTCGCCGCCGGGCCGTTGGTCATCATTACGATGCGGTCGGAGAGCAGCACCGCCTCATCCACATCATGAGTGATCATCACCATCGTGTTGCCGAGCCGGGCATGGATTTCCATCACTGCATCCTGAAGATGGGCACGGGTCAGCGCGTCGAGCGCGCCGAATGGTTCGTCGAGCAGCAGGATTTTCGGTTCCATAGCCAAGGCGCGGGCGATGCCGACGCGCTGCTTCATGCCGCCGGAAATTTCCGACGGGCGCTTGTCCTTGGCATGCGCCATCTGGACAAGATCGAGATTTGCCATCACCCAGTCATGCCGTTCGGCTTTGGTCTTTCTGGAGCGGAAAACCTTCGTCACGGCAAGGTTGATGTTTTCATAAACCGACAACCATGGCAGCAGTGAATGGTTCTGAAAAACCACCGCCCGTTCCGGTCCCGGCTCGTTGACTTCCTTGTTTTCAAGCAACACGGCGCCGGACGAAACCGGCGTCAGCCCGGCAATCAGGTTCAAAAGCGTGGATTTTCCGCAACCGGAGTGACCAATGATGGAAACGAACTCGCCCTTGTTGATCGAAAGATTGATGTCTTTCAGGACTTCCGAGCGTTCAAAATGCTTGTCGATATGGTCAAGCTTGAGATAGGCGTTCATATCTCTTCTCCTCAGCTTGCAGAAGTGCTGCGGGTGATGAGCCGCCCGAGGGCCGCAACCAGCTTGTCGAGCGCGAAACCGACAAGGCCGATATAGGCGAGAGCGACGATGATGTCGGACAGGCGTGACGAGTTCCACGCGTCCCAGATGAAGAAGCCGATGCCGACACCGCCGGTCAGCATTTCGGCAGCCACAATGGCGAGCCATGAGAGGCCGACACCGATCCGCAGACCCGTGAAGATGTAGGGCGCCGCCGATGGCAACATGATCTTGAAGAAGAACTCGAACTGGTTGAGCCGCAGCACCTTGGCGACGTTGCGATAATCCTGCGGAATATTGCGCACGCCAACTGCCGTGTTGATGATGATCGGCCAGATCGATGTGATGAAGATGACGAAAATCGCCGATGGGTTGGCGTTCTGGAAGGCGGCAAGCGACAATGGCAGCCAGGCCAGCGGCGGCACCGTGCGCAACACCTGAAAGATCGGATCGAGGCCCCGCATGGCCCAGACGGACTGACCGATGACTGCGCCGATCACGATACCTGCTATGGCCGCAAGACCGAAGCCATAGGCAACGCGTTCCAGCGAAACGAGTACGCGCCAGCCAAGCCCGATATCCTGCGAACCGTAATTGAAGAAGGGATAGGCGATCAGGTCGTAACTGTCCTCCCAAACCTTGGATGGCGCGGGCAGGGAAGCGTCGGGGGCCGCGCACAATATCTGCCAGACGCCGAGCAGCACGGCGAGCACCACCAGCGGTGGCAGAATGTTTCGCGCCGCGCCGCGTACGAGCGCGCCGATATCGAAAACGTGTTTGGGCTGTTTGGCCAGCCGGACGATATTCCCGGTGGCCTTTGTCGTCTTGGGCGTCAGCGGTGTAACGATGGTTTGATCTTTCAGCACGGCGGACATGCAACGCTCCTGTTCGAAGGTGGGAGAGGCGCGCTGTCGCGCGCCCAATTTGCTCAGGACGCAACCTTGATCGCGAGACTGTCGAGATAGGCGGAAGGGTTTTCAGGATCGAAGACCTTGCCGTCGAAGAATGTTTCCTTGCCGCGCGAGGTCGAAGCCGGAATATCGGCTGCCGCAACGCCTAAATCCTTGGCGGCTTCGCGCCAGATATCTTCACGGTTCACCTGATCGACCAATGCCTTGATATCGGTGTCCGGCGCAAACTTGCCCCAGCGAATATTCTCGGCAATGAACCAAGTGTCATGGCTCTTGAACGGATATGACGCCCCATTCGCCCAGAATTTCATTTGCAAGTCGGTGCCTTGCGCGACACGGCCATTACCATAATTGATATCGCCCTTGAGGCGGCCCAGCACGTCTTTCGGCGGTACGTTGAACCACTGGCGCTTGCCCAGTATCTCAGCCATTTCGGCCTTGTTATCCATGCTCTCGCACCATTGCTGCGCTTCCATCACAGCCATGAGCAGTGCCTTGGCGGCATTCGGATTTTTCTCGATCCAGTCGGCGCGCATGCCAAGTGCCTTTTCCGGGTGGTGCTTCCAGATTTCGCCCGTCGTCGCGGCTGTGAAGCCGATGCCCTGATTGACGAGTTGTTCGTTCCACGGCTCGCCGACGCAGAACAGGTCCATATTGCCGACCTTCATATTGGCGACCATTTGCGGCGGCGGCACCACGATGGTCGAAACATCCTTGTCGGGATCGATACCGCCAGCGGCGAGCCAATAGCGAATCCACAGATCATGCGTGCCGCCGGGGAAAGTCATTGCGGCCTTCACCTCCTTGCCCTCGGCTTTCTTCTTTTCGAAGGCGGCTTTCAGCTTCGATGAATCGAGCTGGACACCGGTGTCGGCATACTCCTTCGCAACCGAAATGGCCTGACTGTCGTAGTTCAGCCGCGCCAGCAGGGCCATCGGCACCGGCTGATTGTTTTGCGTCACCTTGCCTGCATGGATCAGATAGGGGAGCGGGGAGAGAATGTGCGCGCCATCAATGCCGTTCGATGCTCCGCCCAGCACAAGATTGTCACGCGTAGCGCCCCATGACGCCTGCTTGGCAACCTCGACATCCGGCAAGCCGTGCTTGTCGAACAGACCTTTTTCCTTGGCCACAATCAGCGGGGCTGCATCGGTCAGCGCGATGAAACCAAGCTTCGCGCCGCTGACTTCCGGCCCGCTGGCAGCCGCGAAAGCGCCGCCGGGAAGGGCCGACCGGATGGCGGTGAAGAGTGCCGCTGTGGCGCTGACTTTCAAAATGTTGCGCCGGGTGATCCCGGTCGTGGTTTCTGCCTTCTCATGCACTGTCATCAGCTGGCTTCCCCTATGCTGGCCTTGGTGACTGTTCGTTCCGCCGTCTCAAATCTGGGCGCAAAAAAACGCCGCCTGGAGATCGCATCCTCGAACCTTGCGTTCGTGGTGCAATTCCTTGCGACGTCGGTGTCGTGACAGGAGCGGTATGTGGCTCGCTTGTTGCTCCGGTCGCCGTTGACCGGTGCATAAATCTAACAAGCAAGGAACGTGCCAGACTTTTAAAATATTTGCAAGTAGTTGAAAAAACGAAGTTTAAAGGGATGAGAAAATAGACAGCCGTGGCTAGGCGTCAATATAGATCTGACTGTAATTTAGGCGATCATGACAAGATATGCGGCCCGGCGTGCAATCAATTTGGGCATCGCGGGTTAATCTCCTGCTGCGTGCGGATCGGCGAATGTCTCGCGGCGCACATCGAAACCGCGCACATAGTCATCGATATAAGCCGGATCGAAAACCCTGCCGTCCATAAAACGATCATCCGCATGTGTCCCCTCTACCGTGCCCGGTATGAAGGGTGAATGGGCGATCCCGAGCGCTGCACAGTAAAGATCTGGCCGGTAGGACTGGGTCACTTTTTCCCGCACCTCTTGCGATGCCGCTACCTGTCCCCAGCGCACCATCTGGCTATAAATCCACATCGCATCGTTGGGGCGGGGGCAATTGGCAAAACCGGCATGGAAGTCGAAATAATGTTCGATGACACGCTGGTTCCCGCGCGCATCGAGATTGAATGTCCCGGCAAGTACGTTGCGGATGATATGCTGCGGCACGCCGAGATAGCGCTCGTCTGCCAGAGTCTCGGCCAACGCATCATGGTTTTCGATGCTGTCGCACCAGCGTGCGGCCTTATCGAGGGCGACGATCAAACGAGCAACGGTCGCGGGGTGGGTCTCAGCCCATTCCGGGCGCATGCCGATGACTTTTTCAGGCGCGCTTGGCCAGATATCCTGTTTGGCAGCGACAATGCGCCCGGCGCCCCGTTCTGAGGCCACCATGTTCCATGGCGCTCCGACGCAGAAACCGTCGATAGCACCTGACGCCAGAGCGTCCGAGGTCAGTGGCGGCGGCACGACGACCAGTTTTACATCGCGGTCAGGATCAATGCCGCCTGCCGCCAGCCAGTAGCGAAACTCGTAATTATGCGACGAGAAAGGATAGGTCATTGCCAGCGTCAGGAGTGGTTCGCCGCGTGATTTCATGTCGCGCACGACGGACGCGAGCGCCCGCGCATTTTCCAGCGCATCAGCGGCTTCCGGTAGATCGGCGATTGTGCGCATCCGTTCATAAAGGCGCACTGACAGGGTGATGGCGTTGCCGCCGCGCCCTAGCGAGAACGGAGTTATCGTCGGCGATGGATTGGAGCCAAGTCCCAGCATGGATGCCACGGGCATGGGCGACAGCATATGCGCAATGTCGAACTGCCGGAACGCCAGCCGGTCGCGGACATTGGCCCAGGAGACATCCTTGACGAGATCAAGGTTCAAGCCTTCCGCTCGAGCAAAACCAAACTCTGCCGCTGCAATCAGCACGGAAGCGTCCACCAGAGGAATAAACCCGGCGCGCAGCGTCCTGATTTCCTTGCCTGCTATGCCTGCTGGCGCGGCAAGCCCACTTCCGGTCTTGGTCAATCTGGTCGGCATGTTCACTTGCATACTCCCGGAATATTTGCCCCGGTTCTGAAATCTAAAGCTATTTCATCAGCAGTCCGGCTGCGGTCACGATACTTTGCGCAATGTCGGACATTTTCTTCTTTTCATTCATCGCAGTCTGTCGCAGCAGAGCAAAAGCGTCTTCTTCGGACAGGCCGCGCATTTTCATGAGAATGCCTTTGGCGCGCTCCACCACCTTGCGCTCCTCCAGTGCCGACTTTGCATCCGCAAGCTCACGCTGTAAGCGACTGAACGCATTGAACCGGCTGACGGCCATATCGAGAATGGGCTTCACGCGTTCTTTCTTCAGCCCATCCACGATATAGGCGGAAACGCCCGCCTCCACCGCTGCCTCGATAGAGGCTGTGTCAGAACGGTCGACAAACATGGCGATCGGACGGCTTACGGTGCGGGTCAGCTGAAACAGATGCTCCATCATGTCGCGATTGGGGTTTTCTATGTCGATCACGATCACGTCGGGATTTAGCGTTTCAATCATACGCGCTATGCCGTGCATCTCGTTGATCACCACGACTTTGCCATGGCCTGCCTCGCGCAATCCTTCCTCAATAATCGAGGAGCGAATGGCGTTCTCATCGATAATGAGAATGGTCAGGTCCGGCTGCTTCATGCTGCATTGATGCCGTAGCGCCGTTGCATTGGCAATAGCTATTGGTCTATTAATTAATCAATTTTATAGCTGATTATTTTTTAATCAGGATTGATTGAATTAATTGCAGGTTTGCCAAAAGTGCAGCGATCGTTCACAAGACGCGGATCAATGGCAGCTGGAGTTTCTTCAGGAACTTCTGGCCAAGGCTAACGGAAATTATCATGCACGAAATCATCTGCCCGCATTGCAACAAGGCATTCAAAATCGATGAAGCTGGATATGCAGATATTCTAAAGCAGGTTCGAGACAGTGATTTCGAGAAGCAATTGCACGAGCGCCTGGAGTTAGCAGAGCAGGACAAGCGGAATGCTGTCGAGCTTGCGCAGGCCAAGGTTGCCAATGAACTGCACAAAGCCGCCGCAGCCAAGGATTCTGAAATCCAGGAACTGAAGACAAGGCTTGAATCCGGGGAAGTCGCGAAGAAGCTTGCCGTAGCCGAGGCTTTGGGTGCCATCGAGAAAGAACGTGATGCTCTTTTGCACGAGCTTGAAAGCATCAGGCGTGACAACGAGGCCACGTCTAAACTGGCCGAGGCAAAGCTTCTTTCTGAACTGCAGAAAGCGGCTTCCACCAAGAATGAAGAGATTCAGGATCTGAAAGCCAGACTCGATGCGGGCGAGATTTCTCAAAAACTTGCCGTCACCGAAGCTGTCAGCGCGATTGAGAAGGAGCGCGATGAACTGAAGAACGGGCTTGCCCGGGTGGCACTTGAAAAGCAACTTGCCGAGACAGCGCTCAAAGACAAATACGAAACGCAGCTCAAGGATCGCGACGAGGCAATCGAGCGTCTGCGGGATATGAAAGCGAAACTATCGACAAAAATGATCGGCGAGACGCTGGAACAGCACTGTGCAACCGAGTTCGACCGTATTCGTGCGACTGCTTTCCCTCGCGCATATTTTGAGAAGGATAATGACGCGAGCAGCGGTAGCAAGGGCGACTTTATCTTCCGCGATATGGACGATGCGGGCACTGAAATCGTTTCGATCATGTTTGAGATGAAGAATGAGAACGACGAGACCGCGACCAAGAAAAAGAACGAAGATTTTCTCAAAGAGCTTGACAAGGACCGGTGTGCGAAAGGTTGCGAATATGCGGTTCTGGTCTCGCTGCTCGAACCAGAAAGCGAACTCTACAACACCGGCATCATCGATGTGTCCCATCGTTATCCGAAAATGTACGTCGTCCGGCCGCAGTTCTTCATCCCAATCATCACGCTGTTGCGCAATGCAGCGATGAACTCGCTCAGATACAAGTCCGAACTGGCATTGGTGAGGGCGCAAAATGTCGATATCACAAATTTCGAAAGCCAGCTCGACGACTTCAAAGCTGCATTCGGGCGCAATTGGCGTTTGGCTTCTGACGGTTTTGAGGAAGCAGTCAAACGCATAGATGAAGCGATCAAGGATCTCGAGAAAACAAAAGAAGCGCTTCACAAGTCGGCCAATAATCTAAGACTGGCAAACGATAAGGCTGAGGACCTGACGGTCAAGCGGCTTACCCGCGGTAATCCGACAATGGCTGCCAAATTTGCCGAACTCCAGCAAGGATTGCCCGACGATGAATAGAAATATCTGAAACCGCATAAACGCTCAGAGCGCATCGTGACAAATGATGAAGCTCCGGCATATAAGGGAGCGGGGGCTCTCGCGGAGCCAAATGGCGACCAGATCACAGAAAGAGCTTCGGCGATCCGGCGTGGCTTTGGGGGAAGGATAGCGCATGGTTTTCGGGGCAACACCGCTCGACGAGGCATTGAACGCTATTCTCGCACATCGGCTGGTTGTGGGTGGGAGGAGTTTCCCCAAAGGGCATGTTCTCAACGCGCATGATATCGAATTTCTCCGAAAGGAGGGACATGGCAGCGTGGTGTCGGCCCAACTGGAAGCAGGCGATGTTACGGAGAACGACGCTGCTGCCCAGATCGCATCTGCAATATCGGGAAAGGGCATTATTTGTTCTGCGGCCACGACCGGGCGGGTGAATTTTCTTGCAAGAGAAGCCGGTGTCTTCACCGTCAACCGGAAGCTTGTGGACGCGGTGAATTTTATCGATCCGTCGATAACACTGGCGACCTTGCGCGAGTTTGACCGCGTTCGTGCCGGGCAGGTGGTTGCGACAATTAAGATCATTCCCTATGCCGTCCCGGAGAGTTCCGTCGCAGCAGTGCTTGCGCTGTGTCGCGACAAGAATATGCTCGGCGTTGAACCCTTCAGCGGACGCACTGTCGGGCTTGTTCAGGGAACGGACACGGCTTTGAAAACAAGTGTTCTGGATAAAACCCGTCAAGTGCTTGAAGCGCGTTTGACGGTGAATCTTGGAGCCGTGGCGACAGAACTTCGGGTTGCCCATGCGGCGGAGCCGATGGCGTGCGCCATACAAGATGCAGCTGAGGTTTCCGACATTGTCGTTGTGTTCGGCGCATCGGCTGTTGCGGACAGGAACGATGTCCTCCCGACTGCCATTCGCGAGGCTGGGGGCACGGTTACTTATGTCGGGATGCCCGTGGATCCCGGCAATCTGCTGGTCCTTGGCGAAATCGACGGTAAGCCGGTGATCGGCGCTCCCGGCTGCGCCCGGAGCGTCAAGGAGAATGGGTTCGATTGGGTTCTCGACCGCTTGATGGCGGGGATGAGTGTCATGCCAAAGGACATTGCAGCGATGGGCGTCGGCGGTCTTTTGCTCGATAGCCCGGCGCGCATTGCGCCGCGCGATGGTAGAGCGAGCAGAAAACGCGATCTTGCGGTCATGATTGCTGTGCTGGCCGCCGGGCAATCCTCACGTATGGGCGGGGCGAACAAGCTTCTCGCCATTTTTGATGGCAAGCCGCTGGTGCGCCGGTCGGTTGAAAATGCGGTAGAAGCTGATCGTGGCCGGGTGATTGCCGTCACTGGTCATATGGCAGACGAAATTGCGGCTTCGCTTCGAGGGCTTGACGTCTCTATCGTGCACAATCCGGCTTATGCCCTTGGGCTTGCAAGTTCGATCAAAGCTGCCCTGGTCGCAGCACCGGCGGACTGCGACGGGCTGATGATCCATCTGGGAGACATGCCTGCGGTCAGCGCGCAGCACATTCGCATGATGATTGATCTTTTCCGCCAGCACAACGGAAACGCTGTCGTTCGCGCCGTTACCGACGAGGTTGAGCGCGGCAATCCCGTGATTGTACCGCGGCAGCTTTATGAAGCCATTTCCGTCCTGTCGGGCGATGTGGGTGCAAGGCATATCATTGAGGCGAGCGAACTCCCTATCGTTGATGTACCCATTGGCTCTGCTGCCAGAATTGACGTGGATACGAGAGAGGCTGTCGTGAATGCCGGTGGACGAATTGTCTGAACATAGTTTTGGTCTTGCCAAGGACCCGTTGGCTGTCGCGCTCCATTGGCGCCAGAATGGCAAAGGGGTTGCGATCGCCACCGTCATTGAAACGTGGGGATCAGCGCCACGTCCCACAGGCAGTCATCTGATCATCGACGAGATGGGTCATTTTGAAGGCTCGATTTCCGGTGGCTGTGTCGAAGGTGCAGTCATTGAAGAGGCTCTGGAAACGATTGCATCCGGCAAGTCAAAGCTGCTGGAGTTCGGTGTTGCCGATGAAACAGCATGGCGCGTGGGGCTGTCTTGTGGAGGCAAGATCAGCGTCTATGTGGAGAGGCTCGATTGATGCAAAGCTCTCTTCTTGCGGAACTGAATGACATACGCGCCAGACGTTTGCTCGCAGCGACATTGACCGATCTGGACAATGGACGCACTGAGCTTGTGCGGGATGCTGAGGATGTTTCTAGTGCGTTTCAACCGCACGTTCGACAAGCGTTTCAAACCGGTAAGCCGCTCTTTTTTGTGGCCGACAATCGACGGTATTTCATCAATATATATCGACCGGCATTGCGGTTGAAACTGGTGGGGGCAGTCCACATCGCCCAGCATCTTGCGCAGATGGCCATCATGACGGGTCTCGATGTGGAGGTCATCGACCCGCGGACAGCGTTTGCAACGCCGTTGCGGTTTCAGGAGGCTGCTCTTAAGGCAGCCTGGCCGGAGGAGGCGTTTCGCGACAGCCCGCTGGACCGGTATACTGCGGTTGCCACGCTTACGCATGATCCCAAAATTGACGAACTGGCTCTATCACTGGCAATGCAGGCGGATTGCTTTTACATTGGGGCATTGGGCAGTCGTCGAACCCATGCCCAACGCATGGAAAACCTGAAGAAACTCGGGCACGATACCACTGATCTGGCGAGGATCTCATCGCCCATAGGGCTGGATATCAAAGCCGCGACACCTGCCGAAATCGCGGTCGCCATATTGGCGGAGATCATTCAGAAATCAAACCAGGCAACGGACAGGTGAACATGACCGCAACAGCCCGTAGCATTCTGCCCGGAACCGCCGAAGGGCCAATCCTGGCGACAACCGAACCGCTCAGCTTTTGGGGTGGGATTGATCCTGCTTCGGGTAAAGTCATCGACGTGCACCATCCCCTCCACGGGCAGAGTATCAGAGGCGCTGCGCTGATGATGCCATCAACGCGCGGTTCCTGTACGGGTTCAGGCGTGCTGCTTGATCTGGCATTGAATGGCATGGCACCGGCTGCGCTGATTTTCTCCCAGACTGAGGATGTGGTGACTCTGGGGGCACTGATCGCCGACAAGATGTTCGACCATCCTCTACCCGTTTTGCGCCTGCCACCGGAGGACTGGGAGCGCTTACGAAAGGAGCCGGAGGTCAAGATCACGCCGACCAAGTTAACCGCTCCCGGCTTTACCCTGCCGCTCGTGGGGTCAAAGGAAACGAGGCTCGAACTTTCGGCAGCTGATCAAGCCATGATGGCGGGCGCAGATGGAGATGCCACCAAGCTCGCCATGGAAATTATCTGCGCGATGGCAGAAAACCAAGGTGCAGAACGCCTGATCGATGTTGCGCAGGCGCATATCGACGGCTGCATCTATGCAAGCCCGGCCAACTTGATCTTCGCCGAGAAGATGGCGGATATGGGTGCGCGGGTTCGCGTACCGACGACAATGAATGCCATTTCCGTTGATCGCGAACATTGGCAGGCGCAAGGTGTGCCTGCATCCTTTGGGGGGCCCGCCGCACGGCTTGCCGATGCCTATGTGCGGATGGGGTGTCAGAACACATTTACCTGCTCGCCCTACCTTTTGGACACGGCGCCGAAAATGGGGGAAACGATTGCATGGGCCGAAAGCAATGCAGTCATCTATGCAAACACTGTGCTTGGGGCCCGCACGGCGAAGCATCCCGATTTTCTTGATCTCTGCATTGCCATGACGGGACGCGCGCCACTGTCGGGCGTTTATCTTGATCAACGTCGATTTGCGCAGCGTATCATTCACGTGGATATACCCGAAGGGTTCGACGACGCTTTCTGGCCCTTGATTGGTTATCTCGCGGGCAAGGTTTCGCCGGATCGGATTCCACTCCTGAAAGGGCTCAGGGAAGCCAAGCCGACACCGGAAAATTTAAAAGCCATGTGTGCGGCCTTCGGTACGACTTCCGCTGCACCCATGCTGCATGTCGAAGGCGTTACACCGGAAGCGCATTTTGTTTCGCCCTCAGCCGATACCGCCTCCATCACAAGTCACGACATGGCGGACGGATGGAAGTCTCTGAACGATGGTCCAGATGCAGTGGAACTGGTAGCCGTCGGCAGCCCGCACGCTTCGCTTGAGGAATGCCGCGCTTTTGCAGACGCTCTACGAGACGGTAAAGCGGTCACAACCACCATTATCACCGCGGGGCGTCAGGTTATAGCTGTGGCGCGCGAAGATGGAACATTGCAAAGGCTGGAAGCCGCGGGCGTTCAGGTGATCCCGGATCTCTGTTGGTGTTCCATTTCCGAACCGGTTTTCCCGGTCGCGGCCAAAGCGCTGATGACCAACTCCGGAAAATACGCACATTATGGGCCGGGTCTGTCTGGCCGTGCGGTGCGTTTTGGTAGTCTTGCGAGCTGCGCAGAGGCCGCAAAGACAGGTCACGTAGCACATGGGTTACCAACTTGGCTTGAGGCATAAGGGTAGGGTGCATCCTTATGTTTTGGATTGTAGCAGCGGCTCATGACGATCAATGAGCGGCGAGGGCGATGCAAACTGCCAAAGCTTGTTGTAGTCCCCAATTTTGATGCTGGAAGACTGGGTTGTCACCCCATAGTCGGCAAGGCTGGCAAAGCTGCGTGACAAGTTTTCCGGTGTCATCCCGAGATAGGAAGCCAGAACTCGCTTTTCATATTGTAAGACCACAACATCATTGTTCTCGGCAGTGAGCGATTCCCTGATGATCCAATTGGCAAGGCGTTGCGCGCTGCTGCGCAGTTTGTGTGCCTTCAACTCCTTGACCAGCTTCCGGTAGGCTCTCGCCGTCTCAAACACGACGGCGCGCATAAACCCGTTATCTTCGTTCAATATACCGCGAACAAGACTGGATGGGACCATCAATATACGGGACGAGGTCAGAGTCTGGGCTGTCTGCAGGCAGATGTCGTCGTTCAAAACGGCGGCCAGTATGAAAACATCGGCCATGCGCAACACTTCAAGGACAGTTTCGCTCTCACCAGACTTTGCGGACATGACGACAAGTCCGTCCAGAACCACAAACAGGAAGTCAGCCGCTTCGTCCTCCTTGAGAAGAACTGTTCGTGCGGGGAAGGACTGAACGAAGCTCGGCCGAATAATTCGCTCGAAATTCACGTCCGCCATCTCTGCGAAGAGCGGAAGCTTTCTAAGTCTGTCGACATCGTCCTTATGCATAAAGCATACTCACTCGTTCAAGTTATCGGTATATCTGTTTGATAATTATCAATCATAAAAAGACAAAAAGTCAATCACTAGCCATAAATAATTCTTATGAAGACTTATTTCTTGTCATTGCGTTTTTTAATCTTGAAAAATCAAACAATTTTGATCTTAATCAATGTATTCATCAGACAGCAGGCGCATAAGTGCAAACGAAACCTGTAACGGTATTCAATTCGGAGTACGCCTATGCCAAACGTCGAGGGAGCTGCCCCCAAAGGGCAAACTACAGCTCTTGCTATGAGCACCATCGCGTTCACGACATGTTTTGCGGTTTGGACAATATTTGCAATCATTGGAATTCAGATACGTTCTGAACTCGGTTTGTCCGAAACACAGTTCGGTCTGCTTGTCGGTACACCAATACTCACCGGCTCTCTTATCCGCGTTATTCTGGGCATTTGGGCGGATCGCTATGGCGGTCGACTGATTTTCGCGCTGACCATGCTCATTTCGGCGCTTGCAACCTATCTCCTTACTTTCGCGACCAACTATCCGCAGATGCTGATCGCCGCGCTCGGTGTTGGCGTGGCGGGTGGCTCATTTTCGGTCGGTGTCGCCTATGTGTCGCGTTGGTATCCTCCTGATAAGCAGGGCGTTGCGCTCGGCATTTTCGGCGCCGGGAATGTCGGCTCCGCCGTTACGAAGTTTTTCGCACCCATCGTCATGGTTGCCTTCGGCTGGCATGCGGTTGCGGAAATCTGGGCGGCGGCTATGGTCGTCATGGCCTTGGTCTTCTATTTCACGACCAGCGATGATCCCGTTCTGGTCGAACGTCGCCGCACCGGTGAAAAGCCTGCCAGCACACTTATGGAGCTTGAGCCGCTCAAAAACATACAGGTCTGGCGTTTCTCGCTTTATTACTTCTTCGTCTTTGGCGCGTTCGTGGCGCTTGCCCTGTGGCTGCCGCAATATCTGATCCATGTTTATGGCGTCGATATCCGCGTGGCGGGCATGATCGCGGTCTTCTTCTCCGTTCCAGCCAGCCTTTTCCGAGCCTATGGCGGGCATCTGTCCGATGTCTATGGTGCGCGAAAAGTCATGTACTGGACGTTTCTTGTCTCACTCGTGGCAACGTTTGTCCTGTCTTACCCACCGACGGATTACGTTATTCAAAGCGATAAGGGGCCGCTCAGCTTCCATGCTGAAATGGGTATGGTCGGCTTTACGATCACCGTTTTTATCCTTGGCTTCTTCATGGCTTTGGGCAAAGCCGCTGTGTTCAAGCACATCCCGGTTTACTATCCGGGCAATGTCGGCTCTGTTGGTGGTCTGGTCGGCATGATCGGTGGGCTGGGTGGCTTTATCCTGCCCATTCTGTTCGGTGTGCTTCTGGACCTGACTGGCCTGTGGACGAGCTGCTTCATGCTGCTCTTCTTCATCGTCGCGGTTTCCCTTGTCTGGATGCATGTTTCGATCCGCCAGATGGAACACGCCGCACAAGGCACGACGACGGAAGAGCTTCCAGCCTTTGCCGAATTGCAGGGACTCAAGAAAGCCGAAATCAAACCAACCAGGAGCGACGCGGTTTTGACCGATTGGCGTCCCGACGATCCGGTCTTCTGGGAACAGAAAGGCAAGAAGATCGCCAAGCGCAATCTGTGGCTTTCCATTCCCGCACTGCTGTTGTCCTTCGCTATCTGGCAAGTCTGGTCTGTGGTGGTGGCAAAGCTGCCGCTGGTGGGCTACCAGTTCACGACCGACCAGTTGTTTTGGCTGGCGGCGCTCCCCGGCATTTCGGGTGCAACCTTCCGCATTTTCTATTCCTTCATGGTGCCGATCTTTGGTGGACGCCTCTGGACCACATTGACCACATGGTCGCTGGTTATCCCGGCAATCGGCATTGGTTATGCGGTGCAGAACCCGACCACACCGTACTTCGTGTTTCTGCTCCTGGCCCTGTTCTGTGGCTTCGGCGGCGGTAATTTTGCCTCCTCCATGTCGAATATCTCGTTCTTCTTCCCGAAGCATGAAAAGGGCAATGCAGCGGCGCTCAATGCGGGCCTCGGCAATCTCGGCGTTAGCGTGGTGCAGTTCGTGGTTCCGCTTGTCATCACCGCCGGTATCTTCGGCAAGCTCGGTGGCAACCCGGCCATGGTCGCCACCGAGGCGGGCAACGCGCCACTCTGGCTGCAAAATGCCGGGTTCATCTTTGTGCCATTCATCATCATCACGGCTTTCGCCAACTGGTTCGGCATGAACGATATCGCATCGGCCAAAGCATCCTTTGCCGATCAGGCTGTTATCTTCCGCCGCAAGCACAACTGGATTATGTGCTGGCTTTATACCGGTACATTTGGTTCGTTCATCGGCTATTCGGCTGGCTTCCCGCTTCTGACCAACATCCTGTTTCCAGAGGTCAATGCTCTGCACTATGCCTTCCTTGGACCGCTCGTTGGCGCGCTGTCGCGGTCGGGTTCAGGCTGGCTCGCCGATAAATACGGCGGCGGCCGCGTCACCATCTGGGCATTCGTGCTGATGATGATCGGTGTCGCGGGCGTGCTGTGGTTCGTCGGTGTCAAAGACCAGCCGAACGCTTTCTGGGGCTTCTTCGCTTCCTTCGTCCTGCTGTTCTTCGCCACGGGTATTGGCAACGCTTCCACCTTCCAGATGATCCCGGCGATCATGTCAAAGGAAATGGTCCGGCTCATGCCAAATGCCACGCCGGAAGAACGTCGCCATGAGGCCGAAAAGGAATCTGCGGCCATCACGGGCTTCACCTCCGCCATTGCAGCATTCGGCGCCTTCTTCATTCCAAAAGGCTACGGCACCTCGATCAGCATGACCGGCGGACCGGAAGCGGCACTGTGGGCGTTCCTGATTTTCTACGTGACCTGCCTCCTGATCACCTGGGGCGTCTACACCCGAAAAGGCGGACTGCTCTACGACGTTGAGCATGGCCGCAAGCCAGCGCCTGCCGTGGCCTAACGATATAATGTGAGGATAAAATCATGAGTCTGCTCCTCGATCGCCTGAATTTTCTTGCGCGCAAGAATGTCGGCACCTTTTCGGAAGGCCATGGGGTCACAACCAATGAAAACCGTGATTGGGAAGACGCCTATCGCAAGCGCTGGCAGCACGACAAGATCGTCCGCTCCACCCATGGTGTGAACTGCACCGGCTCCTGCTCGTGGAAAGTTTACGTCAAGGGCGGGATCATCACCTGGGAAACCCAGCAGACGGATTATCCGCGCACCCGCGCCGACCTTCCCAACCACGAGCCGCGCGGTTGTTCGCGCGGGGCGAGCTATAGCTGGTATGTCTATTCAGCCAACCGGGTGAAATACCCGTTGATCCGCTCGCGCCTCCTGAGATTGTGGCGCAAGGAACGTGCGGTAAAAACGCCGGTCGCGGCTTGGGCAGCGATCCAGCAGGACCCGGCAAAGCGGGCTGACTATATGAAAGTGCGTGGGCTTGGTGGTTTTGTCCGCGCCAGTTGGGCGGAAGTCAACGAGATCATCGCTGCGGCCAACGCCTATACGACCAAGACCTACGGGCCGGACCGCGTGATCGGCTTTTCTCCGATCCCGGCCATGTCGATGGTGTCCTATGCGGCGGGTTCGCGTTATCTGTCGCTGCTTGGCGGCGTCTGCATGTCGTTCTACGACTGGTATTGCGACCTGCCACCTGCTTCGCCGATGACATGGGGCGAGCAGACCGACGTGCCGGAATCTGCCGACTGGTATAATGCCGGGTTCCTCATGCTCTGGGGCTCCAATGTCCCGCAGACCCGCACGCCGGATGCTCATTTCTATACCGAGGTACGCTATAAGGGAACCAAGTCGGTGGTGGTTTCGCCGGACTATTCGGAGGCGGCCAAGTTTTCCGATTTGTGGCTGCACCCCAAGCAGGGGACGGACGCAGCGCTTGCCATGGCGCTCGGCCATGTCATCCTGCGCGAATATCATCTGGACCGTCAGGTTCCATATTTCGAGGATTATTGTCGTAAATATTCCGACTTCCCGATGCTGGTCATGCTCAGCCAGAAAGACGGGCGCTATGTGCCGGATCGTTTCCTGCGTGCTTCCGATTTCAAGGGTGATCTCGGCGAAGGCAACAATCCAGACTGGAAGACGGTTGCTTTCGACACCAAGTCTGGCGCCTATGTTGCGCCACAGGGTTCCATCGGTTTCCGTTGGGGCGACGATGGCCAGTGGAATCTCGAAGAAAAGGGCGGCAACGGCCAGGATGTGGAACTGGCCAAGAGCTTCATCGACAAGGACAAACACGATGCCGTCGCCGATGTGGCCTTCCCATATTTCGGCAATCGTGAGCACGATTACTTTGAAGGCAGCGACCATGACAGCGTGCTGGTCCGCAAGGTTCCGGCCCGCAAGCTCAAGCTCAAGGGCGGCGACGTCATGGTCGCGACCGTGTTCGACCTGTTTGCGGCCAATTACGGGCTTGATCGGGGCCTTGGCGACGAGAATTCGGCCAAGTCCTACGACGAAGGCCTGCCATACACTCCGGCCTGGGCCGAAAAAATCACCGGCGTCCCGCGCGATCAGATCATTGCGGTGGCGCGTGAATTCGCGACCAATGCCGAAAAGACCAATGGCCGCTCCATGGTCATTCTGGGGGCCGGTCTTAACCACTGGTACCACATGGACATGAACTATCGTGGCATCATCAACATGCTGGTGATGTGCGGTTGTATCGGCCAGTCCGGTGGCGGCTGGAGCCATTATGTGGGGCAGGAGAAGCTGCGCCCGCAAACGGGCTGGACAGCGCTCGCCTTTGCGCTCGACTGGAACCGTCCACCGCGCCATATGAACTCAACCTCGTTCTTTTATGCGCATACTGACCAGTGGCGTTATGAGACGGTGAAGGTGCAGGACATTCTGTCGCCGACAGCGCCTGATGGTGCATGGGACGGCACTTTACTTGATTACAACATCCGGGCCGAGCGCATGGGCTGGCTGCCGTCTGCGCCACAACTCCAGACCAATCCGTTGGACATAGCAAAGGAAGCGTCAAGTTCTGGCAAAGACCCGAAAGACTTCATCGCCAATGCGCTGAAGAATGGCACCGTAACCATGTCCTGCGAGGACCCCGACCACGAAGCCAACTGGCCGCGCAACATGTTTGTCTGGCGTTCGAACCTGCTTGGCTCGTCGGGCAAGGGACACGAATATTTCCTGAAGCATTTGCTCGGTACATCGAACGGTTTGCTTGGCAAGGATCTCGGTCAGGACGGAGCGCAGGAAAGCCGCGAGGCCGTGTGGCACGAGAATGCGCCGGAAGGAAAGCTAGACCTTCTGGTCACGCTCGATTTCCGCATGTCCACGACCTGCGTCTATTCCGATATCGTCCTGCCAACCGCAACCTGGTACGAAAAAAACGATCTCAATACCTCCGACATGCATCCCTTCATCCATCCGCTGTCGAGCGCAGCGGACCCTGCATGGGAAGCACGCAGCGACTGGGAAATCTTCAAAGACATTGCCAAAAAGTTTTCTGAAGTCGCCCCGGAAGTGTTGGGTGTCGAAAAGGACGTTGTTCTTGTTCCGACCCTGCATGACACGGCTGGCGAACTGGCGCAGCCCAAGGACGTCCTCGACTGGAAAAAGGGCGAGGTCGAGCCGATCCCCGGCAAGACGATGCCATCTGTTGTGGTTGTAGAGCGCGACTATCCCAATCTCTACAAGCGCTACACTTCTGTTGGCCCGCTTCTCGACAAGCTTGGCAATGGCGGCAAGGGTATCTCGTGGAATACTGAACATGAGGTGGATTTGCTCGCCAAGCTGAACGGAAAAGTTGAAGAGCCTGGCGCAAGCCAGGGACGTCCGCGTATTTATACCGACATCGATGCAACTGAAGTCATTCTGTCGCTCGCGCCGGAAACTAACGGCGAGGTTGCGGTCAAGGCGTGGAAAGCGCTTTCCAAGTTTACCGGACGCAACCACACCCATCTGGCGATCCCAAAGGAAGATGAAAAGATCCGCTACCGCGATATCGTTTCTCAGCCCCGCAAGATCATTTCATCCCCGACATGGTCCGGCATTGAATCAGAGAGCGTGTGTTACAATGCGGGCTATACCAATGTGCATGAACTGATCCCATGGCGCACGCTGACCGGTCGTCAGCAGCTCTACCAGGATCATTTGTGGATGCGCGCTTTCGGTGAAGGCTTCTGTGTCTATCGTCCGCCCATTGATACCAAGACGGTCAATCCTGCGATCCGCGAGAAGGCGGATGGCAAGCCGCATCTCGTGCTGAACTTCATCACGCCGCATCAGAAATGGGGCATTCACTCGACCTATACGGATAACCTCTTGATGCTCACACTCAATCGTGGCGGGCCGGTTGTCTGGATTTCGGAGCCGGATGCCGCACGGGCTGGTCTTGTCGATAATGACTGGGTGGAAGTTTACAATGCCAACGGCGCCATTGTGGCGCGCGCGGTTGTCTCCCAGCGCATGAAGGACGGAACCGTCTTCATGTATCATGCGCAGGAAAAGATCGTGAACACGCCCGGCTCGCCAATGACCGGCCAGCGCGGTGGCATTCACAACTCCGTCACACGCATCATCACCAAGCCGACGCATATGATCGGCGGGTACGCGCATCAGTCCTACGGTTTCAATTATTACGGCACGGTTGGGTCCAACCGTGACGAATTCGTTGTGGTGCGCAAGCTCGACCATGTGGACTGGATGGAAGGTCCATTGGAAGAAAGCAAACAGTCGTCGTTCGCTAAGGAGGCAGCAGAATGAAAATTCGCGCTCAAATCGGAATGGTGCTTAATCTCGACAAGTGCATCGGCTGCCACACCTGCTCGGTGACGTGCAAGAACGTCTGGACCAATCGCGAAGGCGTGGAATATGCCTGGTTCAACAATGTCGAAACCAAACCCGGCATTGGCTTCCCAAAGGAATGGGAAAACCAGAAGAAGTGGAACGGCGGCTGGGTCCGCAAGAAGAACGGTAAGATCGAGCCGAAGATGGGCGCGAAATGGCGCATCCTCGCCAAGATTTTCGCCAATCCGGACCTGCCTGAAATCGACGATTATTATGAACCGTTCGATTTCGATTACGGTCATCTCCAGACAGCGGGCGAAAGCAAGACCATGCCGACCGCCCGTCCGCGTTCGCTGATTTCTGGCGAGCGGATGGAGAAGATCGAATGGGGTCCGAACTGGGAAGAAATTCTCGGTGGCGAATTCGCCAAGCGTTCGAAGGATTACAATTTTGAGGGCGTGGAAAAGGAAATCTACGGCCAGTTCGAAAATACCTTCATGATGTATCTGCCGCGCTTGTGCGAGCATTGCCTCAACCCGACCTGTGTTGCGGCCTGTCCTTCAGGCGCAATCTACAAGCGCGAGGATGACGGCATCGTCCTGATCGACCAGGAAAAGTGCCGTGGCTGGCGCATGTGCGTTTCCGGCTGCCCCTATAAGAAAATCTATTACAACTGGAGTTCGGGCAAATCCGAGAAGTGCATCTTCTGCTATCCGCGTATTGAAGCCGGCCAGCCAACGGTATGCTCCGAAACCTGTGTCGGTCGCATTCGCTATCTCGGCGTGATGCTCTACGATGCCGACCGTATTTCGGAAGCCGCTTCCACCGCCAACGAGCAGGATCTCTATCAGGAACAGCTCAATATCTTCCTTGATCCGAACGATCCTGCCGTGATCGAACAGGCCCGCAAGGATGGCGTGCCGGAAGCCTGGCTGGAATCCGCCAAGCACTCGCCGGTCTACAAGATGGCGATGCAATGGAAAATTGCCTTCCCGCTGCATCCTGAATACCGCACCTTGCCGATGGTCTGGTATGTTCCGCCGCTCTCGCCGCTCCAGTCGGCTGCCGCTGCAGGCAAGCTCGGCATGGACGGCCCACTGCCGGATGTCCGCTCCATGCGCATTCCGGTCCGTTATCTCGCCAATCTTCTGACGGCGGGCAAAGAGGAGCCCGTTATTTCGGCGCTGGAACGCATGCTCGCCATGCGCGCCTATATGCGCGCCAGGACGGTCGATGGCGTTCTCGACGAGGCGATTGCGGATCGCGTTGGCATGAGTGGCGCGATGATCGAGGAAATGTATCACATCATGGCAATCGCCAACTACGAAGACCGTTTTGTCATTCCGACCACGCATCGCGAAGTTACCGAAGATGCCTATGACATGCGCGGCTCCTGCGGCTTCACCTTTGGCAATGGCTGCTCGGGCGGTTCATCGACGGAAGATCTGTTCGGCTCCAAGCGACCGAAACTGGTCCAGACGCCGACAGATATCTTCAGGGAGCAAGTGTAATGAACAAGACCCTGAAAATCATTTCGCTCCTGCTTTCCTATCCGACCGCCGAGCTTCAGCTGGGCGGGCAGGAGTTGAAAGATGCGCTGGCAGGAGAAAAGCTTTCTTCCGGTGTCCGGAAGCTTCTCGACAGTCTCACGGATTATGTTTGCGACTGCGATCTCTATGAGGCGCAGGAGCGTTATGTCCATCTGTTCGATCGGACGCGTTCGCTGTCGCTGCATCTTTTCGAGCATGTCCATGGCGAAAGCCGTGATCGCGGTCAGGCTATGGTTGATCTGATGAAAATGTATGACGACAACGGCCTTGTCGTCGATGCGAAGGAACTGCCGGACTATCTGCCGCTGTTCCTCGAATTTTTGTCGACGCGTTCACCGGAAGAAATTCACGATCTCCTCGCCCAGACCGGCCATATCACGGCGGCGCTCGGCGAACGTCTGCGTAAGCGTCAGTCGCCTTATGCCAATGCTTTTGCGGCGCTGCTTCACGTTGCCAATGCGAAACCGGACAAGAATCTTGTTGGCGAGTTGCTTCGACTGGAAGAGGACGACCCTAATGATCTCGCCGCACTCGACCGTATCTGGGAAGAGGAAGTGGTGACCTTCGGCGGCAATGCGGGTGAGAATTCCTGCGGACCGGACCGGCTGCGTATGCAGATGCGCGCCGCACAGCGCAAGCCCGGCGCCCCGTCCAACCCATCGCATCTTTAGGAGACGGAAAATGGCTTATATCCATACGTTTCTGTTCGGCATCTATCCCTATATCGCGCTCAGTGTACTCGCGCTCGGTTCGATCTTTCGTTACGACCGTGAGCCCTATACATGGCGTTCAGGGTCCAGCCAGCTTCTGCGGCGCAAGCAGCTGATGTGGGGTTCCGTGCTTTTTCACGTCGGCGTGCTATTCATCTTTGCCGGGCACTTTGTCGGTCTGCTGACGCCGATCTGGGTTTTTGACGCTCTGGGCGTCAGCCATGAGGCCAAGCAAATATTGGCTGTGGTTGCTGGTGGAATCGCGGGGGTGATGGCCATTATCGGCGCCTCGCTTCTGGCCCATCGCCGGGTTTTCGACCCGCGTGTTCGCGCGTCGTCGCGCCCGACCGACACGCTGATCATCATTCTGCTCTGGGTCCAGCTTCTGCTTGGCCTCAGCTCTATCCCCGTTTCGTTGCAGCACATCGATGGCCATGAAATGGTGAAGTTCATGAACTGGGCGCAAGGCATCTTTACTTTCAACCCGGAAGCTTCAAGCTACATCACCGATGCGTCCATCATCTTCAAGATGCACATTTTCCTCGGGCTCACAATCTTCCTGCTGTTCCCGTTCACGCGGCTTGTGCATATGTTGAGTGCGCCGGTCCGCTACATCTGGCGTCCGGGCTATCAGGTCGTGCGCGAGCGCAACCATACGGCTCAGTCCTCCCACATGCGCATTCCAGCGGAGTAAAGATCATGGTGACACGTTTTGATCGGAAACAACCGTCAGAACAACCGCGTGGCGCACATGCTCATCATGAGGGTTACACGAGCTATAAGGAGCCGGACACGCGCGTACCGCCAAAGCCGCGCCCGGTTTTCGATGCGGTGTCCGTCAATGGCGTGACGATTGATGAGACGAACATTCTGACGGAGGCGCAAAACCATCCATCGGAAAATCCGGGGAGGGCGCTGCTCGCGGCTGCGCGGGCGCTTGCGGTGCGCGAACTTCTTCTGCAACGCGCAAAAGAAATTGGCCTCGCGCCAGTGCACGAGAAAGATGCGGAAGGACGCAGCGAAACCGACGAAGATGCGCTTGTGCGGATGGTGATCGAGCAGGAGGTCGAAGTGCCTTCGGCCACGCGTGAGGAGGCGCTGCGGTTTTATGAGAACAATCGCCATCGCTTTACGAGCGAGCCCATTCTGGAAGCAAGTCACATATTGATTTCTGCTGATCCGGCTGATGAGAAACAACGGGACAGAGCGCGTTCCACAGCGACACAACTTGCCGCCTCGGCGATTGCCGAGCCGACAAGCTTTGCATCCTTGGCGCATGACTACTCTGCTTGTCCTTCCAGCGCGCAGGGCGGCAATCTCGGGCAGCTTACGCGCGGCAGCACCGTGCCGGAATTCGAACGGGCGCTGGAACGGCTGATGCCGGGTGAGATCACGGCGGCGCCAATCGAAAGCCGTTTTGGCTTTCATATCATTCGCCTCGAACGGCGCGTCGATGGCGAAGAGCTTCCCTTCGATTATGTTGCGGACAGAATTGCGGGCTGGCTGGAAGCATCCACATGGTCGAAAGCCGTCTCGCAATATATCGCAATCCTCGCTGCAGATGCCGACATAACCGGAATAGACCTGCTGGCGGATGACCGGGGAAGCGCATGAGTAAAAAGCCCAGCCTGGCAGCCATTCACTGCGTGAAAGATTTGCCGGTCGATCATTTTCTGGCGGATATCGTGACACGGGCACGGGAGGAAGGTCTGCGTGTCACCGGTTTCCTCCAGCATCGCGGTGCACAAACGGATGAATGTTGCCGAACAATCTCTATCGAACATATCGATAGTGGTGAGGTTCGGCTCATTTCGCAGCCGCTGGGCACGGGATCGTCAGGATGCCGTCTCGATCCTGCCGCACTGGCAGACATTGCAGCCGAATTGCTTGCCGAGCTTGATCGACCGACGGATTTGCTCATCCTTAATCGCTTCGGCAAGGGCGAATGCGAAGGCCATGGCTTGCGTGCGGTTATCGAAACTGCATTTGCGCGCGGCGTGCCGGTATTGACGGTCGTGCGCGATACTTATGCAAATGGATGGTGCGATTTCGCAGGGGAATTCGGTGTTCTCTTGACTGCCAACCAGCAAAGCATAGCCGGCTGGTTCAACGCGCATATTTCACGCCGCACCCAAGTCCTTCAGGACGCATTCTCTCAATAATCCTCGCCACACCACGCCACGTTTGGTCGCACCCAAAAACAAGTATTTTATTTGCATGTTTTCGCGCGCCCATATAGATGCATATCAGATACATAATTTAACATCGTGAGACTCATTCCGGCGGTGCAGCCGTCGAAATGCGCATAGGCCTGATAGCGAACAGGTCGCCTGGCATGCATTTGATATGGAGACGCATATGTCGCAGACACTGAAGGAAAACACGGTTGCCATCGTCAAGGCGACCGTTCCCGCGCTCAATGCTCATGGGCTTGATATTGTTCATGAAATGTATTCGCGCATGTTCCAGAATCCTGAAATCAGGGATCTGTTCAACCAGTCTCATCACGGAGAAGCTTCATCGCAGCCGCGAGCGCTGGCAGGTGCGATTCTCGCCTATGCCAGCAATATCGAGAATCTGGCCGCGCTGGCCCCGGCGGTGGAGCGAATTGCGCAAAAACATGTGGGCCTTCAAATTCTCCCGGAACATTATCCCCATGTGGCTGAAGCTTTGCTGGGAGCGATCAAAGCCGTGCTGGGTGATGCTGCAACAGATGAAATTCTGGAAGCCTGGGGCGACGCCTACTGGTTTCTGGCCAACATTCTGATGGCGCGGGAAAATCGCATTTATGACGAGCAGAAAGTTGCTGATGGCGGCTGGAACGGCTGGCGTGATTTTCGCATTGACGAGATCGTCCGTGAAAGCAGCACGATATCGTCGTTCGTTCTCCGCCCCGTGGATGGCGGGCGGGTCATGGAGCACAAGCCCGGCCAGTATCTGACCTTCTGGTTTGAAATCGCCAATCACGCGCCAATCAAGCGCAACTACTCCATTTCAAGCGCCGCGAATGGCAAAACCTACCGGATTTCGGTCAAGAAGGAGCCTGGTGGCGTGGCGTCGAACTGGCTGCATGATCAGGCAGCCATCGGCAGCGTCATCAAGGTTGCAGCGCCAGCAGGTGAATTTTTTCTGGCCGATAGCCCGACGCGTCCGGTTGTGTTGTTGTCTGGTGGCGTTGGGCTTACGCCGATGGTTGCGATGCTCGAAACCATCGCCGACCAACACCCTAAACTTCCAACGCAGTATATTCACGGCACACATAACCGCGAGACCCATGCGATGCGCGATCATGTGCAGGCACTTGCCGCCAAGGGTGACGCGATCCGTGTGAGCGATTTTCACCAGACACCACTGGACGGTGAGAAAACGGGTGTGCATTACGACCATGCGGGGCTGATTACGGATGAGTGGCTGGTTGCCAACACGCCGCTACAGGATGCAGACTACTATATCTGCGGACCGCGCCTTTTCCTGCGTGCCGCCGTATCAGCGCTATCGCTGGCGGGTGTGCCGTCTGACCGTATCCATTACGAGTTTTTCGGTCCTGCGGACGAACTTCTGGCCGCTTGAGGCCTTCAAATCTGTATATGCAAAAACAGGGAACGGGTGAAAATCCGTTCCTTTGCTTAATCCATCAGGTCAAAACTGAGCGGTGGCTTGCGCTCGGTCAGTCGGCGCATGACGGTTTTGTCTGTCAGCAGATCTTCAACCGTATAACTATCGAACACACGAAGCATCGCTTCAACGCCCTGCGCCAGCACACCGGTTAGACCGCAAGCGGGCGAAAGTGCGCATCCTGGACAGTCCGCCAGTTGATGAAGACCTTCTTCCGTATGCCGGACGACAGCGCCCACCGAAATGGTATGCGCAGGGCGAGCCAGACGCAGGCCTCCGCTCCGCCCGCGAACCGTTTCAATGAAACCGCCGCTCACGAGGCCATTGACGACTTTCATCAGATGGTTGTGGGAAATCGAATATGCGTTGGCAATTTCGCCGATCGAACACAGACGGTCCTCGTGAATTGCCAGATGGATCAAGACGCGAAGCGAAAAGTCCGTATAAAGCGTCAAGCGCATATGATTTTCTCACTACCTTTCGTTTTCAGCGAGACATTATAGGGAAGATGAACTGATCTGTATCATTGCAGATTTTTGCAAGTCCAGTTCCGACCGGCCCGGACATATTTCCCGTCTTTGCAGGCTTCCTAGCAGTTTATACCGTGCATGTTAAGCTGCGGCCGATAATGACTGTCGCGCGAACTTCAGGAAGCGATGCCAGACTTCAGCAGTGCTGAGAAACGCGGGTCGAAATGCCTGCTGATCTGCTCAAGGGCTGCCCCGCGCGCCACGGCCCATATATCGGTCAACCCGACCAGCAGACGCGGCAATGTCCGCACCGGGTAATCTACGCTGGAGGAAATGAGCGGCTCGATCCGGTCCACGAGCCGGTTGGCCAGAAGTTTCGGCGCGCCGCCACACAGAATAACTGTTTGCGGGTCGAAGATCGCTTCTATCGTATGGATGGCGGATCTCAGTTCCATCGCCGCCCGCTCCAGCCATGTTTCCAGTTGCGGATCGTTCTGCGCCAACAGGGCTTCCAATTCCGCAGAAAGATCGGGCTGTGCTTCGTCGATTTTCAAATGTTTGTAGAGCGACCAGAGAGAAGCATGGTGTTCCAGTGGCGTTTGCGCGCCACGATTGGTCATAAGCATGGTGCCGATTTCACCGGCATTGCCCTTGCTGCCCGTATAGATTTCTCCGTTCAGTATCAGCCCGGCGCCGACACCGTAGCCCATATAGATACAGACGACATTATCGAGGCCGTCTGCGAGACCAACCATTTTTTCTGCCCGCGCGCAGGCCGTAGCATCGTTCTGCAATGTTACAGTCAGGCCGGTGCTTTGGGTCAACCTGTCGATCAGCGGGAAAGATTGCCATGCACTCATCACCCATCGGTCATGCTCGGGAACCTTTGTCCCGAAAGGTCCGGGCATGGCGACACCAAGCCCTGACATTCGATAGTGTCCATCGGGGAATTCCCGTGCGAGCGTCGCTTGCGCTTTGGCAATTTCTTCCAGAATGATGGCGCAGCCTTCTTCCGGATTATCGGGTGGCAGTCTGGCCTCTCGCCGCACGACTTCATCGCCGGTCAGATTGACGATGACGATCCGGGTCAGATGCCGGTCGATCTGAACGCCGAGCGCAAAAGCGCCCTCGGGCACCAGCCGGTAGGGCGTTGCCGGTTGTCCGCGACCACGCCTGACGGCATTTTCCGAACTCACCAATCCGTCGCTTTCCAGACCTTCAATCAGGTTGGAGATCGTCTGTTTGGTGAGATTTGTCGCACGGGCGAGTTCGGCGCGGGAGAGCGATCTGTTTTGGCGCAGGGCGTCGATGATCACCCTGCGATTATGGGCGCTTGTACCCTCATGATTGGTGCCACTCGTGGCCCGAATGTCGCTCTTTCTTGGCATCCTCAATCCCTCTTGACACCAGTAGATATTTATAACACGTTTAAGTCAATGGATTTGACTTAATAAAGAACATGAACATTTAATAATGGTGGAACAACAGCTCTGATCTCACGGCGATAAGGCAATGTGCACGGCACTAGCACAAGCCGGAGGCAGGTTAACGGGAGGTACCAATGCTTAAATCAATTCGCACCGTCTTGCTGGGTACGCTGGCCGTATCCGCTTTCTCGGTTCCGCACGCATTTGCTGAAACGACCCTGAATGCCCTGTTCATGGCGCAGGCCGCTTATAGCGAAGCGGATGTACGCGCGATGACGGAGGCCTTTCAGACAGCCAATCCGGATGTGAAGGTCAATCTGGAATTCGTGCCCTATGAAGGGTTGCATGACAAGACGGTTCTGGCTCAGGGTTCGGGGCAGGGCTATGACGTTGTGCTGTTCGACGTGATCTGGCCAGCCGAATATGCAAGCAACAATGTGCTTGTCGATGTCTCGTCGCGCATTACGGACGAGATGAAGAAGGGCGTTCTGCCAGGCGCCTGGACGACGGTTCAGTATCAGGACAAATATTACGGCATGCCGTGGATTCTGGATACCAAGTACCTGTTCTACAACAAGGAAATCCTTGAGAAAGCAGGTATAAAGAACCCGCCTAAGACTTGGGCGGAACTCAACGATCAGGCAAAGATCATCAAGGACAAGGGATTGCTTGCATCGCCGATTGCGTGGAGTTGGGCGCAGGCGGAGGCCGCGATTTGCGACTACACCACGCTGGTGAGTGCTTATGGCGGCGATTTCCTGAAAGACGGAAAGCCCGCCTTCGACAAGGATGGCGGACTGGATGCCCTCAGATATATGGTGGACAGCTATAAGTCCGGCCTCAGCAATCCCAACTCGAAAGAGTTTCTGGAGGAGGACGTACGCAAGGTCTTCCAGAATGGTGACGCCGCTTTCGCGCTGAACTGGACCTATATGTATAGTAAGGTCAATGACCCTGCCGAAAGCAAAGTGGTTGGCAAGGTGGGCGTGGTGCCTGCGCCGGGCGTCGAAGGCAAGAGCGAGGTTTCGGCTGTCAATGGTTCCATGGGGCTTGGCATCACCACCACCAGCAAACATCCTGATGATGCGTGGAAATATATCGTCTTTATGACCTCGCAAAAGGTCCAGAACGATTATGCAAAACTGTCTCTGCCGATCTGGGCGTCGTCCTATGACGATCCGGCTGTATCGAAGGGACAGGAAGAGTTGATTGCGGCAGCGAAGCTCGGCCTGGCTGCGATGTATCCGCGCCCGACGACACCGAAATATCAGGAAATGTCCACGGCCTTGCAGCAGTCCATTCAGGAAGCTTTGCTTGGACAGTCTTCGCCGGAAGACGCCCTCAAATCCGCAGCTGAAAACAGCGGACTCTAAGACCCTGATGGGAGTGGTTGCATCTGCATCCACTCCCTTCTTCCATTTAGACTGAGGTGCAAACAATGTCCGGCAACTGGATGACTATGCGAGCGTGGTTGCTGATGCTTCCGTTACTAGCCGTCATGGTTTGCGTGATCGGCTGGCCAATGTTTGAAACGGTGCGGCTTTCGTTCACCGATGCAAAGCTTGTCGGCACTGGCGGCGATTTTGTTGGCTTTGCCAATTACATCAAGATGCTAACCAGCTCAAATTTCCAGCGTGCCTTCTGGACCACAACCTGGTTTTCTCTCATCTCGGTGTCAGCCGAAATGGTCCTTGGCGTTTTGGCGGCACTGTTGCTGAACCAGCAGTTTTATGGCCGCACTGTTCTGCGCGCCTTGCTTTATCTGCCATGGGCGTTGCCAACGGTGGTCAACGCAACACTATGGCGTCTCATCTACAATCCCGAATATGGTGCGCTCAATTCGCTGTTGACCCAGCTTGGCATCATTTCAGACTACCAGTCATGGCTCGGCGAACCGTCAGCAGCAATGACGGCGCTGATTGTTGCCGATTGCTGGAAGAACTTCCCGCTTGTCGCACTCATCGCGTTGGCGGCCCTTCAAGCCGTCCCAAGAGACATAACAGCTGCATCGCTCGTCGATGGCGCGGGTCCATTCAACCGATTCCGGTTTGTGATTCTGCCCTATCTTGCGGGACCATTGATGGTCGCGCTTGTGCTCCGCACCATTGAGGCATTCAAGGTCTTTGACATTATCTGGATCATGACCCGCGGTGGCCCCGCTAATTCCACACGTACGCTTTCTATCCTCGTTTATCAGGAAGCATTTTCCTTCCAGCGCGCGGGATCTGGTGCATCGCTGGCGCTCATTGTGACCCTAATCGTTACGGTGCTGGCGTTGGGCTATGGTTTTCTGGTGCGCAAAACGGCTGGAGCGGCAACATAATGGAACGTCGAAGCCCCATCGCAACTTTCTTCGTTTATCTCGCTGCGCTGTCGCTAGCAGTCATTATCCTCGCGCCCTTGTTCTGGCTGTTTGTCATGAGCATATCGCCGATGGCCGACCTGTCTGTTCGCCCATTGAAATGGTGGCCGACCACAGCGGATTTTTCTCGCTATCAGACTCTGCTGTCCACGGTCCCCAATAGCGCTGGCGCTGCCTTTGTGGCATCGATGTATAACAGTCTGAGAGTGGCGGGCATGGCCACATTAGTGGCGATCCTTGTTGCGATCCCTGCCGGTTGGGCGGTATCGCGGACCTCGCGCATCGGTTGGTCGCTCACTTTGGTCATTGGCACATACATGCTGCCTCCGGTGGCTTTGGCCGTGCCGCTTTACATTCTCCTTGCAAAACTAGGGCTGCTGAATTCGGTATTCGGTCTCGCGCTTGTCTACCTCACCATTCTGGCACCATTCACCACATGGCTGATGAAGTCTGGCTTCGATGGTATCCCGCAGGAGATTGAGCAGGCCGCGATGATTGACGGTGCAAGCCTGTTCCAGACATTGCGTATCATCACGCTGCCGCTTGCATTGCCGATTGTTGCGACATCGGCGCTGTTCGCATTTCTGCTGGGATGGGACGAATTTTTCTATGCGCTTTTGTTCACATCGGATCAGAGAGCGCGGACGCTGACAGTCGCTATCGCCGATCTCGCTGGCGGGCGCGTTTCCGATTACGGGCTGATTGCGACGGCGGGTGTTTTGGCAGCACTTCCGCCGGTTATTGTTGGGCTTTTGATGCAACGCGCACTTATCTCCGGCCTCACCAGCGGCGGCGTGAAAGGATGATGATGAACACGCAAAAGCAGCGTCCCGAAGGACTTGTCGCAATCGATAAAGAGATGGCGCGCCAGTTTGGCGATGCTCTTATTTCCTTTGAGGATAATCGCGAACTGGCAGAGAAGATCGCCGGGAGTTTACGTAAAACCGGCAAGCTGCTCCTGCTGGGGATGGGCGGGTCGCACGCGGTCGGTCGTGCGGTGGAGCCGCTTTATCGCGCCCATAATATCGATGCAGTTGCCATACCGCTTTCAGAGCAGCTTGGCGCTGCCTTACCCATTGATGGCAAAACGGTTCTGGTCACATCCCAGTCCGGTGAAAGTGCGGAAGTCGTCCGCTGGTTCGCCGAGAAAAAGGGGCAGGCCGATATATTCGGTTTGACGCTTGATGCTGGGTCGTTTCTCGCCAGCAAAGTCGACTGCCTGGTGGGGCATGGCGGCGGGGAGCTTGCATTTGCAGCAACCCGTAGCCTGACAATTAGTTTCGCTCTGCATCTCGCCATATTGGCGGCACTCGGAGACGATCCGCGAGCCGCACTCAACGTGTTGAATTCCCCCCAAACTGTGGCGATTGATGCAGCGCTTGATTGCATCGCTGATGTCAACACGATTGTAACCTCGGGGCGCAGTCTGCAGGGGGTAGCAGAAGCCATTGCTCTCGGGTTTACCGAGCTTTCGCGCGTGCCGAGCTATTCGCTGGAGGGTGGCCAACTGCGTCACGGGCCGATGGAAATGCTCTCGCCAAAGGTTGCAGTTATCCTCTTCAAGGGCAACGATGCGACCGCACCGCTGGTGACGGCGATGGGACAGTCTGTTGCTGAAACGGGAGCCAAACTGGTAGTGTTTGACGCCTCCGGTGATGCGCCTGTTCCGGGTGCTGTAACGATTTCGTTTCCCGCAGCAAGCGGACTTGGCGCCATTTTCACGATCCTGTCAGCTGCGCAACGGCTCATGATAGCCTTTGCCGACCAACGTGTCGAGAATGCCGGTACGCCGGTCCGTTCTTCCAAAATCACCCGGAGCGAATGAGTGAGGCCAATTGCAATTATCGGCAACGTCAATGTTGATATGATCCTGGGACCGACTGCGGCTTGGCCACAACCGGGAACCGAGAACATTGTCAGCCATGACGAATTGCGCGTCGGCGGTTCGGCGGGAAACTCGGCTTTGACACTGATGGCTTTGGAAGTTCCATTTCAAATGGCCGCGAATACAGGCGCCGATCAGTTTGGTCGCTGGCTCGCTGAGAATTTTGGTGATCATGCCAGACAATGGGCGGCGTTTGCTGGAAAAACCACTCTGTCCGTCGGCCTGACGCATCCGGATGGAGAACGGACTTTCTTCACGACACTCGGTCATCTGCCGCATTTTTCAATTGAAGATGCCCTGTCGGCACTTGATGGTGAGGCCTTGTCCGGCGGACTGGCCCTTCTTTGCGGAAGTTTTCTGACCGACAGGCTGGCGGATGCATATGATCAGTTTTTCGATTGGGCCGACAGCCACAACATCGATGTGGCGCTTGATACCGGCTGGCCGGTCGAAGGCTGGACGGAGCGGAACCGAAGCCGCGCACTTTCATGGCTGAAACGCAGCAAGTTTGTCATGTTCAACGAGGTTGAGACGATCAATCTTGGAAACTCCGCCGATCCGGTTGAGGCCGCCCACAATCTCTGCCGGACGATGCCGGATGGCGGCCTTTTTATCGTTAAATGCGGCTCGAATGGCGCCTTCGCGGTTGGACATGATGGCAGCGTCGTATCGGTCAATGCGCCTCAGGTAACGGTTATCGATACAATCGGCGCGGGCGATGTTTTCAACGCAGCTTTTCTTGCGTCATTCGCCAAGGGCCGCTCGGTTGAGGACTGCTTGCAGGCCGCCACACGCAGTGCCTCGAAGGCCATTTCCACAAGCCCGCGGGCCTATATGTCGGATGCTGAAGGAGCGCTTGTATGAGCACCCTGACCATAAGCAATGTTTGCAAGAGCTACGGGTCGACAGAAATCCTCAAAGGTATCGATCTGTCTCTCGCCAGCGGTGAGTTTCTGGTGCTGTTAGGTGCCTCCGGTTCCGGCAAGTCGACATTGCTCAACATGATCGCGGGTCTGGCCGAACCGACAAGCGGCGACATTCGCATTGATGAGCGGTCTATCGTCGGCGTACACCCCAAGGACAGGGATACGGCGATGGTGTTTCAGTCCTACGCGCTCTATCCAAATCTGAATGTGAAGCGCAATATCGGCTTCGGTCTTGAGATGCGAAAAGTACCAGCTGCGGAGCGGGATAAAGCCGTGCTGGAAGCAGCGCGCCTTTTGCAGATCGAAAACCTGCTGGATCGAAAGCCCGCGCAGCTCTCCGGTGGCCAGCGTCAGCGTGTCGCAATCGGTCGCGCATTGGTGCGTCACCCCAAACTGTTCCTTTTCGATGAACCATTGTCCAATCTGGATGCAAAACTGCGCATGGAAATGCGTGCCGAGTTGAAGCGACTGCATCAATTGATGAAAACCACGATGGTTTACGTTACGCACGATCAGATCGAGGCGATGACATTGGCGACGCGGATTGCGGTCATGCGCAATGGGCGCATTGAACAACTGGACACGCCTGAAAATGTCTATAACCGGCCCGCGACGCTTTATGTGGCGACATTCGTCGGCGCGCCGCCAATGAACATGCTGGAAGCCACATTCAGCGGAGATCGTCTGACGATTGACGGTACGGACACCAGCATTCCAATTGGCAACCTACCGAATATTGCGGCTGGCAGACGTATTTTGCTTGGGGTTCGTTCAGAAGCAATAGGGCGGGAGCGGAAAGGTCAAAGTGTCGTTCTGCGCATGAAATGCGACATCGCCGAACTCACGGGTCCCGAACTGATTGTAACGGGAACCGTTGGCCCACAAAGGCTCGTTGCCGCTTTGCCCCCAAGTCATAAAGTTCAGCCAAGCGAAGAGTTCGAAGTCATGCTCGATCCTGCGAATATCCATCTCTTTGACGCAGAGACTGAACAGAGACTCAATTGATATTGCGTCGGCTTATGAACGCTCGTTCTTGATGGCCTCGTAGAGCCAGGGGCATTCGGCCACCGCCGGTGCCCGAATGCCTCGTGCGGCGGCGTCGAGCCGCATGTCGCGCAGGCGCTTCCGGCCTTCTTCTTCCGTCAGGTAGAGACGTTCATGCCCCCAGAAGGAAGGTCCGTCCGTGGTTTCATGCGGTTCCCAATTTGCGGGGTCGATCTGTCTTCCGCCCCAGCCGTTTTCTACAAAGAAACCCGAAGGTGTGTTTGCATAAAACGATGTCATGTAATCATTGGTGTGGCGTCCAAGCGTATAGGCCAGCCGACCATCTTCTAGTCCCGCGAGATCATATCCCTGTCCAACATCGTCAAGGTTCTTAAACTCAACCATGAAATGATGGAACCCCTGTTGACCGGACCCAACCATTGCAAAACTATGGTGGCGGTCATTGACATGGAAGAAGTAGAGCCCATAGGGCTTCAGTCCATAATCAGTCACATGGAAATCCAGATTGTCCCGATAGAAGGGCATCATGATTTCGATATTCTTCACATGCAGCACGGCATGTCCCATGCCAAGCGGGCCGGTGTTGAACCCTGATATGGGGCGACCCGGGACAAAAGGATCGGTGGCAATCATCGGCTGCCAGATCAGCTCGATGCGATTGCCCATCGGATCGTCGAACCAGACCATGTCCGCACAAAAGCGCTGATCGCAAAGGGCGACATTGGCCCGATGCACCCGGGTGCCGACCGCTTCCAGACGCGATGCATATTGATCGAGGTCGTGTTGAAACTCGACTTCCCAGCCCATGCAGGACAGCGTTTCACCCGGCTCGTCAAGCACGATCAACCGCTGCATGCGGTCATCCATACGGAAAGCTAGTTGACCGGCGGCAAGGTCAATTTTCTGCATACCAAGCAAGCCGGAGGCAAAGTCGGCCCAATCATCAAGCTTGTCGGAGCGCACGCCGATATATCCCAGAGCATTGATGGCCATGGCCTTTTCCTTCGCGTAAACTTCGATTGGCCCCGCTTTTGGCGGGGCCTGCGGAAATCAGGCTGCGTCAGCGATTGGGTTCGACAACGTGCCAATACCGGTGATTTCGACTTCAACACGGTCGCCAGCGAACATATAGAGTTGAGGCTCGCGGAACTTGCCGACGCCGCCGGGTGTTCCGGTGGCAATGACGTCGCCGGGAAGCAGTTTTGTCACCGTCGAAACATAGGCGATAATTTCGCCAATGGAGAAAGCCAGATCCGAAATCGGCGTCGTCTGCACTTCCTGGCCGTTCACGCGGGTACGTAGATGCTGTTCCTCGGGATTTGGCAGTTCGTCCTTCGTGACCATCCATGGTCCCATTGAGCCGGTGTCGTCGAAGCTCTTGCCCGGCCAAAACTGGGTCGTATGGCGCTGGAAGTCGCGGATAGAGCCGTCGTTGAAGCAGGAATAGCCTGCGATGTAATCTGCGGCTTTTTCGGCGCGGATATTGCGACCCGCTTTGCCGATGATGACAGCGAGTTCGCCCTCATAGTCGAATTCCTTGGAAACGGCTGGTCGCAACAGCGGATTTTCATGCCCAAGAACAGACGACGAATAGCGCGTGAAGATCGAAGGATATTTTGGCTTTTCGCGACCGGTTTCCTTGATATGCGCGGCATAATTCAGGCCGATGCAGAGAATCTTGTCCGGGTTTGGAATTGGCGAAACCAGAGTAACTTCCGATACCGTAACTGGCGCTTCCGTATGTGCAGCCAGTTCGGCCACGGCGTCGGCATTCAAAACAGCCCGCAGATCAGGGTAGCGAGCCTTGAAAGCGGCAGAAGACTTGTGCAGCCCCGCATCGGTAATGAACCCATAACCCGCCCCTTGATCCGCTGTCGTAAATGAAACCAGTCGCACCGTTGTAACTCCCTTCGATCCGTCGGGCGCGGCCCGATCGGGGTCGCGCATTCGTGGGCCTTATGCTGTGACGAGCGGTCCAAGGCCAGATCGAATTGGAGTTGCGTTCACCAGATGAACGGTGCCCCCGGAAGAACGACTTAGTCTGTGGAGTTGGAGTTTTCGCGTCGATAACGCATGGTCATGTCGGGAAAAGCTTCGCATTTTTGAGCAATCCGCGCCGCGCATTCCCGCGCCTGTTCGAGAAAACGTCTAACACCTTCCGCCACTGGAAGCGCCGACACGAACCACACCACCGTGACTACCGCTTGTACTCGCCCTTTGGCGTGAACGGGCACGGAGAGGCTGTTGGTCGCGCGGATCAGCTCACCGCTGCGCAATCCATATCCTTGCTGACGGGTGGCGGCAATCTGCTGCGTGATATGGCGGCGGTCGCCCGCAAGCGCCGCCTGATTGGCGGGGTTTTGCGCAAGCCGGTCCAAAATGGCTTCCCGTTCTTCATCTGGGCAAAAGGCAAGATAGGCTCGTCCGGAAGACGTATGCAGTATGGGCAATCGCGTGCCGACAAGCCCGTGTTGAATGGAAAAGGGGCTGGTGCGGTGCGTCGATTCCCGCACCAGCATCATGTCGTTTTGCAATGTGTGCAGATCGACGGGCCATAGAATTTGCTTGCCAAGCCGCTCGATTTCCGGCGCCGCGCATTCGCGCACCCATGCTTCGTCATTATAGCCGTCAGAAAGCGACCGGACGTAGAGCGTCGGATACCAGCTGCCATCGGAGGGACTGCGCTCGACAAAACCCAGCCCTTCCAGCGTTTCGAGAAGTCTAACCACAGTTGGACGCGGCAATTCCAGCCGTCGCGCAATCTGCTGCGGATGCGCGCCCTTATAGAGAGAAAGGTCTTGTAGCAGCGCCAGACCGCGCTCCAGAGCGCGAACAGGGGCAAAGTTTCTTTTGTTGGTTGGTTCCATAGGCACTAGTGCTCGACGGCGCGGCAAATTGCGTTCGACAGGTGAACTCTAATCGAAAATGGGTTGAAGTTGAAGGTTCAATATCGGAAACCCGCCGAGAGTTTATATGGGAGATAATAATGCAGATCAATCGACGCAACCTGCTGCTGTCCAGCGCGGGGTTCATGGCCGCTGGACTTTTGCCTGGTTTCCAGTCTGCTGTTCGCGCGGCTTCGGGCGATCCGGTAAAAATCGGCTGGTTTGCCGCGCTTTCCGGCCCCTATTCAACGGGCGCATTGGCGCAGGATGCCGGCCACAAGGCGGCCATCGCAGAACTGAATGCCAAGGGCGGTGTGCTTGGCCGCCCGCTGGAGTTGGTCGCTCGCGATACGGTTGCCGATCCCGGCAAGGCTGTGAATTTCGTGCAGGAACTTCTGTTCTCGGAAAAGGTAAATGTGCTCTTCGGGCCCAACACCTCCGGGGAAGCGATGCCGATCCGCGACTTTATCGCCGAAGCCAACACGATCAATATGCCGACGGCCCTGATCGATCACGTGATCGACCCGGAAGCCTATCCGACGATTTTCCGCGTTGGCGGGTCGGCGGGGCAGCAAATTGAAGCCGGTATCACCTTCGCTCTCGATCACTACAAGAAGCAGAAGATCGCGCTCTTCGTAGATAATCTGTCTTATGGCGTTCTCTGCCGCGATCTTGCGCTTGAAAAGATGAAGGCGCGCAACATCGAGCCGGTCTATGTCGGCACGCTGGACGCCAACAAGGTGGATCTGGGCGACGATATCATCAAGGCGCGCAATAGCGGCGCGGATGTGCTTCTGGTCTGGTCGGCTGCATCATCCTTCATGGCGCGCGTGTTGACGGCGCGTGGTGAGCAGAAGTGGGATATTCCTGCCATCTGTGCACCGATTGCGCTGAATGCCCAGATCACTGATCTCGTGAAGAAGGAATATCTCGACGGTGCAGTCGGCGTGGGCTTCCGTCATCTTGCAGTGGATGGCAATGGCAAGTTTGCCGCAGGCATTGAAACCCTGCTGGCCGAGCAGGCTTCGATTGTCGGGCCACAGCTCAAGAACGGTATAACCTGGATACTTCTTGGTTATGCGTCGACCAAGCTTTGGGCTACTGCCGTAGAGAAAGCCGGTAGCGTTGAGACCGATGCCGTAATCGCAGCTCTCGAAACCATGGGAACGACGGAAACACTGTTCGGCAAGGTCGGTTTCGGTCCGGGCAGCCGGGAAGGACTGTCGATGGACGAATACGCGCTCTTCACGATTTCTTCGTTCCAGAACGGCGGCTTCACGCTGGCCTGATCGATTGTCGGCGGACTCTCGCGCGGTGCGTGGAGCCCGTCACCAAGAGGACTAAACCATGTTTCTCGTTCTGATCTCGGGGCTAGCCCTGGGGTGCCTCTACGCCACGGTGGCCCTAAGTTACAACGTGATGTACTCGACCTCCAAGGTGCTCAGCATGGGCGCCGGACAGTTCGCCATGGTCGGCGGCATTGTCGGCGCATGGACGCTCGGCGATCTTGGCTGGCCGATCTGGGCCTCGCTACCGCTCGTTATCGTCGTTGGTCTGATCTTTGGCTGGCTGACGGAACTTGTCGCCATTCGCCGCACCATGAATGGTGGAGATGACCACCTCTGGATTCTGTCCACGCTTGCCGTTGCAACGATTGTCCAGCAAGGCATGGCGCTTTGGTGCGGAACAGAGCCGAGACCGTTCCCTCGGCTCATTCCCCAAGACTATGCTGGCATTTTGGACCAGAAATACTGGCTTCCGATTGTGACGGCATTTCTCATGGCGGGCGGGCTTGCATTGTTCTACCGCAAGACGACAATCGGCAAAATCTTCGTCGCGCTCGCAGACGATACTTTTGCGGTCAGTGCTCGTGGCATTTCAGCGATCCGCATGCGCTCGCTTTCCTATGCCATT
>Ga0180219_1000242_pt1 | contig 53409 bp, 50 predicted proteins | sample eDN3rd30CBELigMG_FD_151338 | JGI IMG/M metagenome (GOLD analysis project Ga0180219, IMG submission 151338) | Enriched Miracle-Growth compost microbial communities from Emeryville, California, USA - eDNA 3rd pass 30_C BE-Lig MG (version 2)... ... | reverse complement strand
AGATCACCGAGAATTACACGCTCGAAAGCCTGCCTGGCCGGCAGGTAGCGGCGGTCGTGAATTTTCCGCCGCGCCAGATCGGTAAATTCATGTCCGAAGTGTTGACGCTCGGCTTCGCCGATGCCGCCGGGGCTGTCGTGCTGTTCCAACCCGATGTCCCGGTTCCAAACGGCAGCCGCCTGTTCTGAGGCGGCCGCGGAGCGACAAAGAAAAAGGCGGCTCGCGCCGCCTTGATCTCAAAACGTCCGAGGAGAAATCCTCAGAGCTGCTTCAGCATGTTGGCTGCGCCGGAAGCCTCGGCTCCCGCGCCTTCCTCGACATTGAGCTGGCGCACGACGCCGTCGTCGACCAGCATGGAATAGCGGCGCGAACGCACGCCCATGCCGCGCTCGGTCAGGTCGAGCAGCAGGCCGATGTCCTTGGCGAACTTGCCGCTGCCGTCGGCGAGGAATTCGATCTTGCCTTTGGCGCCGGAAGAATCGGCCCAGGCGTTCATGACGAAGGCATCATTGACGGAAACGACGGCGATGGAATCGACGCCCTTGGCCTTGATCGCTTCGGCATTGTCCTTGAAACCGGGCAGATGATTGTTGCTGCAGGTCGGCGTGAAGGCGCCGGGAACCGCGAACAGAACGACTTTCTTGCCCTTGAAAATATCGTCCGTGGTCTTCGGCTTCGGGCCTTCCGAAGTCATGACCGTGAAAGTGGCGCTTGGCAGATGGTCGCCAACCTTAATCATTGAAATCTCCCTGAACGTTGACACACGCACAGCCGCTTCGGCCGCTTCTGTCTTTCTACGGCTTAGCCGGCCCGGCGTCGAGGTCGATTGCGCGCTCAATTGCCGACTTGCTGTCGGATTTGCCGTCTCGATAGGTCAGCAGCACCTTCAAGGGCTGTGTCCAGACGGACGGTTTCTGCACCATGACGAGACTGAATCCGTCGCCAGCGCGTTTTGTCTCGAAATAGGAGCCGTCCGGCCCTTCGGCGAAGAGATCGGCATCTGCTTTCGGCATTGGCGATATGCGCACGGTCCAGGTCTTCTCGCCCTTTTTTGGGCTGCTGGGGACCGGTTCCACGGTCAATCCTGGCGTATCAGCCGCGCCGATGGGGCGGGGCACCTGCGCCTCGAACCGGGCAATGCGTTGGACATGCCGGCCAGGCCTGGCGTCGGGCGCAAGCTGGAGCTGCATGCGGCCTTCCGCCGGGATGCAGATTTTTTCGCAGGAGGCGTAATGCAGAAACAGGTCGAGGGACACCGGCTTGGTCGGGTCGGCAGGCTTGATCTCGACTGGAAAAACCACTTCCTTGAGATAGCCGTAGGCCTCGGCGCCGGCTTCCTCGATGCGCGACGGCGCCGGATAGCGCACGGTCGCCGCGGCCAAATTGGCCGATTTGGAGAAATCGAACATCGGCGGCACGCCGGCCTCGCCGGGGGTGCGCCAATAGGTCAAGGACTGGTCATCCAGGCGGATTTCGACGCCGAGACGATAGACGCCGTTTTCCGGCGGCCCGGCCGACAGCAGGCGCACGCGTGATTTCGCCGACGGCGCCCAGGCTGAAACGGAAGGATCGGCGCTGGCCGCGCCGGAGATAGCGCTGAGCGCGGCGGCCGCCAGCAGGGTGGCGCGCAAATGATTGATCGATATGGCTATGGTTCGACGCATTGGACTCTGAAAATAGTGTTCGGACGGCTCTTGTGCCAGCAACGATTGCGTGACGCAGTGTGATCGGATTTTGATGAAAATTCACCACCTTTGCCATGGCGCCGGGCTTCGGGTGGACTGCGTTTCCGATTCCTTGGAATCGGAAAGACGCGTCTCGTTTTTTGAAAGAGCGCATTTTCTTCAGGCGAACCGGCGTCCACTTCGCTCGAAAATGCGCTAGAAGGGGTCCGAACGCAGAAATCCCCTGCTTGCCGAGGAAACCGCCGATGCATCCCAACGACCCGTCCCTCCGCTCTTTCATCGACGTGGCGCCGGACAGCGATTTCCCCATCCAGAACCTGCCTTATGGCGTGATCGTGACGTCTGACGACCGCCGCCCGCGCGTCGCCGTCGCCATCGGCGATCACGTGCTCGATCTCGGCATCATGGAAGATTCCGGCCTGCTGCCGAAAGTGTCGGCGAAGCCGGTGTTCCGCACGCCGTCGATCAATGCGCTGATGGAGAACGGCGCCTACGGCATCGGCACGGTGCGCCGCAAGATCAGCGAACTGCTGCGTCATGACAATCCCGTGCTGCGTGACAACGGCGTGTTGCACAAGCGCGCGCTCGTCCCGGTCAAGAACGTCAAGCTGCGGCGCCCCGTCGATGTGGCCGGCTATACGGATTTCTATTCCTCGCGCGAGCACGCCACCAATGTCGGCAGCATGTTTCGCGGCAAGGACAATGCGCTGGGCGAGAACTGGCTGCACATTCCCATCGGCTATAACGGCCGCGCCAGCACCGTCGTCGTCAGCGGCACGCCGGTCATCCGTCCGCAGGGTCAGCTCAAGGGTCCGGGCGATGCGGCGCCGACGTTCGGCCCGAGCAAACGTCTCGACATCGAGCTTGAAATGGCCGCCATCGTCGGCCGCAAGACCGAGATGGGCCATGTGATGGATGTCGCCGAAGCACAATATTCGATCTTCGGCTTCGCCCTCTTCAATGACTGGAGCGCCCGCGATATCCAGCAATGGGAATACGTGCCCCTCGGGCCGTTCCAGGGCAAGGCCTTCGCCTCGACCCTGGGCGCCTGGGTGGTCACCAACGAGGCGCTGACGCCGTTCTTGGTCGAAGGGCCGAAACAGGATCCCGCGCCGCTGCCCTATCTGCGCCAGGACAAGCCGCACAATTACGACATCCATCTGGAGGTCGAGTTGAAGCCGGCCAACGCCACGCGCGGCACCATCATCAGCGTCTCCAACTTCAAGCACATGTACTGGTCGAGCGCCCAGCAGCTCGCCCATCATACCTCCTCGGGCTGCGCCATGTCGGTTGGCGACCTCATCGGCTCCGGCACGATCAGCGGGCCCGAGAAGGGCAGCTACGGCAGCATGCTGGAGCTGAGCTGGGGTGGCAAGGAACCGATCGAACTGGTCGAAGGCGGCACAAGGTCCTTCCTTGAGGACGGCGACACCGTGACCTTGCGTGGTTACGCGCAAGGAGCCGGCTATCGTATCGGCTTTGGCGAAGCCAGCGGCCAGATCATGCCGGCAAGAGCATGATCCGGAAAAGTGGAAACCGGTTTTCCGATAAGATCATGCTCAAACAAAGAGACTCAAAAGTGAAGTAACGTCGCCATTTTATGCGAAAATTGATCTCTCCGGCCCGGAAAACCGGGTCGGAGCGCTGGATTGGACGATAGTTTAATGGTTTGACGTGGCCCGGCGGTTCTGGGAGCCGCGGTTCGACTCGCGCCAAAAATCAGAATGCCTTAACTTCGTTCCATTACTGCTGGGTAGGGATATCCCACTCGCTTCTGTTCCGGGCCACCGATGCGTCACGCACTTGTCATTGTTCTCGCGCTTACGGCTTCGCCGGCGCTTGCGCAGATGCAACTGCCAGGCGCGATGAGCGCGCCCACGCCGGCAGGTGCGCCGGGCGGGAGCGGCGCGACCGGCACCCGGCATTCGGATGGTCCCCCTAAACCTGCCGGTCCCGTCGCTGTCCGCTCGCCGTCGGAACAGACCATCGTCGATCGCCCGCTGCGCCTCAACGGCAGCCGCGGCCAGATGGTGTTCGAAACCAGGGACGGCGCGCTGCAGCTCAAGAGCCTGACCATTTCCGGCGAGTTGATGTCGAAGCGCGGCGAGGCCTGCCAGGTCGAGGTTTCCGGCGGCCCGTTCAGCGCGCGCCGTATCGGCCGCGTCGAAGGTCTGCGCCGTTATGATGTGGCCATCGCCAGTTGCCCGTTCACCTTCGACATCATGGACGGCGCCGTGCAGGTCAATGTCGGCGATGCCACCTCGAGTTCGCCGCTCGCCGGCGTTTGTGAATTCCAACAGGCCGATTGCCGCGGCTATGTCGCCGGCATTTGGGGCCCGTCCGGATCCTCGTTCGGCCCGGGCGAGACCAAGGAAATCGAATCTGTCCGCAGAAAAGCGGAGAGCAATGCGCGCACCAATTTCCGTGCCCTCCTGGCCGCGCAAGGACGCGACAAGGCCGGCATAAAGTCGATCGCCGCGGATCAGGCGGGCTTTTCGTCCCGTCGCGCCGAAAGATGCGCCGACTACGACCGCGAGGATGTGCACGGCTTCTGCGCCTCCCGTGTCACCGAAGCCTGGGCTGTCGCCTTGAGGGCCAAGCTCAATCCTGCGACATTCGAGCGGGACGACGATTCTCCACCCGATCGCAAGACGCCGCCGACGCGGCCAAGGGCTCACAAGCCGCCTGTACCCCAGGTTGCGCCTCAAGCCGTTCAGGAACCGCCGGCGCCGTTCGCACCGACCGTTCGATGACGGTGACCCAATTGTAAAGCCGGACATGGCGGAGGCGGCGATTGACGCAGATGATGGGCGCGGCTGCGCAGGTTGAAGATCGCAGCGCGCAAAATCATCGCACGCTCGTTTCGATCATGCTCGGCGTTGCGCAGACATTGGCCTGGGCATCGAGTTATTATCTGACCGCCATCATCGCCGTGCCTGTCGCGCGCGATCTCGGCATTTCCGTCACCTGGTTTTTCGGCGCCTTCTCGCTGTCGCTGCTGCTCTCGGCGGGCCTCGCGCCGATGGCCGGAAAATGGGTCGACCGCCATGGCGGCCGGGGCATTCTGATCGCCTCCAACCTGACGTTCGCAGCCGGCCTGGTGTTGCTCGCGTCCGCCAATGGTCCCGTTATGCTGCTGATCGCGTGGATGGTGCTCGGCGTCGCCATGACCATCGGGCTGTTTGAAACCGTCTTCGCGGCGTTGACGCGTGTCTATGGCATGGCGGCGCGTGGTCCGATCACCATGGTCAGCGTGATCGGCGGTTTCGGCGGCACCATCGGCTGGCCGATGACGGCCTGGCTCGATGCCAATTACGGCTGGCGCTCCGCCTGCATGGTCTGGGCCGTCCTGCAGGTGACGCTCGGGCTTGGATTGCACTTCGTGTTCGTCCCACGCGGCGTTCGCCCTCATGCTGCGCCGGTGCAGGAAACGTTGGCGCAAGACACGCCGCCGCCATCGGTGCCCGCAGTCGCGGAGCAAGTTGCGGCCCCTTCGCTGCTCGATCGCACCATGGCCTTGCTGGCCTACATCTTCGCCTCCGTCTGGTTCATCACCACGGCCATGGCATCGCATCTGCCTTACGTGCTGCAGATGAGCGGCGTCCCGACAGCCTCGGCGATTTTCGCCTGCGCGCTGATCGGCCCGGCTCAGGTGGCCTCGCGCATGATCGAGTTCACCATCGGCCGCCACATCCATCCGCTGATCTCGGCGCGCATCGCGGCGCTGGCGCATCCGGCGGCCTGTGTGGCTCTGCTCGTCTTCGGACCCGTCGCGGCCATCGTCTGTACCGTGCTGCATGGCTTCGGCAACGGCATATTGACGACGGCGAAAGGCACCTTGCCGCTGGCGCTGTTCGGGCCGCACAATTACGGCAAACGCCAGGGCCTGATCAGCATTCCGGCCCGCTGCACCCAGGCCTGCGCGCCGCTGGCCTTCGGCTTCTTCATCGAGCAATGGGGCGTCTACGCCTTGCTGGCGTCAACCGGCATGAGCCTTCTGATCTTCGCCGCGCTGCTGGCGCTGAACGGGGAAGAGCGGCCGCGCTGATTATTGCTTTTCAGCGCGCGGGACCACCGCGAGAACGATGGGCAGCGCCCATGTGCCGAAACCCCAGGTCAATAAATGCTGCTGGCCCTGGGTTACGGATGTCTCCCATTGGCCGCAAAAATCCCGGCGATAGGTCCCCGCGGCAATGCTCTGGCAGGCGACGGGACCGCCATCGAGATTGAGTGCGACCTTCAGATCAAGCGGTGCGGAGCGCAGGAAGCCCGCAAGGCGATCAAGCGAGAAGAACGCGTCTTTCGTGGTTCCAAAGATAATGCGCCCCGACTTGTCCTCGCCGACAAAACTCCGGTTCGCCAGCCAGCGCCGGTCCGCGGTGACACGGCTCGTGCCGTCCTCGGCCAGCAGCAGCGGATACGACACCATGGCGTCATGGGCGCCGGCAAAAGCCGCCTGCCAGTTTGTGTTTTTGAGATCGCGAATGCCTGCCATAGCACGAGAGGCGACAAAGGCCCCATGCTTTGCTTCATAGTCGGACGGCCCGGTCCGCAGGCCGGCCTCGATCAGCGGCGTGTCCGGCGCGCCGGTCTTCGAATAATAGCTACCGTTGATGACAAGCATCGCACCGAGATCCGCCATCCATGCGTCAGGGCCTTTGTTGCTGGCCGGCGCGGTGCGAACCTGAAAATCAAACCGGGCGGCATCGACCCGCGCGAGGAGGAAGCGATCGACCTCCTGTCCATCGGCCAGCACCGGCAATTCGCCAACCTCGAAGCCGGGCGCAACCTCGCGCCATGCGAAGGAGCCGGCTTCAGCCGCGGGCGGTGGATCGCGCAGCGCCGCGCGCATGGCGGCAGACAGACGTGGGCTGTCGGGCGCGACCGCAACCCAATAGCTGCCGCCGCGGCGCAAAACGGCGTTGACGCCGTGCAGGCCGGCATAAAAATAAAGCGCTGCCAATGGCAGCGCGACGAGCGAGACGACGGACATGGCGGCGACGGCCAGCCAGTGCTTCTTCAGCCATATGCGCAATGTTGGTCCCCCAGCCTCGAATGATGGGCACGATGCTGGGGCGATGAGGCGGCGATATGGCGGAACTGTGCCACTTCTGGTCTTGGAGTTTTCTGGTCTTGGCGTCGTTGTGCGTCAGCCTTGGTATGTCATCCCCGCCGCCCGCAAAGCGGGCGAGCGGGGATCCAGACCTGACGGTCGACGTCCGCCGCCACCAACGACCTGCATCGATGTCGCTGCATCGCCTGGATTCCCGCTCGCGCCTTGCGGCGCGTCGGGAATGACACTGGTTGTGGCAGGTATCTACGCCGCCTCGCCTTGCGTCTGTCCGGCTTCCCAGCCGATGATCGCCTGCTTGCGCGCCAGGCCCCAGTGATAGCCGGTCAGCGCGCCGGTCGCGCCGAGCACCCGGTGGCATGGCACCACGAAGGAGATCGGATTGCGGCCGACGGCGGCGCCGACGGCGCGCGCCGCCTTCGGCTTTTCGATATGCTTCGCAATGGTCGAGTAGGTCGTCGCCCTGCCGAGCGGAATGCGAAGCAGGGTTTCCCATACGCGCACTTCGAAATCCGTGCCGATGAGAACCACACGCAGCGGCCGATCCTGCCGCCACTGGCTGGGATCGAAAGCGCGGCGCACATAGGTTGCGGCGGCCTCGTCATCGCGGATGTAATGTGCGTTGGGCCAGCGCCGTTGCATGTCGGCGAGCGCGCCTTCGCGTCCGCCGGCAGGCTTGCCATCGGTCGCGGCCGTGCCGGGCGCGGACTTCTGATCAACCCAGCCAAGGCCGGCGAGACCGCGCGGCGTGAACACCGCCAGCGCCTCGCCGAACGGCGACTGGTGAAAGCCGTACGTCAACGTCAGGCCCTGGCCGCGCGCCTTGTATTCGCCAGGCGACATCGCCTCATGGGTGACGAACAGATCGTGCAGCCTTCCCGGACCGGAGAGGCCCACTTCATAGGCCGTGTCGAGCACGGAAGCCGAATCGCGCAGCAGGTTGCGCGCGTGGTCGAGCGTCAGCGCCTGCAGGAATGCCATCGGCGTCAGCCCGGCCCAGCGCTTGAACAGATGCGCGAAATGCGATGGCGACACACCCACATGGGCGGCGATGGCGTCGACCGAGGGCTGCTCTTTCCAGTTCAGCGACAGATATTCGATGGCGCTGCGGATGCGCAGATAGTCTTCGCAGGACGGCAGGACTTCGACACTGCCGGGGGCGCGGAGCGAAATGGTCTGGCTCAGGCCGAGTGCATCGTTGACGGGCGCATTGTTCAGGACGTTCATGGCAAATTCCTTTTGATGGGCCCATCCTGCCCCCACTGTTCCCGGCAAACCACCCGAAAACCGCTATTTTCACGCCTGATTAAAGGTGGGGCCGCGGCGGGCTTCGGCCAGGGCCCGCGACAGGCCGTCGGCGAATTCGGCGCGTGCGTCCGGCGCCAGCCAGGTGGCGATTTCGATCTGTCGGTCGCGCGACACCAGCGCCAGCCGGATGAGGCCGAAATCCTCGTCTTCCTGCCGCTCCAGGCGCACCCATTGCGGATTGAACCGCCATTGCCGCCGCTGGCCGCGCTGGCTGACCTTCTCGATATGCAGGGCCAGCGGTGTGACGATGACGTCCTCATAGGCCCGCGCGGCGCGGAAATTGGAGCGGAAGGCGAAATAGAAAATCGCCACGTCGACGCCCATGAAACCAGCGACTGGCCATGCCCCCATGAAAACGAAGGGCAGGGTGACGCAAAACGACATGGCGGAGAAAATCATCAACAGCCGGATGAAGCTGGCACGGTTGAGCGAACGGTGCGGCTGGGTGCGGCGCGCGAAAATCTGTGTGTCGTAGGGGCTGTGGTCGTCCAAGACGCTCGCTCTCCCGAATTCCAGAAGCGCATTTTCAAGCGAAGTGGATGCCGGTTCGCGTGAAGAAAATGCGCTCATTAAATTAACTGGACGCGTCTTTCCGATCTTCCGATCGGAAAACGCTATAGTATAAGCCGATCATGCCCGCGAAAAAGCCCAACCTTGCCGCGCCGAAACGCCGCGTTAGCGCTGCCGCAAAAGCGGCCGTGGTCCCGCCGGCTGGCGCGAAATCAGGCATCAAGCCCAGGCCGAAAACGAAACGCCTGCCGAAGCCGGTCGATGCGGAGACAATCTACAAAATTTTCGAACGGCTGGAAAAACACAATCCGGAGCCCAAGGGCGAGCTCCATTATGTCAATGTTTTCACCCTTCTGGTGGCGGTCGTCCTGTCGGCGCAGGCAACCGACGTCGGCGTCAATCGCGCCACTGGGCCATTGTTTGCAATCGCCGATACGCCGCAAAAAATGCTGGCGCTCGGCGAGGAAAAAGTCCGCAACTACGTCAAGACGATCGGGCTTTATCGCAACAAGGCGAAGAACGTCATCCTGCTCTCGCAACAATTGATCGACGAATTTGGCGGCGAGGTGCCGCGCACCCGCGAGGAGCTGGAGAAGCTGCCGGGCGTCGGCCGCAAGACCGCCAATGTGGTGCTCAACATCGCCTTCGGCGAAGAGACCATCGCCGTCGACACGCATCTCTTCCGTCTCGCTAACCGGCTGCGTCTCGCACCGGGCCGCACGCCGCTGGAAGTCGAACTGGGACTTGAGAAAAGAGTGCCGAAGCGCTTCCGCCGCCATGCCCATCACTGGCTCATCCTGCACGGCCGCTACATCTGCAAGGCCGTGCGGCCGGAATGCGAGAAATGCGTGGTGTCGGATTTATGTACGTCGCCGGATAAAAGAATCTGACAGCAGCGTCAGGGGCGGCTTACTGAACCGGATAAAAGTACAGCCCGATCCAGCCTGCAACGCCGACGATGATGCGCCACCACGCGAAGGGCGTGAAGCCGTGCCGCGTCACATAATTGAGGAAGCCGCGCACGACGAGCAGCGCCGACAGGAAGGCCGCGACAAAGCCGATGCCGATCAAGGTGACATCGTGGAAGTTGAGGTCCTTGTAGCTTTTTAAAAGGTCGTAGGCGAAAGCGCCGGCCATGGTCGGCATCGCCAGAAAGAACGAGAATTCCGCCGCCGACCGTTTGTCGGCGCCCATCAGCATCGAGCCGACGATGGTCGCGCCCGAGCGCGACACGCCGGGCACCATGGCGAGGCACTGGAACAGGCCGATCTTCAGGCACATCAGTGGCGGATAGTCCATCACATCGGTGTATGTCTGCTTGATCGGCATGTCTTCGACAGCCAGCAGCACGAGGCCGCCGGCGATCAGTGTGGTGCACACGATCATCGGATTGAACAGCACGTCCTTGATGAAGTTGTGCAGCAGCGCGCCGATGATCGCCGCCGGCAGGAAGGCGATCAGAATGCCCAAGACGAAACTCCGGGCCCGCTTGTCGCTGGGCAGGGCGAGCAGGATCGACAGCAACCGTCTGAAATAGACGATCAGGATGGCCAGGATCGCGCCAAGCTGGACCAGAACCTCGAACGTCTTGCCCTTCGATTCGAAACCGAGAAAATGCCCGATCAGCAGCAGATGGCCGGTCGACGACACCGGCAAAAACTCTGTAAACCCTTCAACAACACCAAGAACAAGCGCCTTGATGGCTTCAAGCGTCAACATGCGCGCAGCTCCCAGCGCTGGATCGGATGACGCCGGTCATCCGCGAATCTCTGGCGAATCGCTTGCCCCGGCGCTGCAGCATTTCTATACGGGGAAGGATTTCGCGCCACAACGGCCGTGCTTAACCAAGCGTTAACCAGCAGGTTGTGGATTGCACCTTTGGCGTTAATCATGTGTCATGACCATGACGCCCTTTGCCGGATCGCTTAGGCGACGCGTCCGTACAATCGTAGAGTTTTCGCTTAACCATGGCTGTTCTGTTCCATCATCCACTTTGCCCCCATTCGCGTTTTATCCGTCTCGTTCTGGCCGAATACGGACTTGAGGCCGAACTCATCGAAGAGCGTGTTTTCGACCGCCGCGACGAGTTTCTGATGATCAATCCGGCCGGCGAAACCCCGGTTCTGGTGGAACGCTCGCAACTGGTGGTGCCTGGAGCCGGCAATATCGCCGAATATCTCGATGAAACCCGCGGTCTGGCCCTTGGCCCGCACCGGTTGCTGCCCGAAGACCCGGCCGCGCGGGTCGAGGTGCGCCGCCTCCTCGACTGGTTCAACGGCAAATTCTTTGCCGAGGTGTCGAATTTCCTTGTCACCGAGAAGGTCTATAAGCGTTTCATGACCTCGGATAATGGCGGCGGCGCCCCCAATATGGATGCCGTGCGCGCCGCCCGCGCCAATATCCGCTATCATATGAGCTACATCGGCTGGCTCACGGCGAAGCGGAACTGGCTTGCCGGGGACCAGATGACCTATGCCGATCTGGCGGCGGCGGCGCACCTGTCCTGCGCCGATTTTCTGGGCGACGTGCCATGGAGCGAAGACGACACGGCGAAGGAATGGTACGCGCGGATCAAATCGCGCCCGTCGTTCCGCGCCCTGCTGAGCGACCGGGTGCCGGGCATGACGCCGGGCCCGGCCTACGCGGACCTGGACTTCTGAAGGCAAATTTCCTCGAAGATTTGCACCGGCATGCCGGCGAGCTGGGTTTCGATGTCTGCCGCGTCGTGGCGCCAAACGCCATTCCCTTCGCGCCGGGCCGGCTGCGCCAATGGCTGTCGCAAGGCGCCAATGGTGAGATGGCATGGATGGCCGAAACGGAGGATCGCCGCGCCGATCCGCGCGTGCTGTGGCCGCAGGTAGCCAGCGTCATCGTGCTCGCCGTCAACTACGGGCCTGACGACAATCCACTCGCCACGCTCGATGAGAAATCCTCCGCATCGATCTCCGTCTATGCGCGCAACCGCGATTATCACGAGCTCATCAAGGGCCGGCTGAAAATGCTGGCGCAGCATCTCGTCAAACAGGCGGGAGCTGCCGCAAGGCCTGACGTCAAGGTCTTCGTCGACACGGCGCCGGTGATGGAAAAGCCTCTGGCCGCCGCCGCCGGTGTCGGCTGGCAGGGCAAGCACACCAATCTTGTCTCGCGAGACTTCGGCTCCTGGCTGTTTCTGGGCACCATCTTCACCACGCTCGAACTGCCGTTCGACGAACCGGAAGTGGACCATTGCGGCTCCTGCCGCGCCTGTCTCGACATCTGCCCGACCAATGCCTTCCCCGCTCCCTACCAGCTCGACGCGCGCAAATGCATTTCCTATCTGACCATCGAGTATAAGGGCCATATCGCGCCGGCGTTTCGCAGCGCCATCGGCAACCGGATCTATGGCTGCGACGATTGCCTGGCCGTCTGCCCGTGGAACAAATTCGCCAGCGATGCGCGCGAGGCTAAACTGCAGGCGCGCGATGATCTGCGGGCGCCGCCCTTGGCCGATCTCGCCGCGCTCGACGATGCGGGCTTTCGCGCCAAGTTCTCCGGCAGCCCGGTGAAGCGAATCGGCCGCGACCGGTTTCTCCGCAATGTGCTTATCGCCATCGGCAATTCAGGCGATGCCGCATTGCAAAAGACCGCGCTTCAACATGTCTCCGATGCATCGCCTCTGGTGCGCGCCATGGCGGTGTGGGCATTGCACAGGCTTGCCGCGCCTCACGACGTGGATGCGTTGCGGCAGCGTTTTGCGCCGGGCGAGACCGATCCCGCCGTGTTGGCGGAATGGAATGCCAATGTTACAGTCTCGTGACAGTCGAATGGCTGACATGTCGGAAGCGGAGGATTCGCGGGGCGCGTCTGTGTGCTAGGGCACCGCATATGGATTCGCGAAGACGCATGGAGGGGCGCTTGCATCGTTCGGCATGCGCCAGAGACGAATTGAGGATATGCACCCGCGATGAATTTGTTTGTGTTCGGATTGGGCTACTCGGCGCTGAACTTCGTGCTGAAACATCGGCATGACTTCACGAGCGTCGCCGGCACGGTGACGAGCCCCGAGAAGAAGACACAACTGCTGGAAGCGGGCATCGAAGCTTACGTTTTTTCACACGATGAGGCCGATCCGGAGATCGTCGACGCGCTCGCCAGAGCCGACATCCTGCTTGTCTCAACGCCGCCGGGCGACGCGGGCGATCCTGTCCTGACGAAATATGCGCTGCCGCTGCTGCGCGCCAAATCGATCCGCAAAGTCATCTACCTCTCGACCGTCGGCATCTATGGCGATCGCGGCGGCGCCTGGGTCGACGAGACGTCGATGCCGATGACCACCAACGAGCGCAGCCTGATGCGGCTCGCCGTGGAAAATCTCTGGCGTGCCCTGGTGCGGGAAGGCGACCGCAGCCTCTATGTCTTGCGGCTGTCGGGCATTTACGGCCCAGGCCGCAATGCCTTGGTGCAGTTGCACAAGGGCACGGCGAAGCGTCTCGTCAAGCCCGGCCAGGTGTTCAACCGCATTCACGTCGAGGACATCACGCAGGCGATTGCCCTGTGCTGCCAGCGCGAAGCCGGGACGGAAGATCTGCTCTTCAACATCACCGACAATGAGCCGGCGCCGGCGCAGGATGTCGTCGCCTATGCCGCCTCGCTACTGGAGATCGAGCCGCCCCCGGAAGTCGATTTCGATACCGCCGACCTCACCGAGATGGCGCGCAGTTTCTATTCCGAGTGCAAACGCGTTTCCAACAAGCTTGCCCGGCAGCAGTTGAATTTCAAGCCGCGCTACCCAAGCTACCGCGAAGGCATGCGGGCCCTGTGGGCGGCGGGCGAGGGCAAATCCTGACCGCTGCGTCAGGCCGCGGCCAGATGCTGCAGATGCTCGAGGCGTAGAAAGCGAATGCCGTTCGGAACGATCAGGATGAGCTCGTCGCGCGCCATTTTCGTGAGCGTGCGGCTGACCGTCTCGATCGTCAGCCCCAGATAGTCCGCGATATCCTGACGTCCCATCGAGAGCTGCAATGTGGCGCCCTGGCGTCCCAGCCGCTCATGGCGCGTGCGCAAAGCCGTCAGAAACGCTGCCAGCCGTTCCTGGGCGGAGCGGCGGCCGAGCACGACCATCTGTTCGCGCGCCATGGCAAGGTCGCGGGCGGAGAATTCCAGCAGCCGGTGCATGAGATCCGGTTGGCCGGCCAGGAACACAGAGAAGGCCTTCTGGTTGAAGCGGCAGGCCGTGACGGGTTCCACCGCCTCGGCGGTGAAATGGCAGCGATCGGTAAAGGTCAGCCCAAGGAAATCGCCGGGGATGGCAAAGCCGATGATCTGCCGGCGGCCGTCGCTGAGTGTCTTGCTCAAACGGACGCAGCCCGAGGTGATGTTGAAGACGCCCGCAGCCTGATCGTCCTGGTCAAACAGCGTTGCCCTCGCGTCGAAGCGGACCCGCCGGCTCAGAGCCTCCAGCCCCGAAAGTTCAGTCCCTGAAACCGCGGCGCAGATGCTGAAGGGCCGGACGTCGCATGTGGGGCAATCGCCGTGAAGGGCGCGGCATTGGTCGATGCGGCATTGAGTACGCGGCGGCATGGGACACCTGCTGGTCGAGGCCATAGCGATGGCGTAGCAGGGCGCTCTGTGCCGTTCATTGATTCAGATCAAAGACGGTTTGATGCTCTTACCGCCGCGGTTTTCCGCGTACGGTCTGATAATCCGCATAGGCCACTGTCGCGGCGAAGGTCAGGAAGGTAAGAACCACTCCGGCGAGGTAGATGGGTCCGATAATCTCTGCGGGCATGACGCTCTCCATCGGTTGATGAAGCGACCATCGGTCTGGCGCCGTATCTGCGCATTGATATGAATCAATGCCGCGGAGAGCGGAACAGCTGTGCGGCTATCGCGTTGCTCCGCAAGACGCACAGGCGTAGTTTGAGCACGCTTAGATGGCGACGGGAGTATTCCATGGGCATGTTGATCGACGGACAGTGGGAGGACCGGCCGCTGGTCATTGCCGAGCGCGGAAAGTTCAACCGCCCCGACAGTTCTTTCCGCAACTGGATCACGCCGGACGGCGCCTCCGGCTTCAAGGCCGAGCCCGGCCGCTATCATCTCTATGTCGCCATGGCCTGCCCCTGGGCGCACCGGACCCTGATCATGCGCGCGCTGAAAGGCCTGCAGGACATGATCTCGGTCTCGGTGGTGCACTGGCTGATGCGCGACAACGGCTGGACGTTCCAGCCTGGTCCCGGCGTCGTGCCGGATCCTGTCGGCGGCGCGGATTATCTCTACCAGGTCTACCAGCGGGCGGACGCATCCTATACCGGGCGGGTCACCGTGCCCATTTTGTGGGATCTGCAGACGAACACCATCGTCAACAATGAATCCTCCGAAATCATCCGCATGCTAGGCTCCGCCTTTGACGCTATCGGCGCGACCCCAGGCGATTATTATCCACAGCCGCTGCGCGCCGAGATCGATGCGCTTAACGAGCGCATCTACGGCACGCTCAACAATGGCGTCTACAAGGCCGGATTTGCGACCAGCCAGGACGCTTACGAAGAGGCCGTCTATCCGCTCTTCGACACGCTCGATTTTCTTGAGGAGCGCCTGTCTAAAAAGCGTTACCTGTGCGGCGATCAATTGACCGAAGCCGACATCCGATTACTGACAACCTTGCTGCGGTTCGATTCGATCTACGCCTCGCACTTCAAATGCAACATCCGCCGCATCGTCGACTATCCCAACCTCTGGGCCTATACGCGCGACCTGGTACAGCGGCCGCAGATCGCGCCGACGTTCAATCTCGATCACTGCAAGCGGCACTACTTCGGCAGCCATCTGCACATCAACCCGACCGGCATCGTGCCGGTTGGGCCGAAGCTCGATTTCAACGCACCGCAGGATCGTGCGAGGTTGAGCGGCAAGGCATAGCGCGCCTCAGCGCTTAAGCTGTTCGGCGAGCCAGTCGGCCGACTGGTTGCGGTACATGTAAAAGCGGTTGTGCGCGACGTGGTCGCCGCCTTCGACATAGACAAGTTCCGTCGGCCCCCTGGCTTCCCTGGCCAGCCGCTCGGCGTCCTCCGGTGGGCAGAGCCGGTCGAGCCCGCCGGCAATCACATAGAGAGGGCAGGTGATCTTGTCGGCCACGTCTTTCAGCGACAGGCTGAATGCCTTCTCGCGGGCTTCTTCCGGCGTGCTGCTGAAGCTGCGCTTCTGGTACGCGGCCTGCGTCAGCGGCGGGAGTTGGTTCCAGAGCGCACCCCAGTCATACGGGCCGCAGTTGGAGATGCAGGCCTTGACGCGCGGCTCGAAAGCGGCCGCGCGGGGCGCGTAATAGCCGCCGAGGCTGATGCCCCAGACCGCAACGCGCTTTGCATCGATATCCTTGCGCTCCGCCTCGATCCAGTCGATCACCGGGCCGATAACCTTCTCGTAGTCCCATCGGATCGGCATTTCATATTCGCCTTCGCCCTGGCCTGGGCCGTCGATCGCCAGAATGGCAATGCCGCGATCGAGGAAGTTCATTTCGAAAGTCAGAAGTTCTTCCTTGCTGGAATCGAGCCCCATGGTCATGAGCACGATGGGCGGCCGCTCCACGCCCTTCGGCTTGCGCAAGGTACAGGCCAGCGTGCGGCCCTCGTAGGGAACAAGAACGCGCTCGCCGGGCGGGTCGAGGTGCGGCAGCGCCAGATCGAGGCATTCCACAGCCTTCATATGCGCGGCGCGCATCTGCTCGATATCCTGCACGAAGAGATACTTCGCATAGTGATAGGTAACCGCCGCGCGGCTCAGATGATCGGCCGCGCTGATGTTGTAACCGCGCACCAGCGCCTCGCGGCCCAGACCTTCGTGAACAGCCGCGCGCGCGGACCATGCCTTGCACCAGTCATTCCAGCTGTCGAGCGAGTTCAGCACCTCCTCGAAATCGCTGGCCGCAACGCCGTTGACGGCGAAGCGGGAAAGAAAATGTCGCGCAATGGTCAGGCGAGGATCAGGCATGGTGTCTCTCCGCTATGTCTGTTTGTCTGGCTTCGCCGATGTCGGTGGTCTGCCCTTGATGTTGGCGACGGCTGCATCGACTTTATCGAGCCATGCTTTCATCATCCTGGCTTCGTCCCCCGTAAGCCCCGCTTCGATGATGCTGGCGAGTTCGCAGGCCCGTGGAATGATCGATTCATAAAGGGCTCGTCCCTTGTGCGTGAACGAGAGCACTTTGCTGCGGCGGTCGCTTGCGTGCGGCAGTTCGAAGATCAATCCCTCGGAAAGACATCTGGCGGCGGATCGGCTGATGGTGACACGGTCCATGGAGATCTTCTCGGCGATGTCCTTGGCCGAGATGGAGCCGAACCTGCCGATCTGGGCCATAAGCCGCCAGTCGGACACCGTGATGCCGAACTCGGAAAAATACACGCCCGCGCAGGCATCTGCGACACGGCGCGACACGCTCGACAATCGGAACAGGAGAAATTCCTCGTTCTCAAACTGTTGCTGGAAATAGCTTTCCAGCTTCGCGGTTGCCTCGTCGCGTGGATTTAGTTTCATGAGTAATTATATCGCTTGCAACTTTTTTGTGTCAACAGTAGCCTTGTCTTCAATAAGACCTGTGGAGACAAGATGAGCGCGAGTGTCATTCAGTTCGATATGCAGGCGCCGGATGATCTGGCAACGCTGAAACAGGCGCTTGAGAAACTTGGCTCTGCGAACATCAGAAGACTGGTGCTGCTCATGCGCGTCGCCGGCGAATACACGGATGGCTCCCGCGAAAAGGCGCGCGTCGCCGTCGAAGCTCTGCTGGCCCAGTTCGATCTTGCAGAGCGGTCCGAATTCATCACGGTCATCGGTGCAGAGGGCGCTTCCACGCCCTGTGGCTACGCGTTGATCGATGTCGAAGGAACATCCGCCAATCAAGCGCCGCGCCTCGCAATCGGCCTCGCCCGCATCGTTGCGCCGGACGAATCCACCATCGGATCGGTCGCCTACGCGCAATATGTCAAAAAGGCCGTGGACGCCGCGCTGGCCGATGGCGGCATGACCGCAGCCAACATCGAAACGGTGATCGTCAACGTGCCGCAACCGACAAGCGGCGACATCGGCGCGCGTGGGCGAAAAGGCCGCGCCGCGGCAGCGCTTGGCGCCGGCCTGGCCCTGGGAGAAATCCGGGATGGAGTTGTGCGCGAAGAAGATATCGTTACGAACGGCGATCTCTATGCCGCCCGCGTGCAGACCTTTACCGGACCGGCGATCCGCAACATCGAGGTGATCGCCATCGGCAACCGGCCGGGGGCAGGTGGCGATCTTCTGGCCTGCAATGTCATCACGACCGATCTGCTCGACGCACGTTCCCTGAAGCGCATGCTCGTCAAGGCAGGGCTGAAGCTCGATTCCGATGGCGAGCTTGAGACAGACCGGCTGGTCGCGACGATTGCGAAGCTGGGCGTGCATCCCAGCGGTGTTGTCGCGGGCGCGCCGACGACCATCTTCAATTCGGCGACGCCGCCGGAGAAACATGTGCGCGCAGCGCTGTCAGGTGTGATTGGCACGACGCTTCACACCACGCGCATCTTCAGCACCTTCGATCCCGTTCAGCAGGCGCCGCTCGGCGGCGGCACGATCTGCTGCATCATCCGCGCGGAGCCCGGCCAATGATGCATCTCTATGCCGCTGCGGCGCCCAACGGACGTCGCGCGCTGTTCGTCATGGAAGAGCTGGGCCTGCCTTACGAGCTGCACCTGCTCGATCTCGCCAAGCGGGACCAGGACAAGCCTGAGTTCCGGCAGTTGAACCCCCTTGGTCACGTCCCGGTTCTGGTGGATCCGGATGGCCCGGACGGGCGTCAGATAACGATCACGCAATCGGGCAGCGTCATCTTCTATCTCGCCCGCAAGGCGGGGCGGTTGATACCGCGCGACGAGGCGCAGCGCGTCAGGGCCGAGCAGTTCGCCTGGATGGCGCTGAGCGACGTGGCTGCGGCCTCGACCACGGTCTTTCTCGGATCGAAGATCGAGGGCGGAGCGGCTGTCGTCGAGCTGTTTCGCCAGCGAATGAAAGCCTATCTGCGCGTCATCGACGGTGAAATCGGATCGCGCGATTTCATCTGCGACGAGCTCGGCCTTGCCGATTTCGCACTGCTGCCGCTCGTTTTGCTTCCGCATGTGTCGGCGGCGATCGAGGACATGGGCGCCAATAACATCGCGCGCTGGCGCACCGCCCTGACGTCGCGTCCGGCGGTGCAAAGCGCACTCGCCAAGTCGGCACATCATTGAAGTGAGCTTATCGAACAAGACGAACCAGGAGACTTGCGGTGGATAGAATTAAGCATGTGCTGATTGCAGGCGCGGGACCCGTCGGCTCCGTGACGGGCCTCTATCTCGCCCGCAATGGCATCAAGGTGACCTTGTTCGATATGGCGCCGAAGCCAGCGGAAGATCATCGCGCCGCAACCTTGCAGCCTTCCACGCTTGATCTGTTCGAAGAGCTTGGATTGACGAAACGCATTCTCGAACAGGGGTTCAAGTCCCGCGAATTCCAGTGGCGCGACCGCGTCAGGAACGAGATCGTTGCCGAATTTGATTACGGCCGGCTCTCCGAGCTCTCGGGCCATCCCTATGTCATCCAGCTCGAGCAGCACAAGACGGTCTACACCGTGCTGGAGGCAGCAGAGCAGTACGACAACTTCATTCTTCGCAGGCCTGTCGAAGTCGTCGATGTACGGCAGTTCGCAGACCGCGTCGAATGCGACGTGCGCGACGAGAGTGGAGAAGTTGTCACGCATACAGGCGATTATCTCGTCGGTTGCGATGGCGGGCGCAGCATCGTGCGCAAGGCCACAGGCGCCAGCTTCGAAGGCTTCACCTGGCCTGAGCGCTTCAACATCGTTTCGACCACAGCCAATCTTGGCGAGATCCACGGTTTCCGCCTGCGCAACTATGTCTCGCATCCCGATCGCTGGTGCTCGCTGATGCAGGTGCCGGGCGAGGATGGAAAAGGCCTCTGGCGCTGCGTCTTCCCGGCGAAGAGCGAGGAAAGCGACGAAGAGGTGATGAGCGATGCCTGGATCGACGCCCGCTTCCGCGAATGCATGAACGCCGGTCCTTATCCGATCGTCCATCGCAATATGTACAACGTTCATCAGCGCGTTGCCGGCAACTTCCGCACCGGACGCATCGTGCTGGCCGGTGATTCCGCGCATGTGAACAATCCCATCGGCGGCATGGGCATGAACAGCGGCTTCCAGGATGGTATCACCTTGGCGCGCAAGCTCATCGAAATCTCGAAGGGCGCCGATGCCGATGCCTTGCTTGACCGCTACGACCGCCAGCGTCGGTTGACGGCGATCGAATATGTGCAGGCGCAATCCATCGCCAACAAAAGAGTCCTCGAGGAAAAGGATCCGCAGGTTCGCGAGAAGAACCTTGACGAATTGCGGCGGATCCACGCCGACCCCGACCGTCATCTCGATTATGTGAAGCGTGCCTCGCTCATCTCGATGTGGGAGAAATCAGAACAGATCCAATAGTCCGACAGGCATGAAATGTGCACCGCGTAGCAAGTTACCCCTGCTCCATAATGATAGGATGGCTTTGCATGTTTGATAAGCACAGTAAGAAGAAGACCATCATGTTTGGCCGCAACACGATCACATGCGCGCTTGCTGCGCTTTTTGCCATGGTTGGCTTGAGCAGCATATCCACAGTGGCATTGAGCCAGTCATGGCCAACAAGGGCGGTCACCATCATCGTGCCGTTCCCGCCAGGCGGGAACACGGACACCATGTCTCGCATCCTCGCTCAGAAACTCACAGAGACGTTCGGACAGAATTTCCTGATCGAGAATCGGATCGGTGCTTCGGGTGCAATCGGTACGACTGCGGTCGCACGCGCGGATGCCGATGGATATACGCTGTTGTTCGGAGCGTTCCAGCAGATCTCGGTGATCCCCTTTATCGACAAGGTAAACTACAATCCGAAGACCGATCTCGCTTACGTCAGCATTTTCGGCGAAGGGCCTTTCGTTCTCGGTATCAATACCAGCCTGCCGGTGAAAGACCTGAAGGAATTCATCGCCTATGCGAAAGAAAGGCCGGGCGCTTTGTCCTACGCGTCCGGCGGCTCGTTCTCGGGCTCGCATCTCACACCTGCCTTGTTCTTCGATAAGGTCGGCATCTCCATCGTCCATGTTCCTTATCGGGGCGGCGGACCGGCCATTGCCGATCTCGTAGCCAACCAGGTGCCGATCTATTTCGGCAACGCCTCGGAGCTGATCCCGATCTCGACCGAGCCACATATCCGCCTTCTTGCGACATCGTCTGAAAAGCGCATGCAGCAATTGCCGGATGTGCCGACCCTCAGCGAATTCGTTCCGGGCTTTTCTTTGACTTCCTGGAACGGCCTGATGGCTCCTGCCAAGACGCCGAAGGACATTCTCGACAAGCTTGAAAAGGCCACGATCAAGGCGGCAGCCGATCCGCTGGTCAGAAAGACCCTTGGCACGCTCGGTATTGATCCGGTCGGTAGCACGTCTAAGGAATTTGCCGAGCGCATCGCGCGGGAGGACGGCCTTTATCAGGAGGCCATCAAAGCAGCACAAAAGTCTTCCGGGAGATAAAGCTCAGACGTGATCCTTCCGAAGGGTCGCGTCTTCACAACGCGATGCGAACGGCGTCGTTTGAAGACATTCGCAGCCTGCGGGCTGCCCATGCCTGTTGATCCGGCACCAGCTTTTCTTGACGTGATCGTTGCCATTCATATAGTCGCGCTCGAAAACACGTCGGTAAATTCCAGCGCTATGATCAACAGCCATGCCACGAAGCGAGTTTGAGACCGAGGAGTTTCTCCTCTACCGCCTGCCAACCGTGGGCCGTCGCGTGTCGCGCATTTGCGAGGCCGAATACGCAGCCGAGTTTGGATTGAAGGTGACTGAATGGCGCCTGATGGCGCAGGTCTATCGGTTCGGGCCGATTTCCGGCAAGGATGTCAGTGAGCGCATCGCGCTTGATCCGGTCGCGATCAGCCGAGCGGCGTTCAGTTGCGTCAGCCAGGGCTTGATTCAGGAAATTCCCGATACCAGTGATCGCCGCAGCAAACGCTTTACACTGACCACAGCGGGCAAGGCTTTCATGAAGCGATTCGAGCCGCGTGCGAGCGATTTGGCCAAGCGCATGGAGAGCGGGCTGACAGCGTCCGAGGCCCGCACGCTCAAGGCGCTTCTGAAAAAGCTTGAGGCGACGCTCAGCCAGATGTCGCCGCCCATGCGCGGCGACGTGGACGCCGCCTAGAGCTTTTTCGGTTCTGATGGAATCAGAACCGAGCTCTAGGTTTTTGTTTTGACGCATTTTCTTCACGCGAACCGGCAGCCACTTCGCTCGAAAATGCTCTAGCCGTGTCAGTTGCGGCCTGAAGCCGGCTAGGCCGCCAGCTCATTCACGGGCGGCGAGCCACCGCCGAAATGATCGATGTATTTCTCGTCGATCCGCGCCACCGGCATGATGATCAACACATCGGTGGTGCCGAACTGGTGGTCGACGACGGCGCCTTCGCCGATCATCGCGCCGAGCCGCAGATAGCCCTTGATCAGGGTCGGCAGGTCAGTGAGCGCGCGTCGCGCCGAGACGTTGTGGGCCTCAAGATAGTTCATACCGACATAGCGCTGGTCGAGCGCGCGCACCTGCCATTCGCCCTGCGCCCGCGCCTTGTGATGCAGGAAGGACAGCGGCAGGGCGAAGCGGTCCGGATCGACGCCCTCGAAGGAGGCGCAGCCGATCATCGCGTCGATGCCGTGATGCTGCACATACATCCAGATGCCGCGCCACAGCAGTTCGATGGTCCGCTTGGAGCGATATTCCGGCAGCACGCAGGAGCGTCCGAGTTCGAGGAAGCGCAGGCCGGGATGACGCTTGATGAGCGGCGCGATGTCGAATTCCTGCGCGCTGTAGAAGCCGTTGCTGCGCTCGGCCACATCCTGCCGCAACAGGCGATAGGTGCCGACCACTCTTGGCTTGATGCGGCCGTAGCGGTTCTTCGCCTTGTGATCGACGACGATGAGATGGTCGCAGACCCGGTCGAACGGGCAGATGTCGCGGCGCTGGAGCTGTGAAAGCCGGTCGGGCGTGGCGCCGCCTTGATCGAAGAAAATCCGGTAGCGCAGGCGTTGCGCCTTGCGGATTTCCTTCTTGGTGGTGGCGAACCGCAGTTCGAGCGAACCGATCCGCGCCAGCGAGCGCGGCAATCCGTTCAGCTCGCGCACGATGCCGCGCGGCTTGATCGCGGCCATGAGCCCTGCAAAACCGGATCCCGTAAACCCGCTTCCCGCAAGATCCTTTCCGGCAAGATCCTTTCCGGCAAGACCGTTGGCGGCATCGCCTCCGCGGATCGTCCACATCTCGCCTATCCCCTCGAATCGGTTGGCATCTCAACAACACAAGCCATTCCGCTGGGAAGAAAATATGACGAAGCGGCGTCGCTTTTGTAACGCAGCCCAAATAGCCCGATTCGAGACGCTCACGCGACCTTTTGCTGCGGCATGATCGCTGCCGCCAGGCGCTCGGGATCGACCGGCTTGGTCAGGAACTCGTCGATTCCGGCCTCCAGGCAGGCGCGCTTGTCTTCCTCGAAGGCATTGGCGGTCAGGGCCACCATCCGCATCGGCGCGGCGCCGTGCTCATGTTCAAGCCGTCTGATCCAGCGCGCCGCGTCCGTCCCGTCGAGGCCCGGCATGCGCACATCCATCAGGATGACGTCGAACGGCGCCCGGTCGCCACGCAAGGCGCGACTGGCGATATCGACGGCCTCGATGCCGTCGCTGGCGCGGGTGACCTTGGCGCCGATCCGTTCCAGATGCTTGCGCGCCACCAGCGCATTGATTTCGTTGTCCTCGACCAGAAGCACGCTGAGATTTTGCGCCACCTGGCCGGCTGCCGTGGCCGTCGCGATCATCGGTATGCTGCTGGTCGCGGCCCCGCTGAGCCGCGCGATCAGCGAGGCTGAGCGCACCGGCTTGACCAGCCAGCCGTCGAAACCCGCCAGCGTGCTCTGGCCCAGCGCCCGCCGTTCGAAGGGGGAGAACAAAACCAGGTTGCGCGATACGCCGACCTTGCGCGCCGCGGCCGCGATCTCGCGCGCGGCGTCTTCGCCGAGCGCGCAATCGACGATCGCGACATCCGGCACAGGAGCCTGTGCGAGACGTGTGAGCGCGTCGTCCACCGTCTCCGCCCGGGTCGTGTCGGCGCCGGCGGCGGCGAGCCGTTCGCCAAGATAGCTGGTTTCGAAGGGCGAATGGCCGACGACAAGCACACGCCGCCCCCACAGCGGCGGCGGCGCCAGAGTGTTGGCATCTTCTGCATTCTCAAGCGGTGCTTCGCCAAGGTCGATCTCGAAGGCGAAGACCGAGCCTTCGCTGCTGGTGCTCTGCAGGCGCAGATCGCCGCCCATGTGGTCGATGATCCGCCGCGAAATGGCCAGCCCAAGCCCGGAGCCGCCATGCCGGCGCGTCGTCGAGCCGTCGCCCTGTTCGAAATCCTCGAACACGATGGCCTGCTGGTCGGCGGCAATGCCGGGCCCGGTGTCGGCCACCGAAAAGCCGATGCGCAAACCGTTATGACTGCCGGCGAGCTTCGACACGCGAATGCCGACACCGCCGGTCTCGGTGAATTTCACCGCATTGCCGGCAAGATTGATGAGCACCTGGCGCAGGCGCGCCGCATCGCCGACGAGTTTGCGCGGCACGTCTTCGGCGACGCTGGTGGCGATGCCGATGCCCTTGTCCTGGGCGCGCGGCGCCAGCAGTTCGGCGACACCCTCGACCAGCGGCACGATCTCGAACGGTTCGGCCACCAGTTCGAGCCGGCCGGCCTCGATGCGGGAGAAATCGAGAATTTCCTCGATCAGATTGGCGAGCGCCGTGCCCGATGTCTGGATCGCATCCACGTAGGAGCGCTGTTCGGCGGCCAGCGGCCCATGGCGCAGCAGGTCCGCCATGCCGAGAATGCCGTTCAACGGCGTGCGGATTTCATGGCTGACCGTGGCGAGAAAGCGCGATTTCGCCTCGTTGGCGGCCTCGGCCTTGTGTCCCGCGGCTGCGGCTTCCTTCAATTGCCAGATTTCGTCCTGGAGAACTTCAAATTCGGCTTCGCTCCGGCCGGCTCCCGTCGGGGTCTTTGCGGGCTTTCGGCCGCGAAGATACCAGCCCGCGATAAAGGTCAGGCCCGCTGCCGCCACGAGGCTCAAAGTCAGGATCTGGCCGTCGTTCAACACAAAACTCTCTCGCCGGACAGGCTGGTACGCCACATGCCGTTGAGAGTGGACCCCTAAAGTTGATGAACTGTATACCGGACCTCAGAGAGGTGCGCGGCACGAGCATGGCTTTCATCCATTGCCGGCCGATCCTCTCTTTACCTGAATGCAACCTTAGCAGGGGCGGTTAAAGACCGGGACAGCCGCCCTGATCGATCGGGCGAAACACGTCCTGGCCGGCCAGCTTGCCGACGACTTTTGTCATATCCCACTCGTTTTTCGACTCGGCCGGTGTCTTGACCTGTGTCAGCGCCACGCTGTGCACCATGCGCCCGTCGGCGCGCAGGAAACCGTCGTCGGTGAACACGTCGCGCACCGGCATCTCGCGCATTTTGGCGATGACGGTCTTCGGATCGGTGGAATTGGCGGCTTCGACCGCCTTGAGATAGCTGCGCGCCGCCGAATAGGTGCCGACCTGGAACGAGCCGGGAAACACCTTCCGCCGTTCCATGAACCTGGCGATCCAGGCCCTTGTCTCGGCATCGTCGCGGTTCACCCAGGCGGTGACGTTATAGGCGCCCTGGCCGACCTCCAGCCCCATCGCCCGCACCGCCAGCGGGCTGTCGAGGCCGAAGCCGACGATCTTGGCTTTTAGTCCGAATTCGCGCGCCGATTTGAGCGCGTTGACCGTATCGTCGCCGCCGCTGTTCAGGGCGATGACATCGGCGCCGGAGCCCTGCGCCTGCAGCACAAAGGAAGAGAAATCGGTATTGCCGAGCGGATGTTTGACGGAGCCGACGATGTCGACGCCCGCCTTGGCCAGCGCCGGGCGCAGGCCTGCCTCCATCGCCGCGCCGAAAGCGTAGTCAGCGCTGATGAAATACCATTTCTTGCCGAGTTGCGGCACGGCGGCGGCGATCGAGGCGCTGAGCTGATAGCTGTCGTAGACCCAATGCACGCTGTTGTTGGGCGCGCAGGCCTTGCCGGTGAAATCGGCCGAGCCGGCGCCGGTCAGCATCACCATCTTGTTCTTCTGCTTGGTGACGTCGAGCACCGCGAAGGCGACGGCGGAGTTCACCAACTCTGTAATGACGTCGACCTTGTCCACATCGTACCAGCGGTTGGCGAGCGAAACGCCGACGTCCGGCTTGTTCTGGTGGTCGCCGGCGATGACCTCGATGGGCTTGCCGTTGACCTTGCCGCCGAATTCCTCGACCGCCATTTTCACCGCCTCGACCGAGCCATTGCCCGCGCCCGATTCATAAATGCCGGAGAGATCGGTGAGGACGCCGATCCTGACCTTGTCGCTGGCGATCTCGGCTTGCGCCGATCCCGCGAACAAAGCCGCCATTGCCAGTGCCGGTGCGAAGCCTCTCATGCGTTTCCCTCCCTGATGAACGCCGATGATCATCTCAACGTCTTTTGCATCGCTTGGCAATGGGTGGGCCTGCTGCCCATGCGCAATGCCACAAGGCCCGGCTTGACGCTTGCGCGCCGGCTCATCAATGTGCGGGCCAACGCAATCAACGAATTCCCCGGGGAGGAAGAATGTCTGTGTCCCGCCAAACGCCTCCGTTTAGGGCCGATCATGTCGGCAGCCTGCTGCGTCCCGCCAACCTGCTTGATGCGCGCGAGCGCTTCCGCCGCGGCGAACTGTCGGCTGCCGAACTAAAAGGCAAGGAAGACGTGGCGATCGCCGGCGCGATCGCGATGCAGGAGGAGCTCGGCCTTCAGTCGATCACCGACGGCGAATTCCGCCGCACGCTCTGGCACGCGGATTTCCTGCTGTCGTTCGACAATGTCGTCTCGGTGAAGACCGGTGCCAAGGCGAAATTCAAGACCGCCGAGGGCGAGATGGAACGACCGCTGTCGGCCTTCAACATCGCCGGCAAGCTGAAGCGCTCGAAGCCGATCTTTGTCGAGCATTTCAAATATGTGAAATCGCTGACCACGAAGACGGCGAAGCAGACGATTCCCTCGCCCTCGATCCTACATTTCCGCGCCGGTCGCGGCGGCGTCGATGCGAAAGCCTATCCGGACATGGGCGAATTCTACGCCGACCTGTCGCGCGTCTACGCTGAGGAGATCAACGATCTCGCCGCCGCCGGCTGCCGTTATCTGCAGATCGACGAAACCAATTTCGCCTATCTCTGCGATCCGACCATGCGCGAGCAGGCGCAGACCATCGGCGAAGACCCGGACAAGCTGCCGATGACCTATGCGAAGATCATCAACGATGCTCTGGCCGGCGCGCCCAAGGACATGGTCAGCGCCATTCATCTGTGCCGCGGCAATTTCGAAGGCGCCTGGGTGGCGGAAGGCGGTTATGAGCCGGTGGCCGACGTGCTGTTCAACGCCATCAATGTCAACGGCTATTTCCTCGAATACGACAGCGAGCGCGCCGGGGATTTCAAGCCGCTGCGCTTCGTGCCCAAAGGCAAGACCGTCGTGCTCGGCCTGGTGACGACCAAGTCCGGCCGGCTGGAATCGAAGGACGCGCTGAAACGCCAGATCGACGCCGCGTCAAAGTTCTGCCCGCTTGACCAACTCGCCCTGTCGCCGCAATGCGGCTTCGCCAGCGGCGAGCGCGGCAATCAACTGACGCTCGACGACGAGAAGGCCAAGATCAAACTGGTGGTCGATGTCGCCAAAGACGTTTGGGGATAAAAGGTAGGTATGGGGATAAAGCTGGTACAATAATAATAGGCGCATGCGGTTCTGGGAGGGACGTCATGAAGCATATCAACGGATGCATTGTATCTGTCGTCATCGGCTTTGCCGGCCTTGCGCCGGCGGCCGTCCGTGCCGACAGTGTCGCCGATTTCTATCGCGACAAGACGCTCAACCTGGTCGTCGCCCATGAGGCGGGGACCGGCTTCGATGTTTATTCACGCGTGCTACAGCGCTTCTATGGCCGCTACATTCCGGGCAATCCCAATGTGGTGGTGCAGAACATGCCGGGCGCCAGCGGCATCACTTCGACCAACTGGCTCTACAATATCGCGCCGAAAGACGGCACGGTGCTCGGCACCGCGTCCAACAATGTGCCGCTCGAACCCCTGTTCGGCAATACGGCGGCGAAATTCGATCCGGGCAAGATGAACTGGATCGGCAATATGGAAGAATCATCGCCGGTCTGCGGCGTCGCGACCGCGTCCGGCATCAAGACCTTCGATGATCTGCGCAATAAGGAAACGGTGTTCGGCGCCACCGGCGGCACCGGCCCGCTGGTTGCCTCTTCGCTGGCGGTCAGGGCTCTGCTTGGTGCGAAGTTGAAGATCATCTCCGGCTACAAGGGCTCGGCCAGCGTCAAGCTCGCCATCATGACCGGCGAGGTCGCCGGCATCTGCGGCCTGCCGATGTCGACGATCAAATCCTTCTGGCGTGACGAGTATGAGAGCGGCAAGTTCAAGCCGGTGATCCAGCTCAGCGGCCCCCGGAGCCCGGAACTTGCGGGCATCGCCCATGCGGATGATTTTATCAGGACGGACGAAGATCGGCAGGTGTTCGGCCTCATCTTCGGCTCGCAGGCCCTGGGCCGCACCTATTCGGCGCCGCCTGGCGTGCCGGCCGAGCGGGTCGCAGCGCTGCGCAAGGCGTTCATGGAGACCATGCGCGACAAGGAGTTTCTCGCCGAAGCGGAAAAGACGCAGATCGATATCGTGCCGATGGACGGCGAGAAGGTCGCCGCCCAGTGGGCGAGCTATGCGGCCACGCCGAAGCCGATCGTCGATCGGGTTTATGCGATCATGACAGGCAAATAGAATGGGCGGAAGAGATGATGGACTTGTTGTCTGGACCGCCGGTTCGACCTTGCCGGGCCTACGCGCGGCAGTCGCCGCCGCAGGTCTTGCGGGCATCGACATCCGCACCAACCACGGGCATCTGATCGAGGAGACATGTCTTCAAGGCTGGCTCGAGGGCGACATCGTGATGCTGCCGGATGCGATGATCGGGAAGCTCGAGGCGGCGGGAAAGATCGACGCTGGCCGATTATCACTCGGCATTGTGCCGATTGGTGCTGCGTTGCGCACGGGCCGTACAGTTCCTGATGTGTCGACGCTCGATGCCATGAAGGAAGCGATTGCCAGGGCCGATCGCATCGCGCTCACCTCGGCGCCCTCCGGCGAGCATCTGATGGCTGTGTTCGACCGTCTCGGCCTACTGCCGCTGGTTGAAGCCAAACTTGTCCGCTTCGACACATCGACCATGGTCAACGAATATATGGCGGCCAGCGATGACGCGGTGCTTGGCTTCGGCCCGGCAACGGAGATCATCGCCTGGCGCAACCGCGGCATCGCCTATGCGGGCCCCTTGCACGACAGCATCCAGATGGCCTTGCCCTATTCGGCGGCAATCCTCGCGCAGACGAAGAACAATGCGGCTGCTGAAACACTGCTGAAGCATCTGGATACGGCTGAGGCGCGCGCTTCATTTCGTGACAGCGGTGTCGTCCAATGACTGTTATTTGGCTTCAATCGCGGTGTGTCATTCCCGCCAAGCGAAGCGCAGAGCGGGAATCCAGGGGCAACATGACGTACCTTTGGCTCCTAGTTTCCCGCTCGCCCGCGCGGGCGTCGGGAATGACACTGTTCGCTACAGCAAGTGAATGATCAGGGAGACAGCATGCACGCAGACATTTTCCGCATGGACGGCAAGATCGTCGTCATCACCGGCGCCGGCAATGGCATCGGCCGCTCGTTCGCGCTCGGCCTGTCGGATTTCGGCGCCACCGTGATCTGTGCTGACCGCAATCTCGACGGTGCGGAAGAGACCGTCGGCCTCGTGCGCCAGAAGCGCGGCAAGGCGGACGCCTTTCACGTCGATGTGGCCGATGCCGCCTCGGTGCAGGCGATGTGGGAGAAGATCGCCGGCGACTTCGGCCGCGTCGATGCGCTGATCAACAACGCCGGCATTTCCACCGCGTCGAGCCGCACCCATGAGATGAGCGTCGAGGACTGGGACCGGCTGATGGCGGTCAACATGCGCGGCGTCTTCCTCAACACGAAGTACGCGCTTGCCCTGATGCTGCAGAACGGCGGCGGCTCCATCGTCAACATCGCCTCCATCGCCGGGCTGCGCGGCTATTATCCCAGCGGGCCGGGCCTCGTCTCGAACTACGCCGCCTCCAAGGCCGGCGTCATCGGCTTCACCCGTCAGGTCGCCGCCGAATACGCGCGCGACAAGATCCGCGTCAACGCCATCGCACCCGGCTGGCACGGCGGCACCGCGCTGGGCGCCGAACGCCGGGCCAAGATCTCACCCGAAGAAGCCGCCAAGTTCGAACAGGGCCTCATTCAACGCATCCCCATGGGCCACCGCGGCGTGCCCGACGATCTCATCGGCCTCTGCGTCTACCTCGCCAGCGGTACGTCACACTATGTGACCGGGCAGGTAATCGCGCATGATGGTGGGTGGGACGGGATGGTTGTTTGACCGGGCCGGCGCCATCGCGCCGCCTGCGCTCTGTCCGCGATAGCTGAGCACCTCTGCAAGATGGACACGCCCGACCATCGCCGCCATGGAAGCGGAGTGATGCGGCGCGCGAATGGATTTGCCCGAGCTCGGCGGCCCGCTCATCGGAATATTATGTCCAACTAAAATCGACGGCGCGCGCAACTCTGTATCAGAGCCGCCAGCACTCGGGTGACGTTCGGGACGAGTTCAATCTAGAGGACCATCGTAATCCACCGAAACGAAGTGGAAGAACAGCGATGTGGAGCTGCACGCATCCGGCAACACGTCGCGCAAATGGTGGATGACGGTTCCTGGATAGATGAGTCCGTCGCCGAGAGCCTGATAGACGCCGATGCGGCTACTACTGGTATCTAGCTGTAGTGGCCAGCAGGTTTCCTTGTCGGGCTCCGGCGAGAAATCGATGCAAACAGCCATCGTAATCTCGCACTGTCGTCGATCGGTATGGCGAGGCAGGCGCGCACCAGGTTGATAAGCGCCGAGATAGACATACGACGGTTTCAGACGATACCCGACGACCTCGCTGACGGGGCCGGCCAATTGCTGATGGAAGAAGCGCGCAACCGGATCATTGTGCACAACGTATCTCAACGCACTTTGGATGTCGCCAAGTTGGAATGCGCCGATGCGAATCTGGTGACGATAATAGCGGCGCATGGCCGATAGCTGAAAAGGATGGATAAAGTCGCGTAAGCTCGCAAAGCCGAGTGCATACATACGGCGTGCTTCTGCTGTCCGAACTGACCATGCCATGGCCCGTCGTTCTAAAGCGCCTTTATCGGTGAGGATGCCAGCATGCCACAGCGGCCGTGCAATTGCGGGCGATAATCCGCCGCCGGACATAAAATTTCTCAGTTCACCCATCGACTTGGCGCCAAGAACAAAAGGTACAGTCATTCCTGTGCCGCTATCCGTCGTCCAGGCCGTCCAGGCATCCTGATAAAAAGCATGATTTATTGTCGCAGGAAGACCGACGCGATCTCCGAAACGGACGGCCGGTGAAATTGCCAGTTCGGCGGCTGTCGGCAATGCCGGCAATGCATCAAGTTGCCATTGGGGCACAAGATGATCTGGCTGGGCTTCAAGTTCGCAACGAAATACTGTTGAAGCGCCAGGAGGAAGTTTTAAAGTCTCCTCCGTTGTCTGTGCAAAGTCATCCATCTCAATTAACCTTTGACATGAATCCAACCATTGACGGTGAACCGGCTGTCATCGAATTTCTTCGATGGTGCTTCAACAGGGCGTATTTCATGCAGGAGACCGCTTGGGAAAAATACGATCCCGTTACGATGAGGCGTGATCGTGCTTTGCCGGGGCGCTGCCTTGAGTCTCGCCGCGCTTTCCGGTGGTTCGTAGAGCCGCAACTCGCCACCTGAAAATGGTTTCGGCTCGCGATGAAAGAAATACACATAGCTCAGCAAGCGGGATTTGAAATGACTTCCGCCGTTATCCTGATGAGCGACAAAAAACTCCCCGTCGTTCGTTGCGGTAATCTGAACGTCGATGGTGTCGAACGCAAGATTCGGCAGGCTGAAACGACGTGCGACCTCAGGTAAGAGACGGCGAACGTTGTCACGGAACAATGTCTCGACCTCGTCGGGGTGATCCATGATTACCGAACGACGCTGGTTCTGATCAACCACTCCATTATTGTTGCCACGTTGCACCACGCTGGATGGCTTGAACCGGCTCACATTTCTGCGGACGAATTCAGTAACCATTTGGAGCTGAGCTGGTGCCAGAAATTCTTCAAACGTCACGAACTGAAAAACATCGCCGGGAAAGGGGATACCCACCCCGGTGGGCGCTTGGGGATTGTACTGCGGTCCGTGTGGATCGCGAGGCGGTCCCGGAGGCAGAGGTTGCGGACCTTTCGGATCACTCGGCGGTCCGGGCGGAATCGGCTGGGGGCCTTTCGGATCGCTTGGCGGCCCAGGTGGGATCGGCTGGGGGCCCTTCGGATCGCTTGGCGGTCCGGGCGGGATCGGCTGGGGGCCTTTCGGATCGCTTGGCGGTCCGGGCGGAGTCGGTTGAGGGCCTTTCGGATCGCTTGGCGGTCCGGGCGGAATCGGCTGGGGGCCTTTCGGATCGCTTGGCGGCCCAGGCGGGATCGGCTGGGGTCCTTTCGGATCACTTGGTGGCCCAGGAGGGATAGGCTCCGGTCTGCCGGGGCCTTCTGGATCTTTCGGCCCTGCGTGCGGGTCCCAGGGGTTGCCAGGATGAAACGGCCCGGCAACGAGAGGCGGACCTTGTGGAGAGCCGGGGTCCCACGGCCCCAAGGGGCCGGATGGACGATGGGGGCCGCCCCCTTCTGGATCCCAGGGATCGCCAGGGTTATGCGGCCCGGCAACGAGAGGCGGACCTTGTGGAGAGCCGGGGTCCCACGGCCCCAAGGGGCCGGATGGACGATGGGGGCCGCCCCCTTCTGGATCCCAGGGATCGCCAGGGTTATGCGGCCCGGCAACGAGAGGCGGACCTTGTGGAGAGCCAGGATCCCACGGCCCCAAGGGGCCGGATGGACGATGGGGGCCGCCCCCTTCTGGATCCCAGGGACCGCCAGGGTCATGTGGCCCGGCAACAAGAGGCGGACCTTGCGGTCCTTCTGGGTTCAGGGGGCCAGGCTTATGAGGTACTCCGCCTTGGGGTTCCACATGCGGTACCCACGGGCGATTGCCGTCGCGGACTAGGTCAGGCCTAAAGGGCGTAGCAGCTCGCGCGACGGGGCTGGCGTCGGATTGCTGTGCCCAGGAATGAAAGGCATCTGGTACGAAAGCGGCCGTCGCGGATCGCGGCGTCTGCGAAGCGTTCCGGGTGATTTCTGCAAGGATGGTAATCGCCGTATCACTGCGACCGACGGCACGACTGGTGACGATACCAGCAATCAGGCCTGTCAGTATTGCATAAGATGAAGCTTGCTCGCCGCGTTTCTCGATAAGACGAGAGAAAAACTGCAATTCTTCAGGATCAAAATCGAAGTCGCTGCCGCTGAGCAGTTGGTGCAGCAGACCGGCCAACGCATTCGCCTTTTCGTCTTCCATGGAATCCCCCGCCGCCCATCGATCCAACAATAGCTAAGTGAACTGGCCATTAGATAATCGAATTGCGATATAATCAACGTACGACTCATCCAAGACGCAATTTGAAGGTCTGTCCGTTATTAATTTGAATTGGAATTCAATCTATATACCCCTATATACGGAGCATGGATAGACAACTTTCTCCCCGTTTCCGTTTCGGAATGGCATTTTCCCTGCTCGCCCGGCGCTGGCGCCGATCGATCGACACGCATTTGTCCGCCACCGGGCTCACGGATGCGACGTGGGTGCCGCTCGTGCATCTGAAAGAGACTGGCGGCGGCATCACCCAGAAGGACCTGGCGGCCCTGGTGGGTGTCGAGGGGTCGAGCCTCGTCCGCGTCCTCGACATTTTGGCGCGTGAGGGGCTGATCGAACGGCAGCGTGACGAGACCGACGGCCGGGCGAGGCTCATCCATCTCACGTCGAAGGGAGAAGGCCGGGTCAGGCAGATCCGCCAGGAACTCGGCAAGGCCGAGGAGGCGATCCTCTCGAAGCTGTCGGATGAAGAGATCGTGTCGATGCTCGGTCATTTCGAAGCAATCGACCGGCGCATGTCGGAACTGGATGCCGCAGCCGGGACGGAGAAGCGGCGATGACCGGCGTCAATCCAAAATTTCCGCCAAAATTTCCGCGCGAAGCGGAGCGGGAGCTTCCCGCACGTCGGCGCGATGTAGCGCGCCATCTGCTGCATTCGCGCCAGTTGAGTGACAGTGTGTCGCTGTTGCCGCAACCATCCCTGCACAACGCCACGCTCGCCGGCCTGCAGGCTGCTATCACAATGGCAATCGCCTTGCCGCTCGTTTATCTGTCGCCGTGGTCGCACCTGATCGGTTTTGCGTCCCTTGGCGCGCTGGTCGCTCTCTTTGGCCGCTTCGCACCGTCCCGCAAGCGCATAGGCATCCTTCTGCAATGTGGTCTGTGGCAAGTGCTTGCTGTGTTCGTCATGTCGGTCGCGGCCTGGCTGGGCACCCCCGTGAGCGTGCAACTGCTCATGCTCGCGCTGGCCTGCGGCCTCTTTCTGTTTGTCAGCGTGACCTGCCGGTTCGGGCCGCCTGGCCCGTTGATCTTCGTGTTTGCGGCGGGCGCATCCATGTCTGCCGGTCTCGGCTTCGAACAGGTGGTCGAGCGGCCAGCGGCAACCGCAATTGTCGCCGCGCTGGCCGGGATCGTCTGCGTGGCGAGCGAAGCGCTGCGCCATAAACCCTCTGCCGATCGGCAGTTCCCCGTCGAGCCGGTGCGTCCGCTGGCCCATCGCCTGCTCGCCGCGGCTCAAATCGCCGCCGGCGCGGGAAGCGCCATCCTCGTGAGTTACGCGTTCGGCGCGAACCATCCGGCCTGGGCGGCGATGGGCGCCCTGGCGGTCATGCAGGGAGCGCATCTCCACATCACCATGAGCCGCGCCTTGCAGCGCATGGCCGGCACATTCGTTGGCGCCATCCTGGCCTGGGCTCTTCTGACACACAATCCGTCAATCTGGATCGTGATTGCCATTCTCGCCGGCCTCCAGCTTCTGACCGAGATGGTGATCGGCATCAACTACGCCTTTGGACAAGTGCTGGTCACCCCGATGGCGCTGCTGATGACCTATCTCGGCACGGCGCAGACGGTTGGCGCCGAGATAGCTCCAGAACGGGTCCTCGACACAATGCTCGGGGCCTTGGTCGGCATCGTCCTGGCGGTGCTTTTCTCTACGATCGACGATCGCCGCCATCTTGCCGAACGTCGCCGCCCCACCATCCCGAGGTCAGGCCCATTGAAAATGCCTTCGCTGGGTTGAGCTACCGGCCATCGGCCCTGTTCCCATAGTAAAGATCATTCGGTGCCGCTCGACTTCACGAGAGCGGAGTAGATCGCCGTCTGGTCCTTCAGAAAGGATGCGAGCGCCGCGGAAGATCCGCCGGCCGGCCCGTATTGAAGAACGCCCAATGTCTTGAGATTGCCGAGGATGTCCGGATTCGATGCAAGTGCTTTCGAAATGCGTGCGTTGAGCGTGTTGATGATATCGGACGGCACGGCCCTTTGCGTGAACAGCGCGAACCAGGTCACGATGGGAATGTCGATGCCGCCTTCCTGGAAGGTCTGAACATCAGGCAGGTCGGAGAAACGCGTTTCGGTGTTGACGCCGATCAGCTTCAGGTCGGGGCCACGGCGCGGCAGGCCCGAAAACAGTCCATAGACCGAGAAATCCGCTTCTCCGCTCGTCACGGCCCGGAAGGCATCGATCGCCGATCTATAGGGAACCTTGTTGAATTTGAGGCCCTTGGTGGCAAACCAGTCGACATAGAGATCGCTGCTGCTGCCGGTACCGAAAGTGGCGAAATTCAGCGGCTCCTTTCGGGTCTTGGCCAGCTTCAACATATCTTCGACCGTATTAATCGGCAGCGCGCCGCGCGCCCAGAGCCCGGACGGCAGAAACCCCAGGTGAATGATCGGCGCAAAGTCCCGCAGCGGACTGAACGGCATATCCTTGGTGATGAGAGGATTGAGGAGGATGTTGTAGGAATCCTGCAGGCAGAGCGTATAGCCGTCGGGTTTGGCATTGGCGCAATCCGCGCCGGCGATAATGCCATTCGCCCCGGGCTTGTTTTCCACGACGAATGGCTGGCCAAGAGTCTCGTTGAGGTCGCGCGCGAGCAGGCGCAGCAGAAGGTCGCTCGGGCCTCCCGGCGAATTTGGGATGATCATCCGTACGCTGCGGACCGGATAAGAGTCCGCCGCAAGACTGGGGCCTCCCATTGCAGACAGCGCCACGACGATGGCGGCCAGACATTTTCTCATTGCTCCCTCCCTCATTGTTCTGCTGTTTGTCCTCATGCTGTGGATGGATGAATTCCATTCAGGCATGGCGTCAGGGCATCCAGCACGGATCTTGATGCTGTGAAGGCTGTCGTATGATTGAGCCCTGGCAGGCTGATCAGCGGCTGCGCCGTCGGCAGTTCCGTGGCGTAGCTCTGCATCTTTTCGAGATATGCATCCTCGCGGCCGACATAGAGGCAAGTCGGGACATTTAAGTCCGGCACTACGTCTGCAAGCGATGGCCAATCCTGCGTCGCCGCGTCAAGCGCGGCAAAATCATTGTCGTACAGGATGCGTTTCATATCCGGCGGCAGGCTGTCCAGGCGGCCTCCGGTCCTCGCATAAAGCACGCGGATGAATTCATCCGGGTCGGTGGTCCTCGCACGCTGCGGCAAGATTCGGGCGAATGGATGTGCCCCGCCGATGACAAGATGCGAGAACCGGTAGAGATGATCGCGCGCCAGGGCAAAGCCGATGCGGCCGCCCATCGAATATCCCCAATATGCGGCTGATTTCAGCCTCAGGTCATCGAGGACACACACGACGTCCTTGGCTTGCTCGGCCAATTGATAGGCGGCGGGATCGTGAGGCTTGTCGCTCTTCCCGTGTCCGCGTGCATCGATGGCGATCAGGGTGAAGCGATCACGAAGCGCATCGGCATAGCCGCAGATCCGCCAGGCATCGGCGCTCCAACTGAACCCGTGCTGCAGCACCAGGGGCGGACCTTTGCCTTCGATGGTGTAGTGGATGCGCAGATCCTGATTATGGGCGAATGGCATGGTCAATCCATCGGAACCGGGTCTGAGCCGGTTGTGGGTTCCATCGTCGCTTCGTAGATCCATTGCTTCATAGGCTGGCCCGTGGCCATCGCCTTCATCTCGCGCGTCCAGATTCGGCGCAGAAGCGTGACGAGCACGTCGGACCGGCCCAGATGTTCGTTCGACCTGTCTGCGATGATGCCTTGTGACATCTGCGCCACGTGATCCTGAATCTCGAAATAGTCAGGATGGTCGTACGTATCGTCGATTCTTATCTCGGCGCGCAGTATCTTTTCGGCGAGAATATGCGCCGGTTCAGCCGCCGCGCGCAGCGCTTTCCGCTCCGCCATCTTCTCGCGGTAGCGATCGGCTTTTTCTCCCACCACGTCGACATAGTTCGCCATATAGCCGATGTGCCTGGTGTCATCGATCGGGACGCGCCAGGCCATCAACTCCCGCCAGCCGCTTTCCAGATCGGCCGGCTGGAACTTGATGTTCAACATGGTCGGCTGTCCATGATAGCTGACGCGAACGCCGCCATCGGGGCGCTTTCCATACTGGACGATGCCCCACGCATTCTCCCGGCCATGAACTTCCGGGACGCCTTCCAGTCCGAAATTCGTATAGTTCGAGACGGCGTGCGTGAATGGCGTGTGCGCCGGATCGACATTGTTGTCGACATTGTTGAAGTAGTTGCACATCCGCTGATAGGTCATGACGTCGATGACGCCGGGGCCTTCGAAGCGCGGATAGCGGGGAAGCGGCGGAGGATCGCCGTCCCCCATCCACACAAAGATAAGCCCGATATATTCCTGCGTCGGATATTGCCTGATCTTGATGCTTTCGCAGAACGTCGACCGTTCGGCCGGCGCCTGGACGCATTGGCCCGTGCCGGAGAACATCCAGCCGTGATACGAGCAACGGATGTTGTCGTCTTCGACGCGGGCGATGCTGAACAACGCGCCGCGATGAGGGCAACGTGCCTGGCAGATGTAGGGCTTTCCGCTCTTGCCGCGATAGAGGGTCAGGTCCTCGCTCATCACCTTTATGGGAACCGGCCTGTCGACCGCCAGTTCCTCGGCGAGGTAGACCGGATGCCAGAACATCCGCATGTACCGTCCGGCGATCGTTCCGGGGCCGGTGTGCGCATAGTCGGTGAAGTCAATTGCAGCCTGTCCATTGGATTCGATAGCGTTCACGACCGCACTCCCGATATTGGTCTTGTTCCAATTCGAAAGAACGCTACCCAGGCCGGGCCAATTCCGGCCAGAAGGATTCGTCCGATGTTCAGATACTGGACATTCGGATCTTTCCCTTTTGCCGGGCCCGCCAGCCCTCCTCGATCGTCCTTGCCGCATCCTGCAAAGTGCCCAGATACCGATTCACGGCGGCGGAGACGGGCAGGGCTGAGTGAATCCAGACAATGCAGAGGCAGGCCATGACGCGTTTGCCCTGCATGATCGGCACCGAAATGCTCGACGTCCGAGCATCGCCTTGTCCGTGCCTGAGGCCATAGCCTCTCGTTCTCGTCTGGGAGAGAAGCTTGCGGATTTCGATTTCACGAAGATCGTTCGTAAGGCCCTTGGCTTTCAAGGACCGGATAATGGATCGCTGCTCCGCCTCTGGACAGAAAGCCAGATAGGTGACGCCGATCGAACTGAGAAGCATGGGAAAGCGCGCCCCGGTGGTGGCACCATGAAGCGACATCGGACTGCGCTGATGGGTGCTGGTGCGAATGACCATGCAGAGATCGTCATAGGTCGCGATATCGGTCGGCCACACGATGTCGTCGCCCAGTTTGATAAGGATCGGGTCGGCTATATCGAGGAACTGGTCTGACTCCCGGTATCCGGCCGCCAGCTTGCGCACTTGACCTGTCAGCCTGAAGAGACCCTGCCTACGTCCGCGCGACACGTAACCGATATTGATGAGCGTATCGACGAGGCGATGCACCGTAGGACGCGGAATGTCAGTTCCTTCCGCGATATCTATGATGCTGGATTCCCCACGTGCGCTGAGGCAACTCAGAATCCTCAGACCTTTGTCCAGGGAACGAACCTGATGATATCTGGTGCTCATGGATCCTGCTCCCTGGAGCACGCGAGCCCCTCAATGTGATGGGCGGAAATTTCGCCAGAGCTTCCGATGCCTACCCGTGGTGGAACGCAGCCAAGACGATGTTTTAGGTCAGGCCTCACACCCTCACGCCGCCTGCGTCTGCCGCACGCTCTGCCCGCGATAGCTCAGCGCCTCCGCCAGATGGATGCGCCCGACCTGCGCGGCGCCATCGAGATCGGCGAGCGTGCGCGCGAGTTTCAGCACGCGGTGGAAGCCGCGCGCGGTGAGATGCATGCGTTCGGCAGCATCGCGAAACAGTGTGGTGCCGGGGCCGTCGAGCTTCGCCACCTCTTCAATGACGCTGGCGGGCGCCGCGGCATTGGCGTTGATGTGCGGCAGACCGATGGCGGCATAGCGCGCGGCCTGGATGGCGCGGGCGGCAGCGACACGCGCGGCGACTTCGGCCGAACCTTCGGACGGCGGCGGCAGGATGAGATCGGCGGCGGTGACGGCGGGCACATCGATGACGAGATCGAAACGGTCGAGGAGAGGGCCTGAGAGCTTCGCCTGATAGGCTGCCATGCAGCGCTCGTTGGGCATGCGCTTGCAGGCATAGCCTGGATCGGTGGCATGGCCGCAGCGGCACGGGTTCATGGCGGCGACGAGCTGGAAGCGCGCCGGATAGACGACTCTATGGTTGGCCCTGGCGATGGCGACTTCGCCGGTCTCGATCGGCTGGCGCAGAGAGTCGAGCGCCTGCGCCTGGAATTCGGGAAACTCATCGAGGAACAGCACGCCGTGATGGGCGAGCGACACTTCGCCCGGCCGCGCCGTGGTGCCGCCGCCGACCAGCGCCGCCATGGAGGCGGAATGATGCGGCGCGAAACGGCCGCCGGTCGGTGAGCTCACCGCCGGCGAGCGCACCGGCGACCGAATGCACCATCGACACTTCCAAAAGTTCGCGCGGATCGAGCGGCGGCAGGATCGAGGGCAGGCGCGCCGCCAGCATGGATTTGCCCGAGCCCGGTGGCCCGCTCATCAACAGGTTATGCCCGCCGGCGGCTGCGACTTCGAGCGCGCGCTTGGCGCTTTCCTGGCCCTTGATGTCGCGCAGGTCCGGCGGTGCGATGCCCTTTGAACGGATGGCGGGCTGCGGTCGCGCCATCACCTGCGTGCCGCGAAAATGATTGGCGAGCTGAATCAGCGAGCGCGGCGCCAGAATGTCGAGCTCGGCCGAGGCCCAGGCCGCTTCCGGCCCGCAGGCGAACGGGCAGATGAGGCCATGACCGCGCGCATTCGCCGCCACAGCAGCCGGCAGCACGCCGGAGACAGGGCTGATCGCGCCATCGAGCGCCAGCTCGCCCAGCACGGTGAAATTCGACAAGGCGTCGGCGGGAATGGCGCCGATCGCCGCCATCACGGCGAGCGCGATCGGCAGGTCGTAATGGCTGCCTTCCTTTGGCATGTCGGCCGGCGCCAGATTGATGGTGATTTTCTTGGCCGGTAGGGCGAGGCCCGAGGCGTTCAGCGCGGCGCGTACCCGCTCGCGCGATTCGCCCACCGCCTTGTCGGCCAGGCCGACCAGGATGAAGCCGGTGGAACCGCCGGACAATTGCACCTGCACGTCGATCGGCCGGGCCTCGATGCCCTCGAATGCCATTGTCGCGACGCGCACCACCATGCCCAGCCCCCACGCCATCGCCGAACGATCCAGCCGACGGGGAGGCTAACCCGTCGCGCACCGTCGCGCAAGAACATTTAGAGAACATTGCGGGTGCGTGCTCCGGGTCGACGGGTTGCCCGACCAGTCCTGCCGGCGGCCTCTTGGTCTTGAATTAGCTTTGAAAATCCGGATACCCGAATAATCTATGACTGTGCCCCGCCGGCAACATAAGTGCCGATTCGTCTAACTATTTGAACAGGCGTATTTTTCCGGCAAATCGCTATTCACGACAGGTCGCGCTGCGGGGCGCCGCACAAAATATTGATCTTGTCAGAATAGCGGCATCGTGAGAATTTGCTGTTGCAATACATGGAGTTGGGTGGGTTCCGATGGAAAAGTCCAAAGTCATTTTTTCGACAGCCGGCGCGATGACGCTGTCCTTCGGCGGCGGCGCGGTCGCTGCTGATCTGCCGCTGCGCACCGCCCCGCCGATGGTGCCGGTTCCGATGATGATCTCCTGGAGCGGGTTCTATCTCGGCCTGAACGCCGGCATCGTCGCCAACCAGACGTCCTTCACCGGCGCGCTTCCGGCGGTCGCCGCCTTCAATTATGCGTGGCCGTCGTCCAAGACCCGGTCGACGGGGGGCATTTTCGGCGCCCAGCTCGGCTACAACTTCCAGAGCGGTCCGCTGGTCTACGGCATCGAAGCCGATCTGGGCTACGTCGGTTCAAAGAATACCGACACCCTCGGCTTCGTGGGCGGTGCCAACCAGTATGCCTGGCGGCAGCGCTCTGGCATGGAGGCCTTCGGCACGCTGCGCCTCCGGCTCGGTTACGCCTTCGATCGCGCCTTGATTTACGCAACCGGCGGTCTGGCTTACGGCAAGGTCAGCGATGCCATCCAGGCTGGCCCGAACAACCCGGCCTACACCTGGTCGAAGGGCAATGACAACTGGCGCCTGGGTTATACCATCGGCGCGGGTGTCGAATACGCTCTCACCGATCGCTGGTCGGCGAAGCTCGAAGGCCTCTACTATGATCTCGGCCACCAGGACCATGTGTCGTTCGTGGATAACGGCGGCGGTGCGACCTACGCATGGGGCGCCCGCTCGAAGACCGATGGCTTTATCGCGCGCCTCGGCATCAACTACAAGTTTGGTGGCGGCAGTGCGCCGGTCTACGCTAAGTACTGATCGTCGCTCATAGAAGCGTTCAAGCCCAGCTCCATGAGCTGGGCTTTTTATTTTCTGATTGCTGCTGCTTAAATCTGGACGGGCTTCCCACGATGGCTGTTGGTGACGTTACAAAAGGAAAATACTTCCCGTCTTATGTCGACGTCGTTTTGCGCCACGCCGCTCATGATCCGATGCGCGCCGCCATCGGCACCGAAAACGGGATTCTGTCTTACGGGCAACTGGCGCATGCATCTCTGGGCGCCACCCAGTCGTGCCACCGCTCCGGCATCGCGCAAGGCCAGGTCGTCGGCATTCTCATAGAAGATCCGATCTGGCACATCACGCTCGCCATCGCCCTGCACCGGCTGGGTGCGGTCAGCGTCTCGATCAGCCCGGAAGAGGCATCTCTACCGCTTGGGATGCAGTCCATCTTGTCCGATCGCCCGGTCGGCACGGGCTTTGGTGGAAAGGTTCTGACTGTCGATTCCAATTGGTTCACGCCCGGCCCCGATGTCGATTCACTCCCCAAAGTGGACCTGCCGGGCAATGCGCTGTGCCGGATCGCCCTGTCATCGGGCACGACTGGAACGCCCAAGGCCATTGCCATGAGCCCGGAGATTCTCTGGCATCGTTTCACCACCTATGCGATGCGCGGCCGCTTCAGCGTGTCGGAGAAAATCCTGTGCGGGCCGCAGTTGCGCTCGCACTTCGGTTTCGCCGTCGCGTTTTCTGCTTTGATGGGCGGAAAGATGGTCTGCTTCTCCACCAGCGCCAGTTCAACCGTACCGCTCATCAGCTATTTCGGCGCGGACCTCGCGATCCTGTCGGTGCATCAGGTGTCCGAACTGGCGGATGTCCAGAGAGAGCAGTTCGGCGGCCTGTCCAGCCTGAAGGAAATCCAGGCCGGCGGATCGAAAATCTCCGATCAGCTTCTCACCAAGATCAAATCGACGATCGCCTGTTCCTTGTTGAACACCTACGCCTCGACGGAAGCCGGCACCGCCGCCGTGGGGCACGTCGAGGCTTTGGGCGACTTGCGCAACAAGGGCGCGATCGGCGTCCTCGCGCCGTGGTGCCAGGTCGTCTCCTGCGATGAAAACGGCAATGAACTGCCTGAAGGCCAGGTCGGCAACCTGCGCGTCACCGCTCTGGGCATGGCGCCGCCCTATGTGGTCGGCATGACGACGGTGGAAGAGCCGGCGTCCTTCTTTCCAGGCGACGTCGGCTTTGTTTCCAAAGAGCGCCTGCTGTTTGTCGAAGGACGCAGCAGCGAGATCATCAATCTCGGCGGCAACAAGATCGCGCCGGACACGATCGAGAAGGTCGTCCTCGAATGTGCCGGCGTAAAGGCCGCGGCCGTGTTCGCCATCACGGAACGCACGGAACTGCCGCAGATTACTGTCGTCGTTGAAGCGGATGCCGGCTTCGATCCCAAGCAGGTCATGAAGCATTGCGGTGAACGGCTCGGCATCATGACGCCGACCGCCATCCGCGTCGTCGACGAGATCCCCCGCAACGTGACGGGCAAGATCATGTACGACAAGCTGAAAGAGATGTTCTCGAAGGCTGTCTGAGCGGCACCGCTGTTACGGCTTTGTCGGAGCGTCCAGAGCTTCGACAACGCCGTGCCAGCGCTCCGTCTCGCCGCGAACGAAGTCGGCAAAGCTGCGCCCGCCAAGGTTCATCGGCGAAATGCCCTGCGCATCGAGAACCGCCGTCATTTGCGGTGTCGCAAGCAATTTCTCGACGGCTGTCTCGATCGTCTTGCGTCTTTGCTCGGAAAGATCGGCGTGCGCGAACAGACCTACCCACAGGCGCACGTCGAAACCGGGGAAGCCGCTTTCTGCCAGGGTCGGAATGTCAGGAAAGCTCTTGGACCGCTCAGGCCCTGTCGTGGCCAAAGCAACAAGCCGGCCGGCGCGCACCTGTTCAATGACATTCGGTATCGTCGCGAACCAGGCATTGACATGCTGGCCCAGCAGGTCCTGCAGGATTTCGCCGCCGCCGCGATAGGGCACGGCGATCATCTTGGTCTGGCCGGCCAGATCGAAAGCGACGCCGGCGAGATGAGACGAGGATCCTCGGCCGACCGTGGCATAGGTAACAAAATCCGGCTTGGCTTTGATGAGCGCCTTGAACTCATCAAGCGTTTTGACGCCCAGGGTGGGATGGACGACCAGCGCGTTTTCGCTTGCGCCAATGGCCGACATCGCCACGAAATCCTTGTCGAGATAGACGTTGAAATCCGGGAACAGCCATCGGTTCACGGCGATCGGCGTCGCCCCGATCATGAAGGTATAGCCATCGGGCGCGGCCTGCACGAGCGCCTGGGTGGCGATGTTGCCCGAAGCACCAGGCCGGCTTTCCACATAGAACTGCTGCTTGAAGACTGTTGAGAGCTCGTCAGCAAGCACGCGGGCGACGATATCGGTGGGGCCTCCCTGCCCAAAACCCGAAATGATGCGAACTGGCCGGGAGGGGTAGGCTTCCGATTGCGCAACCGCGGTGCAAGGCAACCAGAGAGCAACAAGCAGTCCAAGGAGGGACCACCGGGGTTGGCGCGCGAGAGTCATATAAGTCCTTTGCCGTAAAGCCTTGCAGGCGCGGGAAAATTAGGACGCAGCCCCTCCAGCAGTCAACATTCCGGACCCGTTAAAAGCGCTTGTCGCGGCGATGCCGCCGAAGTGTGACGTTGAAAGCACTGAAAACTCTGGTGCGCATTCCGCCGATCAGCGATTCTCCTTAAAGACGAAAGGGACAATCGCATCATGAATCCAGCTTCATCCTGGCAGTTCTGGGCCTTGCTGTCGGCGAGCTTCGCGGCGTTGACGGCGATCTTCGCCAAGGTCGGTATCGACAATATCAACTCCGACTACGCGACCTTCATCCGCACCCTGGTCATCGCGGCCGTCACCTTCGCGATCCTGCTCGCCATCGGCACGTGGCAATCGCCGGCGACGGTCTCGGGCCGCACCTGGCTGTTTCTTGTTCTGTCGGGTCTTGCCACCGGTGCGTCGTGGTTGTGCTACTTCCGCGCCCTGAAGATCGGCGCCGCCTCGCAGGTCGCGCCGATCGACAAGCTCAGCGTCGTGCTCGTCGCCATCTTCGGCGTCGTGTTTCTCGGCGAGAAATTGTCAGCGGTGAACTGGCTCGGCGTCGCCATGATCGGCGGCGGCGCCGTGCTGGTGGCTTTACGGATTTAAACCAAAGCATTTTCAAGCGAAGTGGATACCGGTTCGCGTGAAGAAAATGCGTTCTTAAATTAAACGTCTGCCTTGATCATGTCCGCCGCCTTTTCGCCGATCATGATGGTCGGCAGATTGGTGTTGCCGCTCGGCAGTTCCGGCATGATCGAGGCGTCGGCCACGCGCAAGCCCTCGATACCGCGCACCTTCAATTGCGCATCGACGACGGCGGTCTCATCCGTGCCCATGCGGCAGGTCGAGACCGGATGCGAGCGATGGCCAGCATTGGCGCGGATGAAATCGGCGATCTCGTCGTCGCTCTGCTTCGCATCGCCCGGCGCCAGTTCGCGGTCGATCATGTCGCGCAATGGCGACTGCGCATAGAGGTTGCGACAGGCGCGCACGCCGCGCACCATCGTATCGAGATCGGACTTCTCGCCGAACATGTTGAAGAAGATGCGCGGCGTGTCGGCGGGGTCCGATGAACGCAGCTTGACCCAGCCGCGCGATTGCGGATGCAGCGCGCCGATGCGGATCGAGAAGCAATAGTTCGGCGGCGGCGTAGCAGCAGGAAACCACAGTTCGGCGGAATTGCTCAACGTCATGGCGATGCATTGCACGTCTGGCCTGTCGAGCCCGTCGCGCGTGCGCAGGAACAAATTGGCGGCCGCGCCATTGGTCGCGAACGGCCCACCATGGTTGATGTACCAGTGAGCAACCTCCGCCGCCGCGCGATCGAGCCGCAGGAATTTTGTGAGCCCCACCTTGCCGTGCGCTTTGTAGATGTTGAGGATGTTGGGATGTTCGGAGAGATTCTGGCCGACACCCGGCAGGTCATGCAGCGGCTTGATGCCGACTGATTGCAGATGGTCTGCCGGCCCGATGCCGGACAGCATCAGGATCTGCGGCGAGTTGTAAGCACCGCCTGAGACGATCACTTCGCGGCCGGCGCGCGCCTGTTCGAGCGCGCGGCCTTGTGCATATTCGATGCCGACGGCGCGGCCTTTCTCGATCAGGATGCGCGTCGTCGGCGCGCCGGTCTTGATCGTCAGGTTTGGCCTGCCCATCGCCGGATAGAGATAGGCGCGCGCCGTTGAAGCGCGAACGCCGTCGCCGGTGTTCTGCTCCATGCGCGCCAGCCCGTCCTGCGTCGCGCCGTTCGGATCGTCGTTGAAGGGAATGCCGGCGGCCAGCGCCGCTTCTTTGTGCGCGTCGAACAGCATCTCGGGATAGACGGTCGGGCTGATACGCACCGGGCCGCTCGCACCGTGAAAGAGGCTGTCGCCGCGCCAGCTATTCTCCAGCTTGCGGAAGTAAGGCAGCACGTCCGCATAGCTCCAGCCGTCCAGCCCCTGCTGCCGCCATAGGTCGTAATCGGTGGCGTTGCCGCGAATGGCGATCATCGCATTGATGGACGATGAGCCGCCGAGCGTGCGGCCGCGCTTGATCTCGAGCCTTCGGTTGTTGAGGCCGGGCTCCGGCTCGGTCTCAAACCGCCATGTGCCGAAGCGGCCTTTGGCGACCTTGATGAAGGCCAGCGGCATGACCTGAAACGGATGCCGGTCGCGCCCACCGGCTTCCAGCAGCAGCACGGAGACGTTTGGATCTTCGCTCAAACGCGCGGCGATCACGGCGCCGGCCGAGCCGGAGCCGATGACGATGTAATCATAAGACGAGGTCATTGTTGTCCTGAAAGAGCGCGGGCGTTTATTGCGGTTCGAACATTATTGCGGTTCGATTTTGGCGAGCTTCACATAATCGGCCCAATCCTTCAGCTCCTTCTGAAACAGCGCGTTCGCCTGTTCCGGCGTGTTGATGAACGGATCGCCGCCGAACTTGTTGAGGAATTCCTTCGTCTCCGGGGTCACGAGGATTTCCCTGAACCATCCGTTGAGCTTGTCGACGATCGGCTTGGGAATGCCGGTCGGCCCCATGGCGGCAAACCAGCCTGTGAGATCCATCGGCACGCCGAGCTCGCTCATGGTGGGAATGTCGGGGTTCGCCTCAAGCCGCGCGCCGGTGCTGACCGCAAGGGCACGCAGCCTGCCGGCGCGCACCTGGATCATCGTGTAGACCGGATCGAACATGCCGTAGTCGATCTTGCCGCCGAGCTGGTCGTTGAGCGAATCCTGGCCGACGCGATAGACCACTTCCAGCGCCTGCAGGCCCAGCTTCTGCTTGTAGATCTCGCCCATCACCGTGCCGGTCGAGGCTGATGTTGCATAGGTCGCCTTGTCGCCCTTGGTCTTGAGAAAGGCGGTGAGATCGTCGAGCGTCTTCCACGGCTTGCCGGCATCGACCGCGACCATGAAGGCCTGTCGGTTGAGCGTGGCGATGATCTCGATCGCCTTGCCAACCTCGACGGGAGGCTTCTTGAACAGGTGCATGTTGGCCGCCACCGCGCTGCCGGCATGCACATAGATCGTGTAGCCATCAGGCTTGGATCGCGCCGCATATTCGGTGGCGATATTGCCGCTGGCGCCGAAGCGGTTCTCGACCAGGATGGTGCGGCCTGCGAGCGGCCGCAGCTTCTCGGCGAAATAGCGCACCAAAGTGTCCGAGCCGCTGCCGGCGGGAAACGCGCAGATGAAGACGATGTTGCGATCAGGATAGGACGCGGCGCTTTGCGCGCGTGCGGCCGTGCTTGCGGCAGCGAAGGCGAGCATGGCTGCGCCGAGAATGAAAGTTTTCGTCCCTCGAATGCTCACGTTCGCCTCCCAGCGTTTGCGATAGCAATTGGGTCTGATGCTGGCATGCTTTGCAAGGTGTTGAAACGTCCGGTCAACACAGTTTTGGCCCACGTGCGGGAGCGCATGCGCAGCAGAATGTGGGCGGCGATATTCGCCTGGCGCGGAACCTCGCGGGCAGCGGTGCGTTGTCGGGGTTGGTTGTCTGGAACCGCGAAATAGTCGCGCCTGATGGTCCGGTGAAAAGACCCAAACCTGCCGGGATGCCCGCAATCGAAGTGTCCGCCTCCGGCCTGATCAGAGGGTTCGCAGTAAAAACAGTAGCTTATCTTGCCTCTTTACGAATGCGTCGCACGGGATTATATTTATACTCGAATAGAGTATAAGGACCGACCGGCGCAGCCGGTTTTTTGGTCCCTAAGTTATACTCAGAGAGAGTAAAAGAGGGTATCATGCAGACCGCCTTCCAGACCCAACCGATCGCCGAGCGTTCCGGCAAGGTTTTGAAATCCGTCAGCGCCGCGGAGAGCTTCGGCGTTCTGCCGATGCCCAACCTTGCCTGGACGCCGGAAGTCGAGCGCGAGACGGCGCATCTCTATGAAAAGGTGAAGGCTGTCATTCCGCCGGTCGAATGGCCGTTCCATGCGCCTTACGTGAAGGCGATCAACGATCTCAAGAAAGAGCGCAACGCCGTCATCCTGGCGCACAACTACCAGACGCCGGAAATCTACAACTGCGTCGCCGACGTGGTCGGGGATTCGCTGCAGCTCGCCAAGCTCGCCACCAAGACATCGGCCGATATCATCATCCAGGGCGGCGTGCACTTCATGGCCGAGACCTCGAAGCTGCTGAACCCGTCGAAGACCGTGCTCATCCCGGATTCGAAGGCCGGCTGCTCGCTGGCTGAATCGATCACCGGCGCCGATGTGCGCCTGCTGCGCCAGCGTTATCCCGGTGTGCCGGTGGTGGCTTACGTCAACACCTCCGCCGACGTGAAGGCGGAAGTCGATATCTGCTGCACCTCGTCCAATGCGCTCAAGGTCGTCGAGAGCATGGGCTCCGATCGCGTCATCTTCCTGCCGGATCGCTATCTGGCCATGAACGTCCAGGCGCAGACGAAGGTGAAGATCATCGCCTGGCACGGCGCCTGTGAGGTGCATGAGCGTTTCACCGCCGAGGAACTGCTGCGCTATCGCGAGGACGATCCGTCGATCCAGATCATTGCCCATCCGGAATGCCCGCCGGAAGTGGTGGCGGTGTCGGACTTCGCCGGCTCGACCGCCGCGATGATCGACTTCGTCAAGGTGAAGAAGCCCAAGCGCGTGCTGCTCGTCACCGAATGCTCGATGGCGTCCAATGTGGAGGCCGAGACCAAGGGCACGGAATTCGTCAAGCCGTGCAATCTCTGCCCGCACATGAAGCGCATCACCCTGCCGAAGATCCTCGAAAGCCTCGTCTACATGCGCGAGGAAGTGACGATCGATCCGGCCCTCGCCGAGCGCGCACGCCGCTCCGTCGAACGCATGATTGAGTTGGGGTGATAAGAAAGGTCGAACCCTTCTCCCGCTCCGCGGGAGAAGGTGGCCCTTGCGCAGCAAGGGTCGGATGAGGGTGAGAAGAAAATAAAGTCGAGAATCAAAGCACCGCTTTGATTCTCTCGAACACCATATTCCCACCGCCCATCACGATTTCATTCGATACCCGCAGCACCGTGTAGCCTTGACCGCTCAGCCAGGCATCCCGCTTCGCATCGTGTTGCTCTTTTTCCGGCCGCCATGCGGTCGGCCGTCCAGTTCGACGATGAGGCGGTGCTCCACGCAGAGAAAATCGACGAGATAAACTCCGATGGGGACCTGTCTTCGAAACTTCAAGCCATCCAGACGGGAGCCGCGCAGGCAACGCCACAAGGCAACTTCGGCATTCGTCATGTCGCGCCGTAGCCTGCGCGCGAAGGTGAGTTGGCTTGAAGGATAGCGTTGCATTTCCTTTTCCCTCATCCGACCTCTGCTACGCAGAGGCCACCTTCTCCCGTGGAACGGGAGAAGGGTTTATCCTTCAATGAAAGTCTCGCGATTTCGGCATGATGCGCACATTGCGCGGATGGTGCGACCGACGCGGCGGCTGCGGATGGATGAATTCTTCCGCCACCGAGAGCGCCAGTCTGGCGCGATGATCCTCCGATAGGCGATCGAGTTCAGCGGTCCGATCGAACAGCCGTTCGGTCATGACGTGGATGACGCCTTCCTTGCTTTTCTGCACGCGGCCTTCCACCACCAGCAGCCGCGCCCCCATCGCTTCCTTGCGGAAATGCTCGAACGTGCGCGCCCACATGATGATGTTGGCTATGCCGGTCTCGTCCTCCAGGGTGATGAAAATGGCATTGCCCTTGCCGGGGCGCTGACGCACCAACACCACGCCCGCCGTTCTGATGCGTGCGCCATCTCGGCAATTGGCGATGTCGGCGCAGCTCACGATGTTCTCGCTCTCGAACAGCTCACGCAGAATCTGCATCGGATGGCCCTTCAAGGACAGATGCGTAGTCTGGTAATCGGCGGCGATATGCTCGCCCAGCGCCATGGCGGGAAGCCGCACCTCCTGATCCTTGCCGAGCTCGCGCGCATCGGCGGCGGCAAACAGCGGCAATGGCTTGTCATCAGGCAGGCGGCGCACTGCCCATAGGGCCTTTCGCCGGTCGAGCCCGAGGGAGCGGAAAGCATCCGCATCGGCCAGCCGCCGCAACACACTGTTGGAAAGGCCCGAGCGCGTCGCCAGCTCTTCGATCGAGACATAAGGCACATGCCGCATCTCGACGAGACGCTGGGCATCGGCTTCCGACATGCCATCGATCTGGCGGAAGCCGATGCGCAGCGCCAGCCGGCCATCGTCATATTCAAGCGTATTGTCCCACTCGCTGAAATTCACGTCGATCTCATGGATCGGGGCGCCATTCTTTTCCGCATCCTGGACAATCTGCGACGGTGCGTAAAACCCCATCGGCTGCGCGTTGAGCAGGGCGCAGGCAAAAACGGCCGGATAACGGCATTTGATGAAGGATGAGACATAGACGAGCTTGGCGAAAGAGGCTGCATGGCTTTCGGGAAAGCCGTATTCGCCAAAGCCTTTGATCTGGTTGAAACAGCGCTGGGCGAAGTCGCGCTCATAGCCGCGTTCGACCATGCGTTCGACCATCAGGTGTTCGAATTTATGGATCGTGCCGTTATGGCGGAAGGTCGCCATGGCCTTGCGCAATCCGTTCGCTTCATCGGCGGTGAACTCCGCCGCGACCATGGCGAGTTCCATCGCCTGCTCCTGGAACAGGGGCACGCCTTTCGTTCGTTCGAGAACATGGCGAAGTTCGTCAGGATCATGTGGCGGGCTGGGAGACGGATAGTCGACGTCCTCGTCTCCGCTCCGACGCCGCAGATAGGGATGCACCATGTCGCCTTGGATCGGTCCGGGCCGGACGATCGCCACCTGAATGACCAGGTCGTAGAATTCGCGCGGCCTCAGGCGCGGCAGCATGTTCATCTGCGCGCGGCTCTCGACCTGGAAGACGCCGAGGGATTCGCCCCTGCACAGCATGTCGTAGATGTCTTTCTGCTTGTCCGGCACGCCCGCGAGATCCATGTCGATGTCCAGATGCTCGCGCATCAGGTCGAACGCCTTGCGGATGCAGGTCAACATGCCCAGCGCCAGCACGTCGACCTTCATCAGGCGAAGCTCGTCGATGTCGTCCTTGTCCCATTCGATGAAGGTGCGGTCCTTCATCGCCGCATTGCCGATGGGGACGGTTTCATCAAGACGGGTGCGCGACAGCACGAAGCCGCCCACATGCTGCGACAGATGGCGTGGAAAGCCGAGCAGGCGTCTGGCCAGTTCGATGGCGCGGCGGATCGACGGATTGGACGGATCGAGCCCCGCCTCGTTGATCTGGCTGTCCTTGATGGGTCCGCCCCAGCTTCCCCAGACGGTGGAGGAGAGTTTGGCGGTAACGTCCTCGGTCAGGCCCAGCGCCTTGCCGACATCGCGGATGGCGCTCCGCGACCGATAGCTAATGACGGTCGCGGCAATGCCGGCGCGATGTCGGCCGAATTTCTCGTAGATGTGCTGAATGACCTCTTCGCGCCGCTCATGCTCGAAATCCACATCGATGTCGGGCGGTTCGCGGCGCTCCTCCGAGAGGAACCGCGCGAAAAGCAGTTTGTGTTCGCTCGGGTCGACGGCGGTAATGCCGAGAATATAGCAGACGGCAGAATTGGCCGCCGATCCGCGCCCCTGGCAGAGAATGCCTTTGTCTTCCGCATAGCGCACGATCTCGCGGATGGTGAGGAAATAGCGCGCGTAATCGAGTTTCTTGATCAGCGCGAATTCCATGTCCACCTGCGCCTGCACCTTGGGCGGCACGCCTTGCGGATAGCGGATGAGCGCCCGCCGCCGCACCAGTTCTTCCAGCCATCCCTGCGGCGTCCAGCCCGGCGGCGTCGGCTCCTCGGGATATTCATACGTGAGTTCGCTGAGTGAAAACGAGACACGGTCGAGCAGATGCCCCGTCTCCTCGATCGCCTCAGGCGCATCGCGAAACAGCCGCGCCATCTCTCTTGGTTCCTTGAGATGCCGCTCGACATTGGCTTCGAGCGTACGGCCGATGGTGTCGATGGTCTTGCTTTCGCGGATGCAGGTCATAACGTCCTGCAGGTCGCGCTGTTCGGGCGCGTGATAAAGCACGTCATTGGTAGCAAGCAGCGGAATGCGTGCCCGAGCGGCCAGCGCCGCGAGCCGCGCCAGCCGGCGCCGGTCATCGCCGCGCCGATGCATGGTAGCCGCCAGCCAGAGGGAGCCGGGCGCTGCTTCGCGCAGGCGCGGCAGCAGGGTCTCGAGCCCGTCGAGCCGCTTGTCTGGCATCACGACGAGCAGGAGATTCGAGGTATCGCTGAGAAGATCGTCGAGGGTGAGAAGGCACTCGCCTTTCTTGCCGCGGCGGTTGCCTTCCGTCAGCAGCCGGCAGATCCTCCCCCAGCCGACGCGGTCTTCCGGATAGGCGAGAATGTCGGGCGTGCCGTCGGTGAAGGCGAGCCGCGTGCCGACTGCCAGCTTGAAGGCTTCCGCCGCTGCCTTCAGGCGCTCAGCTTCTTCCGCTTCTATCTTCTGTTTTTCGGTGAGCGTGTATTCGCCGGGCGATGAGCCTTCGCGTTCGCGCGTCGCCGGTGGCTTGCCCGTCTTGCGCAACTGGTTGAGCGCCGCATAGGCGCGCACCACGCCGGCCACCGTGTTGCGGTCGGCGATGCCGATACCGGCATGGCCCAGCGCCAGGGCGGTGAGCACCAGATCGCTGGCAGCGGAGGCGCCGCGCAGGAAAGAGAAATTGCTGGTGGTGGCGAATTCCACATAACGTGTCATTTGGCGCGTCATGCGAAGAGCCCATGCAGATACCAGAGAGTCTTGTCGGGGGGATTTTTGTAAGGGCCGGCGCGAAACAGCCAGAAACGCCGGCCGTTTGTATCTTCCACCCGGTAATAATCGCGTGTCGGCGTGCCGCTGTCGCAGCGCCACCATTCCGACGCGATCCGTTCAGGGCCCTCGGCCAGAACGACCTCATGCCAGGACCGCCGCCATTGAAAGCGCCGCGGCGGCCCATCGGGTGCTTCAGCCGTGGTCTCGACCGGCTGCGGCGGATCGAAAAGCTGCAACGGCCGCAGCGGCGGCTCGTGCGGCTCTGGCGCAGGCCAATTCAACGCGGCGGTCTTGCCCGTTTCATACGTGGCCGG
>Ga0180219_1000241_pt1 | contig 53468 bp, 39 predicted proteins | sample eDN3rd30CBELigMG_FD_151338 | JGI IMG/M metagenome (GOLD analysis project Ga0180219, IMG submission 151338) | Enriched Miracle-Growth compost microbial communities from Emeryville, California, USA - eDNA 3rd pass 30_C BE-Lig MG (version 2)... ... | reverse complement strand
CGCCACCGGGGCGGCCCCGTCTCGATGAGGAGGCAGACATGGCGGGCACGTTCGAGCTGTGGACCGACAAGGGCGGCGACTGGCGCTTCAACCTCAAGGCGTCCAACGGGCAGGTCATCGCGACCAGTCAGGGGTATGCCTCAAAGGCGGGAGCCCTGAACGGCATCGACTCGGTGAAGACCAACGCGCCCGACGCCACGGTCGTCGAGGTGGAGAAATAGCGCCGCCGAGAGGCAGCCGCTACAGCTCGAAGTCGACCGCGACGCGATCGGCGACGACGCTGCGCACGTAGGCCACGACCTCCTGGTGCGCGGGGTGCACCGCATAGGCGTCGAGCGCCGCCTTGTCGGCGAAGTCGGCGACCAGCGCGACATCCCAGTTGCCGTCGACGACGTTCGGACCCGCCGTGAGCGTGCCGATCGTGGGCACGACGCCGACGAGGGCGTTCAGGCGCTCGGCGATCTCGCGTGCATGGTCGGCACGGGTCGCGGCATCCGTCGCCGCCATCTTCCAGCTCACCACGTGCCGCAGCGTCATCGCTTCGCCGCCACAGCGTCGAGCAGCGCGTCGTGCAGCCGGTCGGCGCCCACGCGCCAGTGCGCGTGCAGCCGCCCGTCGATGAGCACGACCGGGATCTTCTCCCACCACAGCTCGTAGAGCGCGGGGTCGTCGGCGATGGATGCCTCGACCACCTCGACCTGCGCGGCCGCGCGTTCGGGCAGGTCGGCCAGGACGTGGTCGACGACGCCGTGCGCGACGTCGCAGAGGTGGCAGTCGGGCTTGCCGATGAGGGTGAGCGTGGTCACGCTGTCAATTCTACGGTCGGCGGGATGCCGGGGCTCGGCGCCTGCGCCGCCCTCAGCGCTCGACCGTGCTCAGCGCTCGACCGGGAAGCCCTGCTCGACCCAGGCGGCGGTGCCGCCCTCGACGTCGGTGACGTCATAGCCCTGCGCGTCGAGCTTGCGCGCGACCGACGCCGAGCGTCCGCCGAGCTCGCAGATCACGTGGAAGGGCTCCTTCGGGAACTCTTCGACCCGGTCGCGCCACGTCGAGAACGGGATGTTCACGGCGCCGGCGATGTGCCCGGCCTCGTACTCGTGCACTTCGCGCACGTCGATGAGCGGGAGGCCCGCGGTCTCGCGCAGCTGCTGAACGGTGATGGACTTCATGTCGTACTTTCCTCTGCGAACGCCGGATGCGTACACGAAGCGCCCGTCCCGCAGGACAGGCGCTCGGTGTTCAGCCGCTACTTCTTGTTGCGGCGCTGGTGACGAGTCTTGCGAAGCAGCTTGCGGTGCTTCTTCTTCGCCATGCGCTTGCGGCGCTTCTTGATGACAGAACCCACGGGAAACCTCACAACGTCAGGGGTCTGGACGCGGAATCACCGCGCCCGGGAACGGGCAGATGGAAAAATGCCTCGTCCTAGTCTAGCCGACGTCGGCGATGGGACGTTGCAGGGCCTCTGAGACGGCCGATTCGGGTACGCGATAGCTGCGCCCGAAGCGCACGGCGGGCAGCTCGCCGGAGTGCACGAGGCGATAGACGGTCATCTTCGAGACCCGCATGATCTCGGCGACCTCGGCGACCGTCAGAAAACGCACATCAGGCAGTTCGGCCATATCCACGTTCCACCTTCCCCAGCATCGGCTGATCAGTCCCCGCTCGCAGCGGCCCCACACCACTGAGCACACTCTATGGTGTCCGTGCGGGCTGTGTAAACCCATGGGACGGGTGTGACGGATGCGCGCATAGCGAGTCCATAGTCCGGCCAGGGCGCGTCCTGACGGGGCTCTGGCCGTCCATGGATGCCGATGCCGTCTGCTTGAGGGCATGAACGAGACAGCGACCGACCCGGCGACCCCCACCGCCGTCGTGCGCCGGCGGATGTCCCGCACGGTGAAGCGGCTCATCGGCGCGGCCGCGCTCGTTCTGACCCTCGTGGGCGGCGGGGGTGCCTGGTGGGCGGCGAATCGGTTCCTCATCCCCCACGTGGAGATCTCCGATGTCGCCGCCTACCAGGCCGAACAGGGGTCGGCCGATGCCGCCGGCTCATCGGGCACGACCGACGCCTCCGGCACCGTCACGGGCTCCTCCTACACCTCCGACGACGCCTCGGTGACCATCACGAAGCACACCACCGGGTCGGGCGACGACACCCTCACCTACTACGTGGCCGACGTGACCCTCACCGAGGCGACGGCTCTGCGCAGCGCGTTCGCCGACAACCAGTTCGGCGAGAACATCACCGCCCGCGTCTCCGAGATCGCCGAGGACAACGACGCGGTGTTCGCCATCAACGGCGACTATTACGGCTTCCGCTCCGACGGCATCGAGATCCGCAACGGCGTCGTCTTCCGCGACGAGGGCGCGCGTGAGGGGCTCGCGTTCTACAAGGACGGCACCGTCAAGGTCTACGACGAGACGGCGACCACCGCCGACGCGCTCGTCGCCGACGGCGTCTGGAACACCATGAGCTTCGGCCCCGCGATCGTCGAGAACGGTCGGACGGTGGACGGCATCGACGACGTCGAGGTCGACACCAACTTCGGCAACCACTCGATCCAGGGCGACCAGCCGCGCACGGCCGTCGGCGTCATCGACGACGACCACCTCGTCTTCGTCGTCGTGGACGGCCGCGATTCGGGCTACAGCCGGGGAGCGAGCCTGGACGAGCTCGCGGGCATCATGGAGCGCCTGGGCGCCCAGACCGCGTACAACCTCGACGGCGGCGGATCGAGCGAGATGTGGTTCGACGGCGAGGTCGTCAATCAGCCCTCCAACGGCGGCGAGCGCGCCACCAGCGACATCTTCTACATCGCCGGGTGACCGCATGAACGTCGTCCTGATCCCCGCATACGAGCCCGACCAGCGTCTCGTCTCGCTGGTGCGGGAACTACATGGGATGCCGGTGGTCGTCGTCGACGACGGGTCGGCGCCGGCGTATCGCGACGTGTTCGCCGGTGCCGCGGCATCCGGCGCCGTCGTCCTCACCCACGCGCACAACCAGGGCAAGGGCGCCGCTCTGCGCACCGGCTTCGCGCACATCGCCCGGGCGTTCCCCGACGCGGGGGTCGTCACCGCCGACGCCGACGGCCAGCACACGCCCGCCGACATCGCGCGGGTCGCCGCGCGCATCGGCGCGGGCCGCATCGTCCTGGGCGTGCGGGCGTTCACGGGTTCCGTCCCCGCGCGCAGCCGCTTCGGCAACGCGGTCAGCCGCCTCGCCTTCCGCCTGGCGGCAGGGCACGCGATCGCCGACACACAGACCGGTCTGCGCGGGCTGCCCGCCGAGTCCCTGCCGTGGCTGATGGGCCTGTCCGGCGATCGCTTCGAGTACGAGTTCCGGATGCTGCTGCAGGCGGGGGCCGCCGGCTTCACCCTCGTCGAGCAGCCGATCGCGACGATCTACACCGACGGCAACGCCTCCAGCCACTTCCGCCCGGTGCGCGATTCGCTGCGCATCTACGCGCCGGTCGTGCGGTTCGCGGGCTCGGCGCTGCTGGCCTTCGCGATCGACACCCTGGCCCTGCTCGTGCTGCACGCGCTCACCGGGTCGCTGCTGGTCTCCGTGGTCATCGCGCGCCTGCTCAGTTCGAGCGTGAACTTCGCCGTCAACCGCTCGATGGTGTTCCACCGCGGCCGCGACATCCCCCTGCGCACGGCGGCGCTGCGCTACTTCTCGCTCGCGCTCCTGCTGCTGGCGGCGAACTACGGGACGATCTCGGCGCTGTCCGATCTGGGGCTGCCGCTGCTGGCGGCCAAGATCGTCACCGAGGCGACGCTGTTCGTCGTCAGCTACGGCGTGCAGCGAGCTGTGGTGTTCGCTCCCGCATCCGCTCGCGAGCCACGGCGATCAGCCGCTCCAGCTGGTGCGCGTGCGGTGCCGGCTGACGGTCGCGCGCGTAGGTGACGGCGGCTGCCGCCGCCCGCTCGAGCCCCGTGCGGTCGTCGAGCAGTCGTTCCAGAGACGCGGCCAGGCCCGCGGCATCCGTCCCCTCCGTGCCGATCGCGGCCGCGCCGAACTCCTCCGCGAGCACCGGGTCGACGACCACGGCCGGACGCCCCCTGCTGAAGGCCTCCAGCGCGATCATGGGCTGGTTGTCGAACCCGAGCGATGAGATGACGACGGCGTCGGATGCCGCGACCAGCGCTCCCACCTCATCGCCGGGCACCCGACCGTGGAAGGTGATGTCGGCCTGCGGCTCATGGGTGCCGCCGGCCACGTGCAGGTGCACCCGCCCCGGCCCGCGGCGCGCCGTGACCAGACGGATCGCGTCGAGCGCGACCTCGAGGCGCTTCTCGGGCGCGAAGCGCGCCGCCCACACCAGGGTCAGTGGACCGTCGGCGCGGGCGGGCGCCGGCTGCAGGGGCTCGGCGATGTTGGAGAGCTCGTGCACGGCATCCACCCCCTCCGCCTGCAGCGCCCGTGCCTGGTGCGCCGACGGCGACAGCACCGCGTCGGCGCGCGTGGCGACGGTCAGGGTCATCGTGCGCAGCGCGTTGTTGATGGGGGTGCTGCCGGTGTAGCGCGGCGACGGCCAGCGGCCGGTGATGTGGTGGTATTCCCACAGCGCGAGCGGGACGAGTGCGTTCAGCGCCGATGACGCCTGCCAGAAGAAGGTGTGCACGGTCTGCAGCACCGGGCGTGCCTGGGCTGCGCCGATCTCGAGCGCCGCGACCGCGAGCGTGAACTCGGAATGGACGACGAGCGCCCGCACGTCGTGCGCGGCGGCGAGGCGCGCCAGCTCGACGCGCAGACGGCGACGGGATGCCAGGACCGGCAGTCCCACGCCGGGCACCGTGAACGCGACCCGCACCGCGATGGGCACGATGCCGGGCACCCCGGCCAGCACATCGGCGTCGGGGGCGACCACGACGACGGTCCACCCCTGCTCGGCCAGCCCCCGCGCCTGCCGCAGGAAGGCCGTCTGCGCACCGCCGAGATAGCGCAGCGAATAGTCGCACAGGAGCATGACGGCCCCCTGCGCGGTGTCGCCGCCGTTCACCGTCCGGGCAGCTTCTTCAGCGCACTGTCCCACGCGTGCTTCGCCGACGCCGCGACCCGTCCGACGGTCTCGGCGGCGTGCGCCGCGGGCTCGGGGAGGGCGATGAGCTCGGCGGCGTCGCCCTCGTCGAGGAACGGGACGATCCACGCGTCGATCTCGTCGAGCGGGGCCGCCTGCAGGCGGTAGTAGCGGTGCTGGCCCTCCTCGCGGACCGCGACCAGGTCGGCGTCGCGGAGGACCTTCAGGTGCTTCGACACGGTCGGCTGGCTCACGCCAAGGTCGGCGACGATCTGCGACACGCTGGTGCCGTCGTGCCCCGCGGCGGAGCGGTCCAACAGCAGGCGCAGGATGTCGCGACGGGTGCCGTCCGCGATCACGTCGAAGATGTCCGCCATGCCCTTAGGTTAGCCGGGCGTCCGGCTGAGTACCATGACACAGGTGTCCACGCATCCGGATCCCATAGCCCGCGGGCCGCTCCTGCGCAGGCTCCGCCGCGCGGGCGCGGAGACGTGGGATGTGATGCGTGACTTCACGACGGCATCCCCCGCCCGGTTCGCCGTGGGCGTCTACATGGTGCTCATCGCGATCTTCACGGTGCTGCTGATGCTCCCGGCCGCCACGCGCTCGGGCGCCCACACCCCGTTCGTCGACGCCCTGTTCACCGCGATCTCGACGGTGTGCGTGACCGGTCTGTCGACGGTCGACATGGCCACGCACTGGTCGGCGTTCGGCAACGTCGTCATCTACGTCGGCGTCAACGTCGGCGCCCTGGGCGTGCTGACCCTCGCGTCGATCCTGGGCCTGGTGATCTCGAAGAAGCTGGGCCTGCGCGCCAAGCTCATCGCCGCGAGCGAGTCGAACCCGCTGCGCGTGCACGGCGGGCCGGTCAACGAGGGCCAGACCATCCGGCTCGGCGAGGTCGGCTCGCTGCTCGCGACCGTGGCACTGTCGACGTTGGTGATCGAGGCGGGCCTGGCGGTGCTCATGTACCCCTCGCTCGTGGTCGGCGGCATCGGCCCGCTGCGTGCCCTGTGGGAAGCCCCGTACTACGCGGCCATGTCGTTCACGAACACGGGCTTCGCGCCGAACCCCGAGGGGCTGGAGATGTTCCAGCACGACTACTTCTTCCTCACCGTGATGATGGCCGGCGTCTTCCTCGGGTCGATCGGCTTCCCGGTGATCAACACGCTGTGGCGGCACCGCTGGCATGTGCACCGCTGGTCGCTGCACGCGAAGCTCACCGTCATCACGACCATCCTGCTGTTCATCGCGGGTGCCCTCGTGTTCCTCCTGCTCGAGTTCGACAACCCGAAGACGTTCGGCGACCGCAATGCGTGGGACACCGTCTATCAGTCCTTCTTCCTCTCGGCGATGACCCGCTCGGGCGGTTTCTCCGTCGTCGACGTCAGCAGCCTGCACGGCTCGTCGCTCATCGTCGGCTCGATGCTCATGTTCGTCGGCGGCGGCTCGGCATCGACCGCCGGCGGAATCAAGGTCACGACCCTCGCGGTGCTGGCACTGGCGGTGTGGTCGGAGGCCAAGGGCCGCCCCTCGGTGCAGGCGTTCGGCCGCCGCATCCCCAGCGACGTGCAGCGCGTCGCACTCTCGGTCGTCGCCTGGGGCGCCACGCTCGTGGCGGTGGCGACGGTGACGATCGCGCAGTTCACCAGGGCGCCGGTGGCCGACGTCCTGTTCGACGTCATCTCGGCGTTCGCAACCGTCGGCCTGTCGACCGGGCTGACCGCGCAGCTGGATGATCCGGGCAAGTACGTGCTGGCGGCCACCATGCTCTTCGGCCGCGTTGGTACAGTGACTCTCGCCGCGGCCGTCGCCGCGACCAGCCGGAAGCAGCTGTACTCGCTTCCCGTCGAAAGGCCGATCGTTGGTTGAGCAGATCCGTGGCGATGCGCCCGTCCTGGTGATCGGCCTCGGCCGGTTCGGCGCCGCCTGCGCCGGCGAGCTCGACCGCCTCGACCGCGACGTGCTGGCCATCGACGAGAACCTCGAGCTCGTGCAGAAGTGGTCCGAACGCGTCACACACGCGGTGCAGGCCGATGCCCGCAATCTCGACGCACTCAAGCAGATCGGCGCGCAGGACTTCCAGGTGGCCGTGGTCGCCACGGGGTCGTCCATCGAGTCGTCGGTGCTGATCACCGCGAACCTCGTCGACCTCAAGGTGCCGCAGATCTGGGCGAAGGCCGTGTCGCAGGCGCACGGCAAGATCCTCGCCCGCGTGGGCGCGAACCATGTCATCTACCCCGAGCGCGAGGCCGGCGAGCGCGTCGCGCACCTGGTCAGCGGCCGCATGCTCGACTTCATCCGCTTCGACGACGACTTCGTGCTGGCCAAGATGTACCCGCCCAAGTACATCCGCGGCATCGGCCTGAACCAGTCGGGCGTGCGCACGAAGTTCAACGTCACCGTCGTGGGCGTGAAGAGCCCCGGCAAGCCGTTCCGCTACGCCGAGGCCGACACCGTGGTCACCAACCACGACCTCATCATCGTGTCGGGCACCAACTCCGACATCGAACGGTTCGCGTCCCTGGAGCGCTGACGGGTCTAGCCTGCGAGCATGGGTGCGACATGGATCGCGCAGTCGGGCATCGTGCAGGGCGTCATCATCGGCGCCACGCTCGCGTTCCTGACGGCGATCGCGCTCCTGCGCCTGCGCGCCCGCGCACTGACCCGCACCGTGCACGGATGGCGCGAGCTGCGCCGCTGCGGGCAGCCGGGCAACGGCGTCCTCACCCGCGCCGCCTGCATGATGGCGCTGCCGGTGGTGAACAGCTTCGACGAGGCCGCGTACTGGACGACGGGACGGGATGCCGCGGGCCGCACCCTGCGCGGCGACCGCGCGTACACGCTGCGTTTCGATGCGGGCGGGATGCCGCCGGCCGACGCCTTCTGGTCGCTGACGGCGACCGACCCCACCGGGTACGCCGCCACCGGCAGCACCGGGCACGGCAGCGTCGACGACCGCACGCCGTTCACCACAGGTGCCGACGGCTCGGTAGAGCTCGTGCTGTCGCACGAGGAACCCGCCGGCGCCGCCGCGAACTGGCTCGCCGTGCCGACCGGTCGGTACCGGCTGATGCTGCGCGCGTACCTGCCGGGAGCGGCGATCCTCGACGGCAGGTATGCCCCACCGCCCGTGGAGGCGCGACCGTGAACCGGCTCATCCTGCGGTTCGCCGTGCCGATCGTCGTGATCGTGCTCGTGATCTTCGCGTGGGTCGTGATCCAGCGCCTCGCCGACGGTCGCGGCGTCGGCGTGCTCGCGGTCGCCGCACTCGTCGTGTGGGCGGTCGGCGCGCCGCTGTTCATCTGGTTCTGGCCGCGCATCACCGTGAGCGGCTTCCAGCGGGCCATCGTGCGGCGCGGGTTCGGTTCCGGACCCGTCGCGGTGAACACGCTCGCCGCCGTGCCGTACACCTCGGCCGCGGCATCCACCGGCAGTCTCATCGCCACCGGCACCGACGACGTACTGTACGTCGTCGGCTGGATCGACCTGCGGCACGGCCCGCTGACGCTGCATGTGCCGCCCATGCCGGGCCGCTATCACGCCCTGCAGTTCACCGACCCGACCACGGGCGCGAACGTCGCCTACGTCGGCACGCGCACGACCGGAGACAGCGGAGGCGACTTCGAGGTCGTGCGGCGCGGCGCGGCGCCGGCACGCGGCGCCGTCGTGCTGCCGGGCCGCCAGGCCCTGGTCATCGGCCGCGTGTTCGTCGCCGACGAGGCCGACCGACCGGCCGCGCTCGCGCTCGCGCAGCAGTTCTCACTCTCAGCAGTCGAAGGGAAGCAGCGATGGAGCTGACGGACAGGCACCGGACGTATCTGCAGGATCACCATGCCGCCGCGATGATCACGATCGCACGGGACGGCATGCCGAAGGCGGTGCGCGTGGGGGTCGCACTCGTGGGCGACCGGCTCTGGAGCAGCGGCACGGCCGACCGCGTGCGGACGAAGCGGCTGCGACGCGATCCGCGCTGCACGCTGTTCGTGTTCGATCAGGCGTACTCGTTTCTCACGATCGAAGCGAGGGTGACGATCCTGGACGGCCCGGACGCCCCGCAGCAGAACCTCGCGCTGTTCCGCGTGATGCAGGGCCGGCCCACAGGTCCGCTGAACTGGTACGGCGACGAGCTCGACGACGAGGCCTTCCTCGCACGCATGACCGCCGAGCAGCGGGTGATCTACGAGTTCGCGCCCACGCACGCGTACGGCCCGGCGTAGGCGGACCGCACGCCGCTCAGGGCCGGTTGCCCTGCCGCGGCTCGTGGTCGTACGGCAGCTGCGGCGTGGTCGGGAAGCCGGCGCGCGCCTGGCCCGGCACCGGACGCGATCGGCGCCCGTAGATGAGCTCGGACGAGTCGAGCAGCCACGGCACCAGCGTGATCGTCACCCCGTGCACGAGCATGAGCTGCTGGGCCATGCGCCGTGCGCGCCGGTTGTGCAGGACGCGCTCCCACCAGTGCCCGACGATGTACTGCGGCAGGTACACGGTGACCACGCTCGAGCCGTGCTCTTCGCGGTACTGCTTGATGAAGGCGATCACGGGCCCCGCGTAGCTGCGGAACGGCGACTCGATGGTGACCAGCGGGACCGGCATCCCGTGTTCCTGCCACGCCTTCTGCAGGGCCTTCGACTCCTCCTTGGTGACCGCCACATGCACGGCCAGGGTCTTCTCGTGCCGTGCGGCCAACGCGTAGTCGAGGGCCTTGACGACCGGTTTCTGCAGCCGGTTCACGAGCACCAGCGCGATGTCGCCCGCCGACCCGAAGTGCACGGTGTCGTCCATGCGGGTCTCGTGCTCGACGTCGCGGTAGTAGCGGTAGACGCCCATCATCAGCGTCGCCAGGATCGGGATGGCCAGGAACACCAGCCAGGCGCCGTGCGTGAACTTGGTGATCGTGACGATCACGAGCACCGCGACGGTCAGGGTGGCCCCGACGGAGTTGATCGCCAGCCCCTTGCGGAAGCTGCGCGCCTGGCGCCGCGCCGACTCCTGGGCACGCGCCTCGTCCGGCAGTGCGCGGATGCGGCGCAGCCCGCGGATCCAGTGCCGGATCATGCCGATCTGCCCCAGCGAGAACGACACGAACACGCCGATGATGTACAGCTGGATGAGGTTCGACAGGTTCGCCCGGTAGATGACCAGCACGATCGTGGCCGCAACCCCCAGCACGATCATGCCGTTGGAGTAGACGAGCCGGTCGCCGCGGGTGTTCAGTGCCTTGGGCGCGTAGCCGTCGCGGGCGAGCACCGCCCCCAGCAGCGGGAAGCCGTTGAACGCCGTGTTGGCCGCCAGCAGCAGCACGCACGCGGTGGCCGCCTGCACGACGAAGAACGGGATCGAGTTCATGCCGAACGTCGCGGCCGCCAGCTGCGCCATGAGGCTCGGCTGCGGCGTGCCGTGGCAGTCGAAGCCGGCGAGGTCGCAGGGGTTCTCGGCGTACTGCACGCGCGAGATGAGAGCGAGGGCCACGAGGCCGGCGAACATGGCCGCGGCGATGCCGCCCATCATCGCCAGGGTCGTGCGGGCGTTGCCGATCTTCGGGCGGCGGAACGCCTGCACCCCGTTCGAGACCGCCTCGACACCCGTCAGCGCCGAGCAGCCGCTGGAGAACGCCCGCAGCACGAGCAGCAGCACCGCGGCCTGCGAGATGCTCTGCGCATGCAGTGCGTACTGCGCGCTGGAGGCGACCGGGGCGACACCGAGGAACGTGCGCACGAGCCCGGTGACGACCATGACCGCGACCGAGCCGATGAACACGTAGGTGGGGATCGCGAACGCGTGGGAGGCCTCGCGCACGCCGCGCAGGTTCATCACGACGATGCCCAGCACGCAGACGACGGCCAGCTCCACGCGCCACCGGTTGAGCGCCGGGATCGCGGAGATGATGTTGTCGACGCCCGAGGCGGTCGACACCGCGACCGTCAGCACGTAGTCGACGAGCAGGGCGGATGCCACGACCACCCCGGGCACCTCGCCCAGGTTCTTGCGCGCCACCTCGTAGTCGCCGCCGCCCGAGGGGTAGGCGCGGATCAGCTGCCGGTACGAGAGCACCACCACCACGAGCAGCAGCACGACGGCTGCCGCGACCCACGGCGCGAATGCCAGGAACGCGAGTCCGCCGGTCAGCAGGATCATCAGCATCTCCTGCGGCGCGTACGCCACCGAGCTCAGTGCGTCCGACGCGAAGATCGGCAGCGCCATGCGCTTGGGGAGCAGGTGCTCATCCGCATTCTCGGACGCCAGAGGGTCGCCGATGAGGATGCGTTTCACGATCGGCGACTCCGGAGTGCCGTCGCGATTCTCGCTTGTCACGAGCGGCGACACTACGCCCGAAAACCCCCGGGTGCAATGCGGTGCGACGCGCGGTTTCCGCGGGGTGCGTCAGCGCCCCTCGGCGATCTCCCGTGCGCGGGCCAGGGCGGCGTCGGTGGCGCGCACGAACACCTCGTCGAGACGCGCCTCCTGCAGCACCGCGACGGCCCGCTCGGTGGTGCCCTTCGGGCTCGTCACGCGACGCCGCAGCTCCGCCGGATCCTCACCGGATGCCGCCAGCAGCGCCGCCCCGCCGACGAAGGTCTGCTCGGCCATCGTGCGGGCGTCGGCCTCGGAGAACCCCTTGCCGACGGCGGCCTTGGTGAGCTCCTCGATCAGCAGGAACACATACGCCGGGCCCGAGCCGGAGATCGTCGAGAGGGCGTCGATCTTGTCCTCGGGGACCTCGATGACGGTGCCGACGGTCTCGAACAGCGCCCGCACCACGGCGACGTCGTCGGCGGTGGCCGCCCTACCGGCCGCCACGCCGGTGACGCCCTTGCCGACCAGCGACGGGGTGTTCGGCATCGAGCGGATGACCGCCGTGCCCTCCGGCAGCAGCTGCTCGAACGTCGCGATCGTGACACCGGCCGCGATGCTCACGACGACGACGCCGGGCTTCAGCGCGGGTGCGATCTCGCGCAGCAGGTCGGGGACCATGGCCGGCTTCACACCGACGATCACCACGTCGGCGGTGGCCGCGGCATCCCGGTTCCCGTCCGGCTGCTGCTCGAGGGCGATGCTGCGCACGCCCGCCAGCTGTGCGAGCGGCTCGGCCTTGGCGGCGGTGCGGTTGGTCACGACGAGGCTCTGGGCCCGGCCCGATTCGGCGAGACCGTGCAGGATCGCGCCGCCCATGGAGCCGGCGCCGAGGATCGCGATGGGAGGAAGCATGCCGCTCATCCTACGGCGCTCGTCCTCGGGTGCGCAGGGCGCGGTTATAGTCGAGTCAGGACCGCTGAGGAGGCCGATTCCATGACCGTGTTCGACGGCATCGCCGCACGCATCATCGAGACCCCGCGCCTGGCGGTGAACATCCTCGAGCGCACGGCGGACAAGGTGAAGACCCCCGCCGAGCAGACGGTCGTCTTCGTCCACGGCAATGTCTCGTCGGCGCTGTTCTGGCAGGAGATCATGGAAGACCTGCCCGGCGACATCCGGGCCATCGCGGTCGACCTGCGCGGCTTCGGCGGCAGCGAGACCAAGCCCGTCGACGCGACGCGCGGGCTGCGTGATTTCTCCGACGACCTGCACGCGACGCTCGAGGCGCTGGGCCTGGGTGCCGTGCACCTCGTCGGCTGGTCGATGGGCGGCGGCGTGGTCATGCAGTACGCGCTCGAGCACCCCGTGCTCAGCCTCACGCTGCAGGCGCCCGTCTCGCCGTACGGCTTCGGCGGCACGCGCCGCGACGGTTCGCGCCTGACCGACGACGACGCCGGGTGCGGCGGGGGCGGCGCGAACTCCGATTTCGTGCAGCGCCTGCGCGACGGCGACACGACGACGGATGCCGCGACCTCACCGCGCAGCGTGTTCCGTGCCTCGTACGTCTCGGCCGGGTACGTGACCGGGCACGAGGACACCTGGGTCGAATCGATGCTGACCACGGCGACCGCCGCCGGAAACTACCCCGGCGACAGCGTGGCCAGCGAGAACTGGCCCGGTTTCGGCGCCGGCGCCGTCGGCGTGCTGAACACCATGGCGCCGCAGTACTTCGACGTGTCGGGGATCGTCGACCTGCCGACCAAGCCCCCGATCCTGTGGGTGCACGGCACCGCCGATGCCATCGTCTCGGACGCATCGTTCTTCGACCTGAACCAGCTCGGCAAGGCCGGGCTCATCCCCGACTGGCCGGGCGAGGAGATCGCCCCGCCGCAGCCGATGGTGAGCCAGACCCGCGACGTGCTGAACGCGTATCGCGAGGCCGGAGGCCGGGCCACCGAGTTGACGATCGAGGGCGTCGGCCACGCGCCGCACCTGGAGCGCCCCGGCATCGTGCGCCGTGCACTGCTGCAGGTCATGGGCTACATCGCCTCGACGACCGGCCCGCAGCCGCCGACCGAGGCGATCATCCTCAAGAGCGAGGACTGACACGGGCCCGCGGCATCCCGTTCGGTTTCCGTAGACTTCCGGCATGAGCTCCTCCGGCGGCGGGAAGGCGATCATCGCCGCATTCCTCGCGAACATCGGCATCGCCATCGCGAAGTTCGTCGCGTGGTTCTTCTCGGGGTCCGCGTCGATGCTGGCGGAGGGCATCCACTCCCTCGCCGACAGCGGCAACCAGCTGCTCCTGCTGCTGGGCGGACGGCAGGCCCAGCGCAAGGCCGACCAGGAGCATCCCTTCGGCTACGGGCGCGAGCGGTACGTCTACGCGTTCGTGGTGTCGATCATCCTGTTCTCGGTCGGCGGCCTGTTCTCGATCTACGAGGGCGTCGAGAAGATCACCCACCCGCACGAGCTCGACCACGTCTGGATCGCCATCCTCGTGCTGGTCATCGCGATCGTGCTCGAGGGCATGTCGCTGCGCACCGCGGTCGGCGAGTCGAGGCCGCACAAGGAGAAGGGCGAGTCGTGGCTCGCCTTCATCCGGCATGCGAAGGCGCCCGAGCTGCCCGTCGTGCTGCTCGAAGACACCGCAGCCCTCACCGGTCTCGTGTTCGCCCTGCTCGGCGTCGGCCTCTCATGGCTGACCGGCAACCCCGTGTTCGATGCGATCAGCACGCTCATGATCGGCACGCTGCTGATCCTCGTGGCGATCACGCTCGGCGTCGAGACCAAGAGCCTGCTCGTCGGCGAGGGCGCGGCCCCCTCCGATCTGCGCGCGATCGTGAACGCCATCGAGGACGGCCCCGAGGTCCACCGCCTCATCCACATCAAGACGCTGTACCTCGGCCCCGACGAACTGCTGGTGGCGGCGAAGCTGGCGTTCGCCTCCGACAAGCCGCTGACCGCGGTGGCGGCCGACATCGACGCCGTCGAGGGGCGCGTGCGCGCCGCGGTGCCCATCGCGCGCGTCATCTACTTCGAGCCCGACGTGTACCGCCCGGCGGCCGACCCCGCGCCGTCGACCGAGGCCTTCATCCTGAAATCGGAGGACTGATGGAGTTCTGCGTCTTCACCGAGCCCCAGCAGGGGTTCAGCTACGACGAGCAGCGCACCCACGCGCAGACGGCCGAGAAGCTCGGCTTCGACGGCTGGTTCCGCAGCGACCACTACATGCGCATGGGCGCAGGTTCCCCGCTGCCCGGCCCCACCGACGCGTGGACGACCCTGGCGGGACTCGCCGTGCAGACCTCGCGCATCCGGCTCGGCACGCTCGTCTCGTCGGTGACGTATCGCACGCCGGGCGTGCTGGCGATCCAGGTGGCACAGGTCGACGCGATGAGCGGCGGGCGCGCCGAACTCGGGCTGGGAACCGGGTGGTTCGACGCGGAGCACAAGGCCTACGGCATCCCGTTCCCGGCGAAGAGATTCGGGATGCTGGAAGAACAGCTCGAGCTGATCACCGGGCTGTGGGCGGCCACCGAGCCGTATTCGTTCTCGGGCGCGCACTACGAGCTCGTCGATTCGCCGGCGCTGCCCAAGCCCGTGCAGGAGCGCGTGCCGGTCATCGTGGGCGGCGGTGGCGTGAAGCGGACGCCCGCGCTGGCGGCGCGGTTCGCGACGGAGTTCAACATCGGCTTCCAGCCCGATGACGTGATCGCCGAGAAGTTCGCCGGCGTGCGCGCTGCGTGCGAGGCCGCGGATCGCGACCCCGCGTCGCTGAAGCTGTCGGTGGCGCTGCCGACCCTCGTGGGCGTCTCGGAGAGCGAGCTGTCGCGCCGGGCGGCGGCCATCGGCCGTGACGCCGCGGCGGTGCGCGGAGACGATGTCATCGCGGGCACTCCCGACGAGGTCGTCGCCAAGGTCGCGCGCCTTGCGGTGCTGGGTGCGCAGCGCGTGTACTTCCAGCTGCCCGATCAGCGCGACCTCGAGCACCTCGAGCTGCTGGGCTCGCTGCTGCCGCAGCTGCGCGCGCTCTGAGCCGCGGCGCGCCGCGCCCCTTCGCGCTCGTCGGCGCGCAGGTGTTCTCCCACGGTGAGGGTGCAGCTGGTGGACGAGGAGTAGGGAACCACCCGCATCCTCGTCCACCCGCTGCACTCTCAGCGGTTGAGGCGGTGGAGTGCAGGCGTGCGACGGTCAGCGGCGGGCGTCGAAGAACGCGCGCAGCAGCGCGGACGCCTCGGCCTCGCGTACTCCCCCGATGACCTCGGCGCGGTACGGCAGCCGACGGTCGCGCAGCACATCGTAGAGCGAGCCGGCGGCGCCGGCCTTGTCGTCCCACGCGCCGAACACCACGCGGCCGACACGCGCCTGCAGGATCGCCCCGGCGCACATGAGGCACGGCTCGAGCGTGACGACGAGCGTGTGGTCTTCGAGGTTCCATGAGCCGAGGGATGCCGCGGCCTGCCGCAACGCCACGACCTCGGCGTGCGCGGTCGGGTCGTGCGTCTCCTCGCGCTCGTTGCGGCCCTCGCCGACGATGCGGCCCGCGGCATCCATCACCACCGCCCCGACCGGCACGTCGCCGGCGGCCGCCGCGGCTACGGCGAGCGCGAGGGCGCGGTCCATGGCGGGAGCGAACGTCACATGATCAGCGTACGGCGCGACTACCCTGGAGGAATGCGCGTGCACATCGCAGACCACCCTCTGATCACCCACAAGCTCACGGTGCTGCGCGATCAGCGCACCCCGTCGCCGGTCTTCCGCCAGCTGACCGAAGAGCTCGTGACCCTCTTGGCCTACGAGGCCACGCGCAACGTGCGCGTCGCGCCCGTCGAGATCCAGACCCCGGTCACCACCACGATGGGCGTGCGCATCGACGAGCCGCGACCGATCGTCGTGCCGATCCTGCGCGCGGGTCTCGGCATGCTCGAGGGCATGGTGAAGCTGCTGCCCACCGCCGAGGTCGGCTTCCTCGGCATGGTGCGCGACGAAGAGACGCTGCAGCCCACGACCTACGCCGAGCGTCTGCCCACAGACCTGAGCGACCGGCAGTGCTTCGTGCTCGACCCGATGCTGGCCACCGGCGGCTCGCTGGGGGCGGCGATGGAGTTCCTGTTCGCGCGCGGCGCGCAGGACATCACCGCCATCTGCCTGCTGGGCACGCCCGAGGGCATCGCGAAGATCGACGAGCAGGTCGGCGACCGCGATGTGACGCTCGTGCTGGGCGCGCGCGACGAGGGTCTGAACGAGCGCGGCTACATCGTGCCGGGCCTGGGCGACGCGGGCGACCGCCTGTACGGCACGGTCTGAGGCAGGCGCGCAGTGGCGCCGCAGCGCGTCACTCCGGCGAGCGCTTGCCCGTCTCCTGCTCCCAGTACTCGAGCTGCTGGGTGAGCGCCTTGGCGAGCTCGAACACCTGCTCGGGAGGGATCCGGATGCGGCTGACCACCCGTGCCGGAACGACGGCGACCCGCTCGCCGGTGTCTTCGTTGGTCTCCTCGCGCGGCGGCTGGGCCAGCGTGACGAAGTCCATGACGAAGACCGTCGGCGTGTGCCACACATTGGCGAAGTCGGCGTAGTTCCCGGGGATGATCTCGGGCGGCAGATCGATCTCGAACTGCTGGGGCAGGTCTTCGCTCATGCGCCCGAGTCTACGGGGCGGGCGCTCGGCCGCGCGGGCGGATGACACGCCGCGACCGACACGTGGGAGCTCTTACCGCACGCCCACGAGGCGCGCGAAGGCGCTGAGGCGCGTGACGCCGTCGGGCGTCCACGGCAGATCATCGAGCAGCCCCGGCGCGTACACCAGATACGCCGCGACCTTCGCGCGGGAGATGGCGACGTTGAGCCGGTTCTGCAGCAGCAGGAACTCGAGTCCACGCGGCGCATCGCGCCCGCTCGAGGCCGCCAGCGACACGATGGAGACCGCGGCCTCCTGCCCCTGGAAGCGGTCGACGGTACCCACCCGCACCGCGCCCAGACCGGCGTCGGTGAGCGCCTGCTCGACCATCACCTGCTGGGCGTTGTACGGCGTCACGACGATGATGTCGGCGGTCGTCAGCGGACGCGATGCGACCGGCTCATCGTCGACGACGTCGGTGAACGCGCGGCCGAGCAGCTCGCGCACGAGGCGCACGACCTCGGCAGCCTCCTCCGCAGACTGCGTGGCATTGCCGTGGTGCCGCACCGCCACGGGGTGCAGCCCCGGCTCGACGCGGTCGATCGTGCGCAGCGCCGCGCGCGGGCGCGAAGCCAGCTCGCCGTCGTACGACAGCCGCGAGACGGGCTCTGCCACCGCGGGGTGCATGCGCCAGGTCTGATCGAGGAAGAACCCGTACTCGGGTGGCAGGACGGCCGCGCCGTCCATCACCCAGCCGAGCGCCGACGCGTCGACCGGCTCGGGATGCGTGCCCTGGCTCACCTGCGGCAGCTGCTGCGGGTCGCCGAGCAGCAGCAGCCGGCGGGCAGAGGCGGCCACCGCGATCGTCGAGGCGAGCGAGAACTGCCCGGCCTCGTCGATGACGAGCAGGTCGAGCGAGCGGCGCGGCACCCGGCCGGGATGGCTGAAGTCCCACGCCGTGCCGCCGACGACATACCCCTCGCCCTCGTGCTCCTTCACGAACGACGCCACCCCGTTCTTCGGGATCTCGGTGAACGACACCTCGCCGTCGTCGCCGCTGCGGCGGGCCTTGGCGACGCGCACGGCGGGAACCCCGGCATCCACCACCCGATCCAGCATGTGCTCGACGACCGCGTGCGACTGCGCGACGACCCCGACGGCGTAGCCGTGGTCGCGCACGAGCCGGGCGATCACATGCGATCCGACGTACGTCTTGCCGGTGCCGGGCGGGCCCTGCACGGCCAGGTAGCTGTCGTCGAGCTCGCGCACGGCCGCGGCGATGGCGGCGACCGGGTCTGACGCCCGGCCGTTGACCGTGGCTCCGCCGCGCAGCCGCGGCGGGCGCCGGCGCAGGATGTCGGTGGCCGGGTCACCGGGCAGCGCCGGGGAGGCGGCGATCACGGCGTCGGCCCACTCCTCGATCGCGGTCTGCTGGTTGCCGGCACGCGGGGGCGCAGACGGAGTCAGGGCGACCGGCAGATCGCTCCAGGTCTGGCCGTCGAGGGCGCTCTCGGCGACGATCGCGCCGTCGTCGAGCACCTCGATGACCTCGACCTCGCGCGCGACGTGCACCCAGCGCGGCATCGTGCGCGCGGCGAACGGCGCCGGCGTCTCGTACAGCGCGAACGGACGTGAGCCCTCGGTGAGCCGCGTGCCCGGGGCGAGCTCGCCGCGCAGCCGCACGAGACGGCGAATCGTGCGGGGTCCGGGATGCCACTGCTCGACGAGAGAGCTGCGGCCGGCGTCGACCACCACGACGTCGCGCGTCTCGTCCCACACCGACAGCGGCTCGCGCAGCCGCAGGAAGTGCGCGGCCCAGAAGGCCTTCGCCTCGCGCGGGTAGTAGTCGATCGCCGCGGCCCCGAGGCGCAGCGCCTCGACGTCGGCCTCGGGCACGCCGGCGCCCGGCGGCGCGGCCTCGACCGCGGCCTCGGCTTCGTCGGCCAGCCGCCGCAGCGCCTCGGCCTGCGGCCGCGACTCATACGCCACCTCGGCCGACTCGATGTCGCGCGAGGGCACCAGCCCCGCCTCGCGGGCGCGCTCGACGAGCCAGTCCCGCAGCCGGCGCGTGGACACGCAGTCGTACCGGTTGTAGTCGGCGAGATCGTCGAAGACGGCCTGGGCCGCGGCACCGTCCCCCGCATCGCGCAGCGCCCGCGCCTGCACGTACTTCACGATGGAGTCGTCGCCGCGCTGCACGTCGCTGGTGCGCACCTCGTCACCCATGTACAGCGGCTCGAGCTTCTTGATCGAGTACGAGCGCGACCCCACCCGTAGCGCGCGCCGCACGATCGGGTACAGGTCGACGAACACGCCGTCGCGCAGCAGCGCGTCGACCTCGGTCTCGCGCACGCCGTAGCGCGCGGCCATCGCGAGCAGATGCGTGGGTTCGTACGGCGCGTAGTGGTAGATGTGCATGTCGGGCTGCCGCCGGCGCACATCGGCCACGATGTCGAGGAAGCGCTCGAACGTCTCCTTCTCGGCCGCGAAGTCGTGCGCCCACAGCGCCGTGTACTGCTCGCGCAGATCGACGAAGCCGAACAGGTAGTCGATGCCCCAGTCGGCGCCCGACCCCTCGGTGTAGAGCGGATCGCCCTCGAAGTCGAAGAAGAGGTCGCCCTGATCGGGCCGCGGCAGCGCGCCCAGCGCCTTCGGGAAGACGACCTCGTAGGTGGGGACGGGCGGGGTCGTCGTCTCGGCGGGGGCGAGCGGGGTGCCGGCAGGGCTGGCCAGCTGCAGCCGCGCCTGGGTGCGCAGGCTGTCGAAGGTCTCGGCGCTCATCCGCGCGGGAGGGGTGGAGGCCGCGGCCAGCGCGTCAATCGTGGTCACACCGGCGGCGCGCAGCCGCGCGCGCTGCACGGGGCGCATTCCGGCCACCAGCAGCAGGTCGCGGTGCGCGGTGACCTCCTGCTCACAGGTCGCACAGCGCCCGCACGCGACGACCCCGAGCTCGCCGCGCTCGTCGCCCCACGCGATGGGCGGCTCGTCGAGGCCGCGGTCGAGCCGCCGGTCTGCGATGAGCGCGCGCAGCCGCTCGCGGCGCAGCCGGAACACCGGCATGAGGTCGTCGACGCGGTGCGTGCTGGTCGTGCCGTCGCCGAGCAGCAGGTCGACGTCGCCGGCGCGCGGCACATCGAGGAGGTCGAGCTGATCGACGTATGCCGCCAGCTGCATGAGCGCCGTGACGCGCGCGTGGCGGGCGAGCTTGGAGTCCTGCACGATCCACCGGCCGTCGTCACCACGCACGAGGAAGTCGGCGAACCCCACGAACTCGTCGGTCGCGAACGCGGCCTGGTACACGACGCGGGCGGCGGGGTCGGCGAGCGCGCCGCGCGTCGCGGCCACGGCATCGGCCAGCGCATCAGCATCGGTCGACCGGGTCTCGGGGATCTCGACGACACCGTCGCCGAACTCGGCGCGATACCCGTCGAGCACACGCCGCTCATGCGCGGTGCCCAGCCGTCCGGCACGGGCGAGGGTGGCGTCTTCGGGCTCGTCGACCGGTGCGACCCGCCCGGCCTTCGCGTCGATGGCGCGCAGCCAGGCGAACTCGCACTCGGCGGCGGCCTTGAGGTCGCTCGCGCTCCAGACGACGCGGCCCTCACCCTCGATGTATCGCATGGCTCCCCTTTCGCCTCGACACTATCGGCGGCCTCCGACAGCGGCGGGCAGGTGCCAGACTGGGGGCATGAGCCTGCCCTTCGCCAGCGCCTACCGGCACGGGTTCGCGCGCGTCGCCGCCTGCACGATCCCCATCGCCCTGGCCGATCCGGCGGCCAACGCCGAGGCCGTGCTCGACGCGGCGCGGGAGTGCGACGCCGACAAGACGGCGGTCGCCGTCTTTCCCGAGCTGTGCCTGACGGGCTACTCCATCGACGACCTGCTCATGCAAGACGCGGTGCTCGACTCCGTCGAGGCCGCGCTCGAGCACCTGGCCGCGGCATCCGCCGATCTCTTCCCGATCCTCGTGGTCGGCGCTCCGCTGCGCCACCGCAACCGCCTCTACAACTGCGCGGTGGTCATCCATCGCGGGCAGATCATCGGGGTCGCGCCCAAGGGCCATCTGCCCACCTACCGCGAGTTCTACGAGCGGCGCTGGTTCGCCGCGGGCGAGCCGTGGTCGGGCGAGCCGATCCGCATCGGCGAGCGCGACGTCGCGTTCGGCACGGATCTGCTGTTCGACGTGCGCGATGTGCCCGGACTCGTGCTGCACGCCGAGGTGTGCGAAGACGTCTGGGTGCCGGTGCCGCCCTCGTCGCAGGCGGCGCTGGCCGGCGCCACCGTGCTCGTCAACCTCTCCGGCAGCCCGATCACGATCGCCCGCGCCGAGGACCGCAAGACCCTGTGCCGCTCGCAGTCGCTGCGATGCCTGGCCGCGTACGCGTATGCCGCCGCCGGCATGGGCGAGTCGACGAACGACGTGTCGTGGGACGGCCAGACCATGATCTTCGAGGGCGGCGAGCTGCTCGCGCAGACCGAGCGCTTCCCCGACGGTCCGCGGCGCTCGGTCGCCGACGTCGACCTCGACCGGCTGCGCCAGGACCGCATTCGCCAGGGCACCTTCGACGACAACCGCATCAGTGCCGGTGTCGGCGAGTTCCTCACCATCGAGGTCTACCTCGAGCCGCCGAGCGACGACATCGGGCTGCTCCGTCACATCGACCGCTTCCCGTTCGTGCCCGACGACGACGAGCGCCTCGCGCAGGACTGCTACGAGGCCTTCAACATCCAGGTCGAGGGCCTCATCCAGCGCATGCGCTCGATCGGCGACCCGAAGCCGGTGCTGGGGGTGTCGGGCGGGCTGGACTCGACGCACGCGCTGCTCGTGATCGCCCGCGCCATGGACCGCATGGGCCGGCCGCGCAGCGACATCCTCACCTTCACGATGCCGGGGTTCGCAACCAGCGAGCACACGAAGAGCAATGCGATCGCCCTGGCCGAGGCGATCGGCGCGTCCATCGAGACCATCGACATCCGCCCCGCCGCCATGGAGCTGCTCACGAAGATGGGGCACCCGTTCGCGAGCGGCGAGCCCGTGCACGACGTCACGTTCGAGAACGTGCAGGCGGGCCTGCGCACCGACTACCTGTTCCGCCTGGCGAACCAGCGCGGCGGGTTCGTCGTGGGCACCGGCGACCTCTCCGAGATCGCCCTGGGCTGGTCGACGTACGGGGTCGGCGACCAGATGAGCCACTACGCCGTGAACGCCGGCGTGCCCAAGACGCTCATCCAGCACCTCATCCGCTGGGTGATCGCCACGGGTGCCGACGAGGGGTGGGTGGATGCCGCGGCCGCCGACGTGCTGCAGTCGGTGCTCGACACCGAGATCAGTCCCGAGCTGGTGCCGGCCGGGCAGGACGGCAAGATGCAGTCGACCGAAGACCGCATCGGCCCCTACGCGCTGCACGACTTCGCGCTGTTCCACACGCTGCGCTACGGCGCACGCCCGTCGAAGATCGCGTTCCTCGCGCAGCACGCGTGGGAGGAGAAGGATGCCGGAGCCTGGCCGCCCGGCTTCCCCGCCGAAGACCGCTACGCGTATGATCTGCCGACGATCGCGAAGTGGCTGCAGGTGTTCCTGCAGCGCTTCTTCGGGTTCGCGCAGTTCAAGCGCACCGCGATCCCCAACGGGCCCAAGGTCTCGCCGGCGGGCTCGCTGTCGCCGCGCGGCGACTGGCGCGCCCCGTCGGACGGCAACGCGCGCGCCTGGCTGGCCGAGTTGACGGCGGCGCTGCCCGAGCTCGTGGAGTGATTCCCCTCACTCCGTGGTGGGCACTCCGTACGCGAGGGTGATGACGAAGCCGTTGCGCGACAGATCGACGAGCTTGTAGTCGCCGCGACGGTCGGGCGTGAACGCACGCGAGAACGGCGGGTCGAGCTTGACCTGCTCGGGGCGCACGCTGATCCCCCGCGGATCGGCCTGCCGCACGGCCTGCACGCGTGACCAGTGGAACACGAGCTGTTCGGGCTTCGCGCTGTCCCACGCGCTGTCGTCGCCCCAGAGGTGCGAGTGGCTGCGGATCTCGTGCAGGGCCGCCTCGTCGGGCTTGCGGTCACGGATGTCGAGCCCGATCAGCAGCCCGGGATCACGCACGGCCACGACCGTCGCGGTGCGGAAGCTGGCCGTGCGGATGATCTTCGGCACGGCACGGCCGTCGACCATCGCGATCGGCTGCCGGTGATGCCCGAACTGCGCCGGCTCCTCCTTCGAGACGTCGATGAACGCGGCGTCGATCTCGAGCTCCTCGGCGAGGATCGTCTTGGTCAGCTGACGGATGCGGTCGGGCGCCTCGGTGCCCGGTGCCCACCCCACGCGTGCCGTGATGCCCTCCGGAGCGTCCAGCTTCGTCGATTCCATCTCAACCACCCTCCCCATCGTGAGACTGTGCCTCCATCATCCCCTGTTCGCGGTCCACATGTGGCGCACACCGCGACCCCCTTCATGATTCCCAGCAGGGTGCGAGACTTGACGCATGGCACGACGCGCGACGATCGTCGGCAGCGGGCCGAACGGCCTGGCCGCCGCGGTCTCGCTCGCGCGTGCGGGCTACGACGTGCGGGTCGTGGAGGCGGCGTCGTCGCCCGGCGGCGGCGTGCGCACCGCACCGCTGACGCTGCCGGGATACCGCCACGACGTGTGCTCGGCCGTGCATCCGGCGGCCCTGAGCTCGCCCTTCTTCCGCGCGTTCGGGCTCGACCGCATCGACTGGATCGTGCCCGAGGTCTCCTTCGCCCACCCGCTCGACGACGGACGCGCGGCCGTCGCATGGCGCGACCTCGACCGCACCGTGGAAGGACTGGGCTCCGACGGGCGCGCGTGGCGCAACCTGGTGCGCCCCCTGAACCGCCGCCTCGAGGCGGTGGTCGACTTCACCGGCGACCAGTTGCTGCGGCTGCCGCGGCATCCCGTCACCACCACTCGCTTCGCGCTGCGGATGCTGGAGGTGGGCACGACGGCGGGGCGGCGGATGCTGCGCACCTTCCGCACCGACGAGGCGGCGGCCCTGCTGACCGGCGTGGCCGCCCACGCGAACACGCGCCTGCCGTCGCTCGCGGCCACCGCGTCGGGCCTCTATCTGCTCGCCCATGCGCACTCGACCGGCTGGGCGTACCCGCGCGGCGGGGCGCAGGCGATCGCCGATGCGCTCGTGGCCGATCTGCGCGCGCACGGCGGCGCGGTCGACCTCGACCATCGGGTCGGCGATCTGTCGCTGCTGGACTGGGGCGACCCCGCCGCCGGCGACCTGCTGCTGCTGGACACCGCACCGCGCCTCGCGCTGACGCTGCCGGACGTGCCCGCACGGTACGCCCGCGCCGTCCGCCGCTATCGGTACGGCCCGGCGGCGGCGAAGGTGGACTTCGCGCTCGACGGGCCCATCCCCTGGACGAATCCCGATGTGGCGCTCTCGCCGACCGTGCACCTGGGCGGCACGCGCGCCGAGATCGAGGCGGGTGAGAACGCGGTGGCGGCCGGTCACGTCGCCGAGCGGCCGTACGTGCTGGCCGTGCAGCCGAGCGTACTCGACACGACCCGCGCGCCGCACCGGCACCAGGTGCTCTGGGCGTACATCCATGTGCCGCCCGGGTCGACGCTCGATGCGACCGAGACCGTCACCCGGCAGGTCGAGCGGTTCGCCCCCGGGTTCCGCGACCGCATCCTCGCGTCGCACGCGATGACCGCCGTGCAGCGGCAGGCCTACAACCCCTCCGACATCGGCGGCGACATCCTGGGCGGAGCGTTCTCGATGGTGCAGGCGGTGCGCCGCCCGGTCGTCTCGACGACGCCCTGGCGCACCCCGATGCGCGGTGTGTACCTGGGCTCGGCGTCGACGCCGCCCGGTCCCGGCGTGCACGGGATGCCCGGCTGGCGCGCCGCCCGCACGGCGCTGCGCGACGCCGGTGCGCCCGCCGAGCTCGGAGACCTGTTCGGAGCCTGACGTGGACGCCTTCGCCGCCGTCGACTTCGGCTTCGCCCGCGAGGTGCTGCAGCGCGGCATCGCGGCGCTGTTCGCGATCGCGTTCCTCTCCTCGTACAACCAATTCCCCGCGCTGCTCGGCGAGCGCGGGCTGCTGCCGGCACCGCGGCTGCTGAGCTGGGCGCGCGGGTCGAAGCGGACGGCCGGGATGCTGCGGCCGACCCTGTTCCGCCGGCTGCGCTACACCGACCGGCGCCTGCGCGCGCTGTGCGTGGCGGGCATGGTCGTCGGTGCGGCGCTGGTGTGCGGCATCCCGCAGCTGGGTCCGCCGTGGGTGCCGGCACTGTGCTTTCTCGCCCTGTGGCTGGGATACATGTCGATCGTCTCGATCGGGCAGACGTTCTACGGGTTCGGCTGGGAGATGCTGCTGCTCGAGGCCGGCTTCCTCGCCGCGTTCCTGGGATCGCGCGATCAGGCTCCCCCGGTCGTGGTCATCGTCCTGTTCTGGTGGCTGGTGTTCCGGCTCGAGTTCGGCGCCGGCATGATCAAGATCCGCGGCGGACGCGAGTGGCGCGACCTCACGGCGCTCATGTACCACCACGAGACCCAGCCGATGCCGGGCCCTCTCAGCCGTCAGGCGCACCTGCTGCCGGCGTGGTTCCACCGGCTCGAGGTGCTCGGCAACCACTTCGCGCAGCTGGTGGTGCCGTGGTTCCTGTTCGCACCGCTGATCGGACTCTGGGTCGACTCGCCGGTGCCGGCGCTCGTCGGTGCGGTGGCGGCGACGATCGTCATCGCGACGCAGGTGTGGCTCGTGCTCACCGGCAACTTCGCCTGGCTGAATTGGGCGACGATCGTGCTCGCCTTCTCGGGCTACGGCATCCCCTCTCCCGGCGGGTCGGCCGGCGGCATCCCGCTGTACTGGCTCCTCGTGACCGGCGCGGTCTTCGTGCTGTACCTCGTGCTCAGCTGGTGGCCGGCGCGCAACCTCGTGGCGCACCGGCAGCTGATGAACGCGAGCTTCAACCGCTGGCAGCTGGCCAACGCGTACGGCGCGTTCGGCACCGTGACCAAGACCCGGATCGAATACGTCATCGAGGGCACGCAGGACCATGATCCGGATGCCGCGACCTGGACCGAGTACGTGTTCAAGGGCAAGCCCGGGCCGCTGCGCCGGAATCCACGGCAGTTCGCGCCGTACCATCTGCGGCTGGACTGGCTGATGTGGTTCCTGCCGCTGGGGCGTGCGCTGGACCCCTGGTTCGAGCGGCTGCTGGTGGCGCTGCTGCGGGCGGATGCCGCGGTGCTGCGCCTGCTCGCGGCGGATCCGTTCGCGGGGACTGAGCCGCGGTGGGTGCGCGTCGTCTCGTACCGGTACCGGTTCGCGACACGCCCGGAGTTCCACCGGACGGGCCAGCGCTGGATGCGCGATCAGCGGCACGTTCTGGTGCGGCCGGTGTCGCGCGATCTTCTGACATGAGACCTGGCGTTTCGTGGGTGCCGGATAGTCTGTGAAGGCACCTGTCCACATGCTTGGAGATTTCTGTGTCCACTCCCCACGATCCGAACACCCCGGCGGGTGCCGTTCCGCCGGTACCGCCGGCCCCTGCCGCACCCGACGCGCCCGCACCCGCGTCCGCACCGACGACACCCCCGCCCGCACCGGCGGCGTATCCGCAGGGGTACGCCCAGCCCTACGCGCAGGGGCAGCCGGGCGCGTACGCGCCCGTGCCGCCGAGCGGCTACGGGCAGCCGGTGCCCGGCCTGCCGCCGCAGCCCGACAACCGGCCGAAGACGCTGGCGCTGGTCGCGCTGATCCTCGCGGTCGTCGGCTTCATCGCCGCGGTCATCTCGTTCATCGCCTCGAGCGTGGGCTCCGCCCCGACTGGCCTGATCTTCGTGATCGTCGGCGGCGTGCTGCTGCTGGCGGCGTTCGTGCTGTCGATCGTGGTCCTCGCCAGCCGCAAGCAGGGCGGCAAGGGCCTGGGCATCGCCGGTCTCATCGTCTCGGTGGTCGGTGGGATCGTGTTCGTCGCTGCGGTAATTGTCTGGGCCGCGTCAGCGTTTATCGGCACCGTGAACTCGGCGGTCGAGTCGGCCACGTCGCCGTCGAGCGCGGTCTCGGCGCCCGCCGACGACAGCACGACCGACGACAGCGCGACCGATGACAATGCGGCTCCGGCCGACGGCACCTACGACGAGGACGCCTACCTCGCCGACGTGCGCCCGAAGATCCGCGCGGTCTTCAAGGAGATCGAGCCGTCGGTCGACGACGCCACGATCGACGCCGCCTACTCCGATGACACGCTCGTGTTCCTCGGATCGACCCTCCTGAACGAGTACAACTCGCTGGGTGACGATGTCATCGCGACCGAGGCCGAGACGCTGGTCTCGTCGAGCGGCGACATGTTCAGCCAGGAGCAGGCCGAGAGCTTCATGCGCGACATCCTCGAGTCGGCGCAGAAGTACCTCGTCGAGCAGTAGCGGGTCACGCCGGGTCGAGCGCGCTCTGACGCACCGCGCTCGGCCCGTGCGCGGCCGCCTCGACGACCAGCTGCGCCGGGATCTGCTCCTTCATCGCCTCGACGTGGCTGATGACGCCGACGGTGCGACCGCCCTCGCGCAGCTCGTCGAGCGTGCGCATGGCGAGCTCGAGCGTCTCGGGGTCGAGCGATCCGAAGCCCTCGTCGATGAAGAGGGTGTCGAGGCGGATGCCGCCGGCCCGGTCGGTCACCACCTGAGCGAGGCCCAGGGCCAGCGCGAGCGAGGCGAGGAACGTCTCACCGCCCGACAGCGACTGCGCGGGCCGCGCCTGGCCGGTGTACGCGTCGACGATCTCGAGCCCGAGCCCGCTCGCGGCGTTGCGCGCGGCCAGCGCATCGGTGTGCGCGAGCCGGTAGCGGCCTGACGACATGGCGTCGAGGCGCAGGTTCGCCGCGGCGACGATCTGTTCGAGCTCGGCGGCGAGCACGTACGTCTCCAGATCCATCTTGCGTTCGTTGCGCCCGGCCACGGCGTCGGCGACACCGGCCACCAGTCGCCGGTGCGCCTCGAGGTCGGCGATCTGCGCGTGCGCCGTGCTCGCCCGGGCCGACAGGCCGGCCAGCGATTCGACCGCGGCGGTCGTCGCGGCCGCCGCGCGCGCGGCGGCGTCGGCGGCCTCGCGTGCATCGGCGAGGGCGGTCGCGCCGGCGTCGAGCGCGGGCAGCGGATCGTCGACGCCCGCCAGACGCATCTCGAGATCGACGAGTCGCACACGCTGCGCCTCGCGCTCGCCGTCGAAGGCGCGGATGGCGTCGTCGAGGCGCGTGCGCTCGAGGTCGGTCCGCAGTGCGGCCGTGGCGGCGGCCGCGTCATCGAAGCGGGATGCCGCGACCCGCCGGTCACGGTCGTCCGCGGCCGCGCGCGCGGCGTCGTCGGCCGCACCGCGCGCGGCGATCGCGTCGCGGAGCGCGGCTGCCGCATCGCGCCGGCGCTCGCCGTCGGCGATGCGCGCCGCGACGGAGTCGAAGTCGCCGCGTGCCTGTTCGACGGCCGCGGCGGCCGTCGCGACCCGCTCGGAGAGCGTGACCCGCTCGTCCTGAGCCGCGGCCACGCGTGCGCGCACGCCCTCGAGCTCGACCGTGAGCCGTGCCGACTCGCCCTCGAGCTGCGCGTGCTCGGCGCGGAGGGCATCGCGGGCGCGGACCGCTTCCTCGGCCGTCGCGAGCCGCTGCGCGCCCTCGTCGTGCGCGCGCTGGGCGGCGTCGATCTCGAGCCCGCCCGCCCGCGCGCGGGCATCGGCGTGCGCAGCGAGCGCCTGCGCGTGGGCCTCGCCCGCCTCGCGAGCGCGGGCGGTCGCGGCCTCCCGCTGCGCGTCGGCAGCGGACAGTTCGTCATCGGTGACCGGAGCATCGCCGCGCGGCGCCGGATGCGGATGCTCGGCCGACCCGCACACCGGGCAGGGCGCGCCCTCGATCAGCCCCGCGGCCAGCTCGCCCGCCCGCTCCTCGACGCGGCGGCGCAGCAGCGCGTCGGCGGCCGCGCCCGCGGCCGTGGCGGCCTCCTGCCGGGCGAGCTTCTGCTTCTCGGCGTCGCGCAGGCTCTCGTCGAGCCGTTCGACCTCGCGCGCGGCATCCCGCCGCGCTGTCGCGGCCGCCAGCGCCGAGCGCGCGTCGTCGACGGTGGCGGCCGTCGCCTCGTGCGTGCGCAGGGCCTCGTCGAGCTCCGCGCGCCGTGCGGGCAGCGCATCGCGGTGGGCCGCCAGCGTCGTCAGCTGCGCGTCGAGGTCGGCCACGGTGCGTTCGGCCGCCTCGTGCTGCGCGCGCAGGCCTGCCAGCGCGCTCTCACGCGCGCCCGCCTCGCTCCAGACCGCGAGCCGACCGGTCAGCTCGTCGACGAACGCGGTCAGGCGGTCGGCGTCGACGGTGGGGTCTCCCCCGGACTTCTCCCACGCGGTGCGCGCACGCGCCTCGTCGCCGTGCGCGGAGCCCGCGCGGTCCTGTGCGGTCGCGGCCGCCTCGAGCGGTGCCCGCAGCGCCTCGGCGCGCCGGGCGGCCTCGAGCGTGCGACGGTCGGCGTCGACCTCGGCCGCCCGCGCCTCGAGCGCGGCCAGGGCGGCGCGTGAGGCATCCCGCGTCTGCGCGCTCTCATGCAGCTGCTTCAGGCTCTCGTGTGCGGCGAAGGCCGCGTCGCGTGCGGTCACCGCTTCGGCACGTGCGCCCTCGAGCACCTCGCTGCGGTACCTGCCGCGTTCGAGCGCACGGTCGAGGGCGGCGAGGCGATCGGCCAGCGCGGGCGCGGTGACCTCGACGGCGGCGGACGCCCCCGCCTCATCGCCGCCGAGATCGTGCGCGGCCACGAGCCGTTCGGCCTCGGCCACCAGGGTCTCCACCGCGCGCGCCCGGTCTGCCACCGCGGCCTCGGCCGCCTTGCGCCGCTCGTCGAGGGCGCGCTCGTAGTCCTGGTACGTGCGCGTTCCGAACAGCGTGCGCAACAGCGCCTGCCGCTCGCCGCCGGGCGCCAGCAGGAACTGCGCGAAGCGGTTCTGCGCGAGCAGGATCACCTGCTGGAACTGCTCGCGATTCAGCCCCAGGACCTCGCCGAGCACCTCGGCCGCCTCGCGCGGCTTGGCGGCGCGGCCGACCCATTCGCCGTCGACGAGCTCTTCGACGACGGCGCGGTGCTCCTCCTTGGTCAGGCCCGTCCCCCGCGCCTTCGGACGCTCGTACTCGGGCGAGCGGGTCACCTTCCACCGCCGGTCGGCGACCGTGAACTCGAGTGCGACCTCGCTGCGGTCCTCGGGGCGGCAGTGGTCGCTGCGCAGCCCCTTCGCGGCGCCGTCGTAGCGCGGCACGCCGCCGTAGAGGGCGAAACTCACGCCGTCGAGGATGCTCGACTTGCCCGCACCGGTGCGCCCGGCGATGAGGAAGATGCCGTCGTCGTCGAACGCGTCGAAGTCGATGATCTGACGCTGCAGGAAGGGGCCGAAGCCCTCCAGTTCGAGCCGGTGCAGCTTCATGCCGTGGCCTCCGTCGCCGCGCGCTCGCCGATGATCTCGCGCACGAGCTCACTCTCGTCGTCGGTCGCACCCTCGCCGCCCCGCACATGCGCGAGAAACCCGTCGACGAGCCGCGCGTCGTCGGCGCCCGCCGCGGCGACCCGCGCCGTGAACGTGCGGGTGTCGGCGGCGGCGCGCTGCGCCGGATCGTGGCGCACCTCGGCGCAGTACGGGAACCGCTGCTGCAGCCGCCGCATCGGGTCGGTCTGCGCCGCGGTGTCGGTGTAGCGGGCGCTGACCCAGGCGTCTTCGTCGGCGGTGTACCGCCCATCGGTCAACAGCTCGTCGAGCGCACCGGTCAGCTGCACGAGGCGCCGGGGCACCGGCAGGTCGATCCACTCCGTCTCGACCGCGCCCGCGGCATCCATCTCCACCAGCCACGCACCACGGGGCTTGTCGCGCTCACCGAAGCTGTAGTGCAGCGGCGCGCCCGCGTAGCGCACCCGCTCGGACAGCACCTGACGCCCGTGGATGTGCCCGAGCGCCATGTAGTCGGGCCCGTCGAACACCGACAGCGGCACGACGTCGAGCCCGCCCTGCTGGATGTCGCGCTCGAGATGCGGGGTGGCCTCGACGCCGGCGGCGAAGCAGTGCGCGGCCGCGACGTAGCGGCCGCCGCGGACCGCGGCATCCGTCCGCACGAGATCCATCGCGTGTGACAGCGCCTGCGTCTGCGTGCGCACACCGGGCCAGAGCCGGCGCACGAGCACCGGCTCGAGGTAGGGGATGCCGTAGAAGTGCACGGGGCCGTGGGCGTCGGCGATCGTGACGGGGGCGGCGATCGCCGCGGGATCGGTGAGGACGTGGATGCCGTCACGCAGCAGCTTCGCCTGGAAGCCCAGGCGCGCCGCCGAGTCGTGGTTGCCGCTCGTGACGATCACGCGGGCGCCGGTGTCGCGCAGGGCCGCGAGCGTGTCGGTGAGCACGGTGTAGCAGTCGGCCGCGGGGGTCGCGGAGTCGAATACATCACCGGCGACCACGACCACGTCAACGTCGCGCGCCCGCACCTCGGCGACCAGCGCCTCGAGCACGCCGCGCAGCGCGGCGAGCGTCGAGCTGCCGTGGAAGGTGCGCCCGATGTGCCAGTCGGAGGTGTGCAGGATCCGCATGCTTCCACGGTAGGCGGAGCCTGCGACATCGGCCGGACGGGCGCCGGTGGTTCGTGCGGCCGCGAACTATCCTCGGAGCATGGCGGACGAACTCGACGGGGGACCGCAGGCCGCGTCATCCGGCCCGCCTCCGACGCGCTTCACGTACGCGGGAGCCTCGCTCGTCGCCGAGCAGCAGGGCGCGGGCGCCCCCGTGTTCGTGCTCGTGCACGGGATCGGCATGGGGCGCAGCGTGTTCCGCGGGCTGGTCGAGCTGCTCGCCCCGCACGGACGTGTCATCGCGATCGATCAGCCCGGGTACGGCGAGGCGCCGGAGCCCGCGCGCACGCTCACGATGGAGCGCACGGCGGACCTCGTCGCGGCGTTCCTGCGGGCGCAGGCGCTGCCGCCCGTCGTGCTCATCGGCCACTCGATGGGCACTCAGGTCGCCGTCGAGACCGCCGTGCGTCATCCCGACCTCGTCGAGCGGCTCGTGCTGGTCGCCCCGACCGTCGACTCCGCGGCCCGCACCGCGCTCCGCCAGCTGCTGCACCTCGCGCAGGATCTCGCCGTGGAGAGCCCGCTGGTGGTGCTGCGCGGCGGCCGCGAGTACCTGCGCGCCGGCCCGCACCTGCGGCGCAAGATGCGCGCGATGCTCGTGCACCGCCCCGAAGACGTCTATCCGCGCATCGGCGTCCCGACGCTCGTGCTGCGCGGCGCCGACGACCTGGTGTGCCCGCGGGCCTGGGTGCGCACGGTGACGGCGGCGATCCCCGGAGCCCGGTACGAAGAGGTGCCCGGTCACGGCCACGAGACGATGATCCGCGATCCGGAGCGGGCCGCGACGAGGATCCTCGCCTTCGCGTCAGAAGACGCTCACGACGCCGAGCGCTGACGCAGGATGCCGCCGTGCTCGGGGTGCGCGGCGAACCAGTCGGCGACGTACCAGCACACCGGGAGCACCTCGCGCCCGCCCTGCTGCTCGAGGTCGGCGACCGCACGGTCGACGAGTTCGCCGGCGTAGCCGTTGCCGCGGAACGGCGGCACCGTGTACGCGCGGGTGAGGGCGACCGTGCGCCCGTCGTCGCGGTAGTCGAGCACGCTCACCAGGTCGTCGCCGCGGTGCAGCGTGTAGCGCGACGCATCGGGCTCGTTCGCGAAGCGGAAATCACTCACGCCGCAAGGCTAACCCCGCTGCGGGGCCGTGGCGTCGCGCAGCGCGCGGATCCAGGCATCCACGTCGCGCTGCCCGCGCAGCCGCACGATCGGCTCGCCGTCGGCGATGCGCTGCACGTACTGCGCGCGGGCGACGGGATGCTGCGTCCACGACCACAGCACGATGTTCTCGTCGGGATCGCGCTTGAGCCACGTGCCCGGCCGCTCGCGGTTGCCGTGCCACAGTTCCTCGCGCAGAATCGCCCGCCGCAGGGTGCGCCGCACCACCCGCCCGAGCGTGCGCAGCCGGGAGTGGTCGATCCAGACGGTGATGTCGGGGCCGGCGGGTCCGTCGAGCAGATCGCCCAGGCGCGAGGTCCAGTTGCCGTCCATCACCCAGCCCTCCGGGTGCGCCGCGACGAACTCCGTGATGATCCGGTGCGCCTCGTCGAGGTCGCGGAAGGTCCAGTCGGCATCCCAGAACACGGCGTCCAGTTCCAACCGCGGCACGCCGAGCACCGTCGAGACGCGCGCGGCCAGGCGCGACTTGCCCGACCCCGACGTGCCGACGATGCGTATCTTCACGAGGGGACAGTCTGCCACCCGTCAGCGCCGGTCGTCGTCCTCCCCGGGCGTCACCCGGATCCACCCCTCCCGCAGCACCGTCGCCCGGTCGGGCAGCAGCGCCGACTGCGTCGCCGCGAGGATCGCGTCGTTGCGCCACGCGGTCGGCCCCTCGCGCACGGTGAGGCTCTGGTGCTCGCCGAGCGCCGCCACCAGCGGCAGCCGCACGTCGCCCGGGTCGACGAGCACCGGCCCCACCCGCACGCTCGGCACGAGCCGGTCGACCGCGGGCGTGAACCAGGCGCGCTGCAGCTGCACCCGCCCGCGCGGCACGATGCCGCTCGTGTGGAAGACGGCCGCACCCGGCGTCATCAGCAGCGTCAGCATGCGCGGCACCCCCGGCCGCACCACGATCTCGGCGTCGTCGGAGATGTAGGGATGCCGCACGGGCTCGGGCGGGAGCGCCGTGACATCGACGCCCCACCCCGACAGCACGCCGCGGCCGGGCCCCGACGGCAGCGCCTCCTCGGCGATCGTCCGGTCGACCAGGTGCACGCGCGTGTAGTCGTCGTCGGCGAACCAGGCCAGCAGCCCGTCGTCCGAGCGGGTGAGCTCGCCCAGCCGCACCCGCACGCCCGCCTGCGTCAGCGCGTCGTACGCGGCCGTGCGGGCGGCGGCGGTGGCGGCATCCATCGTCAGATCGCCCAGGTCGTCCGACACGTCGACCTGCAGCACGGCGCGCACCACCGCGATCGGCAACCCGACGATCGACGCGAGCTGCGCCGAGCCCACCGCGGCGGTCGGGTCGACCATCCACAGCGTCTGGTCGATGCAGCGCAGCAGCGCGTTCAGGGCCGACTCGGTCGGTCCCTCGCCCGGCTCCTGGCCGCCCACTCCCCCGGCGCCGCGCTCGCCGTCCCGGGCGGACGCGTCGGCGCGCACGATCCCGGTCGCGAACGCGCCCAGCTGCGCCTCGTCGTCGAGCAGCCCGACGTTCGGCGCCGCGTCGGGCGGCACCGGACGGCCGGGCGCCGGCTCCCACACGACGCCGCCGCCGGTCGTGCCCACCGCCCCCGTGACGAGCAGCTCGCCCAGCGGGGTCGCGTCGGGTCCGAACACCTCGATCGACTCGTCGACGTGATCCGGCAGCAGGAACCCGCACACCGGGCTCACCTGCTTCGCGGGCTCCTGCTCGTCGACCCGCGCGTCGACGGCGCCCGCCGGCGCCTGCGCGGCGGCATCCACGAAGCGCAGCGCGACGCGCGTGGGCGCCGTGAACCGCGGGCGGCGCAGCAGCTCGCCCTCGCCCAGCGCGAGCCGCGACGGCACCATGGCCTGCGCCGGGTCGAGGGCGAGCACGCGCCCGAACGTGTCGAGCAGTCGCAGCCCGACCACGCGCAGCCGCCCCGCCGTCAGCAACAGCGGGTCGTCGACGGGCGTCTCGGGCACGCGCGTGCCGCCGGAGTCCGCGTCGACGAGCGTCCGCTCGGCCAGTCCCAGGAGACGACGATGGATGCCGTCGAGCGACGCCCCGGCCAGGTCGGCGGTGTCGGCGAACCCGGCGAGTGTCGACAGCCGCCCCTGCAGCGGATCGTCGGCGGCCGTCACGTCACGCTCGGCCTCGGCCTTCAGATAGGTGTCGATGGCCCCGCCGAACGCCCGGGCGACGCCGGTGGTCAACGGCACGCGCGAGGTGACCGTGCGCACGACGTCGGCGGGCGGCTCCGCGGCGGGCTCGAGATCGACCAGCCCCAGCGCCCACGCCGGTGCGGCGCCGGGCGTGGTGACCGCACCCGGCGCCCCGGTGCCGTCGGCCACCGGTCCGCTGCACACCTCGACGCGGTACTCCAGCCACACCGGGCTCCACGGCTGGGCCCAGGCCGTCACCCCCACCGGGCTCGGCGGCAGCGGCAGCAGCGAGCGCAGCCGCAGGGCGTCGGCGGCCTCGACGGTCGCCGCGTCGAACAGCCGGGCCCGCGAGAACGGCGGTGCCGACACCGCATGCGAGACGAGTGACGGCGGCGTCGGTGCGGGGGCCTGCTCGGCCAGCACGGCCTCGGTGGTCAGGTACGCGCCGCTCGCCCCGTAGCGCAGCAGCAGCTCGCCGGTGATCCGGCCTGCGATCACGGCGCGCGAGAGCCCCGACCCGGCCTGCTTCGATCGCGCCGCCGCGCGGTCCGCCAGCCACGATGCGGCGTGTGGAGAGAAGAGCAGCGCCTCGCGGGCCAGTGCGGTCGCCTCGGGCGGGATCGCGCCCGAGGGCAGCGTCGCCACGACCGCGGCGCCGGGCAGCACGCCCGGCAGGTCGGGGCAGAGCTGCGACGGATGCCGCACGTCGAGCCTGCCGTCGGGCCGCCACAGCCCGTCGCCGCCGAACCGCGACGATCGCCCGCCGCCGCGCACGAGCACATACGGGTCGCTCGGGAACGCGTAGCCGGGGTCGGGTCGGGTCACCTCGCGCACCTGCGCGTTCGACGTCGCCGCCGGGCGGGGGCGGCTCGTGCCGCCCGACGCGGCGGCTCGGCCGGCGGCCGAGGCGACCGACGACGCGGCTCCCGCGAACAGCCGGGCGCGGTCGAAGTGGGCGAAGGCCGCGTACTTGCCGACCGACCCGGCCGACCCGGTCGACCCGGCCGCCGTCGGCGTGCTCGCCCGCGCGGACGCGGCGGCCGCGGCATCCATCGCCGTCCCCTTCGCGAACAGCAGCGGCGACGCGCCCGTCGCGAACGCGAGCACGGCGCGGTCGGGCAGCGTCGTCTTCACCCGGTCGGGACCGGTGCTGCCGATGCGCCGCCCGGGACCGGGCACCGCCACCCCGCCGTCGACGAGGCGGTCGACGATCCCCGGACGCGTCGAGGCCACCCGGGTGAACCCGCCGGCGTGCACGCCCTCGTCGATCTCGGCGGCCCCGTCGGCCGTCTGCAGATCGGGCAGCGCGCTCTGCACGAACGCGGCGACGAGGTCTTCGGTGGCCTCACGCTGGGCGTCGGTGCCGTCCGCGGCGAGAACCCGGGCGGTCAGGGCGGCGATCGCGTCGTACAGGTCGTCGCCGAGGGCCACGCCCACGGCCGACGGGTCGGGCCGCAGGTCGCCGCCGCGGATGCGCCCGGCCATGCCCTCGACCCGCACCGGCACGCCGGTGACGCAGCCGTGCAGCAGCGTGCTGGCCGGCGGCCGCACCGGCCGCACCGGTTCGATGTAGGTCGCCTCGGTCAGTCCGCGCCCGCCCAGCACACCGGCCGCGAGGCTCACGGTGTCGACGCGGTCGCGCACGGTGCCCGCGAAGCGCTCGGCGGTCTGGCGCACCGGAGAGGGAGGGGTGGATGCCGCCTCCGCGGTCCCCGCGGCGGTCGCCGCGCTGCCGCGCTCGAGCGCCCACCCCAGCTCTTCGAGCCGCCGGGAGAGCGCGTTGGTGCCGTGCACGCGGTCGAGCGGATCGAGCGCCGGTGTCGTCCACCAGCCGACGACGAGGTAGGTGGCGCGCCCGCCGGCGATGCCCCCGGGCAGCGCCCCGCCGAGCGTCGGGTCGGCGGCGATGTCGTCCTGCGGGTCGTGGAATGTGAAGCGTCCGCGTGCGGCGTCGTAGCCGGCGGTCCAGGTGAGGGTGCCGCCGGCGGTGCCGTCGAGCTCGGAGGCGTCGACCGCGCGGGTGCGCGCCGGGGCGTCGCCGCCGGTCTGCCCGAGGTCCCACGCGGCGCCGGTGAGCGCATCCACGATCCAGCCGCGGGTGTGCGCGAGGGTGCCGTCGGCAGGCACGAGCAGGCGGACGACCAGCCATCGGTCGGGCAGTGCCGGCAGCCCGAGGTCGGCGGACCCCTCGGTGACGTGCCCGGTCAGCAGCGCATCGGGCAGCGCCCAGTGCAGGTGGGCGCCGGGATCCCGCGGCGTCGGATCGGCGAACGCCTCGGGGCCGGTCAGCGACGCCTGCCGGTCGGCGATCGCGGCGTCGGCCCCGGCGTCGCATCCGGGCGAGAGCGGGCCGGTCAGCGGCACGCCGGCGTCGGCGGGGTCGTCGTCGGCCACGGCGAGCGCCTGCACGTCGATCGGCACGCACACGCGCGGCTCGCGCAGCAGCGTGTCGGACCAGTCCGCCACCTGCGCGGCAATGTCGGCTCCGAACCGGTTGACGACGGAGAACGCCTCCGAGGCGATCGCCGCCCCGGTCGCCTTCGCGTTGTAGATCACGGGTTCACCTCCCGGGGGAACGTGTACGCGGCCGGCCCGTGCTCGAACCGATCGGCGAGGAAGTCGAACGTGACGGTGGGCAGGAACAGGTCGCCGATGTCGATGCCGCCCCCGGAGGGGGTGAGCGTCTGGTCGCCGTACACCGAGCGGAAGGGGAACTGCAGCAGCTCGACGGCGAAGACCGCGGCATCCATCCGTCCCGTGGGGTTCTGCTCGGTCACGCGGTGCGGCTTCTCGACGAGCCGCTGCGCGAGCTCGTGCACGTGCACGACCCCGGGCACCCCGGAACGGTACGGCACCGGCACGGTGTCGGTCGCGCTCACGGCGCGCGTGCCGTCCTCGATGCTGCGCGTGTGCACCTCCATGCGGTTGGTGTCGCCGACCTGATGGAACCCGAACTGCACACCGGCGCGCGGCTCTTCGAGATGCACGACCGCCGGCACGCCGTCGAACAGCACGAGCAGCACGGCCGGGGCCAGGCGTTCCATGCGGAGGATCTGCAGCTTGCCCATGGCGGCGTCGCCGCCGGCGTCGACGTCGAGGTCGTCGTCCTGCTTCGGCGAGAGCGCGAGGTTGTCCCTCGCATACCCGCGCACGCTCATCGCGGGCCAGCCCGAGACCATGCGCGATCGCAGCACGAATCCGGTCACGGGGCCTGCCGGTCCCGAGGGCGCCTCCTGTCCGGCCGTCCAGCCCGGCAGTCGCACGAGCCGCTCGGACTCGTCGATCTCCTCGCGCACGACGGGGTACAGCGCCGCGAGGGTGGCGCGGTCGCCGGTGGTGACGGTGCCGACCGACAGCGCGCCCTCGACCAGGGCGTCGGTCCAGGCGCGGTCGAGGTGGAAGAACCGGATGCTCTCGGGCGGCAACAGCTCGGCATCGGCCACGAGGTGGCTGAACGGCACCGACTCGAGCAGCCGCAGGTGCGCAAGCCACATGCGCAGCTCGCGCGGCGTGTGGAAGGGGTGCGGGTCGGGGGCGTCGGCGGTGGGCTCCTGCACCGGCATGCGGTCCACCAGAGCGGCGACCGCCGCGATCGTCGCCTGCAGCTGTGCGGCGGCCTTCAGTCCCGTGATCATGACAGCCTCCGGATGATGTCGGCCGCGGCGATGTCGCCGGCGTCGAGGGCGGATGCGGCATCCACCAGCGCTGCGGCGGCCTCTTCGAGCGCGGCGCGGGCGAGAGTCAGATCGCCGGATGCCGCGGCCGTCGTCACCGGTGCCGCCCGCAGCGTCGCGGCCACGGTCTGCAGGTCGGCGGCGAGATCGACGCCCGCGGGCAGGGCGAGGCCGGCCGCCAGCCGGGTGCCGCGCGCGTGCGCGAGCACCTGGACGTCGTCGACGGCGTGTCCGGCCGGAGCGGGCGGGCGGGGCGAGGCCACCGCACCGGCGGCGTCGGCGATCACGCTGAGCAGCCCCCGGACCATCTGCCGCCCGCTCACGGGCTCGGGCGCGGTCGGCGGATGCAGCGCCACCGCTGCCAGCGGGTCGGGCAGGTCGAACACCCCCTTCAGCGTGCCGGTTAACCGGCCGCCGATCGCGCCGGTGACGGCCGCGTGCGCCGCGTCGGCGAAGCGCTCGCGCCGCCAGCGGTTCAGCTGGGCGACGACGCCGGGACGCGAGAGCGCCAGCAGGCGCCCGATCTCGAACGCCGCGGCGTAGGTGAGGTCCTGCAGGCCGTCGGGGGTGACCCGGCGCAGCTGGTCGGCCGCGTGCGCGAGCGGCGGGTGCGCGGGATCGACGTCGTCGCCGTCGCGCACCGACGGCGTCGGCATGAGCGCACCGCGGAAGTACGCCTCGAGCGCCTCGCCGATGCGCGTGCGGTACGCCGTGACGACGTGCCCGGTCGCGGTCACCAGCGGCAGCGGCCGCGACGGCGGCTCGGTGACCGCGTTCGTCGGCGCCGGCGGCGACGGGTCGACGCCGCCGTCGGGCAGCTCCGGCCCGTGCGCGACGTACCCGAGCAGGCGCGAGGAGACCTCGTTGGCCAGCGTCTCGAACGTCGTGTCGCCCTCCGAGGTGAACGACCAGCTGGTCAGCACCGGGAACCGGTAGGTGGGCTCCAGCAGCGCGTACGGGATGTCGATGATCCCGAGCAGCTGGCGATGCGCGTCGGGCACGGGCTCGTCGGCCTTCACGCGCACGGTGGCGGCGGCATCCTTCGCCGTCCCCGCCGCCCAGGCGGTGCCCGCCAGCGCCGACGCATACGAGGCGGAGCGGGACGTGGATGCCGCGGCCGCCGCCGCGCCGGCCGCCGCCGCGTCAGCACTGAGCGGCTGCGCGGTGAGCACGCTCGCGTAGGCGCCGATGTCGAACAGCGGCGCGTACAGCTTCAGCTCGTCGTCGGGGTCGTGATCGCTCGGCTTCGGGAGGATCCCCAGCTGCCCCTCGAGGTTGACCAGCGCGACGGTGTAGCTGACGCCGGCGCCGCCCGCCTCGGTCTGCGCCAGCGGCAGACGGTTGCCGACGACCACCGACATCCAGCCGTCGTCGTCGCCCATCGCCAGCTCGGTGTCGTCGAGGTTGACCTGCCGGACGTGGGCGAGCAGGGCCAGTTCGTCGACCGTGGGGAAGAGCTTCTTCACGACCGAGCGCGGCACCTCGAGGTAGTCGCCCATCGCCGCGTCGGTCACGGTCGGGTCGGAGATCGTCACGCCGGGGGTGATGCACTCGGCGACGGGCTTGTTCGTGACGATGGTGCCCTCGCCGGCGCTGATCAGCACCAGCGCGAGCCACGGCACCGGATCGGGATCGCCCGCGCGACGGCCGGGGTTGCGCTCCCACGGCAGGGTGCGCCGCCGGATCACGATCTGCGGCAGGCGCGCCCCGTACGAGCCGCGGGAACCGGCCGGCGGGAACGTCGAGAGCACCTGGTCGGGCGGCAGCCGGTACCGCGGGGCGATGACGTCGACGGCGGCGTGCAGCGGTTCCATCGTCGCGGTCGGCACGGTCATGTCGATCGAGGCGTCCAGGACGTACTCGCCGGCCGTCATCGTGAGGTTGAAGTGCGGGTAGAGCCGGAAGTAGCCGACCTGAGGTTCCGTCATGATGCGCTCCAGCGGATGCGGGTCTGGCCGATGCCGGCGGCCGAGACCGGTTGGGCGAGGCCGTCGAAGCCCTCTGCGGCGACGGCCGCGGCGAGCCAGGCCGCCGCGTCGTTCGCGCGTCCCGCCGGTCCGGTGACTGCGGTGACGCCGGTGACGTCGCGGTCGCGCTCGGCGGCCGCGTGCACGAGCAACGGCGCGGCGGGGTCGGAGCGCGCCAGGGCGACGATCGCCACCGATGCGCCCGAGACGTCGGTGGTCACGGCCGGCTCGCCGACGGGGTCGGCGCCCTCGAACGTCACGGCGACGCCGTCGAGCCCGGTTCCGGTCAGGCCTACCGCGACGGCCAGCAGCTCGCGCCCCTCGCCCGCCGGCGAGAACCGGGTCGTCGTGGGCAGCGTGTCGCCGGTCAGCACCGACGGCGTCGACCAGGCCAGTGCGGTGTCGGCGGCGCGGGTCGCGAGGCGCCCGGTGACGCCGACCACGCAGCCCGGCGCGACGAGCGCCGCGCCGCCGGCGGTGGGCAGCCGGTCGGAGTCGCGCCAGCCGCCCGCGACCTGGAAACCCTCGGCGGCCGCCGGCGCGCCCTGCGCGACGACCACGAGCGCCCGGGTGTCGACGGGCAGCGGCATCCCGGTCCGCGACCGCAGCCAGGTGTCGGAGAGCACTCCCCCGCCGCCGAGCACGACGACGCGGGCGCCGAGTCCGCTCGCGCGCAGCACCGGCCGCTTCGCCCGGGTGTCGGTGCGCCCGTCGGGCAGGTCGAGCACGGCCACCGCGCCCTCGTCGAGCAGCAGTCCGTCGCCGGCGAGCTGTGCGGTGGCCTCGCTCACCCGCTCGGCGGCGTCGGCGGTCGAGAGCCGTCCACCCGCGCTCACGCCGCCGCCGGAGGGGGATGCCGCGCGCGGCGCCGCGACGACGGTCGTCCGCGTGGCCGCGACCGCGGCCGGGCGGACGAGACGTGCGGGGACGATGCCGTCGAGGGTGGCGGCGACATCGGCCACCGTGCGCGGATGCACGCGCGGCGGGATCATGCCCACGCGCGCGAACCCGATCGGCAGCGCGGCGCGCCGGCTCGCGAGGCGCGTGCCGGCGCCGAGCACCCGCTCGATCGTCGCGGCCGAGACGCTGGTTCCGGTGGGGGATGCCGCGACACCGGTGACCGCCGGCGACGCCGCCGTCGCGGCCAGCAGCGCCCGCACGCGCGGCGGCCGGAAGACCGGGGCGGCCGGCGCCGCGGGCGCCGCCGGGACGACGGCGGCGGCATCCGCGAGCACCCCGAGGTCTTCGCCGAGCGAGCCCAGCCGCACGGGGGCGGCGAGCCGCGCCATCCAGTCGTCGACGGCGAGCGGGTTCAGCCCGCCGCGGGTGTGCAGCACGCTCGCGGCCAGCAGCGTGTCGGACACGCCCGGGTGTGCGGCGCGCAGCTGGGCCACCGCGTTCGCGGTGGCCGCGGCGCCCGCCCGCACGGCACTGAGCTGTCCGGGGTTCACGGACGGCAGCAGCGGCAGCACGCGCCGGTGCGCGTTCACCTCCACCTGGTGGTACTTCACCTCGGGCGGCGTCACGTCGGGCAGCGAACCGCGCACGCTCAGCAGCAGCCGGTTCGCGGCATGCAGCAGGTCACCGCTGGGCACCGTCGCGTCGTGCTCGAGGAACCACACTCCGACCGGGAAGTCGCCGGTGTCGAATCGGCCGGTCACCCCGTCGCCGCCGGCCAGGTCGGGGCCGCTCGGACTGCCGTCGCCCGTGCGGGCGTAGATGCCGAAGGTCAGCTTCGGTGCGACCTGCGGGACCTGCATCGCGGGGACGCCCAGCTGCCGGCTCGCGGTCGGGACCTGCGCCGCTCCGTCGACCGCGGTGTCGGCGGCCGACAGCGGCACCGTCGAGGTGATGACGGCGTCGAACTCCACGACCACGCGGAACGGGCGGTCGGGCTGCCCGTCGGGGGCGGAGGCGGCGCCGTCCGAGCCGCCGGCGGGCGGGATCGTGCCGGCCCCGGTCATCGCCGTCAGCGCCCGTCCGACGCCGGGGGCGGCCTCTTCGAGGTACTTCGCGACGAACTGCGGCCAGAGCAGCGCGGGGTGCGCGCCCTCGTCGCCGATCTCGAACGTGACGCTGGCCGGTCCGATCTCGAGGGTCGCGACGGCGTGGAACTCGGGTCCGGTCACCTGGAGGCGCGCGCCGATGTGCACCGAGATCGTGATCTCGCCGATCCACACGTCGATCGTGATGCCGGCGTCGATCGAGGCGTAGACCGTGGCGTCGAGCCAGAACGGGTCGAAGTAGATGAGCGCATCGGCGCCGAAGACGATGTCGGCCCATGCCGGTCCCAGCTGCGCGGTGATCTCGACCCTCAGGCCCGCCATGAGCGCCTCGCTGGTCAGCGCGAAGTACGACTGCCCGACGACCTCGATGATCGAGCCGATCTTCCAGTCCAGTCCGAGCCGCGGCACGACCGGGTAGCCGTCGTGGTGGAAGTCGGGATGGTATCCGCCCACCGTCAGCACGAACTGGCCCTTGTTCGGCCCCGCGAACCAGGTGGCGAATGCGAAGCCGCCGGTCAGCCGCACCGACTTGTCGATGAGCCACGAGTTGTCGGTCAGCTGCGCCTGCACGAGGATCACGCCCTCGCTCGACGACACGCGCGCGACCAGGGCGAGCTCGATCGACACGAGCGTGAGCGACGCGTTCGGCAGCTGCATGCGCGCGAGCCCCAGGATCGACAGCTCGAAGCCGTTGCCGAACTCGATCGCCACGACGACGATCCCCTGCACGAGGACGAAGCTCGTGAACGAGAGGCCGGCGGCGAACCAGAACGTGCCGCGCTGGATCGGGAAGTACTCGCGCATCGCCGCGATCTGGCCGAACGGGTCGTCGGCGAGTGCCCCCGAGTCGAGCGCCTGGATGAGCGGGAACGACGCGAATTTCGACATGTCCGAGGGGATGACCAGCCCGCGGTTCACGCCGAAGCCGCCGCCGATGCCCGTGACGAAGAACGCCGGCACGCCGCCGATGGGGCCGTTCACGCCGCCGATGAGGAACATCGACAGGTAGTCGGCGCCGGGCGGGCGGCTGAATCCGCCGTAGACCGACAGCCCGTACGGCCCGAACCGCGCCAGGAGCATGCCGAGGTACTCGATCTCGGTGCCGCCACCGTGGTCCGTCTCGAACTTGCGCAGGCCGCCGGCCAGCTGCAGGCCGCCGGTGTTCGCGCTGATCGCGAACCCGTCCACGTCGGCGCTCCACTGCGACGGGTCGAAGATGCTGCCGCCGGTCGTGTAGGTGAGGGAGAGGCCGTCGACGGATGCCGCGAACCCGAACAGCGAGACGGTGCCCGAGACCATGACGCTCACCGATGCGATGCCGGTCTGCCCGCTGCGCACGTCCAGGCCGACCTGCTCGAGGTAGATGGGGCCGAACGCGCGCTGCACGGTCAGCCACCAGGGGCCGGCCACGGTGCCCACCACGACCTTCACCGACAGCGGCGAGGCCGGCTTCTTCACGAGTTCGAGCCCCGGGCTGAACGCGGGCTTCGGGGCGTTCTCGCCGTCGCCGCCGGCGGGCATGACGCCCGACGCCACCGGGTTGCCGCCGCTGTTCGCCCCGGCGCCGCCCAGATCGAGGCCGATGCCGTCGAGCGAGACCTTCGCGCCCCCGCCGACGCCCGCGGGCGTGACCGCCGCGTAGCCGAGCAGGGTGACCCCGGTGATGCGCAGCCCGGCGTCGAGCAGCGGGCCGGACTGCCGGTCGATGTGCACGCCGACGCCGCCGACGACGAGGCCGGGGGTGAACTGCACGCCGTGCGACAGGTCGGCGAGCGTGATCGTGATGCCGGCCGGCGTGCCGCCGATCCAGTCGGCGTCGGCGACGAGGCGCACGCGCAGGTCGGCGTCGCCCGTCAGCGTGAACCCGTCGCCGGCGGGCGCGATCGTGATGCCGAGCGCGGGGCTGGTCGCCAGCGACACGGTGAGTCCGGCGACCGAGACGGAGGGAAGGGCGGATGCCGCGGCCTTCACGAGATCGGCCAGGTGGCCGAGCAGGCTCGCGGGGTCGGCGAGCGCGTCGACGAGCACGGGGGTGAGCGCATACGGGCCGGTGCCGGTCACCAGTCCCGCCGTCGCCAGCAGCTGGCCGACGGTCGTGGCCGAGCCCGGCACGGTGCGGGACAGCAGCGTCTGCACGTCGGGCAGGTGCAGCACGACGTCGACGGCGGGCTCGAACACCAGCTGCACGGCGGTGCGGGCCAGGCCCGCGGCATCCAGCGCGGTCGCCGCGTCGATCGCGCCCGACTCGGCGGTCACGGTGATGCCGCCGGGGATCGCCGCGTGCGCGAGGACCCGGGTATCGCCCGCGGTCGACAGGCCGACGTCGACGATCACGCCCGCCGGCCGCCACGCGGCGCGTGCGAACGGCCGCACCGGGATGCCGCCGAGGTCGAGTTCGATCGGGCCCACCGTGACGTCGAGCTGCTGCAGCCCGGTCGTGCCGACCGCCGTCGACGCGTGCACGGCGCCGATGCCGGGCAGGTCGCCGATGCCGACGGCGACCGAGACGACACCGCCGGCCGGGTTCCAGGTCAGCGCGGCGGTGCGCGGCACCGCGCCGATCGTCAACGTCAGAGCCCCCGCCGCCTGCGTCACGTGGAACGCCGCGAGGCCGTCGGTGAGGCCGGCGACGGCCTCCACGAGGGTCTGCAGGCCGGTTCCGACGAGATGGGATGCCGCGGCCTGCAGCGCGCCGGCGGGGGCGGCGGCGAACGCCGACAGCGCGTCGGCCGAGAAGACCGCGGGCGTGCCGGTGGCGAGGCCCAGCGCCGTGCCGACCCGCGAGACGGCGCGCGCGGCGATCTCCAGCGCGCCCGCCGGCGAGCCCGCCGGGTCGTGCGCGGCCAGCGCGTTCAGCAGCAGCGGCAGCGCCGCGACGGTCGCGGCGGCGGCGGTCGCACCGACCGAGGAGAGCGACCCGTGCGGATACAGCGGGATCACGGCCGCGTGCGCCGGGCGCAGCTCGACCGCCGCGCCCACGCCCGCCCCGCCGACGTCGGTGCCGACGGTGACGGCCAGGGCCCCGGCATCCACCCCCATCGCGAGATCGGCATGCAGCGAGGGCGCTCCCGACGCGGGAAGATCGACGCCCGCCTGCACCGCCACGGTCACGGCGGGCACGGTGCCCCCGAACGCGCTCGCATCGACCGCCAGCGACGTGTGCAGCGTGCCGGAGGCGGCGGATGCCGCCAGCCGCACCCCCGGCGCGAGGGTGAGCGTGCCCGGCACGGCGTCGAGCCCGGCCGCCGCGGCGACGGCGTCGAGCAGCGCGGGCACGGCGGCCGCGACGCCGCCGGTCGCGGCCGCCAGCCAGCCCCGCGGGTCGGCGATGAGCTGCCGTGGCCAGACGAGCGCGCGCGAGCCGTCGGCGGCCGGCGGCGCGAGCAGCCGCGCGGCGTCGAGCACGGCGTCGACGACACCGGCGGCGGTCGGTGCGGCCGCCAGAGCCGTGCGCAGCGCGTCGGCGCCGACGCGCAGGGCGGTGTCGCGCGCGAGGTCGACGGCGAGCGCGACGAGCCGCGCGGGCAGGTCGGCGGGCGCGGGCCACAGCGGCAGCGGGTCGCCGTAGGCGTCGGGCGCGAGCCCGGCCGTGATCGACAGCGCGTGGTCGCCGGGGTCGACGTGCAGGCCCGCCGTCACGCCCCAGCCCGCGGCGATCCGGGCGGTCAGCGCGAGGTCGCCGCCGTCGGCGCCGAGCGTGCCCGACAGCGTCAGGCCGGCGCCGGCCGCCGAGACCTGCAGCGTCCGTGTGGCGAGGTCGGCGGTGACCGGTCCGAGCTGCACGGTGGTGCCGGCGTCGGGGCGGGTGTCGCCGGCGGCCGCGCGCAGGGCCGCGGCCAGGCTCGTCGCACGCGTCGCATCCGCAAGCACCGTCGTGAGCACCGCACGCGGGTCGGTGAGCAGGTTCGTGAGGCTCGTGGCGTCGAAGCCGCCGGTGTCGATGAGGCCGAGCGCACTCAGCAGGTCGCGCACGGCGCCGGCGGCGGCATCCGTCTGTGCCGCCAGATCCGCCGCGACCTCGCTCAGCAGCGCACGCACCTCGGGCAGCAGGGCGCCCGTCTGCGACAGGTCGATGACCCACTGCGTGCGGGTGACGCCGTAGATCGCGGCCTCCGTGAGCACGAGCCGGCCGCGCGGCGCGGTCTGCGATCCGGGCAGCGGCACCGTGGCCTCGAGGGTCAGCGCACGCAGCGCGAACGGCCGCGGGCCCGCGGCGCGCGCGGGGTCGGGGCCGCCGACGAGCCAGCGGCCGTCGCCCCACAGCCGCAGGCGCAGCGTGATCTGCCGCGGCGGCGCGGCGTCGCCGGTGAGTACGGCGGGGAGGGCTGCGAGGTCGAGGTCGGTCTCCAGCCGTGCCCGCAGCCCGCCGGGCGCGCTCCCCCACTCCAGGGGCACGCGCAGTCCGAGCGCCGACACGGCCTCGTCCGCGACGGCGGATGCCGCCCGCGCCGCGGTGCGGGCGGTGAGCGTCTCGCGCACGAGCGCCGTGATCGCGGTGCGCACCTCGGCCTCGGTGAACTGCCCGACCAGGGCGGTGACGGCCCCGGCCGGCACGCCGAGCCCGTCGGCCGACAGCTCGGTGAGCGGGTCGCCGCGCCCGTCGCGCGCGAGCAGCGCGTCGACGAGCGCACGGCCGTGCGCCGCGTCGTCCGACAGTGTCGTGCCGGTGTCGATGAGTCCCGCCAGCGCCCGCAGCATCCGCACGCCCTCGGCGGTCGGACCGGAGTCGACGTCGGCGAGCGAGACCGGGCTCCACGGCGCGCCGACGGTCACGACCCGGTCGACGGCGGTGCCCGCGGCCGCGGCGGCGGCGATGCGGCCCGCCGCTCCCCCGGCGACGACGAGCACGCCGGGCGCCGGCGCGAGGGCGGCGAGCACGCGCTGCAGGCGCGCGACCTGCCCCTGCGTGCCGGTCATCGTCGCCTCGGTGCAGGCGGCCTTGCCGCCCAGCCGTATGACGGTGACGCCGTTCACCGCGGCGGAGGGAAGGTCGAAGGATGCCGCGGGCACGCCCGCCGCGGTCAGGTCGATGTCGGTCGCGATCGCTGCGTCGCCCGCGGACGGCAGCAGCTCGGGCTCCCCGGGTGCCGTGACGCCGACCAGCACGATCTTCGCGGGCAGGGCGCCCAGCGCCGCCGTCAACGCGGCCTGCACGTCGGCGCCGTGCAGCGGTGCGCCGTGCACGAGATGCGCGACGCGCTGCACGGCGACGCCGGCGGGCACCGCCGCGGCCGCCACCGTGAGCACGCCGTCGGTGTCGGTCCACCGCGCGACCAGCCCCTCGATCATGTCGACGCCGGGGCTGCGTCCGGCGAGCACATCGGCCAGCAGCGGGTCGACGCCCGCGTCGGCCGCGACGCCGGCGAGCACGTCCGCGGGGCCGGGCAGCGGGTCGCCCGGGCTCCAGCCCGCGAACGTCCCGGTCACGCGGCTCGCGAGCCGCGCGACGTCGGAGCCCGCGACGGCCGCCAGCAGCTGCACGCCCGGCAGCGCCCACGCGAACGGAGCGTCGCGCAGTCCCGCGGCCTCGGGCAGCGGTATGCCCAGGGCGTCGGCGAGGGTCGTGACGGCCGCGGTCAGTGCCGCAGCATCCGTCACCGTCCGCTGCACGGGGTCGACGCCGATCGTCACGCTCGCCCACCGGCGCAGCTCGGCCTGGGCGTCGTCGACGAGCGCCGACAGCGACAGCGTGCGCACGGTGGCTGCGCCGTCCCAGCCGAGCAGTGCGCGCACCGCCGTCACGGCGTCGGATGGCAGCGCCGCGGTCGCACGATCGAGGGCAGCAGCCAGAAGCTGCTGCAGTGCGGGAGCGAGCGCGGCGGACCACACCGCGTGCGCGGCGTCGACGGCGGGTGCCAGCAGGTCGCCGGCGCCGGGCAGGACTCCGGCGCCGGCGAGCGCGGCGAGGTCGATGGTCGTTCCGTCGAGAGTGAGCGCGGGCTCGCGCACCCAGGGGTCGACGTGCGCGCCGCCGGCGGGCGTCCAGAGCACACGCGCCCCGACGCTCGCGGCCTGCAGCGTCACGTCGCCCGCGGTCAGGTGCAGCGGGCCGGCGCCGGTGGGCTCGGCCTGCAGTGCCACGGCGAGCGCGGTGAAGAACGAGGCGGCGGGATGCTGCGGGTCCAGGTCGGCGGTCAGCAGCGCCGCCCGCGCGTCGAGCGCGAGCCGCATGCCGGTCGCGGCCGGCAGGTCGTGCGTGCGCCGGGCGGCCAGCGCGGCCTGCACGCGGGTGCCGTCGACGGTGACGGCGAGGTCCACGCCGTCGGTGAGCGGCACGAGGTACGGATCGGCGCCCGTGCCGGTGCCGGTGACACCCGTCGCCTGCACGGCGGGTGCGGCGATCGCGTCGCGCAGCGAGGTGAGGAACGGGATGACGCGGGCAGAGCCCGCCGCCAGCAGTGCCTGCAGCCCGTCGCGCAGCGCGCCGATCGGGTCGGTGAGCAGCCGGGCGGCGAGCGGGTTGTCGACGCTGCCGTCGACGGGTCCGAGCAGCGCCGCGACGAGGTCGCCGGCGGCGCCGAGCGCGCCCAGCAGCGAGCCCGCGACCGCCTCGACGGCGTGTGCGCCGACCGACGCGAGCGCGTCGGCGTCGGCGAGGTCGAGCACGTCGTAGGTCGACGAGCCGACCTGCGCGCCCAGCGCCGACAGCACGAGCGTCGGTCGGCGGTCGGCGTCGAGGGCGAAGCCCGTGCGCAGTCCGTCGAGCTTGAGGTGCACGGTGCCGCCGCCGGGCAGCGGCACATCCGTGTCGACGAGACCGGTGGTGTCGACGGATGCCGCGACCCGCAGCTGCGGGAGCGCGACGGCCGTGCCCGACGAGAGGTCGAGCGAGACCGGAGCGACGTCGAGCGCGAACGTGAGGGCGGTCGCGGGGGTCGACCGCAGCGACAGCTCGGGGGTGACCCGCGGCATCCCGCCCGTTCCCGGCACGACGCGTACGGCGACGCGCAGCGCGAGGTCCGTGGTCAGAGCGAGGTCGACGCCCACGGCGCCGTCGACGGTCGTCGGCGCGCCGGCGCCGAACAGCGTCGCGAGATGGCCGAACCACGCGGTGCCGGCCGTGCCCTGCAGCGCCTGCGCCCACCACGACGCGAGCGCGCTCGGGCCGTGCGCGAGCAGGTCGGCGATCGGGAAGTCGGGCACGCCGTCACCCGGGATGAGGCCGAGCATGCCGGCCAGTGCTCGGGCGGGGTCGGCGGCGGCGAGCCCGGCGGCCTGCGCCTGAACGAGCGAGAGCACGAGCTGCAGAAGCGCGTGCTCGATGCCCGACGCGTCGGCGGGGTCCAGCACGAGGTCGGCGGCCTGCGCGGCGCCCGGCATCCGCAGCCCGCGGAGCGTGAGCGAGACGTCGGGGGCGCCGGCACCGTCGGTCGGGATCATCACGGCGAGCGCGGCACCGGTCAGGCTCACGCCCGCCGTCGAGGTGCCGGCCGGCAGGTCCAGCTGCACGGTCGCGGAGATCGGTCCGCGGGCGGTTCCGGGCAGCATCCCGGGCGTACTGCCGCCGATCGCGATGACGGGCACGTGCACGTCGACGTGCGCGCCGGTGGCCGAGGCCGGGTCGGTGTCCACCGATGCGGCCACGCCCAGGTCGACACCGCCGTCGTCCTGCTCGTCGAGGGTCAGGGCGACCGAGACGGGCGGCTTCTCGAAGATCCGCAGGGTCGTGCGGGTGCCCTCCGTGTGGACGCGCTCGTCGCCGATCACATCGCCGAGGAAGGCGAGCAGCCCCGTGCGCTGATCGCCGTCGGTGAGGATCGTCTTCAGGTAGCGGTCGGGCGCGGAGAACCAGTCGCCCTCGAAGACGCCGAGGGCGGTGGCGAGATCGCCGAGGTCACCGAGGAGGTCGTTCGCATCGCTCATGACGGGTCTCCGTCCGAGTGGTCTGCCGGTTCATGTCAGCCTCCGGTTCGCGCGAGCGGGCCGGCGGCGGTCACCCGGGACCGGTCGGCGTCGAAGCGGGCCTGCGGCGCGACGGTGAGCCCGGTCGCCGCGGCGGTGAGGGCGACCGGGATGAGCGGTCGCCCGTCGGAATCGCTGCCGGATGCCGCGCCCAGACCGGAGGCGGCGTCCAGCAGTGCGCGCCACGCGAGGGCGATGAGCTGATCGCCCCAGCGCTGCACGATGAGCGCGTCGCCCTGCGGAGCGGGCGCGGCGGCCAGCATGCCGGTGGGGCGCGACGCCGTGCCGACGACGAGGTCGACCGTGATGCGGCTGCGTCCGCCGGTGCGCGTGGCGGGCACTTCGTCGCACGCCACGTCCACCGTGACCGTGACGGTGCCGTCGCCGGTCGTCACCTGGATCGAGTCGAGCAGCACGAGCAGCTCATCGGCTCCGTCCTGCCAGACGACGGCCGAGGGAGGTTCGTCGTCGGGCGAACGCGTGTCGGCGAGCGCCTGCACGGCGGCGATGCCCACGATGTCGCGGGCGCGTGCGGCGGCGACCCGCAGCGGGGCTCCCGCTTCGCCGGGCTGGAGTCGTGACGGCAGGGCGCCCGGATCGCGTTCCCGCAGCTCGGCGATCGCCTCGGCGCAGGCACGGCCGAGGATGCCCCCGCCGTCCAGGATCGGCGGCAGCAGCACGGTGTGCGTGCAGCGCGGCACATCGCCCAGGCGCGCGCCGTGGCCGGCATCGGCACGCAGGTATCGCGTGCCGTTCGCCGAGGTGGCGACCTCCAGCGGAACGGGGTCGGCACCGCGGCGTCCCGCCGGTGCGGGCAGCACGAAGCGGGCCGCCGAGCGGTCGGCGTAGGCGACGGCATCCTCCAGCGGAAGATGCCACGGGCGCGAGAACTCATCGACGCCGCCGATCATGTCGATGGCGCGGCCCGGATCGTTCCCGTCCGGACGACGGCAGAGCACCGTGAGCTGCGGCACGCGTGCGCCATCGCCTCGTCTGTATGCGTGAGCCCCGTCGTCCATCGGAACGACCTCTCATCCCCGGTGCGTGCCCCCGTCAGTGCGCACTTCAACGAGGAAGAGGCGGTGTCGCGACATCCTGATACATCACCATCGTGGCCATTTTTGAGGCAGGTCACACCGGAAAAAATACGTCTTGCACATGACGCGATCCGGTGGTACCACAGTGTCGTTATCGCTGATGCGGGCCGAGCGCCCGCCGCTACGGCACCGAACTGGCCGTGTCGTCCACGGCATCGTGCCGCCGGAGTCCCCTGGGGAGGGACGTCACCTCGGGGCTCACTCGAACGCGCCCGCTCGCGGGCGTGCTTCCGCTGCTGTCACGCTCGAGCGGTGCTCGAGCCGCTCAGAAGGGGCACCCCTCATGCCTATTTCCACCGATGTGGTCTTCCAGCCGCTGCCGCTGGGCAAGATCATCGACTTTCCGTTTCCCACCATCCGAAATCCGCTCGGGCCGCTCGCGCTGCTGCCGGGCACCTGGACCGGCACCGGGTTCAACACCATCTGGCGGCCGAACCACACGCCCGGGCAGGACCGCTTCCTCGAGCTGAACCTCACCGACGAGACCCTGGAGTTCACCGAGATCAGCGGTGCGATCCCCAACCGGGGGCTGCTGCAGGTCGACATCAACATGTTCGGCATCACCTACATGCAGCAGATCTCGGACCACAACCTGGCGGCCGGTCTGCACGTGGAGCCGGGCATCTGGGCGGTCGTGCCGGCGACGAGCGACCCGGATGTCGGGCCGACCGTCGTGCGCATGGCATCGATCCCGCATGGCACGACGATCCTCGCGCAGGGCACCTCGCGGCACTTCAACGGGCCGCCCACGATCCCGCCGACGAACATCACGCCGACGATCGGCGGAAGTCCGATCCCCTTCCCCGAGTCGAATCTCGCCGTGCCGACGGCGTTCCGGTCGCCGGCGCCGCAGCTGGTCGGGATCACCCAGGCGATGGTCGACGACCCGAACTCGGTGCTGCGCGATGCGATCGCCGGGCAGACGATCCTGTCGACGACCGAGATCACGATCTCGACCAAGCCGGTGCCGGTCGTCGGCGGAGGGACGGCCAACACCGCGTTCCTCGTCGGGACGGCCAACGGACCCAACGCCGATTCGACCGCCGTGACCGCGACGTTCTGGATCGAGAAGGTCAAGGGGTTCAAGGGACACCCTGACTTCTGGCAGCTGCAGTACACCCAGCAGGTCGACCTGCAGTTCGCGCCGCCCAGCTGGCCGCACATCACGGTGGCCACCCTGCGCAAGAAGTACGATCGCCGGCTGCCGATCTGGCGGGTCAACCCGTTCGAGCACGTGCACCTTCCGCACACCCCTGCGGGCCCGGTGCAGCGACACCCCGGTCCCGGGCCGGTGGAGCACCGCGTCCCCGGGCCGGTGGAGCACCTCAGCATCCCGCACATCGAAGGACCTCACCTGAGGGCCGCCGCCGTGCGTGGTCTCGCCGCGGAGCAGAAGCCCGACGAGCACGTGCTCGCGCCGGAAGGCGTCAGTGCCCAGGCGCCGCGCGGTGCCGATGCCGCGGCGGCGCCCGGGGCTCTCGACGAGAAGGACCTCGTGGCACGGGCGACCGAGATCGCGCAGCTGTCGGAGGTGGAGGAGAGCGAGTAGTCACGCGATCTGAGGCGCGGTCCCGCCGGGCGGAATGCTGCGGGACCGCGTCTCACGCTGTCTGGAATCCGGTCGCGGAGCGTCGGATTGAGCAATCTGTCACATTCCGTCATGGTTCTGCGACGGCATCCGTGCGATTTGACGCATGGGGAAGCAATCAGTCATAATCGGGCACATGACAAGCAACGTGCGATCTCTGTCCGCCTGGGAGGCGAACGGGACCAACGGCATGATGATGCCGTGCCACGCTGCCATGTGTTGTCGAATGTGCCGCTGAGTCGGTGACCCCCGCCGGGCTCGCGCACGCTGCCTTCTCCACCTCGAAGGTCGTCGCGCTGTAAGCCCCCGAGCACCTCGTCGCACACCGCGCAAGGATGCCTCGCACCCGGCCCGCTCTCGGGCCGCGATCGCAACACACCCGTACCCGGTTCCGGTCGATTC
>Ga0180219_1000240_pt1 | contig 53471 bp, 54 predicted proteins | sample eDN3rd30CBELigMG_FD_151338 | JGI IMG/M metagenome (GOLD analysis project Ga0180219, IMG submission 151338) | Enriched Miracle-Growth compost microbial communities from Emeryville, California, USA - eDNA 3rd pass 30_C BE-Lig MG (version 2)... ... | reverse complement strand
TGAGATAGTGCGCGTAGTGCGGCACCCTCACCATCCGTGCGCCGTCATGCCAGTGCTCGCGCAGCAGAGCGAACAGATCGCCGCCGAACACGATGACCAGAGGATCGTCACTCCCGACCGCCGCGAGCTCGTCGTCGAGCCGTGCCAGCTGATCGCGCACGACCAGCGGATGCGCGCGCAGGAACGCGATCGTGCGCTTCGCCCCGTAGCACTCGATGCCCTTGAACGCGTCGGTCAGGTACGCGCCCCAGAACGGCGTCGCCCGGTACGCGTGGCGCAGCTTGAAGTGGTTCGCCCGTGGCGACGGATCGTGGAAGTTGCTGAACGGCACGGGCATCGGCGCGCCCGATCCGTTGATGCCCAGCATCACGACCTCGGGCTGCAGGGTGTCCAGCAGGTGCTCGTTCTGTTCCGGGTCGAGCACCGACATCTCTCCCACGCCGTCCTTCACCCCCTGACCGGGCCGGGCATCCGCCCAGACGGCCCAGCTGCCCACCACGCCCCAGTCCCGTCGTGCCTCCTCGAAGCGGTCACGCGTGATGCTCATCGAGCGCCTTTCTTCCACGATCGTCCGTCTCTCAGTCTTCCGCACCCGCCGGGTGCTCGATCCGCCGCCGCGTGCGCGATAGGTTCGACCCGTGGCATCCCGCTCTCGTACGAAGACCGCACCCGCCTGGCGCAGCCGGTCGGCGATTCCGGTGCGGACCCTGCCGTCACCCGCACACGACACCCCGACCGCGACAGGCCGCATCCCCCTTGTGGATCCGCGACCGACCCTGCCGGGAGTCGGGATGCTCCACCCCAAGGCCTTCTCCGGTGAGGTCATTCCCTTCCAGGTCGTGGCGTTCCGTGAGGGGCATGACCTGATCGGCGCCCAGCTGCGGCTGTTCACGCCCTCCGGTGACGCCTCGGTGCATCGGCTCGCACCGCTCGCGGACGGCTTCGACACGTGGCGCACAGAGATCGCGCTGCTCGCCGAGGGCGACTGGACCTTCCGGTTCGAGGCGTACGCAGACGACTTCGCCACCTGGCGGCACGCGGCCGCGCTGAAGATCGCGGCGGGAGTGGATGTCGCGGTCATGGCACTGCTCGGTGCGCAGCTGTGCACGCGCGCCGCGGCCGAGACCGATCGCCCCGCCCGGCAGCGCACCGCACTGCGCCGCTGGGCCAAGGCGCTGGGCGCCGCGACCGACGACCCGACCGCGGCACTCGAGATCGTTCGCGATGCGGACCTGGCCGTCGTCTTCCACGACCGCCCGCTGGCATCGCTGGCGACGATCAGCGAGACGTTCCCGCTGCGCGTCGAACGCGAGCGCGCCGGCGTGGGTGCCTGGTACGAGTTCTTCCCGCGTTCGGAGGGCGCGGTCCGCGAGAGCGACGGCACCGTGCACAGCGGCACGTTCGCGACCGCGTCCGCACGGCTGCCCGAGGTCGCAGGCATGGGCTTCCAGGTCGTGTACCTGCCGCCGATCCACCCGATCGGCGTGACCAACCGCAAGGGCCCGAACAACACGCTCACCGCGGGGCCCGGCGACCCGGGATCACCGTGGGCGATCGGTGCCGCCACCGGCGGCCACGATGCCGTCCACCCCGACCTGGGCACGCTCGACGACTTCCGCGGCTTCATCGCCGACGCGCGCTCCGAGGGGCTCGAGATCGCGCTCGACCTGGCGCTGCAGGCCTCGCCCGACCATCCCTGGGTGACGACGCATCCGGAGTGGTTCACCACGCTGCCCGACGGCACCATCGCCTTCGCCGAGAACCCGCCGAAGAAGTACCAGGACATCTACCCGATCAACTTCGACAACGACCCCGACGGGCTGAGCGCCGAGGTGCTGCGCATCGCCCTGCACTGGATCGCGCAGGGCGTGCACATCTTCCGCGTCGACAACCCGCACACGAAGCCGCTGTGGTTCTGGGAATGGCTCATCCGCGAGGTCACCGCGCGGCATCCCGAGGTCGTGTTCCTCGCCGAGGCGTTCACACGCCCGAATCCGATGCAGGCGTTGGCCCGCGTCGGCTTCCAGCAGAGCTACTCGTACTTCACCTGGCGCAACACGAAGGCCGAGCTCGAGGAGTTCCTGACCGGCGTCAGTCACGAGACGGCCGACGTCTTCCGCCCGAACCTGTTCGTGAACACCCCCGACATCCTCACCGAGTACCTGCAGTTCGGAGGACGGCCCGCCTACCGCATCCGTGCGGCCATCGCTGCCACCGCAGCGCCGTCATACGGCGTGTATGCCGGGTACGAGCTCTACGAGAACGTGGCGCGTCCGGGCTCGGAGGAGAACATCGACAACGAGAAGTACGAGTACAAGTTCCGCGACTGGGCGGCCGCTGAGGCCTCCGGCGACTCGCTCGCCCCGTACCTCCGCCTGCTCAACGGCATTCGTGCCGCGCACCCGGCGCTGCGACAGTTGCGCAATCTGACGGTGCAGTACAGCGACGACGACGCGGTCCTCGTCTATGTGAAGCACGCCGACGGCGTGCTGACCGGCACCGGCGAGGACGACACCATCATCGTGGTGGCCAACCTCGATCCGCACTCGGTCCGGCAGACGACGATCCACCTCGACACCCGGCTGTTCGGCATCGCGCCGGGCGAGCAGTACGCGGTGCGCGACCTCGTCACGGGTGCCGACTGGACGTGGACGGATCACAACTTCGTCCGGCTCGACGCGTTCGCCGAGCCGGTCCACATCGTGCAGGTGAAAGGGCGGTCATGACCTCCGACGAACTCCTCGACCGCGTCGCCGCGGGCGCCCACCATGCGCCGCACAATGTGCTCGGACTCCATGAGGGGCGGGATGCCGCGGGCCGGCCGATCTGGCGGGTGCGGGCGCGACGCCCTCTGGCCGAGACGGTGACCGCCGTGTTCGCCGACGGCGACCGGGTTCCCCTGGCGCATGTGCGGTCGGGCATCTGGGAGGGCACCCGGCACGGCCGCGCGGACGCCTACGAGCTCGTCACGACCTACCCCGACGGCCCCGACTTCACCGCCGACGACCCGTACCGTCATCTGCCGACGGTCGGCGAGTTCGACCTGCACCTGATCGGTGAGGGGCGGCACGAGCGACTGTGGGAGGTCCTGGGCGCCCATGTGCGCGACGCCGACGGAAGCTCCGGCACCGCCTTCGCCGTCTGGGCGCCCGACGCACGGGCCGTGCGGGTGGTGGGCGACTTCAACGGCTGGGACGGCGCGGGCCATGCCCTGCGCACCCTCGGCTCCAGCGGCATCTGGGAGCTGTTCGTGCCCGGTGTCGGCATCGGCACGGTGTACAAGTACGAGATCCTCACGCCCGACGGCGACTGGATCCTCAAAGCCGATCCGCTCGCTCGCCTCGCCGAGACTCCCCCGGCCACCGGATCGGTCGTCACCGCGTCGTCCTACGCGTGGCGGGACGAGGACTGGATGGGCGCGCGCGCCTCGGCTCAGCCGGTCGACCGGCCGATGTCGGTCTACGAGCTGCACATGGGCTCGTGGCGCCCGGGACTCGGCTATCGCGACATCGCCGACCCGCTCATCGCGCACGTGCACGAGCTCGGGTTCACGCACGTCGAGTTCCTTCCCCTGGCCGAGCACCCGTTCGGCGGTTCGTGGGGCTATCAGGTGAGCGGGTATTACGCGCCGACCAGCCGGTTCGGCACGCCCGACGACCTGCGCCATCTCATCGATCGGCTGCACCAGGCCGGTATCGGCGTGCTCCTCGACTGGGTGCCGGGCCACTTCCCCAAGGACGGGTTCGCGCTCGGGCGGTTCGACGGACGGCCGGTGTACGAGCATCCCGATCCTCGACGCGGCGAGCACAAGGACTGGGGCACGTACATCTTCGACTACGGCCGCAACGAGGTGCGCAACTTCCTGGTGGCCAATGCGCTGTACTGGCTCGACGAGTTCCACGTCGACGGGTTGCGGGTGGACGCCGTCGCCTCCATGCTCTACCTCGACTACTCCCGGGTGGACGGCGAGTGGGAGCCCAACATTCACGGCGGCAGGGAGAACCTCGAGGCCATCCGCTTCCTGCAGGAGACGAATGCCACCGCCTACCGGCTGCACCCGGGTATCGCGATGATCGCCGAGGAGTCGACCAGTTACGCCGGCGTGACGGCACCGACATCGCAGGGCGGCCTCGGATTCGGGTTCAAGTGGAACATGGGATGGATGAACGACTCCCTCGTCTACGTCGAGCGCGACCCGATGTACCGCTCGTACCACGCCGGCGAGCTGTCGTTCTCGTTCGTCTATGCGTTCAGCGAGAACTTCGTCCTGCCGATCAGCCACGACGAGGTCGTGCACGGCAAGGGCAGCCTGCTCTCGAAGATGCCCGGTGACCACTGGCGCAAACTCGCGAACGCGCGCGCATTCCTGGCGTACATGTGGTCGCATCCCGGCAAGCAGCTGCTGTTCATGGGCCAGGAATTCGGTCAGCTCTCGGAGTGGTCCGAGTCGCGCAGCCTGGACTGGTGGCTGCTCGATCAGCCGAGTCATCGTCAGCTGCAGGACTTCGTCGCCGCCCTCGGACGCACCTACCGCGACACCCCGGCGCTCTGGGCGCGCGACGGCGACGCCGATGCGTTCCGTCGTCTGGGCGCGCCCGACTGGCATCCCGACGTCCTGGCGTTCTCGCGCGAAGACAGAGACGGCGGGATGCTGGTGGCCCTGTGCAACTTCGGCGGCAACCCCGTCGACGGCATGGCGCTCGATCTGCCGCGGCCGGGCCGCTGGCGCGAGCTGCTCAACTCCGACGCCGTCGCCTACGGCGGCTCAGGGGTCGGGAACATGGGGGCGGTCGACGCCGATGCGCAGGGGCGTGCGCGAGTGACGCTGCCGCCGCTGGGCGTCCTCTGGCTGGTGCCCGACGGGGACTGACGAGAACAGCAGCGCTAGAACAGCAGCGAGGTGAGGCGGCGGCGCGCCGCACCCACACGGGGGTCCGCCTCGCCCACGAGCTCGAAGAGTTCGAGCAGCCGCTCACGCACCTCAGTGCGGTCGTCGCCGGGCAGCTGGGCGAACAGGTCGAGCAGGCGCGCGAACGCATCGTCGACGTGCCCACCGGCGATGTCGAGATCGGCGACCGCGAGCTGGGCCTCGATGTCGGTCGGTGCCTGCGCGGCCGCGGTGCGCACGGTTTCGGCGTTCGCGTTCTGCACGCGCTGCAGCAACCGGACCTGGCCGAGGCCCGCCTTGGCCTCGGCATCGGCGGGGCTCTCGGCCAGCGCCTGCTCGTAGGCCGTGATGGCGCGGGCGTAGTCGCCCTCCTCGATCGCGGCGAACGCCTCGGCGTGCAACGGGGGCATCGGCGGCTCCGCCGGCTCTTCGGCCGGGGCATCCTGCCCCATCGGCACGCTACCCGTCACGCCGTTCTGCGCCGCGACCTGCAGCAGCTGAGTGAAGACCTCGCGCACCTGCTCCTCGGGCACCGCACCCGTGAACAGCGGGACGGCCTGCCCCGCCAGGACGGCCACCACCATGGGGATGGACTGGGCACGGAACGCCTGCGCGAGCTGGGGGTTCGCGTCCACATCGACCTTGGCGAGCACGATCCGGCCGGCGAACTCGGCGACCACCTTCTCCAGCACCGGGCTGAGCTGCTTGCACGGCCCGCACCACTCCGCCCAGAGGTCGAAGACGACCGGAACCGTCTTGGACAGCTCGGCCGCCTGCGGGAACGTCGCGTCGGTGACATCGATGATCACGCCGGACGCCGGGGTGCCGGCCTCTCCCCCGGTGTCGCCCGCGGCGGGTGCCGGCGCGGCGGGACGGTTGCGCAGCGAGGACAGGTCGACGGCGCCGCGCAGGACGGCGCCCGGGTTGGGCTGGCTCATTGGCTGATCACCTTGGCTCCGAGAATGTTGGACGAGTAGCCGAGCAACCGGATCTGGGCATCCGTGGAGCCCACTCCGGGAACGTAGAAGAACAACTGATCACTGTACGTCGTGTTGAAGCCGGACTGCGACTCCTTAACCCCGGTGAGCGCCTTGACCGTGTCGTTCTTGGTGAGCTTGATGACCGAGTCCTTGCTGGTGGGCGTGACGGTCTCCACCTCGTCGACGTTCACCGCGACGATCGCGCCGCTCTCCAGGGTCGCGAGAGCCAGCGGGTCCTCGGCGCCGGCCTCCGAGGAGAACGACATCTTGCCGGTCTTCTTGCCCGAGTCTTCGTCCTTGGCGGTCTTCTCGAACTCTGCGAGCTGCTTCTTGCGGCTCTCGGCGACGCCCTTCAGGAACGGATCGTCGTCGGTCGCGAAAAGGGCCGCGTACTTGCTCTTGTCGCCCTTGTCGATCACATCGGCGTATGCCGCGGCGATCTGGCTGGGCGGCATCACGAGGAACGACGAGTCCGGCTGGACCGCCGCCGCGCCGAGGTAGGCGGGTGCGACGTCGGGCAGAGCGTCGGCCTCGAGCCGACCGGTGTAGGCGACCTTGTACTCCGACCACGGATCGGCCTGGGTGATCATCATCATCGTCGACGCGACGGTGTCATCATCGCCGCTCTTCTCGTCGGCGACCAGGAGCACGGTGCGGGGCCAGCCGTTGTACGCCTGCGGCAGCACGACCTTGAGCCCGCCGGCGGGCAGCGGGTCGAGCGCCGCCTGATCGGAGATCTTCTTGCGAAGCGTGTAGTTGGTCTTGCGCTCGGCCAGAGGCGCGCCCGTGAGCCGGGTCGCCGCCAGCGTCGCGTCCTTCTTCTCATCGGCCTTGCTCACAGCGGTGGAGATGCGGCCGAGGATGCGGTCCGCTTGCGTCGCGGTGACCGCCGGGGCCTGCGCGTCGTCGGCGTCCACGACCGTCGCCGTGGGGGTGGGCGTCGGTGAGCCTCCGAACTCGGGCCACGCGTCTGCGGTGCAGCCGGTGAACGCCAGGCCCGACACGACCACGAGCGGCAGCGCGAGGAACGCACGACGGCGCCGGGTGGGTGCCTTCGCGGGGGTTCCCGCACTGATCACGCCCTTGTCCTCCGCCTCGACGGCCAGATCGATCGGCTCGGTCTCGGGCAGCGGAGGCAGGGCCTTTCGACGTGGACCCCGCGAGCGACGCATCCTGCGGATCCCGAGGATGTAGAGGAACACGCCCACGAGCATGAGGATGCCGCCGCCGACGATGAGCGGACCCGCCCAGGGCGTCGAGCGGTGGATCGCCCAGGTGACGGAGATGTCGGCGGGAGCCGGGTCGGTTCCATCGGTGGCCAGCAGGACGCTCATGGTGTCGGGCAGCTGAAGGTGCTCGATGAGGATGTCGTCCTGCTGGAACTCGTCGAGCCAGAGGTCCGCCCCAGCGGGGTCGCGGTGCGCGGCATCCGGAACCTTGCCGTTCTCATCCGCCGTCGGCGGCACGACGGCCGTCTTGACCTTGTCGTCCCCGCCGAGGGTCACCGCGTTGTACTCGGTGTCGCTCAGCCACGCCTTCAGGTCGGCCGTCGAACCGTAGGCTGCGAACACCGTGCCGTCGGCGGCTGCGCGCAGCGTCTGCGACCCGGGCAGGCGGTCGAGCACCGCACCGTCGATGAGCGTGTACGACGCCGTGTCGGACACGTCGATCGTGGATGTCTCCGACTTCGGCCCCTGGAAGATGGTCCGCTGCGCCACACCGCTCGCGATCATCACGGCGGCCAGCACGAAGGCGGCCACAGCCCACACGAATCGCACGAATAGTTCCTCCCCGGCCGGGACGTGCGCCCAGCCGATGACTCGACGTTCCAGACTAGCGAACACGACCTGTGTGCGTCCCGGGAGGGTCGTTGTCCCCGCCTGGCGGACCGCCCAGTAGTCTGGCACACATCGCCGACGACGAAGGAGAGCCGTGAAGATCCAGAACCCATTCCGCGTGGCGCTCGTGGCGACGCTCGGGGTCGGCCTCGGGCTCCTTCTGATCGGCAGCATCCAGACGCTCTCCACGATCCTGCTCTATCTCGGCACGGCACTCTTCCTGGCGCTCGGACTCGAACCGGTCGTCGCGTTCCTCGTCCGTCGCCGTCTTCCGCGCTGGGCCGCGGTGCTCATCACGATCGTCGCCGTACTGGCCCTGTTCGCCGGCGTCGTGCTCCTCGTGGTGCCGACCATCGTCGACCAGATCTCACAGCTCGTCGCGTCGGTCACCACGATCGTGCAGGACCCGAACACCCTCGGCAATTTCAAGACGTGGGTCGAGAACACCTTCCCCGGGCTGCAGGTCGACACGGTGTTCGAGACCGTGCAGGACTGGGTCCTGAAGAACCTCGGGAGCATCAGCGGTTCGATCGGCCAGGGCGTGCTGAAGGTGGGCATCGCCTTCCTCACCGGGATGACCGGCGCATTCATCGTCCTCATCCTGACGATCTATTTCACGGCATCCATCCCGTCCCTGAAATCAGCGGTCTACCAGCTGGTCCCGGCGTCACGGCGGGCGCGCTTCATCGACCTCTCGGAGCAGATCAGCGATTCGGTCGGCCATTACGTCATGGGCCAGGTGACGCTCGGCGTGATCAACGGCATCCTGAGCTCGATCTTCCTGTCGATCATCCACGCGCCGTTTCCGGCCGTGCTCGCGGTCGTCGCGTTCTTCTTCTCGCTGATCCCCCTCGTCGGCACGCTCACGGGATCCGTGATCATCGTGCTCACCTGCCTCATCCCGGGTCTCGGCGCGCCGACGACCGCACTCATCGCCGCGATCTACTACCTGATCTACATGCAGCTCGAGGCGTATGTGATCTCTCCGCGCATCATGAGCCGCGCCGTGTCGGTGCCCGGCGGAGTCGTCGTCGTCGCAGCCCTCGCCGGCGGGTCCCTTCTCGGGCTCCTCGGCGCGCTCATCGCGATCCCGGTGGCCGCGGCCATCCTGATCATCTACCGTCAGGTGATCATCCCCCGGCAGAACGAGCGCTGACTCAGTCGGCTTCGGGACCGTTCCATTCGGTCGGCAACGGCGCTGCGCCCGGGTTGACCACCGCGACGATCTCGTTCAGCACGCGGCGAGTCTGGTTCTCGCCCACCCAGAGGTGGCGCGCGCCCTCGACCGCGATCATCCTCGCGTGGGGCAGCGCCGCGAAGCGCGGACCCGCGTCGGCCGGCGGCAGATAGTCGTCGTGTTCGGGCACCAGAGCGATCACCGGGCGCGGATCGTCGCCCCACGCCGAGAGCTCCTCCTGCGTGGTCCGGTGCAGCGGCGGCGAGAGCAGGATGAGGCCCTCGACCGGGAATGCGCGTCCGTGCTTGAGAGCGACCTCGGTGCCGAACGACCATCCGACCAGCCAGGGGTGCGGCAGGCGGCGCTCCGCCACGAAGCGCATCGCGGCGGCCAGGTCATGGCGCTCGGTCTCGGCGCCGCCGAACGTGCCCTCGCTGCGCCCTCGCGGCGACGTGGTCCCCCGCGTGTTGAACCTCAGGACGGCGATGTCCGCGAGTGCCGGCAGGCGCCCCGCAGCCTTGCGCAGGACGTGGGAGTCCATGAAACCGCCGGCTGTCGGCAGCGGGTGCAGGGTGACCAGCGTCGCCACCGGATCGCGCTCTGCCGGTGACGCCAGCTCGCCCACGAGGGTGAGCCCGTCATCGGTGTGCAGCTCGATGTCTTCACGCCGAGCGGGCAGCTGCACCGCACCACGGATCTCCATTCAGTACACCTTCCAGCAGTGCGTGTGCCAATGACGGCGGGCGGCGAGGTCCGCGGCGTCGCCCAGGATCCCATCCGCACGCCACACGACGAGGTGCGCGACACCGACCGCGATCGTGCCGCCGCAGCCGGGACAGATGTACTGCTTCTGCGCCTGGCGAGCCGAGAGCGGCTGCACCGTCCAGTCGACGCCGCGACGGACCTCGGTGCGCTTGAACCCCGCGACGAAGGCATCGAAGGAGTCCCCGCGCGATGGTTCGGGACGCCGCCGGTTCGACCGCGGCATCGGGTCAGTACCAGCCGGTGGACTGCGAGTGCCCCCACGCGCCGCACGGCGTGCTGTAGCGCGACGTGATGTAGCCGAGCCCCCACGTGATCTGCGTGGCGGGGTTCGTCGCCCAGTCGGCGCCGGCGGAGGCCATCTTGCTGCCGGGCAGCGCCTGCGGGATGCCGTAGGCACCGCTCGCGTTCGCGGCGTTCACGCGCCACCCCGACTCACGGTTCCACAGCGCGACGAGGCACGAGAACTCGCTGTCGCTCCAGCCGCGGGCCTTGACCATCTTGTAGGCAATGGCCTGCGCTGTGCCGGCCGACGGCGCGACGAAGGTGGAGGCGACGGATGCCGTCACGGAGGTGCTCGAGCTCGTCTCGACGGGCTTCGGCTTGACCGAGGCCGTATAGCTCTCGCGGTCGATCGCCGCCGCCTCGGTGGATTCGGACGCCACCTCGACCGACTGGGCATCGCCCAACGCGCTGGTGTACAGCGTGACCGGCGCGGAATCGGACGCGTTCGCAGCCGGCGTCAGAACGGCGCCGAGGGGGCTGAGGCAGGCGACCGCCAGCCCGAGGACGGCGAGACCGGCGAATCCGGCCTTGGCCACCGCGGGCGCCGTGCGACGTCGTCGAACACGGCGGCGGGGAGCCGGGGCCTGCGGGGTCGCCGCATTCTTCAGATCACGGCGCAGCACTGCGCGGGGCGTCTCGGGTGTGGTGGGGGTGCCGGAAGTCACAGTGCCCACGAGTCTACAGAGGCGGGCGCGGATTCGCCATGACGACGTGCCGTGGTCATCAGCCGACCGCGAGCATCACGTCGACCACGGCGTCGAGAAGGGCGTCCACCTGCTCCTCCCGATAGCCACGCCGTTGCATGCGGAAGGCCACCGTCCGCACCTGCTCAACGGTCACCGGACGCCCCTCGGCGAGGTAGGCCGCGAGCTTGTCGGCGACGAGGTCGACCTCGTCCAGCCGATACCCGTACCCGAGCAGGCGTGCCCGCGCGAAGCGATGCCGCGGCTCGCGGGTCAGGTGATCCAGGATCTCCTGTGCCTGAGCCCTCGTCTGGTCGATCCACGCGCCGGTGCCGGCCATGGACAGCGCTTCCTTCCGCTCCCGGGCGGCGAAGGCGTCTTCCACCCGGCTGAGCGCCGCATCGACGGCATCCGGCTGATATCCGCGCTTCACCAGCGGGAACACCACCGAACGGATGTCGGATGCGCGCAGGCTGCCTTCGCTCTGCGGGCTCTCGAACGCGAGTCGTGCGCGCTCGAGAAATTCGTCCACGTCTCTGCGCGCGTAGCCACGCTCACGTCCGGATGTGCGGGGGAAGGTCGCCTGCGCGGCGGTGCGGGCTTCGGGGCGGGATGTCGTCATCGTGTCACCAGGGGGGTCAGCAGGTAGTACAGCGCCAGGGCGGCCCCGGCGGACGGGAGGATGGAATCGAGGCGGTCGAGCACTCCCCCATGGCCGGGCAGCCATGAACTCATGTCCTTGATGCCGAGGTCGCGCTTGATCATGGACTCGCCCAGATCACCGATGGTCGCGGTGAACAGGATCACGAGTCCGAAGATGATCCCGCTGGCCCACGGCAGTCCGAGCATGAAGGCGGACAGCAGGATGCCGGCGACGACTGCCCCCACGACGGCACCGCCGAATCCTTCCCATGTCTTCTTCGGGCTCACGCGCGGCGCCATCGGGTGCTTGCCGAGGGTGAGGCCGGTCGCGTACGCCGCCGTGTCCGCGACGATCGCGAGGATGATGAACGCCAGGACCCAGAGCTCCCCCGACTCCTGCCGGAGGAGGATGATCGCCAGGCTCGCGGTGAACGGCACGTACAGCTGCACGAGCACGCCGGCGAGCACATCCTGCCACGGCGCGCCACCACCACGAGTGCGCTCCACCGCGCCGGCGACCACGCGCCACAGCACGATCAGTACGACCGCACCGCACACCACGACCCAGTGCTGCCAGAGGGGCAGGAACCAGGCCGATGCCACCATCGCCAGCATCCCGATCAGCTGCGGGATCAGGTCGATGCGGCGCCCGCCCGCCTGCAGGGCGCGGCTGATCTCGAAGATCCCGGTGCCCGCCGCTGCGAGCACGAACAGGATGAAGACCGGTTTCCAGATCAGGAGTGACAGCAGCACAGCCACCCCGATCACCAGACCGATCAGAATGGCGCCGATGAGGTCTCGGCCGGTGCGCTGCTTGATGCGCTCGTTCGCCTGGTCGAAGTCGGCACGCGCACGATCGAAATCAGCGCGCGCGCGCGAACGCCGACCCCGGCGGCGACCCCCACCGTCGGGTGGCTGTTCGGACGCGTCGGTCATGCTCGCGCTCAGACCTCGAGGAGTTCTGCCTCTTTGCGCTTGAGTGCCTCATCGATGGCATCCACACGCGCACGCGTGATCGCGTCGAGTTCCTTCTCCGCACGTGCGAGTTCGTCTTCGCCGATGTCGCTCTTGAGGGCATCGAGGTCGTCCTTCGCCTTGCGACGGACGCCGCGCACGCGCACCTTCGCGTCCTCGCCCTGCGAGCGCACCAGCTTGACGTACTCCTTGCGGCGCTCCTCGGTCAGCTCCGGCATCGTGATCCGCACGATGTTGCCGTCGTTGGTCGGATTCGCGCCGAGGTTCGGCATCTCGCGGATGGCGTGCTCGATCGCCTTCAGTGCCGACTTGTCGTACGGCGTCACGATGAGCGAGCGCGCCTCCGGCGCGTTCAGCGAGGCGAGCTGTGCGAGAGGAGTGGGAGTGCCGTAGTAGTCCACCAGCACCTTCTGGAAGAGCTGGGGGTTCGCGCGTCCCGTCCGGACGCTCGCGAAGTCGTCCTTCGCGGCCTCAACCGCCCGGTCCATTCGATTTCCGGCATCCGTCAACACGTCCGCGATCACGGTCTCTCCATTCGCTCAGGCGTTCCCGCCCAGTCTAGTCGTGGCTCACCGCGCATCCGCGGCGCACACGGTCACGTGGTGACCAGAGTGCCGATCTGCTCACCGAGCAGGGCCCGGGTCACGTTCCCCTCGGGCTCCATGCCGAACACGCGCATGTCCATCCGGTTGTCCATGCACAGACTGAACGCCGTCGAGTCGACGACCTTCAGCCCCTTCTGCAGGGCCTCCAGATAGGTGATCCGATCGATGCGGGTCGCCGTGGCATCGTGTTTCGGATCCGCCGTGTACACGCCGTCCACGCCGTTCTTGGCGACCAGCACCTCGTCGGCGCGGATCTCGAGGGCGCGCTGGGCGGCGACGGTGTCGGTGGAGAAGTAAGGGAGCCCCGCGCCGGCGCCGAAGATCACGACGCGGCCCTTCTGCATGTGCCGTTCCGCACGCAGGGGGATGTAGGGCTCGGCGACCTGGGTCATCTGGATGGCGGACTGCACGCGCGTGGCGGCGCCGGCCTGCTCCAGGAAGTCCTGCAGAGCGAGCGCGTTCATCACGGTGCCGAGCATGCCCATGTAGTCGGCACGGCCGCGGTCCATGCCGCGCTGGCTCAGCTCCGCACCGCGGAAGAAGTTTCCGCCGCCGACGACGATCGCGATCTCGACGCTGTCGACGGCTGCGGCGATCTCGCGGGCGATCTGGCTGACGACATCGGGGTTGACACCGAGGGATCCCCCGCCGAAGGCCTCTCCGGAAAGTTTCAGCAGGACGCGGCGGCGCGTGGTGGCCTCATCGATCACGTGTGTGTTCCTCTCGTCGCGATCACACTGTAGCGAACGGGCATGACAAGGGCCCGCATCGTTGTGCGATGCGGGCCCTTGCGGCGTGTCAGGCGCCGACCTTGAACCGAGCGAAGTCGGTGACGGTGATGCCCGCGTCCTTGGCGACCTGCGCGACGGACAGCTTGTTGTCCTTCGCGTAGTCCTGCTCGAGCAGGGCGACCTGCTTGAAGAACGCGTTGACGCGGCCCTCGACGATCTTCGGCAGCGCGGCCTCGGGCTTACCCTCGTTGCGGGAGATCTCGGTGACGATCTCGCGCTCCTTCTCGACCTCGGCCGCGGGGACGTCCTCGCGGGAGAGGTACGTCGGGTTCGCGAACGAGATGTGCTGGGCGATGCTGCGGGCGGTCGCCGCGTCGTCGCCGCTGTAGGCGACGACCACGCCGATCTGCGGCGGCAGGTCCTTGCTGGTCTTGTGGAGGTAGACCTCGAACTTGTCGCCGGTGACCGTGCGCACGCGACGGAGGACGATCTTCTCGCCGATCACGGCGGCGTCCTCGGAGATGAGCTGCTCGACGGTCTTGTCGCCCGCCGGTGCGGCGAGAGCGGCCTCGACCGAATCGGCGGCGACGGCGGCCGCGGCATCCGCGACCGTCTCGGCCAGGCCGATGAACTTCTCGTTCTTCGCGACGAAGTCGGTCTCGCAGGCCAGCTCGACGAGCGTGACCTTGCCCTCGCCCTCACGGGCGACGACCAGACCCTCGGTCGTGGAGCGGTCGGCGCGCTTCGCGTTGCCCTTCGCGCCCTTCAGGCGGAGGATCTCGACGGCCTTCTCGAGGTCGCCGTCGGCCTCCTCGAGCGCCTTCTTGGTGTCGACCATGCCCGTGCCCAGCTGCTCGCGCAGCGCCTTGATGTCGGCGATGGTGAAGTTTGCCATGGGTGGCGGCTCCTTGCTTGATGAAATCTGTCTCGTGGATGCCACGGCCGGCCCGTCGTGGAAACGGACCGGCCGAAGCGGAAAGGGGTGTTACTCGGCCGGCGCGACCGGGGTCTCGCCCTCGGCGACCTGCTCGGCGACCTCGGCCGCCTCGGCCTTGGCCTCGGTCTCGTCGGCGACCTTGTCGGTCTGCGCCGACGACTGCTCCGGGGCGCCCTGCTCGAGCAGCTCGCGCTCCCACTCGGCGAGCGGCTCGGCCGGCTCGGTCGACTCGGCGTCGGCCGGCTGATGGCGCTGGATCAGGCCCTCAGCCGCGGCGTCGGCGATGATGCGGGTGAGCAGCGAGACGGAGCGGATCGCGTCGTCGTTGCCCGGGATCGGGTACTGGATCTCGTCCGGGTCGGCGTTCGTGTCGAGGATGCCGATCACGGGGATGCCCAGCTTGCGCGCCTCGTCGATCGCGAGGTGCTCGCGCTTGGCGTCGACGACCCACAGCGCCGACGGGGTCTTCTGCAGGTTGCGGATACCGCCCAGCGACTTGTGCAGCTTGTCGAGCTCGCGCTTCTTGAGGAGGAGCTCCTTCTTGGTGAAGCCGCTCTCCGACGGGTTCTCGTAGTCGAGCTCCTCGAGCTCCTTCATGCGCTGCAGACGCTTGCTGACGGTGCTGAAGTTCGTCAGCAGACCGCCCAGCCAGCGCTGGTTCACGTAGGGCTGGCCGACGCGGGTCGCCTGCTCGGCGAGGACCTCCTGCGCCTGCTTCTTGGTGCCCACGAAGAGGATCGTGCCGCCGTGGGCGACGGTCTCCTTGACGAACTCGTAGGCGCGGTCGATGTAGGCCAGCGACTGCTGCAGGTCGATGATGTGGATCCCGCTGCGCTCGGTGAGGATGAAGCGCTTCACCTTCGGGTTCCACCGACGGGTCTGGTGTCCGAAGTGAACGCCGGCATCGAGCAGCTGGCGGATGGTGACGACGGCCATCGCCGCCCTCCTGTTCTCGGCGCTGTGCGCCGCTTTCGGTTGCGTCGGCAGGCGGTCGCCTGCCGAGTCCTGGTGCCCGGCACACATCCCGCCCCGTGTTCGGGGACCGGTGGGAGTGGATGCCACCCGTGAGAGATCACAGGCTCTGGGCACGCGTAGTCACCCCGCAATGCAGGGTGCTCGTCCAGTGTATCAGCACGCGGCTCCTCCCCAGATGTCGACGATGGCCCGTCCTCGCCGGGTTCTCCACATTTCCCGGGGCGGGCCGTCCGCGCGCTCGATGCCTGCACCACGCTGGCTGCATGCCTGTCGTCCCCGTACCTCCTCGACCGCGCACGCGTCGCCATCGCGCGGCGTGTGCGATCGTCGCCGTCCTGCTGGCGTGTGCCGCGGTGTGCATGCCTGCTCCTGCCGCAGCGCGGTCGTCGGCGGGTTCTGCCGGCGCGATGGAGATCGCCATGACCACCTGGTCGTGGCCGGTGGCCGGCGCTCGCATCACCCGTGCGTATCAGGCGCCCGCGCACGAGTACGGCGCAGGGCACCGCGGCATCGACCTGCAGCCGACCGGCGACGACGCGGTGCGCGCGCCCCGCGCGGGCGTGGTCGCGTTCTCCGGCCGGATCGCCGGCCGCGGCATCCTCACCATCGATCACGGGGACGGGTACGTCACGACCCTGGAGCCGATCGATTCGGATCTGGATGCCGGGACGAGCGTCCGCCGAGATCAGCCCGTCGGCACCCTCTCCGTCGGCGGCCACGCCGCACCGGGCACCCTCCACTTCGGGGTGCGCCTCGACGGCGCCTATGTGAACCCCCTCCTGCTGCTCGGCGACGTGCCGCGGGCGGTGCTCCTCCCCTGCTGCAGCTGAGCGTCAGCGCTCGGCCCGCGGATGCGCGAGCCGGTAGGTGGCCAGCAGCCGCTCGCTGGACACGTGTGTGTAGATCTGCGTCGTCCCGAGGCTGGCGTGGCCGAGCAGCTCCTGCACGCTGCGCAGATCGGCACCGCCGTCGAGCAGATGGGTGGCGGCCGAGTGGCGGAGGGCGTGGGGGCCGATGGTCTCGACGCCGACCTCGGGGCCGAGCGTGCGCGACACGACGGTGTACACGGCACGCGGGCCGAGCCTGCCGCCGCGAGCGCCGAGGAACAGCGCCGGCGTCGTCTGCGCCGCACGAGCGGCGAGGACAGGGCGTGCCCGGACGAGATAGGCGTCGAGCGCGCGCTCGGCGGGAAGCCCGTAGGGCACGACACGTTCCTTCGAGCCCTTGCCGAGCACCCGCACCGTGCGGCGGCCGCGGTCGAGGTCGTCGAGATCGAGCCCGCACAGCTCGGACACGCGCAGCGCAGACGCATACAGCAGCTCGAGGACCGCGTCGTCGCGCAGCGCCAGTGGGTCGCCGGAGTCCGCAGCGACCGCAGCCGACTCCATCACGTGGGACAGGCCGTCCGCCGTGGCGACGGCCGGGAGCGTCCTCCCCCGCTTCGGCGCCACCAGGCGAGCGCTCGGATCGGTGGCGATCGCCTCGGCGTCGAGCGCCCAGGCGAAGAATCCGCGGACCGAGGCCGTCCGACGGGCGAGGGTGGCGCGTGACCGGCCCTGCTGCATGGCGGCCCACAGCCAGTCACGCAGCAGGTCGAGCGTCACGTCGTCGACGGGCGGATCGCCGAGCACCTCCACGAGGTCGGACAGATCGGCCCGATAGGCACGCACCGTCGCCGGCGACAGACGGCGCACATCGCGGAGATGACGCAGATAGTCGTCGACGGCACGGGAGGTCTTCACCCCACCAGGATGCCGGTCACCCGGCGGCCCGGGCCGCGACGCGCCGCCACCCGCCGCCCTGTGCTTCGGCGGTGCCGTCGAGTGCGAGCAGGCCCAGATGCGTGCGCACGTCTTCGGGCGCCATGCCGCTGCGACGCGCGACATCGTCCACGTCGCGCCAAGAGCGGCTGCTCAGTGCATCGACGACACGCGTACGGTCGTCCGTCCGGGTGCCCGTCTCGACCTGTGCCGCGTTCGACAGCCCGATGAGCTCGCACACTTCGTCGGCCGTCGTGACACACTGCGCCTGGTACTCGCGCAGGATGCGGTGGCAACCGGCCGACGCACCGCTGGTCACCGGACCGGGAACAGCCGCGAGCGGCCGCCCCAGTTGAGAGGCGTGCGAGGCGGTGTTCAGCGAACCGCTGCGCCATCCCGCCTCGACCACCACGGTCGCACCGCCCAGAGCCGCGATCAATCGGTTCCGCTGGAGAAAGCGCCATTTGGACGGCACCGAACCGCAGGGGACCTCGCTCGCGACGACTCCCGACGACGCGATCCGCCGGAGCAGATCGGCGTGCCCGGTGGGATACGGCTTGTCGACACCGCCCGCGACGAGCGCCGCCGTAAGGCCGTCGGCCGCCAGAGCTCCCCGATGAGCCGCCCCGTCGATGCCGTATGCGCCGCCGGAGATCACGGCGATCCCGCGACCGGCCAACTCTGCCGCGAACTCCCCCGCCAGGTGCTCGCCGTATCCGGTCGCCGCTCGTGCGCCGACGATGGCGATCGCAGGCTCGAGCTTCGCGAGGCGACCCGAGTCTCCGCGAACCCAGAGGCACAGCGGCGCATGGGCGCCGAGGTCGCGCAGCGCCCTGGGCCAGCAGTCGTCGTCGGGCGTCACCAGACGCGCACCCACATCGCGGGCGCGTGCCAGCGCGAAGGCGATCTCCTCGGCCTGCAACCGGGGCTTCCACCGGGAGATCCCGGCCCGCAGCTCCGCGGCGGTCAGGCCGGCTGCATCCGCCGCGATGCCGTCCCGCGCGCCCGCGAGCACCTCGTGCAGGGCACTGTCCGCCCCCAGCGCTCCCACCAGCGCGCCGGCCACGCCATCCCCCGGTTCGACGAGATAGCTCCACACCGCCGTCGCGTACCGGCGCGCGAGCCGATCGCCGGCGGGCTCCGATGTGTCGGCGAGTTCTGCAACGATCTGGGCGGCAGTGTCGTCCCAGCGGAACGCGGTCATGAGCGGATTCCCTTCTTCAGATACAGCGCACGACCGATGTCTTCGGTCGTCAGTCTCTCGCGACCAGCCAGATCGCACAGTGTCCACGCGACCCGCAGGATGCGGTCGAACGACCGCATCGTGAGAGTGCCGCGGTCCAGCGCGGCGTCCAGCGGCCGTCGGATGACGGGCGCGGGGGCCAGCGGACCCTGTCGGAGCCAGAGTCCGGACACCTCCGAGTTCATGCGCCAGGGCGTGTCACGCAGACGGTGCGCAGCGTGGGCCCGGGCCGTGACCACCCGTTCCCGCGCCTGAGCCGTCGTCATCGACGACGACGCGCGCAAGGGATCTGCGACCCGCACCCTGGCGAGCTGCATCTCGATGTCGATGCGGTCGAGGAGCGGGCCGGTCAAGCGGCCCCGATAGCGCCGGATCGCCGCGGGCGGGCACGAGCAGCTCGCTCCGCGCACGCCGTAGTTGCCGCACGGACACGGGTTGGTCGCCATCACCAGCTGGAACCGGGCCGGGAACGAGGCCGTGAATCCGGCTCGATGGATCTCGATGCGCCCGGTCTCCAACGGCTGGCGCAGGGCATCGAGCACTCCGGCCGCGTGCTCGCCCGCTTCATCGAGGAACAGCACCCCTTCGCTCGCGCGGGCGATCGCTCCGGGGCGCACGGCCCGCGATCCCCCGCCGACGAGAGCCGCGATGCTCGCGCTGTGGTGGGGCGCCTCGAACGGCGGCATCCGATCCAGGCTGTTGACCACGCCCCCCGACAGGGAGCGGACCGACGCCGCCACCAGGGCCGCCTCGTCGTCCAGCTCGGGGAGGATCCCGGGCAGTCGACGCGCCAGCATCGTCTTGCCGGCACCCGGCGGGCCGACCATGAGCATGTGGTGGCCACCGGCCGCGGCCACCACGAGCGCGCCCACGGCGTCGTCCTGGCCGATGACGTCGCCGAGATCGAGCCGCTCGCGGGGCGCGGTCTCGTCTTCAGCGACGGCGACCGGCGTCACGTGCGCGGGCACCTCGACGTCGGCGCCGTGCAGACGCGCCACCTCGGCGAGTGTGCTGGCTCCGACGACCTCCGCGCCGGGGACCAGACGTGCTTCGGCGCGGTTCGCCCACGGAACGACGATGCGCGGCACACCACCGCGCACGGCCGCGCGTACCGCGGGCAGCACGCCGGGCACCGGCCGAAGCCGCCCGTCGAGCCCCAGTTCGCCGATGTGGACGGTGCGGGCGATGGATGCGGCATCCATGTCTCCGTCGGTCGCGAGCGCCGCGATCGCGATCGCCACGTCGAAACCCGATCCCTGCTTGGGCAGACTGGCCGGCGACAGGTTGACGGTGAGTCGACGCTTGGGAAGAGCGAGCCGGCTGTTCTCGCTCGCGTTGCGGACGCGCTGGACCGCCTCGCCGAGCGCGCGGTCGCCCAGCCCGATGATGCGGAACTCGGGCATCTGCTTGGTCTGGTCCGCCTCCACCTCGATGAGAGTCCCCTCGAGGCCGGAAAGGGCGACCGCCCATGTGCGCGTCACGCCCATGGCACGTCCTCGACATGCTCGAGCCGACCGCATGCCGGGTCTCCGCCGGTGATCCCGATCACGTCGAGACGCCAGCGCCTTCCCTGCGCGAGGTCGGGATGGGCCGACGACCACGCGTGGGCGAGTCGCCAGATGCGGGCCCGCTTGCGCGCGTCGACGGCCTCGAGAGGGTCGCCGAACAGGTCCGTCCGTCGGGTCTTCACCTCGACGAACACGAGGTCGCCCGCGGCGCATGCCACCACGTCGACCTCGCCGTCGGGCGCTCGCCAGTTGCGGTCGACGACGTCGAACCCGCGTGCGGTCAGATACGCGACGGCGCGGTTCTCACCCGCGCGCCCCAGTTCATCCTTCGCAGCCATAACGGCATGCTCCCGTGAACGCGCATCCTCGCGCGGCGCGAGAAGGGGATCTGGGGACGAATGTGCCGAAAGCCCGGAAAACCGCCTTCTGTGGAGGAACCGGTGACGCTAGGAGTCCAGCGAGAGCTCCTCGGGCAGGTGCAGGTCACGGCGCTGCAGTTCTTCGACGTTCACATCCTTGAAGGTCAGCACCCGCACGGATTTCACGAAGCGATCGGCCCGGTAGATGTCCCACACCCAGACGTCCTTCATCGTGATCTCGAAGTAGAAGTCGTGCTCGGTGTCGCGGCGGACCACATCCACGTCATTGGCGAGGTAGAAGCGCCGCTCGGTCTCGATCACATAGGCGAACTGCGAGACGACGTCCCGGTACTCCTTGTACAGCGCCAGCTCCAGCTCGCGGTCGTAATCGTCGAAGTCGTCGTCCATGGTGTCTCTATCCTAGGCGCCGCACCGCGCCCGCACGCACGCGGTCAGAAGAGTGTGGGAGCGTCTGCGATGGCCCAGGACGCGCGGTGATACGGACTCAGACCGTGGTCGCGGATGGCCGCACGGTGCGCCGCGCTCGCGTACCCCTTGTTGCGCGCCCATTCGTACGCCGGATGCTCGTCGTGCAGAGCGACCATCTGCCCATCACGGGCCACCTTGGCGATGACGGATGCCGCTGCCGCACTCGCGCAATCGCGATCGGCCTTGATCTGCACGAGCACCTCGGTCGCCACCTGTGCGACGGGCGCGATGTAGTCGTGGTTGCCGTCCAGGAGCACGATCGCGTCGTCGACGGCCACGCCCGCGCTGCGCAGCCCGGCGATCGCCCGCACGGCCGCCGTGCCCAGCGCCCACATGATGCCGTGCTCATCGATCTCCGCGGCGCTCGCCCAGCCGACGGCGTCAGAGCACACCCACGCCGCAGCGCGCTCGGCGACGGCGGGGCGACGCGCCTCGGCGACGAGCTTCGAGTCGCGCAGCCCCTGCGGCACGCGGCGGCGCGACGCCTGAGCGTCGATCGCCACCGCACCCACCGCGACCGGCCCCGCGAGCGCACCACGACCGACCTCATCGCAGGCGATCAGCACCGGGCGCTCGCGCAGAAGACGACGTTCCAGCGTCAGCGTCGGCTCGACGACGGTCACGGCGACGACCCCGACGCCGTCGGCGTCGGGACTCCCGCGAACACGGCGTGGTGGGTGTCGATGAGTCCGAAGCGGTCGAACGGCCAGGTGATCACGAACGCGCGGCCGACGACGTTCTCGATCGGGACGAAGCCCTTGCCGGGCTGATCCTGGTTGTAGCGCGAGTCACGAGAGCGGTCGCGATTGTCGCCGAGGACCCAGAGCCTGTCTGCCGGCACGGTCACGTCGAACGGGACGACCTCGGGCTCGTTCTCACCCGCGGCCAGCTTGAGGTAGGGCTTCTCATCGATGGGCTGGCCGTTCACGGTGATCTGGCCGATCGCGTTGCAGCACACCACGTGATCCCCGGGCAGACCGATGACACGCTTGATCAGATGGTCGTCGCTGTCGGGCGCGGACACCCCGATGAGGGAGAGCACCCAGTCGAATGCCTCCACGATCCACGGTCGGGGCGCCTCCGCGGTGGACTCTCCGGTCAGCCATCCGCCCGGGTCGCGGAAGACCACCACGTCCCCACGGTGGTAGCCCGTGAACCGTGGCGTGATCTCGTCGACCAGGATCCGGTCATCGATCTGCAGCGTGTTCTCCATCGACCCGGAGGGGATGTAGAACGACCGGATCAGGAAGGTCTTGACCAGGAATGAGACCAGGAGCGCGACGATGATGATGACCACCACGTCGCGCAGGAACGCGAGTGCGCCACGCCGCTTCGGCGGACGACGTTCGGGCACGGCCGCCGCGGAGTTCTCAGTCATTCACACCCTTCGACGATCGCACACTACAGCGTCGCACATTCTCGACGGATCAGACGACGACGCCCCGAGGCGTCTGCCTCGGGGCGTCTGTGGGAACGCGTCAGTTGTCGCGCTTCTCCTTGATCTTGGCCTTCTTGCCACGCAGGTTGCGCAGGTAGTAGAGCTTCGCGCGGCGCACATCGCCGCGGGTGACGACCTCGATGCGGTCGATCACGGGGCTGTGCACCGGGAAGGTGCGCTCAACGCCGACCTGGAAGCTGATCTTGCGGACGGTGAAGGTCTCGCGCACACCGTCGCCCGAGCGGCCGAGGACGACGCCCTGGAAGATCTGGATACGGCTGCGGTTGCCCTCGGTGATGTTCACGTGCACCTTGACGGTGTCACCGGGGTGGAAGTCGGGGATGTCGGAGCGGAGCGATGCCGCGTCGACAGCGTCGAGGATCTGCATGATCGTGTCTCTCTGCGACCGCCACAGGTCGGCCGCGAAAATGGAAGGAATACGTGAGTCGGTGCACGCTACGCAGTCAGGATGACGCGCGGACTCCCCTGAGGCAGAGTCGGTGCGCGGGCACGATCATCAATTCTGCCATGGATGCCGCATCCTGACCAAAACGGCTAGTGGACGTTCCGTCCGTCGCCGGGTCGCCCCACCTCGTGCACGACGATGACTTCAGCGTGCTGACGCGCGCGCTCGCGGATGTCTTCATCGGCGTCGGGCAGGTCGGCCGGCCCCGTGCCCGACGACATGCGGCGCAGCGAACCGCGCGCCCCGTTCCAGAGCTGTGCGAGCGAAGACCAGAACACGGCGAGGAACACGATGATCGCAGCGACCAGCACGGCGAACGACACCGGCTGGATGAAGCACCCGAAGACGATGATCAGCGCGTGCCACACCGTGAGCCCGAGCACGTCCCACCAGGAGACCGCCCGCTCGGTGCGCACGGTCGGGCGGGCGCGGATCAGCAGCGCGAGGACGAGCTCACCGACGAGCACCGCGGGGGCCGCGACGAACAGGATGCCCAGGAACGCCCAGCCGCTCGCATTGAACACCGCCCAGCCGACAAGAAGCCAGGCGGGCAGGACGATGGCGGCCGGAAGGAGCCATTGGAAGAAGCCACGACGGAGCCACATGACGCGATACTACGCGTTGGCGTGCGACGCGTGGGGCGCGCCGCCTGTGCATCCGCAGAGCGAACGCCGATCATCATCCGCGAGAATGGACGCAGACGAGAGGAACACGATGATCGAACTGCGCACCCCGGCCGAGATCGAGCAGATGCGGCCGGCGGGTCGTTTCGTCGCCGAGGTCCTGGCGACGCTGCGGAACGAGACCAAGGTCGGGACCAACCTTCTGCAGATCGACGAGAGCGCTCACCGCATGATCCACAAGGCGGGCGCCCAGTCGTGCTACATCGACTACGAGCCGTCGTTCGGCAGCGGGCCGTTCGGCAAGGTCATCTGCACCTCGGTGAACGACGCCGTTCTTCACGGCATGCCGCACGACTACGTCCTGCGCGACGGCGATCTCGTCTCGCTCGACTTCGCCGTGTCGCTCGACGGCTGGGTCGCCGACTCGGCCGTCTCGTTCGTGGTCGGCACGCCGCGCGCCGAGGATCTCGCCCTCATCGACACGACGGAGCGGGCACTGGATGCCGCGATCGCGGCGGCGACGGTCGACCACCGCATCGGCGACATCTCCGCGGCGATCGCCGAGGTCGCGCATGCGGGCGGCTATTCCATCAACACCGACTTCGGCGGGCACGGCGTCGGCCGGATCATGCACGGCGACCCGCACGTGCCCAACGACGGCCGGGCCGGGCGCGGCTACCCGCTGCGGGAGGGCCTCGTGATCGCGATCGAGCCCTGGTTCCTCGCCACGACCGACGAGCTCATCACCGACCCCGACGACGGCTGGACGCTGCGCAGCGCCGACGGCTCGCGGGGCGCCCACTCCGAGCACACCGTCGCCATCACCGCCGACGGGCCCATCGTGCTCACCGATCGGTCATTCCTCGGCACGGACTGAGCCCCGGCCCCGAACGGGGTGTTGACTGGCGGTATGGCGAAGAAGTGGGTCGTGTCGGGCCGTGACGGCCTCGACGGTCTGAAGCTCATCGACGTGCCGGTGCCCGCGCCGTCCCCCGGAGAGGTCACCATCCGGGTTCATGCGGCCGGCGTCAACCCGGCGGACTACAAGCATCTGGTGCGCACCCAACCGGGTGACGGCATCGGCTACGAGGTGGCCGGCGTCCTCACCGCGCTCGGGACGGACACCCGGATCGCCTCCGGCGGCGGCGCCATCGGCGACGAGGTGTTGGCCTTCCGCGTGCAGGGCGGCTATGCCGAAGAGCTCACCGTTCCTGCGGCCGATGTGTTCGCCAAGCCTGCCACGCTGTCCTTTCCGCAGGCCGCGAACCTCCTGCTGGCGGGCACGACGGCAGCCGACATGCTCCATGTCACCGACGTGGGCGCTCACGACGTCGTGCTCATCCACGGCGCCTCGGGTGCGGTGGGCATCAGCGCGATCCAGCAGGCGCTGTGGCGCGGTGCACGGGTCATCGGCACCGCGTCGAGAGGGAACCTCGACCGGGTGCGCGCCTTCGGTGCCGAGCCGGTCGCGCACGGGCCCGGCCTCGAGGATCGCATGCGCGCTCTCGCGCCCGACGGGGTGGATGCCGTTCTCGACGCGGTCGGCACCGACGAGGCGGTCGCGGCATCCACCGCCCTTCTGCGGGATGCCGCGCGTGCGGTGACCATCGTGCGGGGGCCGGCGACGGATGCCGCGGGCTTCACCGCGATCGGCGGTGCGATGCCTGCCAGCAAGGCGTTCCGTGACGCCGCGCGCGCCGGGCTCATCGCGCTCGCCGGCGCCGGCGAGCTCGCCGTCCCGGTCGCGCGCACCTTCGCGCTGGAGGACGCGGTGGAGGCGCTCCACTTCCTGCAGCAGGGCCACCCGGGCGGCAAGCTCGCGCTCGTGCTGTGAGGCCCGGTCGCCGGCCTCAGCCGTCGATGACCTCGTAGCGGAACGCGTCCGCGACGTTCGTGAGAGGGAGCACGCTCCGGCCCGCGGTGACGGGGTCGGTGTCGAGGATCGCCTCGACGCGCGCGGTCATCTCGGCGTGCTGTACCTCATCCGCGGTGAGGAACGCGCTGACCGTGTGCCAGCGGCGGATGTAGTCGGCGCGCGGAATCTGCTCGGCCCAAGGGACCTGCCGCTCCTGCACGAGGCGGAAGCCCGGAAGTCGGTCGGCGGCGGGGTCATCCGCGGTCGGGTCCTCGTCACGGACGGCAACCGGCGGGTGCGCGACATGACCGCAGGCCCAGTCCCACGCGCAGTCCGGGGTCGATCTGTTCCAGACAAGGCCCAACGTGCCGCCCGGACGCAGCACCCGCCGGATCTCGGCGGAGGCGGCATCCCGATCGAACCAGTGGAAGGCCTGTGCGACGACGACGACGTCCGCACTCGCGTCGGGCAGCGGAATCGCCTCTGCCGTTCCCCGCAGCGCCGCGACGAACGGCAGCTTCTCGCGCAGGACCGAGAGCATGCGCTCCGACGGGTCCACCGCGAACACGCGCTCGGCCCGGTCGCGCACGAGCTCGGTGAGCTTGCCCGTGCCGGCGCCCAGATCCAGCAGTGCGGTCACGCGGGTCGGCACGAGCACATCAAGCGCCTTCTGCGGAAACGAGGGGCGATACCGGTCATAGTCCCGCCCGGTGCGTTCAAACGACCGCGCGAGCGCGCCGTGCGCGGTCATCCCTCGTCCTCCCGGCCGTCCAGCAGATCCGGCCGGCGCTCGCGCGTGCGTGCGAGCTGCTGCTCCCGTCGCCATGCGGCCACCGCCCCGTGGTTCCCGCTCAGCAGCACCGGTGGCACCTCACGGTCGCGCCAGACCGCCGGCTTGGTGTAGCTCGGATACTCGAGAAGCCCGTCCTCGTGCGATTCCTCGACCAGGCTGTCGGGATTGCCCACCACACCGGGCACGAGCCGTCCGGCGGCCTCGACCATCGCCATGACCGCGACCTCGCCGCCATTGAGGACGTAGTCCCCCAGACTCACGAGACGCACGTCGCCGAGCGTGGCCGCATAGTCGAAGACGCGCTCGTCGATCCCCTCATAGCGACCGCAGCCGAAGACGAGATGCTCGATACCGCTGAACTCGCGGGCCGTGGCCTGTGTGAAAACCTCGCCCGCCGGCGACGGGAAGACGAAGGTGGGGCGGGATGCCGCATCCCGCGCGATCTCGTCGAGCGCGTCGCCCCACGGCTCGGGCTTCATGACCATGCCGGCTCCCCCGCCGTACGGGGTGTCGTCGACGGTGCGGTGCCGGTCGTGGGTCCAGTCCCGCAGGTCGTGCACACGCACGTCGAGCAGCCCGTTGACGCGGGCCTTTCCCAGCAGCGACACCTCGAGGACGTCGAAGAAGCCGGGAAAGATCGTCACGATGTCGATGCGCACGACACGAGCCTAGTCAGGGGCGCTTGTCACACCGCCCCGACGGCGGATGTGACGCGGGCGTATCGCAAGGGTCACACGAGTGAGCATCACGTCACGAACACGAAACATGCATCACACACCGACGAAAACCCGTCTTCCTATCGTGAAGGCCATGAACACGGACGACGCTCTCCCCCGACTTGTCGTGGTCGGTGCCGGAATGGTGGCCCACCGACTCGTCGAGAGCATCGTCACCCGCGAGCCAGGGCGCTTCGACATCACCGTGCTCGGGGACGAGCGGTTCGCCGCCTACGACCGGGTCGGGCTGACCGTCTGCCTCACCGGAACGCCCGCGGACGACATCGCTCTCGACGCCGGGGTGTTCGCGGCCGAGGGCGTGACGCTGCGCACCGGCGTCCGCGCCACGCGCATCGACCGCGATGCGCACACCGTGCACTGCGACGACGGCTCGTCACTCCCCTACGACCGCCTCGTGCTGGCCACAGGCTCGAGCGCCACCCGCCCGCCGGTCGCCGGCGCCGACCACGACGCCTGCTTCGTCTATCGCACCCTCGATGACGTGCTGGACCTGCGCGCGTTCGTGCAGCGGCGCATCGCGGAGCTCGATCGCCTCGTCAACGGTGTCGTGATCGGCGGGGGACTGCTCGGGCTCGAGGCGGCCGGCGCCCTGCAGACGCTGGGTGCGGAGGCGACCGTCGTCCAGTCGTCGGACCGGCTCATGTCGGCACAGCTCGATCGCCCGGCCGGCGACGCTCTCCGCCGACTCATCGAGCAGCGTGGCATGGCGGTGCGCACCGAGTCGCGCAGCACCGCGGTCGCGGTCGGCGACGGCGGCGACGTGACGGAGGTGCTCTTCGGCGACGGCTCGTCACTGCCCGCCGACGTGGTCGTCTTCACGGTCGGCGTGCGGCCCCGTGACGAACTGGCACGCGACGCAGGCCTGGCCATCGCCGAACGCGGCGGCGTCATCATCGATGCGGAGTGCACCACCAGCGACCCGGACATCTTCGCCATCGGCGAGGTCGCCAGCTTCGGCGGTCAATGCGTGGGCCTGGTCGCACCGGGATATGCGATGGCCGAGGTCGCCGCCACACGCCTGCTCGGCGGCACGGCATCGTTCCCCGGGTACGACGAGTCCACGAAGCTCAAGCTGGCGGGCGTCGACGTCGCCACGTTCGGAGACGCCTTCGGCGTCACACCGGGGGCCCTCGACGTCGTCTACGCCGACCCGATCGCCGGCCTCTACAAGAAGCTCGTCCTCTCCGACGACGCGCAGACGCTGTTGGGCGGGATGCTGGTGGGCGACGCCTCCGCGTACGGCTCGCTGCGTCCGCTGGTGGGCGCTCCCCTCGGCGGCGATCCCGCCGCCTATCTCATGCCGGCGGACGGCGTCGCGGCCGCACCCACCGGCGATCTGCCCGACGAGGCGCTCGTGTGCTCGTGCAACGGCATCACCGCCGGGCGCATCCGGCTCGCCGTGACCGACGACGGGTGCACCGACGTCGCGGGCGTCAAGGCCTGCACTCGCGCAGGGGCCACCTGCGGCTCGTGCATCCCGATGGTCACCAAGATCGTCGGCGCTGAGCTCGCGAAGACCGGCCACGCGCTGAGCACCGGGCTGTGCGAGCACTTCGAGATGACGCGCCCGCAGCTGTTCGACGCGGTCCGCGTGACGGGGCTGACGACCTTCAGCGCGATCGTCGAGCGCTTCGGCACCGGTCGCGGATGCGACATCTGCAAGCCGGTCGTGGCGAGCATCCTCGCCTCCGTCGTGCACAGCCACGTTCTCGAGGGCGAGAACGCCGCCCTCCAGGACACCAACGACCATGTCATGGCGAACCTGCAGAAGGACGGCTCGTACTCGGTGGTCCCGAGGATCCCCGGCGGCGAGATCACGCCCGAGGGCCTGCTCGTCATCGCCGAGGTCGCACGCGACTTCGGCCTCTACACCAAGATCACCGGCGGCCAGCGCATCGACCTCTTCGGGGCGCGGCTCGAGCAGCTGCCCGACATCTGGGGCCGACTGGTCGACGCAGGCTTCGAGTCGGGCCACGCCTACGGCAAATCGATGCGCACCGTGAAGTCGTGCGTCGGCTCGACCTGGTGTCGCTACGGAGTGCAGGACTCCGTCGGGATGGCGGTGAAGCTCGAGCTGCGCTACCGGGGGCTACGCTCGCCCCACAAGCTCAAGCTGGGCGTCTCGGGCTGCGCTCGCGAGTGCGCCGAGGCACGCGGCAAGGACGTCGGCGTGATCGCGACCGAGGCCGGATGGAACCTCTACGTCGGCGGCAACGGCGGGTTCACCCCGCGCCACGCGACCCTCCTCGCCGAAGACCTCGATGACGACGGCCTCATCACCGCCATCGACCGCTTCGTCATGTACTACATCCGTACGGCCGATCGCCTGCAGCGCACCGCGGCCTGGCTGGAGGACCTCGACGGCGGGATGGACGCCCTCCGCGCCGTTGTCTTCGACGACAGTCTGGGCATCTGCGCCGACCTCGACGAGGCCATGGCCGCCCACGTCGACTCGTACGAGGACGAATGGAAGGCGACCCTCGAAGACCCCGACAAGCTGCGGCGCTTCGCCTCGTTCGTCAACGCCCCCACCACCCCCGACCCCGCGCTCGCATACACGATCGAACGCGGCCAGCCCCGTCCCGCCACCGCCGACGAGCAGCAGGACCGCCGCGTCCTGATCGCCGGCACCACTCTGGAGGTCCGCTCATGACCCTGCTCGCTCCCGAAGCCCCCACCACCGCTGAGCGCCGCGCGCAGTGGGTGCCGCTGTGCGCCGTCGACGACCTCGAGCTCGAGCGTGGTCGCGCGGCGCTCGTGGGCGACACGCAGATCGCCCTCTTCCTCCTGCACAGCGGACGCGTGCACGCCGTCTCGCACCTCGACCCGTACAGCGGCGCGCACGTGATCGCCCGCGGCATCGTCGGCTCCCGCGACGGTGCGCCGACGGTGGCATCGCCGATGTACAAGCAGGTCTTCGACCTGCGCACCGGCACCTGCCTCGACGCGCAGGGCAAGGAGGACAAGTCGCTCCGGACGTGGCCCACCGCCGTGCGCGACGGCGAGGTCCTCGTCCGATGGGAGGCCGCATGACCACGGTCGTCGGACTGTCGCTGAACGACCGCGACGTCGTCTTCGTGGGCGGCGGTGCCCTCGCGGCGCGCCGGCTCCTGCGGTTCATCGACGAGGGCGCGCGCGTCCACGTCATCGCCCCCGTCCTGCACGCCGATGTCGCGCGCCTGATCTCCGTGCACGGCCTGCGCAGCACGCGGCGCTCGGTACGCGCGTCCGACCTCGAGGGAGTGTGGCTCGTGCACACGGCGACCGGCGTCCCTGCGGTCGACGCCTGGGTCGCGGGGGTCTGCGAGCAGCGCCGCATCCTCTGCGTCAACGCGTCCGACGGCGCGCACGGCTCGGTGCGACTCGCCGCCCAGACGCGTGCCGACGACACCCTGGTGGGCGTCGTCTCGGACGCCGGTGTCGACCCGGCGCGGTCCGCGCGCCTGCGCGACGGGATCGCCGCCGCTCTCCGTGAGGGGCGTCTCCCCCTGCGTCGGCGCCGTCCGTCCGGAGTCGGCCACGTCGCACTCGTCGGCGGCGGGCCCGGTGCCACCGATCTGCTCACGATCCGCGGCCGGATCCTGCTGTCGGAGGCCGATGTCGTCGTCGTGGACAGGCTGGGGCCGGCATCCATCGTCGACGAACTGGAGCCGGACGTGGAGGTCATCGACGTCGGAAAGCGCCCGGGCGATCACCGTGTGCCGCAGCAGCGGATCAATGAGCTGCTCATCGACCGCGCCCGGGCGGGTCAGCGTGTCGTGCGCCTCAAGGGCGGCGACCCGTTCCTGTTCGGCCGCGGCGGAGAGGAGGCCGCCGCCTGCCTCGCGGCCGGCGTGGCCGTCGACGTCGTCCCCGGCGTCACCAGCGCGCTCGCCGTGCCGCAGGCGGCGGGCATCCCGGTGACCCACCGCGGCGTGTCCGCGTGCGTGCACATCGCCAACGGACAGGCGGCGCTCGCCTCGTCCACGCTCTCCGCGCTCGTCGACGCCGCCACGACGACGGTGCTGCTGATGGCGGTCGCCGCGCTGCCGCGCATCGTCGCCGCCGCGCGCACGGCCGGCGCCCCCGATGACCGCCCCGTCGCGATCGTCGAGAACGGTCACACGCCACAGCAGCGGACGACCCGCACGACACTCGCACAGGTGCTCGATGACGCCCGCGACGCAGAGGTGCGGAACCCGGCCGTGATCGTGTTCGGCGATGTCGCGCGCGCGGGGCTGCTGCTCGGAGCCGACCTGACGGCAGCCGCGGCATGCTGATGCGTCCCCAGCTGTCCGCAGCGCTCGACGGCTGCACCATCGTCGTGACCGCGGATCGCCGCAGCTCAGAGCTCGCCGCTGCTCTGGAGAGGCACGGCGCGCTGGTCCGTCACGCCCCGGTGATGTCGATCGTGCCGCATGCCGACGATGCCGCGCTCTCCGCCGCCACCCGCGCCCTCATCGCAGATCCCCCGGACATGGTCATCGTGACGACGGGCGTGGGCCTTCGCGGGTGGATGGAGGCGGCCGACGAAGAGGGCGTGCGCGACGAACTTCACCAGGCGCTCAGCGGTGCCAGGTTCATCGCGCGCGGCCCGAAGGCGCGCGGCGCCATCCAGCAGGCGGGCTTCTCCGTCCACTGGGTCGCCGAGACGGAGACTGCGGCAGAGGTCGCGCGGCACCTCCTCGAACACGGCATCGAGGGCTCCCGCATCGCCGTACAGCACCACGGAGCGGGCGCCGATGGTCTCGACGAGCTCTGCCGTCGGCACGGCGCAGACGTCGTGAGCCTCACCGTGTACCGCTGGGGTCCGCCGCCCGACGCGGAAGCCGTGCGGCAGTCGGTCCTGGATGCCGCATCCGGCGACATCGACGCCGTCGTGTGCACCTCGGCCCCGGGTGCGTCCGCATGGCTCGCCGCCGCAGGCCGGGAGGGCGCGGTGCCGACAATCGCGCGACGCACGCTCGAGCGCCGGCTGCTCGTCGCCGCCGTCGGCCCCGTCACGGCTGCGCCTCTGCACGCCGCCGGCGTCACGGCCACCGTCGCCGACCGCGGCCGCATGGGCGCCCTGGTGCGCACGGTCGTGTCGCATTTCGGTTCGGGATCGCACGCCGCCACCGAGACCACCGGCGGGCGTCTTGAGCTGCGCAGCGGCGGGGTCGTCCTCGACGGATCGTTCCTGCCCCTGTCTCGGACGTGTGCCGCCGTGCTCGAGCTGCTGTACGCCGCGGACGGTGCTGTGGTCACGCGCCGCGCACTGCAGCGTGCGCTGCCGCGTTCGACCGAGAACACCCATGCCGTCGACATGGCCGTCGCGCGCCTGCGCGATGCCCTCGACTCATCGGACATCATCCGCACCGTGGTCAAGCGCGGGTACCGTCTGGACGTCCGAGAAGGCCTTCCGACCGCATGAGCCCGGTCCTCATCGGATGCTCACACGGCACGTCCTCACCCGAGGGGCGGGCCGCCGTCCGCGGGCTCCTGGAGCAGTGCCGCACGATCCTCCCCGGCGTCGACGTGCGGGAGGCCTTCGTCGACGTGCAGGAACCGGCGCTCGGTGACGCGCTCGCGGGCCTGTCCCCCGGGACGCCCGCCGTGATCGTGCCCCTGCTCCTCTCCCCCGGTTTCCACACCACCGTCGACATCGAGGGCGCGGCGCGGCGCCGACCCGGCGTCGTCTCAACGCCCGCGCTCGGTCCCCACGATCTGCTCGCGTTGGTCCTCGAGTCTCGGCTCGAAGAGCTCGGTCTGCGCGATGACGACGCGATCGTGCTCGCCGCTGCCGGGTCGCGTGACCCCGCATCCGCGGAGGCGGTGCGCAACGTGGCATCGCGGCTCGCCGTCTGCGTGCGTCGGCGCGTCCACGTCGGGTTCACGGCGGGTCCTGGTCCCCGGCTGCCCGCGGCGATCGCCGCCACTCGGCGCGTGCACGCCGGGCGAGTGGTCGCCGCCACGTACATGCTGGCGCCGGGTCACTTCGCCGATCAGGTCCGGGATGCCGGAGCCGACGCCGTGACGATGCCGCTGGCTCCCGATCCCCGCGTGGCGGCGGTCGTGGCGGAACGCTACCACGGTGCCGTCGCGGCGGCCGCAGCCTGATCTCACGGTCGTGTGGGACGCGCCGTGACCCGATCGTCACGGCCGGGCAACGCTCGGGTCCGAGTGCGGAAACAGTGCATCCGTAGCGTCATTCCACCGACGAAAGGACGCCCATGACCACCGAGCCGACCCTCAGCGCCTCCCCGTCCGCCTCGACCGGTGCACGCCGCACGAAACGCTGGATCGACGACTGGCGACCCGAAGACGCCGAGTTCTGGAACACGTCGGGCCAGGTGATCGCCCGCAGGAACCTCGCCTGGTCGGTCTTCGCCGAGTTCCTCGGCTTCGTCGTCTGGCAGCTCTGGAGCATCGTCGTCGTGATGCTGCCGGGCGCCGGGTTCGACCTGACGACCACGCAGACGTTCTGGCTCATCTCGCTGCCCAGTCTCGTCGGCGCGACGCTCCGCTTTCCGTACACCTTCATGGTCGCGCGCTTCGGCGGGCGGAACTGGACGATCGTCTCCGCGAGCCTTCTGCTCATCCCCACCGTCCTGCTGGCGATCGTCGTCTCCGACCCGCAGACGCCGTTCGGCGTCCTGCTTCTCGTCGCCGGGCTGGCCGGGCTGGGCGGCGGCAACTTCGCGAGCTCCATGGCGAACATCACCTACTTCTTCCCGCACAGGGAGAAGGGCTGGGCCCTGGGACTGAACGCCGCGGGCGGCAACATCGGCACCGCGATCGCGCAGCTGCTCGTGCCGATCGCCGTCTCGCTCACGGCGGCGACGACGCTCGGCCTGTCCGTCGCTGGATGGATGTGGGTGCCGCTCATCGTCATCGCCGCCTGGGGCGCGTGGCGGCACATGGACAATCTGTCCACAGCGCGCGCCGATGTGGCGGGCTCCCTCGCCGCTCTGCGCGAGCCGCACCTCTGGCTGCTGGCGCTCCTGTACATCGGGACCTTCGGATCGTTCATCGGCTTCTCCAGCGTGTTCCCGAAGCTCATCGCGGATCAGTTCCCCGACTACTCGACGTTCCAGGTCGGTCAGGCCGCGCTCTCGCTCGCCTTCCTCGGCGCGCTCGTCGGGTCACTCGCGCGCCCCTACGGCGGGCGGCTTGCCGATCGCTTCGGCGGCGCGCGCGTGACAGCCGGCGCGCTGGCCGTCATGTCGCTCGGAGCGCTGTCGCTGATCGCCGTCCTGCCGACGGGAGGGTTCTGGGGCTTCCTCGCGTGCTTCCTCGTCCTGTTCGCCGCGACGGGCGTGGGCAACGGCTCGACCTATCGGATGATCCCGTCCGTGTTCGCCGCCCGAGGGCGGGCCCGCGGCGACGACGAGCAGGCGCAGGCAGCGAACACGCGCGCGGCCGCCGCCGCTCTCGGCCTGATCTCGGCGATCGGCGCCTACGGCGGGTTCGTCATCCCGCAGCTGCTGGGCGCGTCGAAATCACTGACCGGCGGGTACACCGCGGCGTTCTGGGGCTTCGTCGCCGCCTACATCGCACTGCTCGCGATGACGGTGGTCGTCTACCTCGTCCCGCGCCGCGCGCTCGCGGGGCAGCGGGTCTGACGCGTCAGTCCTCGACAGGCAGTTCGTCGGTGGATGCCGCGGGTCCCTCGGGCTCGTCGGCATCCACCGGCAGCTCTTCGAAGAGCCCGGCGGGCGGTGTCACGACGACGCGCCGCGCCGCGACATCCACCACCGGAACGATGGCCTTCACGAAGGGCACCAGCACCTCACGGTCGCCCTGCGGCACCACGAGCAGGTCGTGTGCCGGAAGGTGGTCGACGCGGGCGATGCGGCCGACGACCTGATCGTCGCGGACCACGTCGAGGCCGACGAGCTGGTGGTCGTACCAGGCGTCCTCCTCCGAGGAGGCCGATGCGTCGGCCTCGACCCAGAGGATCGCCTTGACCAGCTCCTCAGCGGCCGTGCGGTCGTCGACGCCGTCGAGGAAGACGACCGGGTGGGAGTTCATCCATCTGAACTCGCGCACCGTGACGGACTTGCCGTGCCACGGCGACGACTCGGGCACCTGCAGGGTGAACACCGCTCCGGGTACGAATCGTCCGTCAGGGTCGTCGGTGTACAGCTCGAGCTTGAGTGCGCCCTTCAGGCCATGGGCCTTCAGCAGCCGTGCGACGCGCAACTGCGTGCCGGCCGGCTTGGGCGAGTGCTTCTTACCGGTCTTCTTCTCAGAGTCCGATGCCATCTCAGTCGTCCGCGACGTCGACGCGGACGCGCCGGCCGTCGGCCAGCGCCGAGATGAGGGTGCGCAGGGCTTTGGCCGTGCGACCGCCGCGCCCGATGACACGCCCGCGGTCCTCGGGATGCACGTGCACTTCGAGCACTTCGCCCCGGGGGGACGTGGATTCGTCGATGCGCACGTCGTCAGGGTGATCCACGATCCCCTTGACGACGTGCTCGAGCGCGGCGGCCAGCACTGCGACTACTCCGCGTCGGCCGCGGGGGCCTCGGCGGCGGGCTCTTCAGCCGCGGCCTTCTTCTCGGCCTTGGGCTTGATGACCGACTTCTTCGCGGCGTCAACCTCGAAGGGGGCCTTGGGCTCCTTGACCTTGACGGTCGACACCGCGTCCTTGTCGCCCTTGAACTTGCCCCAGTCGCCGGTCAGCTTGAGGATCGCGCGCACCTGGTCGGTCGGCTGTGCGCCGACGCCCAGCCAGTACTGCGCACGGTCGGAGTCGACCTCGATGAACGAGGGCTCCTCGGTGGGGTGGTACTTGCCGATCTCCTCGATGACACGACCGTCGCGCTTGGTGCGCGAGTCGGCCACGACGATGCGGTAGTACGGGGCACGGATCTTGCCGAGCCGCTTGAGACGGATCTTGACAGCCACGATTCTCCTGAATGTGTGTGAAAACGGTGAACCAGTCGCCTGGAGCGTGGGGTGCACACCCGGCGGAAGCTCGAAGGTGGAGACGCACGCCGGATAGAGGGTCGGGCGTCGCTCCGACGTTCAATTCTGCCAGATCCCGCCCGATGCCGCGAACCGACAGCGGGGCGTGTCCATGCCAGACTGTGCCAATGGGGGTGCACTTCGCGTCATCGGCCCGTTCCACGATCGGCCTGGAATGGGAGCTGATGCTGGCCGACCGCTCATCCGGCGACCTCGTACCGCGTGCTCCGGAGCTCCTCGCCGCCATCGGCGCCGCCCTCGCCGACCACGAGCGCTTCACCGTCACCGGCGAGCTTCTGACGAACACCGTCGAGGTCACCAGCGGCATCGGTGCCACCGTCGCCGAGGCCGCGCACGATGTCGCGGATGCGATCGCCGCTGTCCGCGCGTTCACCGATCCGCGTGGCGTCGAACTGCTCTGCGCCGGCAGCCACCCCTTCGCACAGTGGTACGACCAGGAGGTCACCGACAAGACCCGCTACCGCACGCTCATCGACCGGACCCAGTGGTGGGGGCGGAACATGATGATCTGGGGCATCCATGTGCATGTCGGCGTCGAAGACGTGGCGAAGGTGTTCCCGCTCATCGGGGCCCTGTCCGTTTATCTGCCGCATCTGCAGGCGCTGTCGGCGTCCAGCCCCTTCTGGGCCGGGGAGCGCACGGGCTACGCCTCGAACCGATCACTCGTCTTCCAGCAGCTGCCCACCGCGGGGCTCCCCTGGCCGCTGCAGAACTGGGCGGAGTTCGAGTCGTATCTTGACGACATGGTCGGCACCGGGGTGATGGCCGACGCGAGCGAGGTGCGCTGGGACATCCGCCCCGCACCGCGCTGGGGCACGATCGAGGTGCGCGCGTGCGACGGCATGTCGACTCTGCCCGAGCTCGCCGCTGTCGCCGCGCTCACGCAGGTGCTCGTCGAGCACTTCTCACGCGAACTCGACTCGGGACGCACCCTGCCATCGCTGCAGCCGTGGTTTGTCCGCGAGAACAAGTGGCGCGCCGCACGTTACGGGCTCGACGCGCGCCTCATCATCGATCGCGACGGTCGGCAGCGCCCCGTGCGCGAGCATCTCGTCGAGACCGTGCACGCCCTCGGCGGCGTGGCCGACGACCTCGGGTGCGCGCGCGAGCTCACGGGCGTGCTGTCGATCCTCGAAGGCGGCAACAGTTCGATGAGACAGACCCGCGTCGCGGACGCGGTCGACGGCGACCTGCGCGCCGTCGTGCAGCATCTCATCCGCGAGTTCCGCGAGGGCCCGACTCTGCGCGAGCATCTCGCCCGGCTCGGCGGCTGACTTCTAGCGGTTGTCGCCGAGCATCTTCTGGAGCTCGGAGATGTCCTCAGCGGTGGGCACCTTCTTGCCGCTGAGACCGAAACCCGAGCCGGTCTGCTCGGTCGGAGCAGCCGCCAACCCGGCGTTCTCGGCGGCGCGCCGGGCGGGGTTGCCCGAGCGCGAGCCCTTCTTCTTCTGCTGCTTGCCGCGCTTGCTGGACGCCCCGGGCTTGCCCATCGGCCCCATCCCGGGGATGTTCGGGGTCCCACCGCGGGCCACGGTCTTCATCATCTTCGCGGCCTGCTCGAAGCGCTGCACGAGCTGGTTCACATCCGTGACGGTCATACCCGATCCGTTGGCGATGCGCAGACGACGCGAACCGTTGAGCAGCTTGGTGTTGCGGCGCTCCGCGGGCGTCATCGAACGGATGATGGCTTCGGTGCGGTCGATCTCACGCTCGTCGAAGTCGTCGAGCTGCTGCTTCATCTGGCCCATGCCCGGCAGCATGCCGAGCATCTTCTTCATCGAGCCCATCTTGCGCATCTGCTGCATCTGCTCGAGGAAGTCCTCAAGAGTGAACTGCTCGGTCGCGAGCTTCTCCGCGACCTTGCGCGCCTCTTCTTCGTCGAACGCCTGCTGGGCCTGTTCGATGAGGGTGAGGATGTCGCCGAGGTCGAGGATGCGGCTGGCCATGCGGTCGGGGTGGAACGGCTCGAGGTCGTCGAGCCCCTCCCCCGTGGACGCGTAGATGATCGGCCGTCCGGTGACCGAGGCGACCGAGAGCGCCGCACCGCCGCGTGCGTCGCCGTCGAGCTTCGACAGCACCACGCCGGTGAAGTCGACGCCGTCCTGGAACGCCTTCGCGGTGTTGACGGCATCCTGACCGATCATCGCGTCGATGACGAACAACACCTCGTCGGGGTCGGTCGCCGTGCGGATGTCGGCGGCCTGCTTCATGAGCTCGGCGTCGACGCCGAGTCGGCCGGCGGTGTCGATGATGACGATGTCGTGCTGGGCGCGACGCGCGTGCTCGACGCCGTCACGAGCGACGCGCACGGGGTCGCCGACGCCGTTGCCGGGCTCGGGCGAGTAGATCGCGGCACCGGCCTGCTCGGCGACGACCTCCAGCTGATTGACCGCGTTGGGCCGCTGCAGGTCGGCCGCGACCAGCAGCGGGGTGTGGCCGTCCGTCTCGAGCTGCTTGGCGAGCTTCCCGGCGAAGGTCGTCTTGCCCGAACCCTGCAGGCCGGCGAGCATGATGACCGTCGGCGGGGTCTTGGCGAACTGCAGACGTCGCTGCTCGCCGCCGAGGATCGCGACCAGCTCTTCGTTGACGATCTGCACGACCTGCTGGGCGGGGTTCAGCGCGCGGTTCACCTCATCGGAGAGTGAGCGCTCGCGCACCTTCGCCGTGAACTCCTTGACGACGCTCAGCGCGACGTCGGCGTCGAGCAGCGCGCGCCGGATCTCGCGGACGGTGCCGTCGACGTCGGCGGGCGAGAGCTTGCCCTTGGTGCGCAGGTTGCGGAAGGTCTCGGTGAGCCGATCCGAGAGAGTGCCGAAAGTAGCCATGATGCCCCGATTCTACGGGAGCAGGATGAGCGCGAGAGCGAGGGACCGGTCCAGCAGCGGCTGCAGCGGTCTTCGCCCCGCGCCTTCGTGCGCCCACGCGCGCACGGCGGCCCACACGGCGCCTCCGCACGCGGCGCCGATCACCTCGGCGCGCAGCGGTTCGAGCCCGCCGATCAGCAACCGGCGGCTCACGCCGTCGGCGATACGCGCCTGCCGCACCGCGGCTTCCCGTTCCAACTCGGCGGCGACGCCCATCTGCTCGGCGTTGACGATGGCCAGCGCCAGGGCGTCGGGAGCGAAGTCGTCGGCGAATGCGGTCAGGCTCGGCAGGACATCTCCCCCACCCGCGAAAGCCCGTTCAGCGGCATCCACCCGCTCATCGAAGGCCGCCCAGAGGATGTCGCCCTTCGACGAGAAGTAGTTGAAGAAGCTCGACCGGCTGACCCCGGCGCGCCGAGTGATGTCGACGACCGACGTCGCCGCGAACCCCTGCTCGAGGAAAAGCTCGCACGCCGCCTCAGCCAGGGTCTCGTGCGACGAGGACTTGGGACGACCGGGGCGCGGTGACGAATCGGACACGCCCCCAGCGTACGGCGGCACGCACGCGGCGGCGTATTGTTGGACTGCATCCAATATCACCCACGAGGAGATGTCGTGCTCGAGATCCACCATGCCGGGCTGGCCCCGGAGTACGTGCCCTACCGCGAAGCATGGGCGCTGCAGCGTCGCATCCATGCCGAGGTCGTGGCAGGCGACCGCCCCGACACGATGATCGTGCTCGAACACGAGGCGGTATACACGGCCGGGAAGCGCACGGAGCCGCACGAGCGCCCCCAGGACGGCACCGAGGTCATCGACGTCGACCGCGGCGGGAAGATCACCTGGCACGGGCCCGGGCAGCTCGTCGGCTACCCGATCGTGCGGCTGGTCGAGCCCATCGACGTCGTCGCGCACGTACGCCGCCTCGAGCGGCTCCTCATCGCCGCGCTCGCCGAGCACGGCGTCGACGGGTATCAGGTCGCGCGACGCAGCGGCGTCTGGGTGCGTCGCCCGCTGTCGGAGGACAAGATCGCCGCGATCGGAGTGCGCGTCGAGAAGGGCGCGACCATGCATGGGTTCGCGATCAACTGCGACAACTCGCTGGCGGCGTTCCGCAACATCATCCCCTGCGGGATCACCGACGCGGGCGTGACCACGGTCAGCGAGGTGGTGGGGCGGGATGTCGCGCCCGCCGACATCCTCGACACCGTGACGCGCGTGTTCCGTGACGAGTACGCGGGGGTGCCGGCATGAGCGCCGCCCCGGACGGTCGCAGGATGCTGCGCCTCGAGGTCCGCAACGCGCAGACCCCCATCGAGCGCAAGCCGGAGTGGATCAAGACCCGCGCGAAGATGGGGCCGCAGTACACCGAGCTGCAGCATCTGGTGCGCGATGAGGATCTGCACACCGTGTGCCAGGAGGCCGGGTGCCCCAACATCTACGAGTGCTGGGAGGATCGCGAGGCCACGTTCCTCATCGGCGGCTCGCAGTGCACACGGCGATGTGCGTTCTGCCAGATCGACACCGGCAAGCCCGCGGCCTACGACGTCGACGAGCCGCGGCGCGTCGCCGAGAGCGTGCAGCGCATGGGCCTGCGGTACGCCACCGTGACCAGCGTCGCCCGCGACGACCTGCCCGACACCGGTGCGTGGCTCAACGCCGAGACGGTGCGGCAGATCCACGCGAAGAACCCGAACACCGGCGTCGAGCTGCTCGCCAACGAGCACAACGCCGACCCGGCGTTCCTGGGGCAGATCTTCGACGCCCGCCCCGAGGTGTTCGCACACAACCTCGAGACGGTCCCCCGCCTGTTCAAGCTCATCCGCCCCGCGTTCCGCTACGAGCGGTCGTTGAACGTGCTCACGCAGAGCCGCGAGGCAGGGCTCATCACGAAGTCGAACCTGATCCTGGGCATGGGCGAGGAACCCGCCGAGGTCGTCTCGGCGATGCAAGATCTGCACGACGCCGGCTGCGACATCCTCACCATCACCCAGTACCTGCGCCCCACGCCTCGGCACCACCCGATCGACCGGTGGGTGAAGCCCGAGGAGTTCGTGGAGTACAAGGAGGAGGCCGAGCGCATCGGATTCCTCGGGGTGCTCGCGGGTCCCCTGGTGCGCTCGTCGTACCGTGCCGGGCGTCTGTGGGCCCAGTCGATGATCTCGAAGGGGCGCGAGATCCCCGCGCACCTGCAGCACATCGCCGCCGACGTGCACGTGGAGCGCGGGTTCGCCCAGGCCGTCTGAACGACGCGGCCTCGGTGCCCGGCGCCGGCCCCGTCAGTCGGCGCTGGTCACCGACTGCACGTCGCCGTCGGTGTTGAGGTTGACCAGCAGCACGTCGTCGGTGGCATCGGGATCCAGCGCGTACTCGAGCACCGCGAACGGGTCGGTGCCGCCGTGCTCGTCGGCGAGGATCGTCATGCTCATCAGACGCAGCGAGCGGATGATGTCGACGTGCGTGTCGCCCGAGATGTCGACGAGGTAGTCCTCGAGGTCATCACCCAGCTCCTCCTGCTGCTGCAGGATGAACTCGATGACCTCGCTGGTCCGGTCGTCGAGCTCCGACAGCATCGCGCTGCGGGCCGAGCGGTCGACATCCTCCAGCGACGTGATCATCGCCGCGGCGACATCGAGTGCCGCCGCAGACACGTCGTCCTCATCGGGCGCGGTGAGATCCACCGACACCGCTTGATCGCCCAGCTCGATGGTCTCGGACCAGAAGATCGAACCGTCCGGGCCGGATTCCAGAAGTCCGAAGTAGTCGTGTTCGATCGCCATGCCTTTATGAAACCAGCCCGCGCGCCGATCCGGTAGAGCCGCGCGTCATTCGACCAGCGACGCGGCGAACACGTGCGGCGTGAAGCCGGTGAGGTCGCCGATGTCTTCCCCCTGGCCGAGCAGCTTGACGGGGATCCCGGTGCGCTCCTGCACGGCCAGCACGAAGCCGCCCTTCGCCGAGCCGTCGAGCTTCGTCAGGACGAGACCCGTCACGCCCGCATGCTCGAGGAACGCCTCCGCCTGCATCACGCCGTTCTGGCCGGTCGTGGCATCCAGCACCAGCAGGACCTCGCTGATCGGCGCCTGCTTCTCGATCACGCGCCGGATCTTGGTCAGCTCGTCCATCAGCCCGCCCTTGGTGTGCAGGCGGCCGGCGGTGTCGACGATCACGATCTCGGTGCCCGTGTTCTTCGCGTACTCGATGGTCTGGAAGGCGACGGATGCCGGATCCTGCCCCTCCTGCTGCGGGCGCACGATCGCGGCGCCCGAGCGCTCCGCCCAGGTGGCCAGCTGGTCGACCGCGGCGGCGCGGAAAGTGTCGGCGGCGCCGACCACGACCGAGCGCTGGTACCGCTGCAGGAACTTCGCGAACTTGCCGATGGTCGTGGTCTTGCCCACGCCGTTCACACCCACCACGAGCACGACCGCCGGGCGCTCGGTGAGCTTGAGCGTCGTGTCGAACTTCGCGAAGTGCTCCTCGAGGGTCTCCTTCAGCATGCGCTGCAGGTCACGCGGGTCGGTCGTGTGGAACCGCTCGACCTTCTCGCGCAGCTCATCGACGATGCGCTCGGTGATGTCGGGCCCGAAATCCGCCGTGAGCAGCGCGGTCTCCAGGTCGTCCCACGTCGTCTCGTCGATCGTCGGCTTGACGAACATGCCGCGCAACGCGCGTCCCAGTGACCACTTCTCCGCCATGCCTCCAGCCTACGGGGCGCCTACCACGCCCATGCCCCACCCTTCTGGCCGGACGCTTGCCGCCGCGAGCGGGCGTTTCCCGTCGCTCCTCGGCTCGCTGCCTGGCGCCCTCGCCCGGGGCGAGGGGATCTGCCCAGGCGAGGGCCGAATTCGCCATATCGGCCCTCGCTCCGGGATATCTCCTCGCCCGCGGCGAGGGGCCGGCTCCCCCCTGGGACCACGGAGTGCGCCCCGACGGGCTGCGCGGCATCCCGACCCTCGTGGTCACGGGCGACTGGAACGAGGAATACGAGACGATCGCGCAGAAGCTCGTCGAGGGCGGCGCGCCATGCGAGCGTTGAGCCGGGGCGCTGATCGGTCAGGACGCCGGGCGGATGATCATCCGGATGCCGGTCGGCGCCAACTGGTCGCGCACCTGCGCGGCCGAGAAGCCGTCCGGGCAGTCGACCGACGTCAGCAGTCCGACCTTGACGGAGCGGAACACGCGTGCCGACACGATCGACGACGCCCCGTTCTTCGAATTGGTGCTCACCACGCTGCGCACCCGCACAGTCCCGTTCCCCGACGACTGAGTCGGCAGCGCGTCGTCGTACGCGTACTTGGTCACGCTCGCGACATCGCTGGTGCCATACTCCTGCGCGAGCATCGTGTCGGAGAGCGTGCGCTCGTCCTGCGTCAGATCGAGATCGTCGACCTTGGTCTGCCAGAACCCGATGATGCACTGCGACGAGGTCTGCTGGTACGACCAGCGTCCATTGCCGTCATCGGCGGATGCCACGGTGAAGCCATCCGCACCGCCCATCGTGTCGGCCCACTGGATGGTCGACGAAGAGTCCAGACCGGATGCCGCGTCGAAGGGGAAGTCGTCGGCCAGAGTGATCGTCGCCGACGGCGACGGTGTGGATGCCGGGGTCGGTGTCGGGTCGTCTGCAGCGATCACGCTGCAGCCTGACAGCGCGACAGCACCGAGTACGGCGGTCAGGAGCAGTGCGGTGCGACGCAAGAACACGCGCTCGACGATATCGCGCGGTGGCATCAACCGGCTGAGTGCGTCTCCTGCATGCGTCAGACGGCGGCAGGCTCCTGCTCGCGCGCCTTGCGGTCGCCCACACGCTGACCGACCACCGCCGAGACGCCGTCCTGGCGCATCGAGACGCCGTACAACGCATCGGCGATCTCCATCGTGCGCTTCTGGTGCGTGATGACGATGAGCTGACTCGACGCGCGCAACTGCTCGAACACGCCGAGCAGGCGTCCCAGGTTCGCATCGTCGAGCGCCGCCTCCACCTCGTCGAGGATGTAGAACGGGCTCGGGCGCGCCTTGAAGATCGCCGTCAGCAGGGCCACCGCCGCCAGCGACCTCTCTCCGCCCGAGAGCAGCGACAGCCGCTCGATCTTCTTGCCCACCGGCCGCACCGCCACCTCGATCCCCGTGGTGAGCGGATCATCCGGGTTCGTCAGCGAGATGCTGCCGGTGCCCCCCGGGAACAGAATCGGGAACACCTCGGTGAACGCCTGCCGGGTGTCGTCGAACGCCGCGAGGAAGATCGACTGCATGCGCTCGTCGAGCTCCTCGATGATCGTGAGCAGATCCTTGCGGGTCTGCGTGAGATCGGCGAGCTGCTCGGTGAGGAACTTGTGCCGTTGCTCGAGCGCTTCGAACTCCTCGAGTGCGAGGGGATTCACGCGTCCCAGTTGCGCGAGCTTGCGCTCGGCGTCCTGCAGTCGCTTGGCCTGTGACCTGCGCTCATACGGCGCCGGCTCGACGTCGTCGTCCGTCGCCGGAACCGGCTGATCCGGACCATATTCCGAAACGAGAATATCTTCCTCGAGCCCGAGCTCCGACTGCACGCGCTCCAACAGGCTCGTGACGTGAAGCTTCTTCTCGTGGATCTGCAGCTCGAGGCCGTGCACGTTCTCGGTGAGCCCCGCGAGCCGCTCGCGGACGGATGCATCATCGAGGCGCAGCTGCGACAGCTCGGCCGTGAGCGCCGTGCGTGCCGACTCGGCCGTGGCGAGTTCCACCCGCGCCTCGCTCACCGAGCGGTCCACCGAGTCGAGGAGAGGCGGCAGACGGTCGGCGACGCCCGCGGCGACCTCGCGCTGCGCACGGCGGACCACCGCCCGGCGGGCAGCTTCCGCGGCCGCGGCCTTCTCGCGTTCGCGCTGACGCTCCAGCCCATCGGCGCGAACCTCTTCAGCGCGGATGCGCTCCTTGAGCGTCTCGACCTCCAGCCGCGCGGTCATCTCCGTCTCGCGGGCCGTCTCCAGCTCGGCGAGCATGCCGTCGCGGGCAGACGCATCGAGAATCGGGCGGGGTGCCTCCAGCGCGGCATCGAGCTGTTCCTGAGCGGAACGCGCGGAGTCCTTCGCCTCGTCGACGGCCGCCTCCGCCTGCCGCAGCGTCGCTTCGAGGCGTTCGCACTCCGCCACTGCGGCCTCATGGCGCACGGTCGCCCGGTTCGCCTTCTCGGCGTGCGCGGCGAGCTCAGCATCGTGCTGCCGCAACGCCTGCAGCGCGCTCTTCGCCGTGCGCCGGGCATCCTCCTGCTGCGTCTGCGCAGCGCTCAGCGCTTCACGCAGTGAGTCCACGATGACACCGACCTCGTCGAGGCGGTCGGCTGCGGCATCCCGTTCCGCCCGCAGCTCGATGCGTGAGCGCCCTTCGCCCGAACCCGCGCGCAGGCGGAACGGTGTGACCAGCTCCCCCGCCCGCGTCACCACGGTGATCGTGCCGGGGGCTGCGTCCACCGCCGCACGCGCGGCATCGAGATCGTCGGCGAGGTACACGTCCGCCAGCAGCCCGCGCACCCCGTCGGGCGCCCGCACGACCTCGGCTGCCGAGGTGAGCCCCGCGACCGCAGACCCTTCGGTGCGTCGAGCGGGCTCGGCGATGGTGATGTCGACGACTCCGAGGTCGCCGCCGTCCAGCCCGCGGGCCACGTCCACGGCCGTCGCCGCGTCGTCGACGAGCACGCCCTCGGCGATCGGGCCGAGCACGGAGGCGATTGCGGCTTCCCATCCGCCCGAGACCTCCACAGCGTCCGAGACCAGGCCGCGCACGCCCGCGTCGCCGCGGGCGACGATCTCGGCGGCACCGCCGCGCACATCGAGCGCGCGCGAGAGCGCCTTCGTCTGCGCGGTGAGCGACTCCTTCTCGCGCTCGGCGGCGTGCAGCTTGTCCCGCAGCTCGCCGACGGCGGCCTCCGCATCGGTGGCGTCGCGCTGCGCGCGCTCGTAGGCGCCCGCATGCTCAGCGGATGCGGCATCCGATACCGACTCCGGATCGATCTCATCGAGCACGCGCTGCGCCTCGGCACGTCGAGACTGCGCGGCATCCAGCGCACTCTGCTGGCGTGCGACGGCCTGCTCGACGGCGGCGAGGGCGGATGCCGCGGCCTCGGCCGTGCCGCGCAGGCTCGTGATCTTCATGTCGTGCTCCGACACGAGCGCGCTCTGTGCTGCGATGTCCGCATCGAGGGCGTCCAGCTCGCCGCGCGCACGCACCACCGCGCGCGCCGCGTCAGCCGCGGCATCCTGTGCCGCATCCAGCCCCGAGGCGATCTCGTCGATGCCGGCGCGCGCCTCGTCGATGGACGCCTGGGTCACCGTCTGCTGCGGGGCCAGCGCGTCATCGTCCTCCGCCAGCAGCGAGAGCCGCTGGCCCGCGAGCGTGTACAGGCCGCGCAGACGCTCCTGCACCTGTTCCAGGGAGAACACGACGCCCCGCGCGCGGTCGACCGCCTCCGAGCGCTGGTCGGCCTCCAACTGTTCGATGCGCGCATGCAACGACTCGGCGCGGTCCTGCAGAACGAGCCTCTCGGCGTGACGTTCCTGCTCGCTCGCGGCCGCCGCCGCGAGCTCGGTGCGAAGTCCGACCAGCTCGTCCGCGAACAGCCGTGCCTTCGCATCGCGCACCACCGCTGCGATGGTCGCAGCCTCGCGCGCGATCTCGGCCTGCCGCCCCAACGGCTTCAGCTGCCGACGCAGCTCACCGGCGAGGTCGTTCAGCCGCGTGAGGTTCGCCTCCATCGCCTGCAGCTTGCGCACGGTCTTCTCTTTGCGGCGCCGATGCTTGAGGATTCCCGCCGCCTCTTCGATGAAGCCGCGTCGATCTTCGGGGCTGGCCTGCAGCACGGTGTCGAGGCGTCCCTGCCCCACGATCACATGCATCTCGCGGCCCAGGCCCGAGTCGCTCAGCAGCTCCTGCACGTCGAGCAGGCGGCAGCTCTGGCCGTTGATCGCGTACTCACTGGCCCCGTTGCGGAACAGTGTGCGACTGATCGTCACCTCGGCGTACTCGATCGGCAGCGCACCGTCGGCGTTGTCGATCGTGAGCTGCACCTCGGCGCGTCCCAACGGGCCGCGCGTCGAGGTGCCGGCGAAGATGACGTCTTCCATCTTGCCGCCGCGCAGGGTCTTGGCCCCCTGCTCCCCCATCACCCAGGCGAGCGCGTCGACGATGTTCGACTTGCCCGAGCCGTTCGGGCCGACGATCGCAGTCACACCGGGCTCGAGCACGAAGGTCGTGGGCTGGGCGAACGACTTGAACCCCTTGAGCGTCACGCTCTTCAGGTGCATGTCACGGCCCCTCCGCCCCGTACGATCACCGGAACACGTTATCGGATGCGGTCCGTTCGGGCCCTGCGACCGGCCGCGGAGCCCGCGATCCGGGCCCGCGACACGCCCGTCGGCCGCCGATTCTGGGGAATCGCTTGACATGCCCCGTGAGACCGCGCTAACGTCGCAACTCGCGTTTGATTCCTGAAGGGAGGCCCGCCGATGATTCTCACCACGCCGCACATGTCGCGCTGCGCAGACGCTGCCGTTGCAGTCGTCACCCGCCCGGCGGCCGTCACCCCCTTCGGAGCGACGACGCCCGCGGCCGGCTAACGGGTCAGAAGCGCTCCGCTTCGCCCTCCGCCCTGCGCCGTCACTCCGACGGCCCCACCGATCTGCGTGTCGGTTCTTCGTCGCCTCCGCGCGACATTTCCGCCGCCTTCCGTGCGGCACTCGCCGGGCCTTCTCGCCCGGGATCCCTGACGACTCCGAAAGAGCCCTCATGAACACCGTGCTGTCCCTGACGCGTCCCGATGAGCGGGAACGCCTCGAGACGCTCTCCCAGCTGACCCACGACACCCGCGTGTCAGCACTCGACCGATTGTCGCTGCGGCTCGGTCTGTGGCTGCTGCTGCACGCCGAGCGCAGCGCTCAGCGCCGCTCCGACCGCGAAGGGCAGCGCCTCCGCGCACTCGCCCGTGAGCACCGTGCCCGCACCGAACGCGAGAACGCGCTCGTGCGCGCCGCCATCACGCTGCAGTATCGCTGAGCCGCGGCATCCACACTGCGACGACGAAGGAAGACGATCATGACCCACACCACCACCACGCCGCCCGAGATCAGCATGCCCGACGGAGTCGAGCTGCGCCGGCTGGTCATCCCGCAGACGCGGGATGCCGCCGACGCGGCCGACTTCGTCGAGATGGTGCGCGCGCGCAACAAGATCTACCGCGAGATCAACGGCAACGACGACGACACCAATACGGCCGACGAACTTCTCCCCCGCTATCAGGACGAGAAGTACGAGCAGAATCTGCTCTGGCTGCTGTTGCGGGGCGGCGAGGCTGTCGGCCGAGCCATCCTGACGCTCCCGGGCGAGCAAGGGTCGCGGGTGGCGTTCGCGAACATCGAGATCCTGCAGGATGCCTGGGGCCACGGCATCGGCTCTGCCGCCGCCGCGGTGCTCGAGCGCGAAGCAGCCGACGCGGGGCGCACGGTCCTGCAAGCGTGGGCCGTGCACAGCGGCGACGAGCCCCAGCGCCTCGATGCCCCCACCGGATTCGGGACCGTGCCCCTCGACCACACTGCCCGTTTCCTACAGCGCCGGGGCTACGCGCTCGAGCAGATCGAGCGCAAGAGCGCCCTCCCGCTGAATGCGCACACGCATGCACACGTCGACGAGCTTCTCGCCGATGCGCAGCGGGCGGCGGTGGGCTATCGCATCGTGCAGTGGACGGCGCCGACTCCTCCCGAGTACCTCGCGGGCTATGGCCTGATGAAGGAACGCATGATCACCGATGCGCCGGCCGCCGGCATCGAGTTCGACGAGGAGGTGTGGGATGCCGCTCGCATCGCCGACCACGAGAAGCCCTACCTCGCATCGGGCCGCACGCTGCACGTCACCGCCGCGCAGCATGTCGAGTCCGGCGAGCTCGTGGCCTTCAACGAGCTTGTCATCGGTGCCGACCGCACGGAGACCACGCACCAGGAGGACACCCTGGTGCGTGCCGATCACCGCGGACGCCGCCTCGGCATGCTCGTGAAGTGCGCCGCGCTGCACGACTGGCGCGAGTTCGCACCAGAGTCGCCGCGGGTGGTCACCTACAACGCCGAGGAGAACCGCCCGATGCTCGACATCAACGAGGCGATCGGATTCACTCCGGTGTCATACAACGGCGCGTGGAAGAAGACGGTCACCGCATGAGACGAGCGTGGGTCACCCGCGCCGCGGCTGGCAGTGCGCGCAGAAGTGGCTCGAGCGGTTCATGAACGACGCGCGCACGATCGGGCGCCCGCAGCGCGGGCACGGCTGGCCTGTGCGTCCGTAAGCGTTGAGCGAATGGGCGAAGTACCCGGCCTCGCCGTTGACGTTGACGTACTGCTCATCGAAGCTCGTGCCGCCCTCCGCCAGCGCCTTCTCGAGCACCAGGCGCACCTGTGTGAGCAGGAGGTTCACCGCCCGCGTGGGCAGTGCGCGCGCCGACGTCTCGGGGTGGATACGCGCGGCCCACAGCGCCTCGTCCGCGTAGATGTTGCCGATGCCGCTGGCGACGGTCTGGTCGAGCAGCACGCGCTTGATCGCCGAGTCCTTGCGTGCGAGCCGCGCGCGGAAGAGCACATCGTCGAACGCGGGATCGAGCACGTCGCGCGCGATGTGGGCGACCTGGGTGGGCACGAGCGGAGCGGCATCGCCCCGTCCTCCCGCCGCGCCGTCGGGCGTCGGCACCAGCGAATCGATCGCGAGCGACCCGAAGGTGCGCTGGTCGGCGAACACGACGGCGAGTTCGCCGTGGACGGGATGCTGGATGTCGAGCCGGATGCGCTCGAACCGCTCCACGGGCGCCCCGGATTCGCGCAGCAGCAGCTGCCCACTCATGCCCAGGTGACCCACGACCGCCTCCGCCGCGCCGACCATCGGCAGCCACAGGAATTTGCCCCGACGTACGGCCGAGCGCAGCACCTGGCCGGTCAGTCGCGCCTCGAAGTCGGCGGCACCCGCGCTGTGGCGCGTCAGCGAACGCTCATCGCGTACCGTGACGGCGGCGACATGCGCGCCGCTCACGGCCGGCTCAAGACCGTGCCGTACGACCTCGACTTCGGGAAGCTCAGGCACCTCAGTCGCGCTCGGACAGCGCGTGCCATAGCTTCAGCGCTGCTGCCATCTCGGCATGCTTCTTGCTGGTGCCGGTGCCCGTCGTCGACGAGTCGCCGACAGTCACCGTCGCGGTGAACAGGCGGTCGTGATCGGGGCCGGAAGCCGTCACGCTGTAGACAGGCGGGGTCATGCCCAGACGCGCCGCCAACTCCTGCAGGCTCGTCTTAGGGTCGACCGCCGCGCCGTAGCGATCGGGGTCGGCCAGCAGCGGCTCGACGAGCCGGTGCACGAGGCCGGTCGCGGCATCCGGGCCGGCCGAGAGATACGTGGCGCCGATGACGGCCTCCATCGTGTCGGCGAGGATCGAGTCCTTGTCACGCCCGCCGGTCTGGTCCTCACCGCGGCCGAGCTTGAGGTACTCGCCCAGTCCGATGCCCCGTGCCACCTCGGCGAGGGCCACGGTGGACACGACCGACGCCCGGCGCTTGGCCAGCGATCCCTCTTCGAGCTCGGGATGCCGGGTGTACAGCAGCACCGTGACGGCCTGACCCAGCACCGAGTCGCCGAGGAACTCGAGACGCTCGTTGTGCGGCAGATGGCCGTGTTCGTAGGCGTACGAGCGATGCGTCAGTGCGAGCGACAGAAGCTCGGGGTCGATATCGACCCCGAGCTTGTCGGTCAGCTGGGACGTACCCGCTGTGAGCGTCATCGGACGCGAATCAGACGTCGGCGACCTTGCGGCCCTTGTACTCGAGGAACAGCTCGGTGCCCTGCGAGTCGGTGACGACCTTGGCCTGGTGGGGACGGCTGTAGACGACCTTGCCGTTCTCGACGGTCTTCACGAGCGTGGGGACCGAGGCCTTCCACTGCGCGCGGCGCGAACGGGTGTTGGAGCGGGAGACCTTCCGCTTCGGGGGGTTACCTGCCATGGCTGTTCTTCCTTTGCTTCCTACGTCTGGGATCCGGGCACATCATCGGTGCCCTCTGCCGGCTCGGACGAGAACCCCGCCAGAGCGGCCCACCTCGGGTCGATGCTCTGCCGGGATTCGTCATCCGGCAGGTCAGCCAGACGTTCGCCCGTTTCGGGGTCGAGCCCCGGGCAGTCCGGCCGGCACACCGGCTGAAACGGAAGCGACAGGACGAGGGCGTCCCGGACCAGAGTTTCAAGATCCACGTGGTCGTCTTGAACCTCGAAGTCGTTCGCTTCCTCTCCAGGATACGCGAAAAGCTCCTGGAACTCGACTTCGACAGGCGCTTCGATGGGCGTCAGGCACCGCCCGCACTCGCCCGTGTATCGCGAGAACGCGTTCCCCGAGGCGAGAATGCCCTCATGCACGGACTCGAGACGCACATCGACCTGCACATGTTCGCCGGCGTCGAGCGACACCAGACCCTCGCCCCACCGTTCCGGCAGGACGACATCCAACTCGGTCTCGCGCATCTCGCCGGGACGGCGCACGATGTCGCGGACGAGCACGCTGAAAGCGCCGGGACGCGGAGTTCTCATCCGACGATTCTACCGTTCAGATCCCGCGCGCGCCCGTGTCGAGGAACCGGGCGACGGGTGCCGGCACATACGGTGACACGTCCCCACCGAGGCCCGCGACCTGACGCACCAGCGAACTCGAGACCAGCGCGTGGGCGGGGTCGGGCAGGAGGAAGACGGTCTCGATGTCGGCGAGATGCCGGTTGACGATGGCCATCGGCGTCTCGTACGCGACGTCGACCTGCGATCGGATGCCCTTGACCAGCACGCCGGCCTTGACGTCGGTGGCGTAGTCGACGAGCAGGCCCATGCTCCACGAGGCGACGACGATGTCACCCTCGATGCCCGCTTCGGCGATCGACTGCTCGATCAGCGACAGGCGCTGCGCGATGGGCAGCATGGCCTGCTTGTCGGGGTTGTGCACGACCAGGACATGGATCGTGTCGTACAGCCGCGCGGCACGTTCGATGACATCCAAATGACCGAGAGTGGGTGGGTCGAATGACCCCGGGACGACGGCGATCCGGTTGCTCACCCCTCCAGCCTATCTGCCGAGCTTTGAGGTTTCTGAACGCCGTTCTCAGTTCTTCGCGAGCGCCGCGCGCTCCACGGTGTCGAGTCGCCGTTCGATGGCCGCGGCGAGTCCGGGGTGACGCAGGAGCGCGGGGTCGTTCTCGAGGATCGCCTCGCCCTCTTGACGCGCAAGGGCAATGAGATCGGCGTCCTTGACGACCCGCAGCAGTCGCAGCGAGCTGCGCACACCGGACTGCGCGTCGCCGAGCACGTCGCCCTCGCCGCGCAGCCGCAGGTCCTCCTCGGCGAGCTCGAACCCGTCGGAGGTCGCGGCGACCGCTTCGACGCGCTCGCGAGCCGGCGTGCCGGGTGCCGCCTCGGTCACGAGCAGACAGACGCCGGGCACGCTGCCGCGCCCGACACGACCGCGCAGCTGGTGCAGCTGCGAGACGCCGAATCGATCGGCCTCGAGGATGATCATCGCCGAGGCGTTGGGCACGTCCACACCGACCTCGATCACCGTCGTCGCCACGAGCACGTCGATCTCACCCGCGGCGTACGCCCGCATGATCGCGTCCTTCTCGTCGCCGGGCATCTTCCCGTGCAGGACCGCGACCCGGATCGACGAGAACGAGGGATGCTGCGCCAGCAGCTGCTCGGCCTGGACGACGCCCCAGCGCACCCGGGTGGACGCCGTGTCTTCGACGAGTGCATCGGGGTCGTCCGTGGCTTTCGCCGCCGTGGTCGCCTCGGCGTCGATGGCAGGGCACACGACGAACGCCTGGTGCCCCGCGGCCACCTCTTCGGCCACGCGCTCCCACACCCGACCGAACCAGCCCGGCTTCTCGGCGACAGGCGCCACGAACGTCTGCACGCCGGCGCGCCCCGTCGGCATCGTGCGGATCGTGGAGACATCGAGATCGCCGAACACGGTCATCGCGACCGTGCGCGGGATCGGCGTCGCCGTCAGCACGAGCGCGTGCGGGCTCGTGCCCTTCGCGCGCAGCGTCTCGCGCTGCTCCACACCGAAGCGGTGCTGCTCGTCGACCACCACGAGCCCGAGATCCGCGAAGGTCGTGCTGTCGCTGAGCAGCGCGTGCGTGCCGACGACGATGAGGGCCTGCCCCGACGCCACCCGCAGCGCCGCCCGGCGCCGCTCGGCCGCCGTCAGCTGCCCGGTCAGCAGCGTCGGCATGAGCCGCGGGGCCAGCTCGGGCCCCAGCATCCGCGCGATCGACCGCACGTGCTGGCCGGCGAGCACCTCGGTCGGAGCGATGAGCGCCGACTGCCCACCGCTCTGAGCCACCTGCAGCATCGCGCGCAGCGCCACGAGGGTCTTGCCCGACCCGACCTCGCCCTGCACGAGGCGGTTCATGGGCCAGTCGCCCACGAGGTCGGCCGCGATCCGGTCGCCCACCGCGATCTGGTCGGGTGTGCGAGGGAACGGCAGGGCCTCGTCGAACCTGGTCAGCAGCTCACCGCCCGGCCGCGACGTAGCAGACAGCGCGCGCACGAACTGCCGTTGCTGCAGCAGCGCCGTCTGCAGCACGAGTGCCTCGTGCATGCGCAGCGTGCGCACCGCCGGAGGCACCTGATCTTCGAAATCGGGCCGGTGGATGCGCTCGAGCGCCTCCCGCGCGGGAAGCAGCCCCTGCCGCTGGCGCAGGTCTTCGGGCAGCGGATCGTCGACGGGGCCGAGACCGTCGAGGATGAGGTCCACCGACTTCTGGATCGCGAAACTCGGCACGCTCGCCGTCGCCGGGTAGATCGGGATCGGGGCGTTCGCGTACGCCTCGGCGTTCATTCGCGCGTCATCGACGTCGTCGAAGAGCACGTA